>Ga0209550_10000057_pt1 | contig 80753 bp, 80 predicted proteins | sample LauGreSuBDMM15SN_2_FD_187567 | JGI IMG/M metagenome (GOLD analysis project Ga0209550, IMG submission 187567) | Freshwater lake microbial communities from Lake Michigan, USA - Su13.BD.MM15.SN (SPAdes) (version 5) | ecosystem: Environmental > Aquatic > Freshwater > Lake | place: Lake Michigan... | reverse complement strand
CGGTGTAAAACCCGCCTCTCCGATACCCACACCCATGCGCGCGAGCAGCAGATGCCAATAATTTCCTGCTATGCCTGACAGCATCGTCATCACTGACCACAAAGCGGTTGCCGTCGCGACAATGCCTACCCGGTTGATGCGCTCTGCTAGCCGCGCCAGCGGAATGCCAATACCGCCGTAAAACAGCGCAAAGGCAACTCCACCCATGATGCCCAATTGCAGATCAGACAGGCCGAATTCACGCCGGATTGGCTCACCGACAACAGAGATAATCATCCGGTCGATAAAGTTGAACATATAGATGGCGCCGAACAGGAGGATGAACCACCAATCTCGCCCCGAAAACCGCTTCATGCGTTTGCCTTTTGCCGTGCGTCCGACATTTGGGCGATAACATGGATGGCGATCATGCACATTAGCATCGTCGCGGTGCCGCCTGCCCACACCACCGGCGTTGACCAGCCGGAATTGAGCGCCAGCGAAACCGGCGCGGTCGTCGATCCAAGTGTCGAGGCATAAGTGAAGCTCGGCAAGATCAGTAGCCACAAACGCTTCGCCCCCTTCAGATAAGGCATAAACACGGCGAGTGCAGCGCCAAGCACAAAACCGCCGGTCGCATCGCAGAATGAAAACCAGATTGGCGAGCCGAAAATGTGGAACGGCTGGTTGCCATAAAATGCGCTGAGATTGAGCCATTCGCATATCGACACCGCGAGCCAGTCAACGACAGCGGTGGCAGCAAATAATTTCCAGATTTTGGCAGTTGACGCTCCGCCCTCGATCACCCGCCAGACAAGATAGGCCGACCCGCCAAAGAACCACGCATAGCCCAAGGGCACGAACCACGGGATTGTGCGGTCGTAAGCCCGGAAAAAGGCCAGATTATTAACGTCGGGATACCAGTAAAGCAGCGTGTTATCGTAAACCGGCTCGATCATCACGGCGGACAATGCCGTGCCAGCAAAGATCAACGGCAACACCCATCCCTGACGCTTCCGCTCCCCACCTAACGCCCACCACAGCAGGATGCCCGTCATGATCACAATCGTGCCGATCAAAAACGCGGCCCCTGCGACGGGCGGTGCCGGCATGACAGGCACTGGAACGATAGTAGTCGGCATCGGGTCCCCTCCCCGTATTTTATCTATGTGGCCGGTATGAGATGGTGCAAACCGATGCCAACCTTCCGTTTGGCAGGTGGACACAGCGACCCGTACATGGTGGATGCCAACTGAGGAGTATCTATGTCTGGAAAATTAGACAATCGCGTTGCCATCATTACGGGTGCTGCTGGAGGTATTGGGGCCGCATCGGCGCGAAGGCTTGCCGTTGACGGTGCAACCGTCATTCTCGCAGACATTGACGCAAAGGCGGTCGAGGGCGTTGCTGCCACGATAGCTGGCGCAGTGGCGTTCGCGGTTGATCTTACAGATGAAGAGTCCGTTCGATCACTGGCCAGCACGGTGACCCAGCGATTTGGCCGGATCGACATTCTCCACAATAACGCGGCGATACAGAACGATGCTCAACGCCAGAAGGACCTCGATGTCGTCAACCTTGACGTCGCAGCATGGGACATGGCGATGGCAGTCAATGTGCGCGGCGCGATGTTGATGAGCAAATATGTCATTCCGCATATGATTGCCGGTGGCGGCGGATCAATCATCCACAGCGCATCGGGCTTTGGCGTCCAAGGCGAAGCAACGCTGACGGCTTATGGCGCCTCCAAAGCGGCTTTGATTCAACTCAACCGGATGATTGCCACGCAATATGGCAAACAAAATGTGCGATCTAACTGTATGGTCATCGGCTTTGTGTTGACCCCGCTGGCAGTGGAATCAACGCCCGATGTGGTGAAGGATATCTTGCTGTCGCATCACCTCACGCCCGAACTGGGGCAACCAGAAGACATTGCCAATCTAGTGGCCTTCCTTGCGAGTGACGAAAGCAAATTCATCACTGGCGCCGCCATCCCAATCGACGGCGGCGTCACCGCGCATCAGCCAAGCTACGCCGATTTCCAGAAGCTGTTCGCCGCGATGGGAAGCGGGAAGCTTTAACCGGCGAGTTCGGCGAGCCGCTCCATATTGCGCACAGGGTCAGTTACCCCATCCCACGTTAGATGCGCTTTCTCCATTAATGCGAGTGAGCCCTGCATTGCTTCCGAAAGTTCCATCAACTCAACATAGCAGCCATTGGCCGTTTGGGTATCGAATAGGCAAAAGCGTTCGCCACCCGGCATCGTTCCCGAATATGCCACCTGATGCCCCGCCGCCGACAGCCGCGCATAGCCAGTGTCAAAATCCGTTCGCGGCATGATGTGGTGCAATCCCTCACCGCGTGTCCTCAAAAAATCGAGAAATGGCGACGCGCCGTCGTTGGTTTGCTGAAGCAGTTCTATCAAAACACCGCCTGAAAAGCCGAAGCCGACGCGCATCGACACCTCGGTTGGCTGTCCATAATAAAGCTGGCCGGGGAGGACGGGAACGTCGAACACGAAAAACGGCCCTGCCCCCAAATCACGCGTCCAGTGCAGCAGCGCCGCATCCAGATCGCGGGTGACATGGCACAGCTCGATGATCGACCCCTCAGGTTGCATCCTGCCATCCCTCTGCACTCGTCCGCATTGCAAAACCGCTCGCACGTTTTGCTATTTGCGCACGCCGATGGTCCAGATCCACGCGCGGGATGTCGCCTGGAATTGCATCCAGCTTTACCAGCCGGACTTCCCGAATCAGCGGTTCCATGGCGGCGTCGGCAGGCACCCCCTGCCACCGCGTCAGCATCCATCCGTCATGCAGCCCGCAGGTATCTATCCAGTTCGCAATACCGGGGTCGGCGAGTGCGATTGCGTAAGTCACGGTACCATCGGAATTCAGCACACATTGCGACTTGTTTAGGCTGGCAAGCCGCAGCATCGGGTCAGGCGCGATTGTCCACGGATCGGTGATCTGAAAACCGGTATAATAACTGCCCGCAGGGTCAAGCGTCACAAGCACGGCTTCATCATCCGCGACCGCGAACCGGCCACCCGCCAAATACCCCCAATTGCCGTCGCGGCCATTGGGGCCGACCAACCGGTTGGGGTCGGGAAAGCCCAGAAAATCGTCTTTGAAACTGCTCCAGAAGCGAATCCAGGCGGGCATGTCTGCGATGATAACGGCGGCGATCTCATCTTCACTTCGTGGCTTCCAACCCGTTGGCTGATCAAGCCGGCGGACGCTGACTTCGGCGGGCCGCTGGGTCCAATCGGCCTGACTGTCGCGGGTGTAAATCTGGATGCGGCCTGCCTCGCTTTGTAGGTGTAACAGTCCGCCCGGCTCAGGCCCGACCGTCACCGTAACACCGCCATCCGCGTCACAATGCGGCAATAATTGCTGCAATGTCAGCGCGCCAATGTTGCGCCCCAAACCGGCATGATGCTCCGGTTCCATTTCGATCACGATGCTGAATTGCGGCGGGTTGGGGGAGAAGCGCAAATCAATCTCGTAATGACCAGCACCATCAATCGGAATTTCGCGGTTGAAATTGTCGGGATTATCAACCGCTACCGCTGCGCCGTGATAGACATGGCCGAACCAGCTGCGCGGTGGATTTGACACATTCCAGACGACTTTGGGATCGGCGGTATCGCCATTCGCCTCCCGCATGGCGAGCGCCAGCACCCATTGGTCCAGCGCTCGGTCCAATCCCAATGAGCCATCAAGCGTCTTTGCAGCCGGATCGGCCAGCATCCCTAGTCGCGCCAATTCACGCGCTGTGCGGACGTCTGTGCGTTCAATCAGTCGCAACGCCAGCCTCTCGGCGGCTTCTTGGTCGGCGGTATAAAGCGGATTGCTCACGAGATCGTACCGACGCGGCCACCTTCGGTGAAGATGGTGCTACCCGTAGTATAGCTTGAGGCATCGCTCGCCAGCAAAATCGCTGCGCCAACGGCTTCGTCAGCCGCGCCAAAGCGTTTGATTGCGTTGCGTTCGGCAAGGCCCAAGCCTTTGTGGATTTCCGCCTCTTGCCCGTCAGGACTCATCGAGCCAACGCACAGGCAGTTGATCCGCGTATGCGGGGCTTGTGTCTTCGCCAGCTCGCGCACGAGGAACAGCAATGCGGCCTTGCTAACGCCGTAGGCTACCGCCGGCGGGATCGGTGTAAAACCTCCGCAGCTCTGCACCGAAATGATCGAGCCGTTGCCGTGCGCTCTCATGTCGGGCTCAGTCAGTTCGGTCAGTCTCCATGTTGCCATCACGTTGACGTCCATCGCGGTTTTCCAGACCTCGTCGCTATTTGCCCACAGTCCGCCGTCATGCGCATAGACTACCCCTGCCGCCGCATTGTTGAAGACGATATGGATCGGACCAAAAGCGTCGCGCGCGCAGGTCACGAGATTTCCAAGATCGGCCTTGTTTGCTGCGTCCGCTGTTACAGCCAACGCCCGTCCGCCCTGCAACGCGTTGATCTCTCCGGCAATCCTCTCAAGCCGGTCTGGCGAGCGTGCCGAAATGACCACATTCGCGCCAAGTTCTGCGTAGGCCTTGGCGACATGCTCCCCAACACCGGGGCCAACGCCAGTCAGGATTGCGGTGCGGCCATCGAGACGAAACCGATCAAGAATGCTCATTCCGGCCTCCCCAGCAGGTGACCGAAACGGTCGAAATAATCCTTCATCCGCACCCGCACCTCATCTACGTCGATGCCATATTCCTCGGGGCTATGCTTATGTTTGCCCATGCGCTTGGCCGCTGGATTGTCGGCTAGAAACTGGTCGATGCGCGCTTTGTGCGCTTCCGAAAATGCCAGGCCGAACTTGTCGTAAATCCGCTGGATTGCTGCCTTGGGGTTGGCCACAACATCCTTGTGCGCCAGATCAATAATGCGCGCCTCAATCGCGGGATCAGCGCGCGCTGCAAGCCCGCGAGTCATTCCTGCAATCCATGTGTCCACCACCTCGCGGCCAATTGCCGTCTTGTCCTTGTCGCCACCAAAGGCTGCAAGAAAGCCCGCAATAAAGCTCGATAGCGACGAGAATGTCAGTGCAGGATCGCGGTGAGTCCACACCAGCATTGCGTCTGGATATGCTTCGAGCAAGGCAGGCAAATCAAAAAGATGCTGGGGTGACTTCAGAGTCCATCGGCCTTTTGGCCCCTTCCATTGAAAATTCTGGAGCAGCCGCTTGTGCGAGGTATACTGCCCCTGCACCCTGTTCTCACGCAGCCACTTGGCGAAGTCCGGCACGCCCAGTTCTGCGGCAAAGTTGGTACTGCCAAAATGATATTGCATCCCGTGATTGCACTCGCCCGGCTGGGTGCAATCGAACCGTTGTATATCGAGCAACTGCGGCGCGTGCTGCAGCCAATTGTCATACATCGCCTTGACTACCGCGATGCGAGGATCGCTATCAAAGGTCGTGGCATCGGTTGGCGGCCATGGAACATACCATTCCCATTCACGCGGCGCGCGCGCCTCTGGATCGAGGCACAGCAAATCATAGCTGATTGTCGTTCCGGTGCGCGGCAGACCGACAACAATTAGCGGCGCACCAACATCTTGGCGCGCTATGTCGGGATATTTGCGGTCGTCCTCAACAAAACGAAGCCGCGTGGACAATTGCCCCACGATATTATGCTGCGCGATATGGCGAAGCTGGTCGGGCGGGTTCATCGCCTCAACAGCATTCACCAATCGAACAAGCCCTTCGCGCCAACCGGTATCCGGGCCGAAGTCGGTGAGACCAGTTGCCGCCCTTGCTTCTGCTTCCAAACCGGCAACGCTCAGCATAGTCATTTCATCGCCTGCGCCATGAAGTCCATCAGGTCGGCATAATGTGGCTGGTGCGAAAGGCCGCCACCCGAGATCGAGATATTCTCGCCGGTAATGTAGCGGCTTTCATCCGAGGCAAGGAACGCGACGAGTGCTGCGATATCATCGGGAACCCCGAATTCGGGCGTCAAGATATGCCGCTTGATAATATCGGCGAGCCCCGGAACTGTTTTGCTCAAAGCCTCGGTCAAGACCACGCCGGGTGCGACCGAGTTGCAGCGGATGTTTTGCAGGCCGTGTTGCGTCGCGATATATTTGGTCATCGTAATGATCGCACCCTTGGAGGCACCATAAGCAATACGCGCGAGATCACCTGCACTGCCGCTATTTGACGCGGTGTTGATGATCGACCCACCACCGCCCGAAATCATGTGCGGGATCGCATATTTGCACCCAAGCAAATAACCGCGCAGGTTGACGTCGATAATCTCGTCCCAGATTTCGAGCGGAATCGTCACTGCATCGGTATCCTGCTGCGATTTGACGGGATCGGTCATCGCGGCGTTGTTATGGAGAATGTCAAGCCGTCCGAAATGCTCGACGGTCTTTTCCACCATTGCCTCAACTGAGGCCGGATCAGACGCATCGAACTGCACCGCGATGGCGGCATCACCGAGCGGTTCGGCAACGGCTTTTGCAGAGTCAGCAAATACGTCGGCAACGGCGACCTTTGCCCCTTCGGATACAAAGCGGCGCACGACTGCGGAACCTATGCCGCCGCCGCCGCCCGTTACGATGGCAACTTTGCCTTGAAGTCTTTCCATGGCGCCTCTCCTAAGGTCTTCACTGTTATCCGTATTTAACCGGTGTAGGCTTTTGCCCATTGCTTGAACGCAGTAGCCCGCTCGATCCGCGCCGCTTCAACTGCGGGCAAATTCTCTTCGCCGGGACCGTCAGGTACAATCAGCACAGGCTTGCCTGCAAAAAGGCTGACTAGGGCATTATGTGTGACATCGGCGGGGTCGTAAGCGATGCTCAGATCGAAGCCCATGCCCTCGGTCGCGCGCTGCAACGTTGGCGTGTTCATGAGTGGCGCGGCAATCGCAATCACGTCGATATCCGCATCGCCCAGCTCGCCCCAAAGCGATTCAGCAAAACATATCTCGAACGCCTTTGTACCGGCATACATCGCCAGCATCGGTTGACCGCCTAGCCCCGCACCCGATGCCATGATCAATATCCCGCCACCGCCGCGCGCACGAAACCGGTTGCCGAAACCATGCGTGGTTTCAATTAACGTGCCGATGTTCATGCGCACCAACCGGTGTGACCGCTCGGTTTCAGTGTCCAAAAAACTGTTACCAGCGCCGTCGGCGCCAGCGTTTGAAATATACAAGCCAATATCAAGGTCCGCAGTTGCCGCGAGCAGCGACGCGCCCGCGTCGGTCGCAGTCAGATCCTGTGACACAGAGCGATAGTCTACGCCGTGTTCTGCCTTCAACCGGTCGCCAAGAGCGTCAAGCGCATCCTTGCGGCGCGAGACGAGCACGAGGTTGATCCCCATCGCCGCCAGTTCCTCTGCATAGCACGACCCAGTACCTTCGGATGCACCTGCGATAACGGCCCACGGTCCGTATTTTGCCGCAAAGGCAGTTCCGTCAAGCGGCAGGCGCGCAAGATCACGCATCCCTTTTCATTTCGGCAACCTTGGCTCTGGCCGCTTCAATTCCGCGAAACAGCGCCGTGGTGTTGCCTGCACCTGCATAGAACAAAAGGAAATGCGGGATCAGATCAAGCTGATCGTCAGTGAATTCGCCGTTGATCAGAGCGCCCGTCATTTGAATTTCGATGAGGTCAGCGCGGCCCAGCATCGCAGTCGCACCAAGCACCATCAACCGCTTGTCGCGGATCGACATGGCCGGGTCACCCCACAGATTGGCAAACTGGTTGCCGACAATTTCCTGGTTGAACCGCTTATGTTTGAACGGTGTAGTCATTTCTGACGCGCCGGGGCCATAAACGGCGTCAAAGACCTCTATGCCCTTGTCCCAATCTTGTTCGTTCATAATTTTATCCTTCATCAAATGTTAGAGCGGTTGGCCCAGCGGATATTCCAAGCCGGAAGTCGACAGCGCGTTGTCGCGGATCAATTCTACCATTGGCAGCCGCGCGCCAAACTTTGCGGCTTCCTCAATGGCGACTTCAAGGTCTTTGAGCATTAGGCTCATGAAATAATTGCGCACGCCGGTTTCCTGCTCATTACCCGCTGGGTCGGGACGAACGATCATCGACAATGCGCCTTCAAGGCCACCACCGGAATCCGCGTCGCCGGATAGCGCCATACGCAACTGGGTCAGGTCAACACCGTAATTGCGAGCGATGACTGCTCCTTCATAGCCAGCCCGCATACAGCCAAAAAAGGTTGTATTGCGTGCGATCTTGGCAGCCATTCCTGTGCCTGGACCGCCCATGTGGATCACCGACCCTGCAAAGCCGTCAAAGATCGGTTTGGCTGCTGCCATGTCCGCATCACTCCCGCCGGCCAGACAGATCAGGCCATTCTCACCCGATTTTGGACCGCCGGTGACGCCGCAATCTAGCAAGGTCACGCCCGCATCTGCGCACAGTTTTTGCGAGGTTTCGAGGTCGTTCATCGAAATGGTCGAGAGTAGAATGACCATCTGCCCTGGCTTTTTCGCTGCAAGAACACCATCGGGACCGGACAAAACCGCTATTGTCTGCGCGCCGTTCAGCACTGCAATCAGTACGCAATCCGATGCCGCTGCCAAGTCGCGCGGACTCGCCGACATCGCTGGCGCTCCCGGGACATTGGCGGCTGATTCGGCGCGGACATCATAAATCGCGCTCAATTGACCGGAGCGTTGCAGGCACTTGGCCACGCCGCCGCCAATTCCGCCCAATCCAATCACACCGCCTGTTGAAAATGCATTCGCCATCATATTTCCTTCTCATGTTTCACGATATCTGTGTCCGTTGTCAGCAACCGCGATAGCTCTGTTCGCATCGCGGCAGTCACCCCCGCTGCATCGCAATAGCCTTCGATTCCGCCCCATTTTGTTTCGATCTGATCAAGCGAAGCCAAGAGATATACAGCATCAACCCCTATCAGCGCGTCAACCGCCGCTTGGTTGGGCATAAAGCCAAAGCTTTCCATAAAGCCTTGCTCGATTGAGCCTTGCAGGACCATGTTTTTGCCGAAAATATCGGACTTCAAATAGTCCGCAAGAATCGCATCGCGCGTGACTCCCACGGTTTTTAGCAACAGCCCAACCGCAACTCCGGTGCGGTCCTTGCCCGCCGTACAGTTGATAATCGCAGGTACCGCACCGTCCAACAGCGTTTTCGCGAGCGTCGACCAGTGCGGCAGTAATGCACCCGGCATCGCCGCATAATTCTGGCTCATGACAAGCTGGCTGAGTGCTGGATCGGGATCATCGCGCAGCCGTTCCCATTCGGTGGTATCCGCCGCGCGCAAGTCTGTATTCATATCGAGCGCAAGCCACTGGCAATCATCGTCATGCCAATCATGCGGATCGCGTTCGCGCTCGCCGTCTGAACGTAGGTCAAAGATCGCGCGAACGCCGAGCGCCTTCAAATCCTCAAGATGTTGACCGACAAAATTCTTCGGCCCCTCGGTCCGGTAGAAGATACCTGACCGCACGAAACCGCCTGCTTCGGTCGGCAAACCGCCAATATCGCGGAAGTTAAGACGCGTTAGCTGGTCAGTCATCAGTCAATCTTTCACCGCGGGATATACCGGAATCGCTCCGGATATCTGCGCGCGCAAATCGGCGTGCATCCAAACATGTTCGACATAATGGCCAAGCAGCGCCCGTTCGTCAGTATAGGCAAAGCGCATCATATCGCCCAGACTGCCCGACCAAATCACGGGATGTTTTTCGGAATCGATGCTCGCCATATGCGCTTCGAAATCCGACAGGTCGCCTTCAACGCGGTACGCGACATGATGAAAGCGGATCGCGAAACTGCCGTCGCTTGGCAAAGGGGCGCTAAACATCGGTGCGGTATCGCCTTGCGGCTCGATCAATTCGATTTCAACGCCGCCGACCAGTGCCAGCGCGATCTTGAGCTGCGCGCCGTCCGACTGCACCATTCCCGGCGCATCATTGGCAAAAACATAGAATGACGGCACATCATATTGATCGCGGAACACAACCAGCGCCTGCTCCATGTCATTGGTGACATAGGCGGTCTGACTATAAATTGCGGCGGGCCTAGCAAACATCAGTTATTCGCAATCTTGCCGCCATCGATGATGAGCGTATCACCGGTGTGGTAGCGTGAAAGATCACTGGCGAGATAAACGACTGCGCCCCAAAGATCGTCGGGATTGCCAGCTCTACCCAGCGGCGCTTTGGCGGCGACCATGTCGGCAATCATTTTGCCAATCGCAGGGTCCGCCATTGTCATTTCGGTGATGATGAAGCCCGGCGCGATGACGTTGCAGCGCACGCCTTTTGGTCCCAATTCCGAGGCCAACGTTTTGGCCAGAGAATTAAGCGCGCCTTTGGCAATCGCATAATGCGCCATCGTCGGCACGCCTTGAAAAATCGAACCGCTGCCGCACAATATCATCGAACCGCCGGGGTCGCCTGCATCGGCGCGCGCGATCATATGCTTGGCAACCTCGCGCAGCGTAAAGACCGAGCCGTGCAAATTAACATTCAACAAGTCGTGATAGGTTTTGGAATCCATTTCGTGGAAAGGCACCTGATTGGCGATGCCCGCATTGGCGACGACGGTATCAATCCGCCCCATTGCCGCCAGTGCCGACTCGACCCCGCGAACAACGTTCGCTTCGTCTGTAACGTCAACGCTTTCGACATGCACTCGTCCGCCAAAAGCCCGCAGTTTTTCAGCTGCACGTTCATTGGCATCGGCGCGTCGGCCCCAGACGATGACGTCGCACCCCGAACGCGCCAGCGCCTCGGCAAAGCCGAAGCCCAAGCCCGAATTGGCTCCAGTGACCAATGCAACCTTGCCGGTCAAATCGAACAGGTTTTCGGCCATCGACGCGTGCGTCCTCTCTCTCATTCCGGCATTTGTTTTGCTGTTGCTACGCCGTTGCCCCTTTCAGGCCGCATATCTTCGGGTAGGGCAAGCGGTTAAATTATCTCGGTTGATAGCGACGCAACGAAGGGAGAAGCATGTGAGCGGATCGGGGAAAAGCGGCGAAGTGATCGACATCACCGATATGCGCAATCCAGTGCTGAGCGATGCCCAGAAAATGGCGCTCGCCGGGGCAGCGCAAGCTACCTTCGATTTTTCAACTAACACATTTCTCGAAACTGCCAAGGCGCAGACCGGACTTTCAGACTTCGGCGCGATGGATTTCGTCGAGCGGCTGAATATCTGGTGTGAAGCGATTAACGAGGATGAATTTTTGTCACCCGTCGGTAAAGCGGGGCTTTGGACGATGATCCTTCGCTATGCCAGCGACCGGCTTCGCGTCGAAGACATCTGCAAACGCCACCCTGAAATTCTCGACATTGAAATTGACCGGCCGATCATTGTCGCAGGGCCGCCTCGATCAGGGACGACGCATCTGCTCGGGTTGCTGTCCGCAGACACACGCCTCCGGTCACTGCCTTGGTGGGAAGCCATTGCCCCCGTCCCAACCGACGCCGACGCGCCAACCGCGACCGATCCGAATCCGCGCTGGACACGCGCCGATGCCGGGTGGCAGCAGTTTGAGGCGTTGTTGCCCTATATGGCGTATATGCACGAATTCACCGCTGACCATATCAGCGAGGATATCGAGCTTCAGGCGCTCGATTTCTCGTCCTATCTGATCGAGTGGATGGCGCATGTGCCGAAATGGCGGGACTATTATTTGAGCCATGATCAGACCGGCACTTACGCCTACCTCAAAAAAGGCTTGCAGGTTCTGACCTTCCTTAAAGGCCCAAACCGCTGGGTGATAAAATGCCCGCAGCATATGGAGCAATTGCCCGCCCTGCGCGCAACGTTCCCTGACGCCACTTATGTTATTACCCACCGCGACCCGGTGGGTTCGATCCGCTCGTCGCTGTCTATGGCGCTCTACGCGTCCCGGGTGTTGCGAACGAAATCAGATCCTGAAGAGTCCAAAGGCTATTGGATCGATCGCTACAAAACCTTGCTCGAACGATGCGTTCGCGATCACCACATCCTGCCGCCTGAACAAACGGTCGATGTGTATTTTCACGAATGGATCAAGGACCCCAATCCAATCCTCGCTGAAATATACGCAAAGGCAGATATGCCTTTGGACGCCGCGACACTGGCTACATTGCACCAATATCATGCCGACAATGACCCCGGCGTCAAAGGACGCGTCGTGTTCAATCTGGAACGCGATTTTGACATCGCGGCAGCGGATATCCGGAGCCAATTTCAATTCTATTTCGACCGGTTCCCGGTTCAAAAGGAAGTCAAATAACCTGATTTTTAAGGAGCAAATACCGTGACACAAATTAAGGTCGTCAAGCGCGACGGTAGCGAAAAAGAGTTCACCGCAACGGAGGGTCTGTCGCTTATGGAAGCACTTCGCGATGAAGGTTTCGACGAGTTGCTTGCACTTTGCGGCGGCTGCTGTTCTTGCGCCACCTGCCATGTCCATATCGACGACGCGACCCTGGCAAAATTGGTCCCGGTCAGTCCCGATGAAGATGATTTGCTCGACAGTTCGGAGCACCGCAACGCCAATAGCCGGCTGAGTTGCCAAATCCCGGTCACCGACGCGCTTAAAGGAGCTGTCATCACAATTGCACAGGAAGACTGATGCCAAGGACACCCGTTTGGGCCGAGCTGCCGGTATTGCCGGCAAGCGAGCTGGTGCCACTCGTCCAATCCTGGGAGGCCGCAGGCGTTGAAGGCGTGTGGGCGCCGCAAATCTTTGGCGCGCCTTTCACTACCCTTGCCGCAGCGGCAGCGGTCACGACACGGATCAAGCTCGGAACCGGCATCGCGCTTGCCTTTACGCGCAGTCCGCTAGAGACCGCCTGTAGCGCCATCGACCTCGATCACATCAGCGATGGCCGTGTCGTTCTGGGTTTGGGATCAAGCGCGGAAAGCCAGATCGAGGGCAGCTTTGGTATGCCCTACGGCAAGCCGCTGAAGCATATGCGGGAAATCGTCGGCCAAGTCCGCGCCGTAATTGAACAGGGCCATACGGGCGAACTAAAGCGGCTTGAAGGCGAGTATAACACGCTCGACCTTTCGCATTTCCGGTTGGTGCGCCCAGCGCGAAGGTCCGCGATTCCAATTTACCTGCCTGCGGTGTTTGAAAAGGCGTGTGAACAAGCGGGCGCAATTGCTGACGGCTTACTCGGTCACCCGCTTTGGACCACAGCATGGCTTCGCGACAGAGTTGGTCAATCCTTGGCTTTGGGTCTCAATAAAGCTGGCCGAAAGCGCACCGACGTCACGATCAACCTGATGATTTTCACCGTCATTAACGATAATCGCGCAGAAGCCATTGCCGATGCGCGAACCAACATCGCTTTCTATACGCAGTCGCCGCAATATCTTCGCTACTTCGCCGAAATCGGTTTTGGCAAAGAGGCTGAAGCAATTCAGGCGGCATTTGCTATTCAGGATTACGATGCAATGGCGAAGGCCTGCCCTGACGAAATGATCACGGCAATCACAATTCTGGGATCAGCCGCTGAGGTGCAGGAGCAAGTCGCTGAACGCGCGCAATATGCCGATGCGATTACTCCGGTTGTCCCGCAATTTGGGATCGAACCCGAAAAGGCAGCAATTTACCGGAAGCGCATCGCCAACCTGTATTATGTCTAGACGCCGGTCGTCAGTAGACCGCCAATCAGAAAATCTGCGAACTGACGTGCTTGAATGAGCGCTGTCTCGTGCGAGGCATCGGCGGTTTCACCCAACCTGAGCTGCAACGGCCTCGCCGCGAAATAAAAGCCGACGCCCTGCACTAACAACGCCATCAGCGCGGTTGTCGATAACGCATGCACCGGTCGCACCGCGCGCACTTCATCGATCAGCGCGTCGAGCCGGACCTGAAACGGACGGATGAACGTCTGCACGATATATTCGAGCCGCCAGCTATCGCGTTGCCCCTCATGATAGCTGATAGCGACGATATCTCGGTTTTCGGTAGCCCATTCGCAAAAGCGTCGGACCAGATCGCGCAATCGTTGTTCGGCGTCACCTTCCCCGTCAAATGCAGCGACGACGGAGGTAGAGGCTTCAACCATCCGCCAATCGACAGCGGCTCTCCACAAATTGGCTTTCAGGCCGAAGCGAACGTTGAGAAGATTGTGGCTGACGCCTAGGTCACGGGCCAGTTCGCGCAATGTGGTCGCATCATAACCGCGTTCTGCAAACATCGAGAATGCTGCGGCAAGGAAAACCGATTCATCAATCGCATGCGCTGTATCAACCGCAGGGCGTCCACGACGGCGCAGCGCAGGGGCGTCGCCTGTTGCAGCGGTGATAACTTCGGATGGTGCATCGAACATGTTGCGAGCTTGACTTATAAATTGTCATCTGTCAATTTAATGTCCTGATAACAAAAACAGCGAGATTCGCGATGACGGAGGATGTCTGGTGGGCGGTAGCCCGATCCGAGGAAGTGACCGGAGACAAGCCGATCAATATCGATATTGGCGACCAACCGGTTGTGCTGTGGCGCGACAAAGACGGATTTGTGCGCGCACTTGAAGATCGCTGCCCACACCGCCGCGCACCGCTTTCGCTCGGGTGCGTCCTGGCAAGTGGTGCGATCCAATGCGGCTATCACGGTTGGACATATGACGGAGAAAGCGGTCGTTTGGTGGACATACCGAACCTGAAAGGCGAGCAGAAATACCCGCCGATTTACCGCGCTGTGCCGTTTGCTGTCTCGGAAGGCGGCGGGTTCGTGAGGATTTGCTTGAATGCAAAAGCCGCTGCCCCTGTTTCGCCTACGACTGAAACTCTGCCGTTATCCGGCACCGAAAACGTCTCGCTTAGCCATGAACATCTGATCGCAGCGTTGTTTGACGACCCCGCTTTGGTGATCGCGATCAAAGGTGTGCACTATACGCCGTATCTGATGTCCGAACTGGCCGAGCAGAACGGCAAGCTAGTGCTTGAACGGTCATGCCAGTGGAAAAGCCCGCATTGGCCAGCGCCGTTTAGCTCCGACTTCCCGATTACGCTGCGGATCGGCACCGACCCCGTAACTGGCGAAACTGACCTTTTGTTGCGCGACAATGCGTTCAATACGCTGCTGTCCGCAACTGTCGCGCCGGTCCCCGCCGCAAGGGGGGTTACACAAGTACGTTGGCGTGCAAAATTGGGCTCAACACGCCCCGGGCTGATGGCGAAAATGTTGGGGTTCGGCACACCGTTCCGCATCCTACCCTCAGTCAACGGCGCGGCACTACGGACGTTGAAACCATCGGCATCCATCCATGCCGCCGCCTTGCGCGAAGAAATACGATCACACCAAGCCGCTGCCCACAACGTCGCAGCTTAAAGAGGAGAGAGCAGCCATGTTGGACATTAAGGACACTGCGCCCGAACAAGACTTTGCAGACCCCATCGCTGGTGACCCGCGCAATTTTGCGGCGGCCGTCAACAATTGGGTACCGCATGACATCGTTCTAAAGGACGCTTGGTTCCCGCTTGCGCACAGCTTTGCCGTCGTGGACAAACCGGCGCGCCGTTCGGTTTATTCGCAACCCTTTTATCTATGGCGCGAAAACGGCGTTGCGGTTGCCGCCGAATTCCATCCCAATGACACCGACCCGACCGACAAAAGCGATTTCAGCGATGCTGCTGGCCGCTATCCGGTGTTGGAACATTATGGCTATGTCTGGTGCTGGTTTGGCAACCCAGCCAATGCCGACCCTGCGCATCTGCCGAGCATTCCCTATCTGCCTGCCGAGGGCAACTTACCCAAACATATGCTTGGCACGGTGCGATTTGATTGTACAGCACCGCTCAGCCTCGAAAACCTGATCGATTTGACCCATGCCGATTTCCTCCATGCCGATGTGGTGGGCGACGAAAAAATGGACAAAGAGGTCGTCGAAGTTTTCTATGACAGCGAAACGATTACGATGGTGCGCCGCTGCACCAACAAATCGGTTGCGCCGATCATGAAATGGTTTGGCGGGGTGAAGAGCGATGTCCAGCAAGTCCGCCAAGTGATCCGCATCTATCTCCGCAGCCATGCCGCCATTGCCTATGGTCGTTTTTCACCGGGCGACAATGTGCAATTGTTTCACCCCTGTGTTCCGGAAACGCGCGACCGGACACGGCTGGACTACGCGATGAACACGTCCAATGTGAAAAAATCAAACCTCTTCCGCTATCTGATGCCCAAGGCGAGCTATAAGGTTTCACGGCAGGATAGCACCATGACCAGCCCGCAAAGCCCCCGCTATATGAACCCGGAAACGCGTAAGGATCTGCATTCACCGCTTGATGAAGCCGGACAGAAATACCGCGTTCTGATGACCGCGCTTGCTGAACGTCAGGCCCGTGGTGATTTTGCCTACCGCGATAATGTTAGCGCCGATTGCAGTGAAATCATAGGATACGACGGCAAATGAGCAGACTAACCAACGCTTGCGGGCAGGAACGCCGGTGGTGGGGTGTTATGCCCATTCTGCCCGCACCCGTCATGGGTGGGATTGCCAAACAGATGGAAGCGGTGGGCTTTGAAGGCTGCTTCTCGCTACAAATTTACGGCCCTCCGTTCGTGCCGATGGCTGCCGTTGCGGCGATGACCGACACGCTGAAGGTCTCCACCGGCATTGCTGTTGCTGGAACCCGCAGCCCCGTTGAAACAGCCTTTGCCGCAATGGAGCTGGATACAATCAGCGGCGGACGATTTGTGCTAGGTCTCGGTACTTCACTGCACAGTGCGATTGTCGGCATTTACGGCGAGCCAAAGCGCAAGCTGCTCACCCATTTACGCGAAGTCGTGAAGGTCGTGCGATACGTCAATGCCAATGCCCATAAAGGCATGGAGCCGCTCCACGGCGAATATTTCAATGCCGAATGGACCGAGATGATGCTGACCGCACCACCGGTGCGGGAAGAAATCCCGATCTGGATCGCCGCGCTTAAGGACAAACTGACCAGCATGGCGCTGGAGATCGGCGATGGACTAATGGTCCATGCGCTGTGGACGGTGGATTACACCGTCGCTAAAAAGCCGTTCATCGAGGCCGAACTTGCCCGTTTCGGGCGCAAGCGTAGTGACGTAGAAGTCAACGCCTGGCCGTGGATCGCGATCAACGATGACAAGCAACAGGCGATCAACGACAGCCGTGCGACCGTCGCCGCCTATGTCGGCTATAAAGAATATGAAGCATTTTTCGATGCCATCGGTTTCGGCGACGAAGCCCGCGCCTGCCAGCTAGCCGGCGGTGAACATGGCGACGTCTCACGCGTGATCAAAAATGTCAGCGACGAGATGGTCGAGGCGTTTGTCAAATGCGGACCGGTCGATGAAGTGCTCGAAAAAATCGAACCTTTCTGGGATGTGGTCGACTCGCTTTGCCCGATGACACCTTATCGCGACCTGACGATGGAGCAGCTCACCATGTATAATGGGGGGCTTTATCAGATGGTGGCGGAGGCAAAAAGGCGGCAGGCAGCATCCTGACGGGAAGTAGAATATTAAATCGGTATTAACCTCATAGCCATGCCGCCAGCGCGTCGGCTGAGGACAGCGTCACACTAGGACGGATTTCAGTCGGCGTTCCGGAAAAGCGCGGCGCTGGGGCGGACTGGGTTACGCCTCTATGATCGGTGAACATATTGCGGGCAGCATTCGCCGGATGGCTCATCGCTTCGCGCATTGACAGCACTGGCGAGACACAGGCGTCGGTTCTGGCAAAACGGTCTTCCCATTCCTGTCGTGTTCTAGTTAGGAATGTGGCGGCAAAGTCGGCCTCCATCGCTGGCCATTGGTCCTTGTCATTCTGGCTATAACGGTCTGCCGGAATGTCCAACCCGGCGAGCAGCAAGGTATAGAATTGCGGCTCAAGCGACCCGACAGCGACATGGCCGCCATCTTTGCAGGGGTAGCAGCGATAGAATGGCGCAGCGCCATCAAGCAGGTTCGATGCAGCTTGGTCACGCCAGTTGTCCGTCGAAAGATAGGCATGGAACAGGCTGAGCAGATTGGCGACACCATCCACCATCGCCGCATCCACCACCTGCCCTTTTCCGGTGGTTTTCGCCGAAAGTAATGCCGCCACCATGCCAAGTGCCAAGAACATCGCACCCCCGGCATAATCGCCAACAAGGTTTAGCGGCACCGTCGGCGCCTGCCCTTTCTGTGCGATCGCATGGAGAGCACCGGTCATTGCAATATAGTTGATATCATGCCCGGCATTCAGTCGCAGTGGTCCATCCTGCCCCCAGCCGGTAACACGGCCATAAACCAGCCGTGGATTACGGGCTAGGCATTCATCGGGCCCAAGGCCCAGTCGCTCCATAACTCCGGGCCGACCGCCTTCGATCAAGCCATCGGCCTGTTCAACAAGTTGCAGCAATGTGCCGCGATCAGTATCGGATTTAAGATCAAGAGTTACATTTATACGCCCGCGCAACAGCACAGCCTCACCGACATCGCTCCATGCTGACTGCCCACCGGGTCGGCCTATCCGGATAATTTCGGTCCCGAGCCCAGAAAGGATCATACCGCACAAAGGCACCGGGCCGATGGCGTCCATCTCGACAAGGCGTATCCCGCTCAGCGGTCCGCTAGGCATCGTCATACCCTGGCCAGCGATTTACCTGCAATATAGCCCGTCACCATAGCGGGTCCAACATTGCAACCATGCGCAGGGGATTTGCCCTGCCAGATAGAATTCGCATCAAGTCCTGCGGCATAAAGCCCCGCAATCGGCGCGCCGTTTTGGCCGATAACCCGGCATTGGTCATCGATCTTTACGCCGACAGTTGTCGAACCATCGCCGGGGAATATTTCGATAGCGTAATAGGGGCCATCGCCCAGCGGCCCGAAGCAGGCATTTGGCATGTGCTTGGGATCGCCGATCTCGATATCGATCTGGCTGTCGCCCTTGCCAAATTGTCTATCTTTGCCGGTCGCAGCGTCGGCGTTGACCTTGGCCGCGGTTGCTTCCAGTCCTGCTGCATCTACGCCGATTTGCGCGGCGAGTTCGGCCAGCGTCGCGCCGGTTTTCATGTAGCCACAAGCGACCATTTCCTTAATCTTGCCGCCGCCCGGCAGAACCAGCCCCATACCGTATTTTTTCACGAATTTGGCATTGGCGATGATATGAGCAGGCACAGTTCCAGTCGCGTGCATGGCTTCCACAAAGTGGACGCTGGCTTCATTCCCGAACCTTTGCCCCGCCGTGTTGACCGCGATGCAGCCAGGCTTCGACATATCGATCAGATGCGCATATCGCTCGATATAGCCGTCTGCGCGTGTCCGTTTGGAGACAACCGCCCAAACCGCGTTGACATGATTTTCGGCGCCCATCACAGCGCCCGCCGACTGAGCAGACACAATGCCATCACCTGTATTTTCATACGGCAAAATCGACACATGCTGCTGCGCAAACGGGATATAGGCTTTTCGCATCTCGGCATTGGCCGAAAATCCGCCCGATGCCAGAATGACGCCTTTATTCGCAGTGATTTCGGTGGAAACGCCCTTTACGGTTGCGCGCACGCCCGTGACTTTGCCATCGGAAGTGACCAGTCCTTCAACCGGCGTTGCCTCATATAAATCAACGCCCGCATCAATCGCCGATTGCAGCAGCCGCCCAGCCAGCGCATTGCCCATCGTCAGCCGCGATCCACGTCCAAGCTTGCGCTTGTCGAGCGCAAATCGAATGGCAATTTTCGCCATATACCAGAGCGCGCCGGGCGATGGCAGCTTTGCAATATAGGGCAGATCAAACAGGTCGATCATCATCCCGCCGGGGGCATTGAATTCCTGACGCGGCTTTTGCAGCCGATCGAAATTCTTGCCGAGTTTCTTGCCGTCATATTCGCTGGGTGCCAGCAACCGGCCAAAATCGACCGCGCCGGGCACCTCTGGATACCAGTCGCTCGATGGCGGCGATATCTGGAAAACCGTTTCGCTGTTTGCCGCCAGCCATTCGATCATTTCCGGGCCGTTTTTGAGATAGGCATCGATCAGCGCCCGTTCCGCGCGGTTGCCGACAACGCCCAGCACATAATCGCGCGCGACCTCGATACTGTCATCGACGCCTTCGGCCTTGGCCTGCGGGCTGACCGGAATCCAGATTCCGCCCCCCGAAATCGCGGTGGTGCCGCCGAAATGATAGGCTTTTTCAAGCACCGCGACGGAGTTACCCGCTTTCGCTGCGACCAGTGCGGCGGTCAGGCCCGCTGCACCCGATCCCATCACCACGACATCATATTGCATACTCATTCCCCTTACGCGCACATGATGGCGCGCATCGCCTTGTCATCAATTCCAAGCTGGCCCGCGCAATCGAGCGCATCCCAATATTCGCGCCACCAGACGATCTTGCCTTCATCATCTAGGTCGAACACCCCCACGACATGCGTGGTCGTGCGCTGCCCATTGGCAAGCTGGCGGACGGTATCGATGCGCTCGGTGAAAACAGTGTTGCCTGATACTGCGACATTCAGGGTATCGCAGGCGCATTCGTCATAAAGTTTATACTGGCGTTCCATTTCCCCACATATGGCGTCCGCGCCTTCGCGGATCGGCGCAATCGGGACGATGGGCTGGTATCGCGCATTATCTGCCAGCATTGATCTCAAGGCGGCGACATCAAGCGACTGGGTATGAAACAGCGCGAGAAAATCGCGCACGATCTGTTCGGCATTCATTGGATCATTCTCCCTGTGGGCCAAAAAAGGCCGCGACTTTGTTTGTATCAAAATACTCACGGCCATGAACGATCAGGCCGTCACGGATCACGAACAGGTCATGATATTCATTGACATATATGCGATCACCGAAGTGGATTTCGGAGCGGACTTCGGCGGCCACCGTATCGCCTTCGCAAATGATGCCGATAATCTCGACTTTGCGGGTCGAAGCGGTCAGCAACATGCCTTTGACCGCATCGGTATATTCAGCGCGCTTCATGTCGCCGCCACCAACCACCCACCATGTGCAATCGGGGGCTTGCAGCGCCTCTATCGTATCGAGGTCTCCGTCCTGAACCGCGCCCAAAAAGCGGCGAACGATGGATTTGTTTGTTGCAGCGTCACTCATAGTCTCACCCTCGTCTTTGGACGATCAATCATCCACAGTCGCGCAATCCACGCCTTTCCTTGGACAGGTTGCGCGAAGCGTCGCTGTGCAACTGTTCGTCAAAATAAACGGGATGAGGATGATGGCTTTGGGCAAAGGCGACAGGTCGTGACCACGAGGGAGGCACCAGCGTCCTACCGGTGGTACGTGCTCGCCATCCTGACCATCGCGCAGACCTGTCACGGCATTGACCGCGCCGTCATCGGCTTGGTTCTGCATCCCCTGGGTAAAGAATTTGCGCTGACGGGCGCACAGCTTGGGCTCCTGGCCGGGCTGGCCTACGGCATACCCTTTGCCATCGCCGCGATCCCGTTCGGGCTTGCTGTTGACCGTTTCAACCGCAAGGCGCTGATGACGGGTGCGCTCACGGCTTGGAGCGCGGCGACTGCGCTCTGCGGTGCGGCAACGGGCTTTTGGACGTTGATGGCGGGTCGCGCCGCGGTCGGCGTCGCGGAATCGGGTGGATCCCCTACCGGCATGTCGATCCTTTCCGACTATTTCGATGAACGCAAGCGCGCGACCGCGATTGGCATTTGGTATCTGAGTTCGGGCGTTGGCACAGCGTTGGCCTTTTTCGTCGGCGGCTGGATTGTCGAACAATATGGCTGGCGATGGGCGTTTCTGGCGGCAGGCATTCCCGGACTCTTGCTTGCACCGATCCTCTTTTTCACCGTTCGCGAGCCAAAGCGCGGCGGGCAGGATGCTAATCTCGAAAGCGATATTGCCACAGCCCCGCTTACCCAGCGCCTGCGCCTGCTGTTCGCGCGGCCCGGTGTGGGCTATTGCGTGGCAGCGATCACCTGCATCGCCACTGCCATTTACGGCATGAGCACATGGCTCGCCTCGTTCCTCATAAGCAGCCATGATTTCAGCATTGCCAAGGCTGGAATGACAGTCGCAATCGCTTACGGCATATTGGGTTCAATCGGCGGATTTGGTGCTGGTTGGATCGCGGATTGGCTCAACGCCCGGCGCGGTGGATTTGATCCCGCACGAACGGCGATGTTTGGTGCCGTCATTCCTTTCATCACCGCCGCCGCCGGAATTGCGGCCGTTGCCAGCACCGATGTTTCGATGGTGCTCCTCTTCCTGATGATCGCCGGATTTTTCAGTGCATCGTATAACGGGCCGATTTATGCGGTCATCGTGACAGCCGCTGGGCCCCAATTGCGCGGCCTCGCGGTGTCGGCGGTGCAAATGAGTGCCAACCTGATCGGTGTGGGGCTCGGAGCGTGGCTTATCGGCAAGATCAGCGACATCGTTGGCGGAAAGGACGGCGTTGCCTGGGGCATTGGCACCGCGATGCTGTTCTGCCTCGCTGGTGGCACTTTGCTTGCGCTCGCCAGCCGCCAGATCAAAAACAGTCAAACAACGATTTGAACACTAGAGGAAATGAAAATGGACGCCCAAGCCCCTGCCCAATATGTCAACCCGGTCATCGATCCAAATTGTGTGCCGCGCCCCTACCCTGCGCGCACCGACCATATCCCGACATCGATGGATGATATTGATGCTGCATGGCTCAGCCGGATGATGGGGTATAAATATCCCGGCGTCGTCGCCAAAACTATGGAAACGGTGGAGCTCCTCAACAGCCACACGACCAAATGGCGGATCAAGGTCGACTGGAATGATGCCGGGGTCGCCGCTGGCCTGCCCGCCAATTTGTGCATGAAGGCCAATTGGTCTGGCGCATTCGATAATATCGATATCCATGCGGTTGAAGCGCGCTTCTATCATTTCATGGTACAGGGAATGAAGGTGCCGACCGCCACATGCTATTACGCCGATTGGGATGACGATGGCAGCGGGCACGGCTTCATCGTACTCGAAGACTTGAACGATCGTGGCGGAAAATTCGGCCATAGCACCAACAAAAATGGCGTTGCGATGATTGAGTCCAACCTAAACGGCTTGGCAAAACTCCATGGCAGCTTGTGGGGCAGCGACAAGATCAGCCCGGCCAATGCACCTTGGTTGCAGACACAAATGGACACGCCCATCGACAGCGATCAGGTTCGCATCATGTGGCAATGGATAGAGGCCAATCTGGCAGAACCCGGCTTCTGTGGTATTGCCCCGAAACATTATCTGGCTGATCCGCGCAAGGTGGAGCGCGCCTTTGACCGGCTGGGCGAGATCGAGCGGGCCTATGATGCGCCATACTGCATCGTGCTTGGCGATTGCCATCAGGGCAACACCTATATCCTGCCCGAAGGCGAACGGCTGTGGCTCGATTGGCAGCTGGTGCGCCGTGGCCGTCCGTGGCGCGATCTGACCTATTTCGTGATCGGCGCGCTCACCATCGAGGAACGTCGGAAGCACCACAAGGACCTCGTAAAGCAGTACCGCGACTATCTGATCGCCACCGGCGTGGCCGGTGTCCCGAGCTTTGAAGAGGCGTGGGAGCAGACCCGCCTATGGGTGATGTACGGCGTGCAAGCCTGGGTCGCCAATCTGGACGCATGGGGCCAGAACGGCATTCCGATGAACGAACGCTTTTTCGTTGCTGCCGAAGATTACGGCACTTGGGGACTTTTGGGAGAATGAAGATGGGTTTGGTGCAAGACAAGGTCGCAATCATCACCGGCGCGGGCGCGAACATTGGGGAAGCGTGCGCCAAAATGCTCGCCGCCCAAGGTGCAAAAGTCGTGGTGGCCGACATTAATGTCGTGGGCGCAGAACGCGTTGCGGGCGAGATCGTTTCCGGCGGCGGCACAGCCTTTGCCCATGCCGTCAATCTGGGCGATGAAGCCAGCATTGTGGCCTTGGTGGCAGCTGTGATGGAACGCCATGGCCAGATCGACATTCTCCACAACAACGCCGCCAACACCGGCGCTGCGCAGATGACCCGCGACGGTGCGCTGACCGCGATGGAAGCCGAAGTGTGGGACGCCGCGTTTGACATCAACACGCGCGGCACGATGTTGATGACAAAGCATGTCGCCCCGCACATGATGGCAGGCGGCGGAGGCTCAATCATCAACACCAGTTCGGGTGTGTCGATATTGGGCGATGTTCTGAACCCTGCTTACAGCGCATCAAAAGCGGCCGTGAACGCGCTGACCCGTAACACGGCAACGCAGTTCGGGCGCGGTAATATCCGCTGTAATGCGATCCTGCCGGGACTGGTGCTCAGCCCAGTCGCCCGCGCGCAGATGACGGAAGCGCAACTACGCATGATCCAACGCCACGTGTTGTTGCCGCGTGAAAGCGTCGCGGATGATATTGCCGGTGCTGTGCTGTGGCTCGCGTCTGATTTGGGGTCTTTCATTACGGGACAAATTATCTCGGTCGATGGCGGCATTTGCCACCACCAACCGCATTATGCCGATATGATGGACATGATGGCGGAGGCGACTGCAGCTTAATTGCCAAATTCTGCGCGATTAACCTCTCACACAGTTTTCAGCTCATCACCCCGATCTGTCATCACCCGGTCGCCCATATGAGCGCGCGCGCGCTCTTCCTCGGCCAGCCCGGCGGCGCTGGTGTGGATGATTTCATCTTCGGTGATTTTTGGCGTTACAGGCTCCCAGCACGTCACCGAAAGGCTCGGCTGGTCTATGAGCGCGCAGTTTTCCAACGCCTGATCCTGCCGCCACATATCAATCGCCGCCGAGTCGTCGATATGCCATGTCGCAACGAAGTTATGGACCGGCACCATATCGACTAATTGCCCCTGCGGTAGGAACTTCATAAAAGCGCCTTTGCGCACACCCGGGCGGACCAAAGCCGCAGAGAAGTAGTGTGCGTTATACCAATCGATGAAGGCATTTTCATCGCCGTGTGCGATTTTGATCTGTTCCATGATAACCCCGCCGGTATGGCGCATGCCGGGAGCATTGTCGCGAAACTGGAGCGGAAAATAATGATAGTCATTGAGCCCGTCCATACGGATCGCGTCGGTCACCATCATTCGCGGGGTGAGCGCATTTTCCATATGCTCGCGCGAAAATCGCGCTGGATCGAAAACATCGTAAAGCGCCATATAATCCCATCCGTAACCCGATGGATAATCCTGCGCTTGTTTTTCGGCCCATTTGAATCGCTGCGCCGCAATTGATCCCCGAAACCGCAACGCGTCGCGCATATGGATATGGGTGTACCAATCGTCAAAATCGTCTTCGCGGCCGGCAACAGCGTTGGTCAGCACCACCAGGACCGCTTCGATCATGGTCAGTCCCTCACAGCTGGCATGATCTCCGCCGCGACCCAACGCAGCCGGTCAAGATAGGCTTTGCTATCGGCAACCCCCGGAGGAAGTGGCACGATTGATTCGGTGATGCCCAATTCCTTGAGCCATCCGATCTGGTCGATGATTTTTTGCTTGTCCTGCGTCCCGGGCGCTCGTGGATCGTCAAGAATTTCATGATGCGCTCCGACATTCAGCATCTCGAGCGCGAAGAAGAAATCGAGGTGCCGGCCATCATATTCGGGCTGCGATTTGATAAAGTCGATGCAATCGGGGAAGGTTTCTGGCGGCGTGCGGAAGGGTGACCATCCGTTGCCGAATTTCGCTACACGTTTCATAACAGCCTCGGCGTCGCCGCCCAGCCATATCGGAACTCCGCCTTTTTGAATGGGCTTTGGCGCGAAACCGACATTTTTGAAATTGACGAATTCGCCTTCGAACACTGGCTGATCTTTGGTCCAAAGCTCGATCATCGCAGCAAGATATTCGTCCGCCATCCGTCCGCGCTTCGCAAACGGCACACCGAGAATGTCAAATTCTTCCTTGAGCCAGCCGACACCGAACAGCGCCTCTGCACGGCCACCGCTGAGCCAGTCAAGGGTTGACCAAGCCTTTGCCTGCACAATCGGATTTTGTAGCGGTAGGATCGAAACCGACGACGAAAGACGCAGATTTTTGGTCCGCCCGCCGATAAATCCAAGCGCGACAACGGTATGAAAATACCAGTCACCCGATAAGGCAACATGCTCTTGCGGAATAATGAAGTGCTCGCCCAACATGCATTTGTTAAAGCCAAGCGCGTCGGCCTGAGCCATGAGATTGCCGACATCATCGCCCAAAAGCGGGTCTTCCCAAGGCTGCACCATCGCGGCCACTTTCATGCTTTTCGGCACGCCAATATTGAGCTTCATTGTCCGCTCTCCCCAAAGAAATTATTGATCGGACAATGCGGTGAAGCACGCCCCGTCAAACCTTCCCGACGGCAGGATGGCCTATCCGGTAAATCCATGTGCGCGCGCGAACATCAGGTCGTCTAGAGTGTCGATGTCAACGCTGAGGCCTGTGCATTGTATCACCCTCATTGCGGGCGACTGGGCAGCATGAATCCGCCTGCTATCTGGCCCAAACCGCAATTCAAATGGCCGACCATCTGCTATCGCAAGGGCGTTGCTGCCTTCACCAACACGGTCGGTAGCAAGAGCGATGCCTTCGGCTTCTGCCACGTCCAATAAATTCCGCACATCCGCGGCGTCTAGCAACGGCAGGTCGGCATGAACGATGAGGACAGCGGGGCCGTCGCAAGTTTGCCGCCACCGTTCGATTTCGGCGTTAAGCCCCTGCCCGCCATCTGCCGCCCAACTGCCGGACCACCAATCAGGGCGGTCGGTCGATAGAACAGTTATGTCGCTGATGCTTGAGCAACGACCAAGTTCGAAAAGCACATGGCGCGCCATCCGCAAAGACAGCAGGTCACGTTCTGCTTGTGACAGAATCTCGGCAAGTCGGCTCTTGCCATTACCGCCTTGTTTGATCGGCACGAGCGCATGCCAGCGGTTCATTTCCGTAATTTTTTTGCGAATTCAAGTGCAGCCCGCGCAACTCGTTCGCGGTCGGTCGGGTTGCGCATCATGGTATCAGTGCGGGCAACAGCGACGCTGTCAGAAGCCGGATCGTCATTATGAACAATGAGACCGTTCAGAAAATCGGCATAATGTCCGCCAATCGTATCGTTAGAAATCGCCAGTCCGAGTTCGCTCATCAATTTTGCTGTCGGACCTTTGACCGCTTTCCCATCCACAAGCGGCGAAACTGCAATCACTGGTCCCGCACAGTCGGCCAAAGCAGCGCGGATGCCGGGAACGGCGAGTATAGGATCTACGCTTAGCCAAGGGTTGGATGGCGCAATAAGCACCGCGTCAGCTGATCTTATGGCTTCAATGACGCCCGGCGCAGGTCTGGCCGTCGCAGCACCATCGAAACTAACCGATTTGACCTTGGGCTGACACTGCCGCTCGACAAAATAACGTTGAAAGGGAAGAGGCCCCTCGTCGCTTTCGACCCATGTTGCAACAGCATCGTTGGTCATCGGCACAACGTTAAGCGCAAGCCCCCACGCAGCAGCAAATCGTGCCGTCACCGCCGACAGCGTCTCTCCCGCATCAAGCGCCATGCCGCGCATGACATGCAACGCCAGATCGCCATCACCGAGATTAAACCAGTCCTCGCCGCCCAGCGAACGGACAGCTTCCATAAAGCTCCACGTCTCGCCCTCCCGGCCCCAACCGAGCTTCTGGTTCGACTTCCCCGACAGTGTATAAAGCAGCGTGTCGATATCGGGTGAAATCGGCAGGCCAAAATGCCGGAAGTCGTCACCTGCATTGACGATTGCCGTCAGGCTGTTTGCAGGCAACAGGCGGTATAATCCATCGACTAGCTTTGCCCCGCCGACGCCCCCCGTTAAAACTGTGTAGCGCCCGCTCACCGGAACAAATCTTCGTCAACTGGCCGCACTATTACGCGGCTGGTCTGGTGTTTTCCGGGAAGGCGCAATCCGCGCACTAAAACGGCGGGGATACCTTCATCGCCCTCGCCCATCGCCAGGCCAGCAGCGGCCGCAACCGCGTCACCGACGGCAATCATTGTCATTTGCATAATCCGCCCGTCGCGATCCGCTTGGCCGCGTTGGTCGATAATCGCTGGCATAGCCGCCACGCCAATCGCCACGTTGACGGTGCCCATCCGCCACGGACGACCAAAGCTGTCGGAAATAACGACGCCGGGCCGGAAACCAAAATGTGCTCCGACTGCATCTGCGATCCGCGCCGCGCTAGCATCGGGATTGAGCGGCAGCAGCAAAACATTGCCATCATTGCCGTTGCCGATGTTGGACGCGTCTATCCCTGCATTGGCCATGACATGCCCCAAACGGTGACGTGTGATCAATATATTGGGAGCTTTACGCACAACGGCACTCGACTCTCGCAGGACAAGTTCGACAAGTGCGGGGTCTTTGTTGACCTCACTCGCTAATACCTGCGCTTCGGACGACGGTACCATATCCGCCAAATCGACAGAACGCCCCTCTGCCTTGGAAACGATCTTTTGCGTCACCACCAGAATGTCGCCGGATTGCAAGCCGGGTTCCCCCTCCGCCAGACGCGCCGTCAGCAATGCTCCCAAGTCGTCACCGGCAAAGATTTCTGGCAGGCCAGTGATGGGTAAGACGCTGAACATCGCTTAGACGAGCGGCTTCAGGTCGCCTGTGATACGAATACCTGCGCCATCAACCTGATAATTTTTGTTGATGAAGATCAGCAGCGACGTCATCGCCTCGGCAGCCGCCGCATTGACCAGCGCGCCGCCATGAACGCCGCGCAAACCGATTTCATCGGCAAGCGCGACGATTGCGGCGCGAGCCGCCTTTTCGTCGCCGAAGACAAGGATATCGCAATCGACATCGACATTCTGCGCCAGCTTGTGCGCCGCTACATTATGAAAACCGGCAACCATGCGGACGCCTTCGCCCAAAATCGCCTCCGCTTTCGCCGCTGCCGAACCTTCTGGCGGCAATTGCACACGCATCACCTTTGGTGGGACGAGCGGAACTGTCGTATCCACCACGATCTTTCCCGCAACATGCGGCTTGATGTCTTCCAGCGTCGCTGTCTGCGCTGCAAACGGTACGGTCACGAACACAATATCGGCGGCCTGCGCCGCGTCTGCGTTGCTCATGCCTGTCAGGCCGTGGCCCAACTCCTCGGCCTTTGCCATTGCGCTTTCGGCAGTGCGCGATCCGATAACGACGGCGTGTCCCGCCCGCGCCAACCGCCACGCAAGCGCGCTACCAAGGTTTCCCGTTCCGCCAATGACGGCAATCTTGTTACTCATATTGCGTTCCCGTCGTCAGTCTGCATAGTCCATTTGCGCTTCCCGCATTTGGTACAAGGTTGTTCGTTCGCGCAAGGGTCGCCCAAGGCTGGCGGCGAGCGCGCGCATCGCGGTTACATCAAAATTCTGGCCATTCACTCCGCCTGCCGAGCGCGTAATCGATTCGTCCATCAACGTACCGCCAAGATCGTTCGCTCCAGATTGCAGCATTGCTGCGGCACCATCCGGGCCAAGCTTTACCCAGCTGGTCTGAATGTTCGGAATGGCGCCATCCAAGGCGATACGCGCGACCGCGTGCATCAACACCGCTTCGCGCCAGCTTGGCCCCGAACGCGTACCACCCTTGCGCCAGATCGGCGCTTCCATATGTACGAATGGCAAAGGGACAAATTCGGTGAACCCGCCGGTTTCGCTCTGAAGTTCGCGCACGCGCAACAGATGCTCGGCCCAATGTGCATAGGTTTCGACATGGCCGAACATGATCGTTGCTGTGGTTTTTAGGCCAACTAAATGCGCGGCGCGCATTACCGACAGCCATTGCTGCGTATCAAGTTTGTCGGGGCAGATAATCGTACGGACGTCGTCGGAAAGGATTTCCGCAGCTGTGCCAGGCAAAGTCGCAAGACCGGCATTTTTCAAACCGCCAAGATATTCCTCGTAACAAAGCCCCAATGTCGTGGCACCATGATGCACTTCAAGTGGTGAAAACGCGTGGACATGCATGTCCGGCACCGCAGCCTTTACCGCTTGGACAATAGCCCGATAGGTATGCCCGTCATAGCTCGGATGGATGCCGCCTTGCAGGCATACTTCAGTCGCACCGCGCTCCCACGCCTCCAATGTGCGCTGCGCGATTTCGCTATGATCGATATTATATGCCGGTCCGCGCTCCTTTTTGGTGCTACCTTTGGAGAATGCGCAAAAGCCGCAGTGATATAGGCAGATGTTCGTGTAATTGATATTGCGGTTAATGACGTGCGTGATCGTGTCGCCCACGCGGTCTTGGCGGAGTTCATCGGCAAAGATGCGAATGGCATCAAAATCGCGACCCTCGGCAGTGAACAGCCGAGCGATCTGGGCCTTGCTTAGCTCTTCGCCCTGTTCAACTAAACCTAACGCAATGGCGATTTGCGGATCGCGACCGGTCACCAGTGAAGGCATAAGCTCTGGCGCTTCGTCGCCCTTGCCCGGATGCCAATCGACTTCACGCACCAATCCGCGCGTTTCGACTGCGCGGCGTATCGAGGTTTGCAGCGCGGGATCAGCCCATACCGTCACGTCGCGAGCAAAGGCTGGACCGATTGCCAAGCGTTGCCGCAAATGTCGCCCGGCCTCTTCGGTTTCGGTTTCAAGCTTTTCAAGGTGCGGCCACGGTGCCTCAGGGTTGACATGGTCCGGCGTGACGGGCGAGACGCCGCCCCAGTCATTGACGCCGGCGCGAATGAGTTGCGCCAACGCGCCGTTGCGCAGGTTCGGCGGCGCTTGGATTGTCATGTCCGGCCCCAAAATCAACCGCGCCGCGGCAACCGTCCACAAATGATCTTCAAGCGATGGTTCGGCAGCCATTGCCATCAATGTCGCATCTTTGGCGCAGAAATTCTGGATGATGACTTCCTGAATATGCCCGTATTGGGCGTGAAGATCGCGGATCGCGAGCAAAGCTTCCACCCGTTCCAACCGCGTTTCGCCAATTCCGATCAACAGCCCGGTGGTGAACGGGACTTTTGCGCCACCTGCCAAGCGTATCGATTCCAGCCGCGCCGCTGGTTGTTTATCCGGCGAGCCATAATGCGGCATGCCCTTTTCACAGAGCCGGTCCGAAGTGCTCTCGACCATTAGTCCCATTGACGCCGCGAGCGGACGGAGTGCAGCATAGTCCTCTTCACCCATCAGCCCGGGATTGAGGTGCGGCAATAGACTTGTTTCGCGCAACACTGCCTCAGCAGCTGCCGCTAGATAATCCAGCGTGCTGGCATAGCCGCGCGCGTCCAGCCAATCGCGAGCGACGGCATAACGTGTCTCTGGCTGGTCACCCAGCGTGAACAGCGCCTCACGGCAACCTGTAGCTTCGCCAGCGCGGGCAATCGCCAGCACCTCATCCAGATCAAGATAAGGCGCCGCCAATTGCGAAGGACGATGCGCAAAGGTGCAATAATGGCAGACATCGCGGCATAATTTTGTTAGCGGAATGAATACCTTGCGCGAATATGTTACGACTGTTCCATGGCCGGATATGGTAGCGATTTCGGCCTGTGACATCAGCTTTGTCAACGGCGTGTCAGCGAGTGTCGCCAGCCAGTCTTGGGCCTCTACAGGGTTCCACCACGTTTTCATATGTTAGTACGATCCGCACCCTTGAGCGCAAGAATCTCGCGCGCTTCATCGGGCGTCGCCACTGAAAGCCCCATATTCTCGATGATTTCGCGCGCCATTTTGACCTGTTGCGCATTCGTTTCGGCCAGTTTGCCCGGACCTGCCCATAACGAATCCTCAAGACCGACACGGACATTGCCGCCCATTGACGCTGCCATTGCAATGATGCTCATTTGCTTTGCCCCGGCACCTAATACTGACCATTCATACTGGTCGCCAAACAACCGATCTGCTGTCCGTTTCATGTGCATAATGTCGTCGGGATGACTGCCGATGCCGCCCAATATGCCAAAACAGGTCTGGATAAACAGCGGCGCTTTCACCAGGCCGCGATCAAGAAAGTGCTTGAGATTATACAGGTGGCTGGTGTCGTAACATTCAAATTCAAAGCGGGTACCCATCGGCGTCAGCAGCACCAATAGGTCCTCGATATCCTTATAGGTATTTTTGAACACCAAATCCCGCGATGCGGCAAGGGTTGCGGGTTCCCAATCAAATTTCCAGTCGGAATAACGATCGAGCATCGGGAACAGTCCAAATCCCATCGTTCCCATATTCAAAGAAGCAACTTCGGGTTGGAACGTAGTTGCCGGACGAAGCCGCTCCTCTAAGGTCATCGACGGATGTCCGCCGGTTGTCAGGTTGATAACCGCGTCGCTCCGCTGCTTGATGACTTTCAGGAATGGCTCGAACAAATCGGGGTTTTGATCGGGACGGCCATTTTCGGGATCGCGGGCGTGAAGGTGGATAATCGCCGCCCCGGCTTCCGCCGCACCGATAGCAGCTTCGGCAATCTCACTCGCGGTTATCGGAAGATGCGGCGACATTGATGGCGTGTGGATTGCTCCGGTTACAGCGCAACTGATAATCACCTTGCCTTTGGCCATGTTATTATTCCCGTAAATCCAAATTATCGTGTTGCGCTATGGCCGCACGTGCACCTGACCATCTTTCCAAAGATAGGCTGTCACATCACGACAATATCCCGAGCTGACGCGCGCGAATAACCGCCTGTGGTCGCCGTCTGACGCCGAGTTTGTCATAAATTTGCTGCATATACCATTTGACCGTACCTTCGGTCAGGCCAAGCCGATCGCCAATTTCACGATTGCGCAGGCCACCGCTTACCATCGTCAATATTTCCACCTCACGCAACGAAAGACCGCTGCCTAAGCCGAAATCATCATCCTCTTCATCCGCGTCGGCCTGCGTCGTGCCTCGCATTACCGAAACAAGGTGCATTGCAAAGCGGTCAACTGGCGTGTCAAGTTCAGGACCGTTGGCATACGCTTCGACCAACAATGATGAAATCGCCTCACCTTCATCAACAAACGGGCGCACCCAGCCGCCGGGTTCGGCCAACTCTACCGCGGCACGCACGGCACGCCTGGCCTCTGAACGATTGCCCGAAAGCACCGCAATCTGGGCAAAAAGCAGTTCAAAGGTCACCGATGAACGGACCGCGCCTCTGCGCCGAACAAATTCCAACCAGCGTTTGGCTATCTTGCGCGAACAGACAAGGCGGAAGCGGTGCATTTCCAACCGGAGCCAAGCAATCGCCATCCATTCGTTGAGCCGCGTCGGATTCATGGTTGGAACCGGCTCGCCTTCAAAGCAAAGGTCGCTTGAATAGAATAATTGCTCGGCCTGTTCGACTTGTCCGGTCTTCACAAGCATGTGCACCTGTTCGGAAAGGATCAGCGCGCGAAGCCGGTCGAGCCCGCATTCGATGGCTACCAATTGCGCTTCTTCAAGACCGGATAGCGCGCTTTGATAATCGCCATCGGCTGCCGCTAGACGCGCCCTGACGATATATCCTGATGCCAACTGATCGACGAAACCCCATTGCCTTATTGATGGCAGATAACGCTCTACCAACTCCCCGGCACGGTCGAGATCGCCGCATTCATAATGAATTTCGGCCAAAGGCAATGCGGGAAGCGCCGCAAGCCCGGATATCTGCCAATCCATTTCACGCGCTAGTTCATGCGCTTCTTCAAGGAATTGTCGCGCCATACGTGTTTTGCCCTGTGCTACCAGAGTGGGTGCGACCGAAGATTTGAGCGCGATCGACGCAAAATCCGACCCGGGCCTTCCGAGTGCTTTGCGAAGTTCGGCCTCTAACCGCAGCATGTCATGAAAATGATAGAGTTCGCGCCGGGCCGACAGAAGCTGAGCAAGCAACGTGCAGCTCAAATAGGGATGGTCGTCACCCAAATCGGCCAACAACGTTTCCGATTCATGTTCGACATAGACCATGTTGTCGCGCGCTGCTTCGAGCATGATGCGGCGATGCCTGACTTGGAATAGCATCTGTTCGTGTTGATACTCGCTATATTCACCACTCTCTATGCGCGCGGTAATGAAGGCTTCGGCTGCTTCAATGAGGCGTTCAGACGATTTAAACGCCAGACGGCGCGATCTGCGCCATGACATCGCCAGCAATAGCGCAGGACGGGTCGATTGCAGTTCCCAGGGCAGATCGCTTGCAAGCTCGTCGATGCGGTACAAAAGGCCGCTGTAGGTCATTGGTTCGGCAAGTAACTCAAGTTGATCGGCAAGGAAAATTTTATCCCCGCACAACATGGCGTGCTCCAACGCACGCGACAAATCACCAGTTTCGACAAAATAGGTGCTGGCGCGGCGATGCAATTCGGTAGCGCGCTCCGGTGCCCGGCGCATTAAACGACCGAGCACCATTTCACGGAACAGGGTATGATAGCGGTAGCGACTAAGCTCCCGATCAAGATCGGACAGGAATAAGCCATCTTCAAAAACCTGTTCAAGTATGTTCCGCGCCTTGGCGTTGCTAACCACCGCCGCGCAGGCGGCGGGCGACAATTCGTCTAATATCGAGGTATCGACGAGAAAATCGCGAACCTCCTGATTTTGAAGCTCGAACACTTCTTCATGGAAATAGCTGGCAAACTCATGCCGCAAACCGGTCGTTCCGCCTTCGGGCGGCACCCCTTCGCGCTGGTCGCGTTGCCAGGCCTTGGTCGCGATGATTAGGCCCGCAGCCCATCCTTGGGTATCGACAACCAACCGCTGGACCTCAGACGTTGCAATCGGGCCGTCTATTTCCTGCTGGATCAAGCGGACGGCTTCGTCGGTTTCAAAACTTAAATCACGTACACCGATTTCAACAAGGTGACCAAGCGACCGCATGCGGGCAACGTTCAGGCGCGATCCGCCGCGCGAAGCTATGACCGTTGTAATCGAATCTCTTGCGCTGGCGATAAGCTGGCCGAGAAAGTCGCATATCTCCTGCGACAACAGCTGCGCGTCATCAATGAACAGCACTGGCCGAGGGCCAGACTTGACCGACAAATGTACTAGCCAGTCATGCGCGGAAATATGTCTATCCTTCTGGCCTTCTGCCAGCCCGGAACCAACACCTGCTGCCCGCAACGATTGCAAGAACGAGTCGAGCCCGTCGATGCCAGCACGGGCGGCAATCCATAGCACAGGTCGCCCTTCGTCTCTGAAAATTTCTGCCCAGCGGAGCATCGCGGTCGTTTTGCCGAAGCCTGCAGGACTAGAGAGGATAACCACTCGCGCCGCGCCAACGGGTTCGGCGAGCCGTTCGACTCTATCGCGAAGAATATATTGGTGCGCGACCTTTGGCGGCGCAATGGTTGTAGAAACAACACCCATATCGGTATCCTCTCGTTCCGCTTCGCAGCGCCAAGGTCGATTGCCCGGGCTTACTGTCGATCAGATTTGTATCGGCCTTAGATAGATAGGCTGCAAGCAAATATTCCTATCTCTGGATAGGTTGCCGCGCCATATCTTTTGGCCAACAGCATCACCATCAAAGAGAGTGCCCCGTTTGGAGGCGCCAAAAAGCGAGGGTGACCCAAATGGATTTCGACCTGCCGGAGGAACATCAAGCGTTCCGCGACGTCGTTCGCCGTTGGGTCGATACCGAGATTCCCAAAGAATGGTCGCGCAAGCTCGAAGCCGACGAACATAACTATCCGCATGCGCTTTGGGACAAGTTTACCGAAGCCGGTTTTCACGGGGTGGGTATCGCCGAGGAATTTGGCGGTCAGGGCGGCGATGTTCTGATGCAAATGCTCCTCGCACGCGAGCTGGCGCGGTCGCTTGGCGGCCTTGCGTGGATTTGGGGCATCACGTCTTTCGCCGGATCAAAGTCCATCGGACTTTATGGTTCGCCCGAACAAAAGGCCAAGTTTTTACCAGAAATAGCGGCAGGTCGATTGAAGGCTGCTATCTCCTTTACCGAACCCGGTGGTGGTACTGATCTGCTAGGCAATCTTGCCACCGCCGCCGAACGTGTTGACGGTGGTTGGGTGCTGAACGGCGAAAAGATTTGGAGCTCTTCCGCGCATGTGGCCGACTACCTCCTATGCATCGCGCGCACCGACAAAACAGTCGAGAAAAAGCATCAGGGGCTAACTTTATTTTGGGTGCCAGCAGCATCCGAAGGCGTCAAAATCACGCCTTTGCCTAAGCTCGGCATGCGTTCGATGGGTAGCTGTACCGTTGTTTACAACAATGTGTTCGTGGCCGACGCAAACGTTCTCGCAGAGCCCAACAAGGCTTGGTACACTTTGCTGCCAACGCTGAACAACGAACGGATCATGGTAGGGGCGTTCTGTCTCGGTGTGATTGACGGCGTGCTCGAAGACGCGCTGGCCTATGTCATGCAGCGCAAAGCATTCGGTAAATATATAGGCCAGTTCCAAATACTGCAGCATTACATCGCCGATATTGCGACGATGCAGACCTCGACCGAATTGATGCTGCATTACTGCGCCGCCAAACAGGCGAAGGGCGAGAATGTTGGCAAAGAAGCTAATATGCTGAAGTTGATGGCATCGGAAAATGCCAACGCAGCCGCCGACCTCGGTATCCAGATGATGGGTGGCATGGGCTATTCGGCCGAAACCGATATGCAGCGATATTGGCGCGATTCCCGGCTGTGGCGCATCGGCCCTGTGACCAACGAAATGATCCGCAATGGCATCGCCGAATCGCTCGGCCTGCCCCGCTCCTTTTAACACATCCGAAAGGCCGAACATGAAAGCACTTTACCAAGAAACGACCGAAGGCCCGGAGGCAGTTCGCGTGGCAGAAGTAGAAACGCCCACACCCAAAGCGGGTGAGGTGCGCGTCGCGATCAAAGCCGCGTCGGTCAATCACCGCGAAATGTGGATTGCACGCGGCCTCTATCCTGGAATGAGCCTGCCGACCACGATGGGCTGCGATGGCGCAGGTGTAGTAGATATGCTAGGAGAAGGCGTATCTGGCCCAAGCGTTGGCGACGAGGTGGTGATTTACCCAGGTCTTGATTGGGGCAACAACCGTCATGCGCCGCAAGCTGAATTCGGGCTGCTGGGAATGCCGCACGGCGGCACAATTGCCGAATATGTTTGCGTGCCGGCCGAAAGCCTCGCGCCAAAGCCCGCGTTCATGACGTTTGAAGAAGCCGCAGCGACCGTGCTGACTGGCCTTACCGCGTGGCGTGCATTGATGTTCAAGGGACAGTTAAAAGAGGGCGAAACGCTTTTAATCAGCGGCATTGGCGGCGGCGTCGCGACTTTTGGCTTGGCGTTTGCGGTGGCACTTGGCGCCAAGGTTTATGTGACCGGCGAAAGCGAAGATGTCCTTGCTCGTGCCAAAGAAATGGGCGCGCTGGGTGGCTTGCTCTACACCGATCCCGAATGGCGCAAGCAAGTCGGCAAGCTGACGGGCGGCGTTGATGTCGTTCTGGATGGGGCCCCTGCCCCAAGCTTTGCCAATTATGTGCGCGCAATCAACCCAGGCGCGCGGATTGTGATTTACGGATCAACCGCAGGGGACAAATTCGAAATCACGGCGACAGGCATATTCCTGAAAAGCGCTAGCATTGTCGGCAGCCAAGTCGGCGACCCGCAAGATTTCCGCGACATGCTGGCGTTCGTTGAAAAGCACCAGATCAAGCCCGTCATCGAACGCAGCTTCCCGCTTGCAGAAGCCAAAGAAGCGTTGCTCTACCTCGAAAGCTCGCACAAATTCGGTAAAGTCGTGGTTACGATATGAACGCTGGATTATTCGACTTAACGGGCAAAAATGCGCTCGTCACCGGCGGTGCGCAGGGGCTTGGCCGGATGATCGCGGAAGGCCTGCTTCGTGCGGGCGCGACGGTCGCCATTACCTCGCGCAAAGCCGATATTTGTGAGGCAGCAGCGTCCGAAATGGCGGCGCTGGGCAAATGCATCGCCCTGCCCGCCGACCTGTCCACGCCAGAAGCTGCGGTCGACCTTGCACAGCGCTACCGCGAGACCGTCGGCGGCACGTTGCACGTGTTGGTCAATAATGCAGGCAAGACGTGGGGTGGAACGGTCGACACCTTCCCCGACAAAGCATGGCCGGGCGTGATGATGGTGAACGTCCAAACACCGTTCACGCTCGTGCGTGAGCTTTTGCCTGAACTGACTGCTGCGGGCACGCCTGACGATCCGGCGCGCGTGATCAACATCGGCTCGATTGCCGGAGCGACGACTGCGAAACTAAGCGCCTATAGCTATTCCGCGAGCAAAGCCGCCGTGCACATGCTTAGCCGGGATCTGGCTGGTGACTTGGCAGACCGAAATATCAACGTAAACGCCGTGCTTCCGGGCTTTTTCCCAACCAGCATGACGGCGCATATGCGCGATGATGAAGTGGTGGATAGCGCCTTACTCGACAAAATCCCGATGCACCGCATGGGCCGCGCCGACGAAATCGCTGGCACGATCGTATTTCTCTCTTCGCGCGCCGGTGCCTACATCACCGGAGCGGAAATTCCGGTAGACGGCGGGATCGTCGGATGCAGCTGACCTACCGTGCGGAAGGCGGCACGCCGTCGTGCCTTTGCCAGTCCTAATGTCAAGGGAAGCGGGAGGCAGAGGACGTGTTGGGCAATATCGAAAATCTCGCAAAAATGCGTATCAACGTAAGTCCGCTTGCGGATGTGCTGCTGCGCACTTGGGATCGTGTACCCGAAAAAGAGGCGCTGGTTTTCCCGACCGGGCGCAAATCTTATGACGCGGTGGTTCAATCGGTTTTCCAACGTGCACGTGGCCTGATCGGACTGGGTATTAAGCCGGGCGACCATGTCGGCATATTGCTGCCATCGGGTATCGAATTCGTCGAAACCTTATTTGCTGTGTCAATGGTTGGCGGGATTTCGGTGCTGATGAACGCACGGTACCGCGCACCCGAAATCGCCTATGTCACTGACAATGCTGATCTGGTGGCAATCGTCACGAATAGCGAAGCCGACGATTTCGTCGACTTTGTTGCGCGATTGAATGAGTCATTTCCGGTGATCGCTGAATATGACGACCCGCTGACCCTTAATATCGCCGATGCCCCCAAGCTAAAAAAATTGATCTTGTTTGGCGGGAAAAAAGCCGCAGGTTTTGTCGATCAAGACGGATTTGACCGAGCTACAGATGCGGTCAGCGAAGACGCCGTCCACCGCGCGCGGCTTGGCGTCCGCCTTCGCGACACGTGTATGATCCTTTATACCTCTGGCACATCGGCAAATCCCAAAGGATGCTTGCTCAGTCATGAGGCCATCTGCCGCGAGGCGTCAAACATAGCACGCAATCGCTGGGCATTCACCGAAGCCGAACGGGTATGGTCACCAATGCCGCTGTTTCATATCGCCGCGATGCTGGCGATGATTGGCGCGGTAGAAGTTGGTGGCACATTTATCGGACAGCCGCATTTTGATGCGGGCGAAAGCCTGCGCCAAATCGAATTTGAACGGGCAACGATGTTGTTCCTGCCTTTCGTCACATTCCATCAGGCGATGATTGCCCACCCCGATTGGGACAAGACCGATATGCGGTCGGTGCGTCTGATGAACAGCTGCTTTAGCCAGATGCCGCAAGCAGTTGGTGACGCCTACCGCGTTAAAATGCCCGATGCTTTGCAGGTCGGGACATTCGGCATGACCGAGGCAAGCGGGGTCGTGACTACTGGCGGTTACGACATGGACCCGGAGATGGGCTTCCAAACACTGGGCTATCCATTGGCCGGGATAAATGTGCGAATCCTTGATCTTGAGACTGGTGAGGATTTACCCGTTGGCGAACGCGGTGAGGTTTTGATCAAGGGCTATAACCTGCTCGACGGCTATTACCGCGACCCTGAAAAAACCGCTGAAGCGCTAGATGCGGATGGATGGTACCATAGCGGCGATATAGGATCGCTGGACGCCTATGGACATTTGCGCTTTCACGGCCGCTTCAAAGATATGCTCAAAGTCGGCGGCGAGAATGTCGCCGCGGCAGAGGTTGAGGCCGTTCTGGCAACGCATGACGGGGTCCAACTGGCGCAGGTCGTCGGCCTTCCCGATGCGCGGCTTGCCGAGATACCAGCGGCGTTCATCGAACGCAGTGGCAACATGGACGTCAGCGAAGAAGAGCTCATCTGCTTCGTAAAGGAACGCATCGCTTCGTTCAAAGTCCCGCGCCACATTCGGTTCATTGACGAATGGCCGATGTCGGCCTCTAAGATCCAGAAGTTCAAGCTTCGGCAGCAGCTGATGCAGGAACTTGATTTGGTTGACTGAGGAGAAGGCTGTGCGCGTCGTCATCACCGGAGCAGCAAGCGGCATCGGATTATCCGTGGCAGAATTGCTGGCGGCTGACGGCGGTGCGCATCAATTGTTGCTGGCTGACCGCGATGCAGATGGCCTTGCGGCAGCTGTCGCCAAAATTGGTGCGGCTGCGGCAATCTGCGTTGTTGATCTTTCCGACAATGATTGCGGCGATGTTATTGTTGCAGCAGCGATTGCGCATATGGGCGGGATTGATGCTGTGGTGAGCAATGCTGGGATTATCGCTGCAGGTGCATTAGTTGACCTTACGCCAGTAGATTTTGACCGGATTTATGCCGTGAACACAAAAGCAAACTGGGCTTTGGCCAAAGCCGCTTATCCTCATCTTGCAGCAAGCAAAGGCGCGTTCGTTGCCACCGCGTCGATGTCAGCCACCCAGCCGACGCCAGGTCTTGGCTTCTACTCGTCAAGCAAGGCCGCTTTGCTTATGCTGATCCGCCAACTCGCGCTCGAATGGGGAAAGGACGGCATCCGCTGCAACACGGTTTCGCCCGGGCCGACCTATACACCGATGACCAAAGCGGGATATGACGACGCCGACCGCCGCGCCCAGCGTGAAGCGATGATCCCGCTCGGCAAGCTCGGAATGGCCGAAGATGTCGCCAATGCGATCCTGTTTCTGATCAGCCCTGCGGCCGGCCACATTACCGGCATCGACATCGTCGTTGACGGCGGAATGAGTAACAATCTGATGCCTGCCACCGGTGGTGGAACCGGGCAAAAAGCCAGCACATAGAACCATATCATACGGAGATTATCATGCGTATCGCACGAGTAACAAAAGACGGAAAAATCGGCCTTGCCGCCAAAAACGGTGATGCCGTCACGATTGCTTACGGCACAGAAGTTGCCGACCTTGATGCCCATATTGCTGCGGGAACGCTGGCTGCAGCAGGGGCGAAGGCGCTGGCAGGGGAAGCCGTTGCTGAAACAGATCTTACCTTTTTCCCGCTTGCCACGCGCCCTTCAAAAATAATTTGCCTCGGCCTCAACTACCGCGACCATGCGGAAGAAGCAGGCCTTGGCATCCCCGAGTTTCCAGTGCTTTTTGCACGTTTCCCGTCCAGCCTTATTGGCCACAATGCGCCGATCATATTGCCAAAGGTTTCCGAACAGCTTGATTGGGAAGCAGAGCTGGTGGTCGTATTAAGCAAAGGCGGTAAAAACATTGCCGAGGCCGATGCCCTGAACCACGTGGCGGGCTATTCGGTATTCAACGATGCCTCAATCCGCGACTATCAGATGAAAACGCCGCAATGGACGGCGGGCAAGAATTTCGATGATACTGGCGCGATCGGTCCGTGGCTGGTGACACCAGATGAACTTCCAGCAGGGGCCGCCGGGCTGAAAATCGAATGCCGCTTGGACGGTGTCGTGATGCAGAGCTCGAATACGTCGAACCTGATTTTTGACGTGGCAACAACTATCCACTTGCTTTCCACTTTCATGACGCTTGAGGCAGGCGACTTGCTGGTGATGGGAACCCCCGGCGGCGTTGGCATTGCCCGCAATCCACAAGTGTGGATGAAGGCCGGACAAATATGCGAAGTTGAAATCGAGGGCGTTGGGTTGCTCGTAAACCCGATCGTCGCAGAATAATCTTTGGAGAGAGAGATGCCGCTAAAACGCGCGGGCGCCCTTGGCGTCCATTCGATTGATCATTTCACTGTGCAAGTGCCAGACCTTGCGGTCGCGCGCGCCTTTTACGAAGCCTTCGGGCTTGACGTGAAGGAGGAAGATGGTGGCCTGGCGCTCTATGCGCGTGGCAATGCGCATCAATGGGCGCGCTTTACGCAAGGTCCGGTCAAGCAACTAAGCTGTCTGTGTTTCGGCGTGTATGCCGAGGACTTGGCTGCGCTTACCGCCCACCTCGATAGCAACGGCATAAAGCGGATGGATGGTGCTGGCGACGGGTTGTGGATTGAGGGTTTCGACGGCCTTCCGATCAACATCCGCATTGCCGACAAATGCTCGCCAGATGGAAAGACCCGGTTTGCGACTGTTTCGACAGCGGCGGGGCAATCGGGTGCGATATTCAATTCCGCTGCGCCAAAGGTCCATCCCCGCGCCTTGTCGCACTTTGCGATCTATACAACCGATGTGCTTGCAGCCACCGCATGGTATGAAGCGAATCTCGGCTTGCGGCTTTCGGATGGCAGCGGCCCGGTCGTTGCGTTTTTGCACGGGCCGCATGGCAGCGACCATCATTTATTGGCGCTAGTCGGCTCCACCCATCGCGGGATGCACCATAGCAGTTGGGACGTCGGCTCGTTTCAGGACGTAGGCCTCGGTTCAGCACAGATGTTCCGGGCCGGATATAAAGAAGGCTGGGGTGTTGGCCGCCATGTTCTGGGCGGCAATTATTTCTATTATGCCCGCGATCCCTGGGGCAGCTATGCCGAGTTTTCGGCTGACATCGACTATATTCCGGCGGATTGCGAATGGCCCTCGGCACAGCACGCGCCCGAAGACAGCTTTTACCTTTGGGGGCCAGATGTGCCGCCTGAACTTGTTGCAAACCTTGAGCCTGGAGCACCGGTATAATGGCCACTTTCCTATTGATGCACGGCGGCGGCATGGGCGGCTGGACGTGGAAATTTGTCCGCGAAATCCTCGAAGCCAAAGGGCATAAGGTCTTTACGCCGACTTTTACCGGCTTTGGTGAGCGTAGCCATTTGATTGGTCGTGATGTCGGCATTGAGACGCATGTGACGGACATCGTCAACGTGTTGCATTATGAGGATTTAAGCGACGTTATCCTCGTTGCGCATAGCTACGCAGGAACAGTCGCCCCGGGCGTGGTTGCGCAGGCAGGCGATCGGATAAAGCGCGTTATTTATCTCGATGCCATCATCCCGTACAAAGGCGAACGGATCGCGTCATTGTTAGGCTTTGCGTCCGAAGACGACATGATCGGGCTCGACGCGATGCTCGACGCGGGCGAAGGTCCAATCGGATCGGGCGTGCACGAACAACAGCGCGCGATGGCCAAAGAGCATCCGCACATGATGAGCGCTGAGCGGCAGGACTGGCTGCTCGATCATCTTTCCGACCAACCCATGCGCGCGACTTGTTGCGCGATTGCGGTGGGTGCGGAGAGCATCACGTTGCCCGTCGATTATATCGCTGCCAAGCACACGATCATGAACGCGATGCACGACCGGGCGCGCTCGCTTGGCTGGCCGGTTCACGACCATCCCGGCGATCATGCGTTTAATGTTGGCGATCCGGAGGGCGTAGCCGACATGATCTTAGGCATCGTGAGCTAATGGACATCCCCAACCTTTTTTCGGTGAAAGGCCGCGTTGCGCTTGTGACCGGCGGCAGCGCTGGCATTGGCCGAATGATTGCAACCGGATTGGCGGCAGCAGGTGCGCGCGTTTATATTTGCGCACGCGGGGCAGATAAAGTCGCTAAGGCAGCGTCTGAAATGGACGGTGACGTGATCGGCTTATCAGCGGACGTATCGACACTTGATGGCATCGCAGCACTTGTCGCCGAAATCAGCGGACGCGAAGGCGCACTGCATATCCTGATCAACAATGCCGGGACTTTGACTGACGCGCCCATCGATACATTTAGCGAAGACCAATGGGATGATGTCATCGGTCTCAACCTCAAAACACCCTTTTTCCTGATGCAAAAACTGCTCCCGCTGCTGCGCGCTGGCGCAACGGCAGAACGCCCCTCCAATGTGATCAACATCGGTTCGGTCGGCGCTCTCAAAATCGGGCCGCGTGAAGTGTATAGCTATCAAGCATCAAAAGGCGCGATCCATTGGCTAACCAAGTCACTCGCCAAGAAGCTCGGCAGCGATAACATCACCGTGAACGCCATAGCGCCGGGCTTCTTCGAAAGCGACATGACCGTCATAACCGACGACGCGATGCGGAAAATGGTCGAATCGATGGTCCCGCGCGGACGCACCGGAGCGCCCGAAGATGTGGCCGGAGCGGCAATTTATCTGGCCAGCCGCGCAGGAGCTTATGTTACCGGATCGGTCATTCCGGTTGAAGGCGGCTTGGCGATCTAGCTCCCTAACCTTCGATAGGTTGCCAATTGCTTTTTAAATAGCATGGGTGTGCCATGGACTTTAATCTATCTGAAGAACAAATTGCCTTTCGCGACGTCGTGCGTCGCTGGGTGAATGAGGAACTCCCCAAAGACCTGATGCGCAAGCTTGAGGCGGATGAGGAAAACTACCCGTTTGAAATCTGGGACAAGCTAAAGGCGCAGGGCTTTTTTGGTGTTGGCATCCCCGAAGAATGGGGCGGACTTGGCGGCGATGTTGTCACCCAGATGATTTTTGCGCGCGAAATGGCGCGCACTGCTGGCGGCTTGCTTTGGGTATGGGGCCTGACTTCATTTGGCGGCGCAAAGACGATTGGCGCGGTGGGATCGGACGAGCAAAAAGAACGCTGGTTGCGGCCAATGGCGGCAGGCGATTTGCGCGTTTCGCTTTCAATGACTGAACCAGACGGAGGCACCGATGTCTTGGGCGCGATGAAGACTTTCGCCGAAAAGGTCGATGGCGGTTGGAAATTGAACGGTGCCAAAATGTGGACGACCGGGGCCAAGGTTGCCGACCGGCTGCTCGTTCTCGCGCGCACGGACAAGAATGTCGAAAAGAACCATCACGGTCTGACGATGTTCTTCGTCGATGGCAAATCACCCGGCATTACCGCCAGCCTTTTACCCAAGCTCGGCATGCGCGCGATGGGTAGCTGCTCGGTAGCCTATGACGATGTGTTCGTACCTGATTGCGATGTGCTGGGTGAGCCCGGTAAGGCATGGTATGCAATGCTGCCGACGCTGAACAATGAACGGATCATGGTCGGTGCGCAATGTCTGGGCGCAATCGACGGCGTGCTGGAAGATGCGCTGGATTATATGAAACAGCGCAAGGCGTTTGGTGGGATTATTGGCCGTTTCCAGATCCTACAACACTATGTCGCGGACATTGCGACGTCGCAAAAATTGACCGAATTGCTGCTCTATAATGTCGCTTGGATGCAGGCACAGGGGATGCCGTGCGGCAATGAGGCGAACATGCTGAAAATGGTCGCGACCGAAGCAGCCGTGAAGGCCGCTGACCTTGGCATTCAGATATTGGGCGGTATGGGCTATTCGGCGGAAACTGATATGCAGCGGTATTGGCGCGACCACCGCATCTTGCGGATGACCCCCATTTCCAACGAGATGGTGCGCAACTCGATTGCCGAAAATCTTGGTCTGCCGCGGTCATTCTGATGAGTGAACTTGCCTTTCCTCCCGCCCCCAATGTAGCGGGGACATCGCTCGACGGGACGAAAATCTTTACAATCAGCTTGGAAGAAAACGCAGCTTTGTGTCGCTCGACAGGAGTAGAGCCTGCGAGCGACGGTAGCGCGCATCCGATCTATTATTATATCGCAACGCAAGTTGCGATGGGCAAAACGGTCGCGGGCGTGTGCGAGACCTGCGAGTTTGATGTCGAAGAAGGCCCTATGATGGGATCGTCGGGCGTCAAATTTACCGAGCAACTGATGGTCGGTGAAAGCTATAAGGTAACCGGCGAAATTTTAAGCCTTGTGCGCAAACAAAGCCGCAAGCTGGGCCTGATGGATGTGCTGACGTACCGTCTGCGCCTGCATAGACAGGCAGATGGAACCTGCATTCTCGAAACCGACAATGTCTGGGTCCTACCCCGCAAGGAGTTGGCGGCATGAGCTATGCTGTAGGTGACGCCCTGCCCCCGTTTGTTGTTGAAAGCGCAAGTCCCGAAGCGATGAAGGCGTGGGCGGTGTTTCTCGCCGATCCCAATCCGATCCACCTTGATGTCGAAGTGGTAAAGGCAAAAGGGTTAGGTGATCGCGTTATCAATCAGGGGCCAATGAACGTCGCCTTCATGATGAACATGCTGATGGCCGCGTTCCCGGGTGCCACCATCGAGGCGATGGATTCGCGCTTTCTGGACAATGTTTACGGCGGCGATAAAGTGACAGCACAGGGCGCAATTACGGCCGTTGAAGGCAACCGCATTTCGTGCGAATTTACGCTGGACGTTGCTGGGCGCGGCGCCGTCAACAGCGGCACAGCGACATTATTAGTCTAAGTTTTGAAGGAGAAGTAAAATGCCAAGTGGTCCCTTTGCCCATGTGTGCATGGTTGTTAGTGATTTGGAAAAAGCGATTGAGGATTGGACCAAAATCCTGCGCGTGCTTGATCCGCAAAGCCTTGAAAAACGCATCGTGAAATATGACGAATTTTCCAGCGGAGCCGATGCCGGCATGAAATGGGCGACATTCGTCAACGAATACTCAACCGAAATCCAATTTATCCAACCGGCCCCTGGAACGCCGATGGGTCGCCGACTGGATAAGGTTGGTGAGCATGTCCATCATCTGTGTTTTTCGACCGATGATGTACCCGGCGCGATGGCCAAGCTGAAAGCCGAAGGTCTTGACCTGCCGGGCGATGGCGAGACCTACAACGACCCAGATATGACATGGCAAAAATGGAGCTGGGTCGGTGCCAAAAGCACACATGGCTGTCTTATCGAAGTCGCCTCGCCTTATGAGAGCCATAACGACGGCAATTGGCATCACGCACCCGGCAAGTTTGCCTATAAAGGCCCCGGTGAGCATCCAAGCCATGCGGAAGTAGCGCCCATCTTGGCAGCGTAATTTGTCGCCGGAAAATATACGTTTTAAAGGGGATGGGCTGGAACTTGCCGGAACTGCTTATGGCGATCCGGCAGCTCCGCCCGTCCTCTTTTTTCATGGTGGCGGACAGAGCCGCAATGCCTGGATGGGTTCGGCCAGAACGGTATCCGAGGCAGGCTATTACGGCATCACTTTTGACTTACGAGGCCACGGCGACAGCGATTGGGCGGCGGACGGCGACTATCTGCTGGATGCCTTTGGCCGTGATGTCGAAAACCTCATTTCAGCTTTCGATCAGCCAGTGACGCTAGTTGGTGCATCCCGCGGCGGTCAAGCTGCGTTGGTCGGCGGGTCACGCCATCCGGACCGCGTTGGCCTGATCATGCTTGCCGATGTAGCGCCGATGATGCGAGACGACGGCGTTGACGGTATCAGAGCTTTCTTTGCTGAGGGTGAGGCTGGATTTGCTACACTCGACGAAGCGGCGGATTCGCTTTCCCGCCATTTAAATCAGCTCAGAATGGATGATGCCAGCCGCCTTGGCCGTGCCATGCGAAAGGATGATGCGGGCCGTTGGCATTGGCGCTGGGACCCGGCGACAGGCAAACGCGAATTCCTACATCCGCCAAGCGAAGGTGAGGCTCTGCTCGCCGCGGCAGCGCGGGTCAAGTCTCCTATAATTTTGGTTAGGGCCGAGCTCTCTCATTTGTTGACCAACGAAAGCGTTGAGAGGTTTCAGCAGCTTGCGCCGCAACTCGAAGTCATTACCGCAAAAGGGGTTGGCCATATGTTTACCGCAGACCGCAATGACGCCTTTGCCGCGCAATTGCTCGAATGTCTGGCGCGAATACCTGCGCGGGTGACAATATGAGCCACAACGCTGCATTCGTCGTCGGTGCAACTGGCGGGCTGGGTCGCTCGGCCTGCCATGCGCTTGCCCGTGACTGGGACGGGGTGGCAATCGGCTATCGCTCGAGTGCGGAAAAAGCCCAAAGCATAGCTAACGAACTCCCAGCTGATTGCACTGGCCTGCCCGTCCGCTGCGACCTGACCGACGCATCCTCAATCCAGTCGGCATTGGTCACAGCACGCGACCATTTCGGGTCGATAGGAACGATGGTATTTGCATCGGGCGTAGCTATCGAGCAGCCCTTTGTCAGCAAAATCAACGAAGACCAGTGGCGCGAGGTGCTCGAAACCGAGTTGATCGGCCTTATGCGCGTGGTTTCAGCCACGTTGCCATTGTTCCGCGAGCAAGGCTTCGGCAATTTCGTCACTGTTGTTTCAGTTGCCAATTATACTTTTCCTCCCGGCGATGCGCTGTCTTCTGTCCCTAAAGCGGGAATGGAGGCGTTGGGTCGGGCAATTGCCAAGGAAGAAGGCAAGTTCGGCATCCGCGCCAACATGGTCGCCCCTGGAATCATTGATGCAGGGCTCGGCAGCCATTTTCTTGAAACGCTGTATTCGCCTGAAATCTGGGAAAACCAGAAGAAAGGCGTTGCCTTGCGGCGCTTTGGCACTGGCGACGAAATTGCCGAGGCAATTGCTTTTCTAGCGTCTGACCGCGCCAGTTACATAACCGGACAAACATTGATCGTCGATGGAGGATTTAGCCTGTGAGCAACAGTAATCATGCCCATGTCATGGCATTTCTGGACGATTTTCATGTCGGCGGCACCCCGGATTTTCAAAAGCTTTCCAGCTATTTTGCGGAGGACGGATGGTACCAGCCTCTGGTGCCAGCAACACAGCGAATGACCGGCCGTGCGGCCATCGCAGCAGCGCTCGAAAAGCAATATCAGACCTATCATGAATGCCGTTGCGAAATCCATGCGTCGGCGGCGACTGGCCGGTTTGTTTTCACCGAGCGAACAGATCACGTAACGCTTCATGCTGGCGACCGAAAGGTCGGATCGCGGGTTTGCGCGGTGTTTGAAATGAACGACGACGGGCTGATTGCCGGATGGCGTGAGTATTGGGACACTGGCGATGTGATGCAGCAGATGGGCATCTCTGCTGAAGACCTTGCTGCGGCGATGTAACTATGCTGACGCTTCATCACCTCAACAACTCACGTTCGCAGAAAATCCTTTGGCTGCTCGAAGAGCTTGAACTGCCATATGAGCTGGTATGCTATCAGCGCGACCCGCAAACATTGATGGGACCACCAGCGCTTAAGGCCCTTCACCCGCTGGGCAAATCGCCGGTGTTGGCAGAAGACGGCAAACTGCTCAGCGAATCGGGTGCGATTACCGAGTATATTCTGACCCGTTATAGCAAAGGCCGGTTGGCTCCTGATCCAGCAGGACCGGATCATATACGCTTTGTCGAATGCATGTATTTCGCGGTGTCCGCTGGCATGAACCCGATCATGATCAAGGTCTATGCCCGTGCATTTGGTTTGACCGGCGCGCCGATGGACGTCGCCGCGACCGGAGAGCTTGAAACGGCGTTGTCTTATATCGAAAAACTACTGGGCGATAGCGAGTGGCTGATGGGCGATATTTTCACCGCAGCCGACATCCAGATGAGCTTCATCCCCGAACTGGCAAGCGCAATCAGCGCTTTTCACGGCCACGCCAAGATCGCCGCATGGCAAAAACGCCTATATGCGCGCCCGGCTTTCCACCGTTCAATCGAACGTGGCGGAACTTACGACTTCGCTGCGCCGGCTTAAACAAAAAAGGGAAGGCACAATGGCCTCCCCTTTTCGCTCCCCCAAAGAGACTTATTTGTAAGGATCTACCGGCTGAGGCGCTTCGATCACTTCCAGATCAATCAGCATCGAAAGTACGTCGGAGATCGAGTAGATGTGCACGATTTTGTCGCCGTTAAACTTGATCCATGAGAACCAAAGCACATCAAGCTGATTGCCCGTAGGCTGCACACCCATATAAGGGCCGCCGGTGTGTTTGCCATGATGGTGGCATAATACGCAGATTTCGTCGTCGCCTTTGCCCCAGGCTTTCAGCGTGCGGTATACGCTTGGCGGGAAGGTATCGAACAGCGCACGCGGCGAGGTGTTCCACTGTTCAAACGTACCAAGATCCGGGCGGTTCGGATTATCATAGGTCATGTTTGGGACGTCCATGAATTCTTCGAATCCACCCCAATCGCCCACATTCAATTTGTCATGCAAGTTCATCCACTGATTAGTCATGAACGCTTGGCGTTCGGTCAAACCATCGGTGATCTCCGCACGCTTTTCTGGCGAAAGTTTAAAATCATCAAGTGTGAAGGGCGGGATGCGTCCAGCCATTTTGTAATCTCCTTATTTGGTTGTTCGGTCTTTTCCCGACCTGCCCCCTCGCGCAACCTACCAACGGAAAGGGCGATGCATTCGATGAGCCGCTAGATCGAAATGAGGAGAGGAATTAGCCAATGACGCTATCTTTACAAGAAATGTCCGACCGGTTCGAGATCCAAGACCTGATGGTCGGTTATTGTTATGCCGTCGATGATCGCGATTTCGATACGCTGGATCAATATTTCACCGATGATGCGGTGATTGACTATACCGAAATGGTGCCCTTCAAAGGGTCGCTGGCGGAAACTAAAGAGTTTTTGCGCGCCAGCCTCGCTTCGATCGCCATGTTCCAGCACGCAATCAGCACAACACAATATAAGATCAACGGCGACGTCGCGGAAACGCGCACCGTCTGCACCAACCCGATGGTCGTCCCGGGCGATGACGGGCAGCCGCAAACCTTGTTCTTTGGCCTTTGGTATATCCACCAGTTCCGCCGGACTGCCGACGGATGGCGCATTTCGCACTTACGTGAAAAGAAATGTTACGATCATAATCTGCCTTCCTATATCAGGGCGATGACGGCGGGATGAGCGACGCTAGATCAATTCGCCACGCGGTGGACGGGGACGGGGTTACGCCCGGCTATCTCAATCAGTTGCGGGGCATTTCGGGCCACAGCGAATGCTTTGATAAGGTTCACGTGCAGGAATCGCGGACATATGGCGACCAGATGGTTTCGACTGCCGCACGGGTGCTGTTTTCGGCTGAATATCGCGCCGGACATGGATCGAGACTTCCCGAGCAGTTGATGCTCAAAATCGCGCGCACCGATGATGATGTGATGGCACCGTTCTATGCCAATGAGGTCGCATTCTATAACCGCTTGCGTCCTGAACTTGAGATCGAGGCACCGCACTCGCTGGGCGGGCATTATGACCCAAGTTCACGCCATTTTGCGCTGCTCCTCGAAGACCTGACGGCACGCGGCGCGCATTTTCCCAATGTGCTGGAAACCGTTTCAACCAGCCAAATCCGCAGCCTGCTCGATGAGCTGGCGATACTGCATGCACGCTTCTGGAATTCGGATCGTTTTGCCGGGGACCTGCAATGGGTCGGCACTGCGCTTGAAGGAGACGTCGCGGTTCTGTTGAACGATGCCGCGGCTCCATATATCCAGTACGAAATCGATAACCAGAAATTTAAAAACGAACTGGTCGGGATGATTGGCTGGACTGGCGAGGAATTGCGCGCCAGTATGAAGGCAATGCACCGCCATCAACAATCGCTCGATCAATGTCTGGTCCACGGCGATACCCATCTTGGCAATTGCTATTTCCTGCCGGGCGACAAAGGCGGGTTACTCGACTGGCAGTTGATGGGGCGCGGGCACCCAATGCACGACGTCAGCTACATCATTTCAACTGGGCTCAGCATCGCTCAACGCCGCGTCCATGAGCAAGAATTGCTGCTTTATTATCTGGATCAACTCAGCGAAGCCGGTGCCGCCAATCCGCCTGATTTCGACGCATGCTGGACCGAATATCGGCGCTCACAAATCTGGAATGTCTATGTTGGTTGGTTGACCACACCGGTCGTGAATTATGGATGGGAAATTAATGTAATGAACCATCTCCGTCTGGTCACTGCCTTTGAAGACTTGGATACGGGCAAGCTTGTTCTTGACATCATGTAACTTCGCAAATGAAACAGGGGTTCATATTATGAGCGCAACACAACGGGCCAATACATCGCAGATGGGTGAACCCGTCAACCCGTGGATGATGGAAACCGGTAGCTTCTGTATCTGGGGCGCGCTGCTGCTGCTCACGCTGATCTGGACCCTTAAAGACAAGCGCCTACCGCTGTTTGGCCTTGTGCTGATCGCGGCAACGAGCAGCTTCTGGCAGGAATTTTTCGGCGATTGGGGTGCCTATGTCGCATGGAACCCGGCCTTTGCGCGCCTACCCTTTTGGGGAGAAATGGCCTATACAACGCCGGTCAAGCCGCTGTTCATTCCGTTTAGCTGGGGCTGGTGGTTCGCGATTTCGATTCCGCTGCTGGTGGCGCTGACACGTTGGCTGCACGGCAAATTCCCGACGCTCTCCATTCCCTTGATTGCCATGGCTACCGCCTTCCCGCTGTTTCTGGCCTATCAGATCAATGTTGAAGGCAGCTCGGTTGCCAATGGCTGGTGGACCTATGATGTGGTGATCGGCCCCGCGCTGGAAAGCGAAAAAGGACGCCTGCCTTTGCTCTTCCCCTTGTTGATCGGGCTGTGGGCCGGATTGTTTGTCGCCATTTTGGGCAAGCGCGATGCGAATGGCTTCATGCCGCATGAAGTGCGGATGGGCGTTCCGGTGAAAGCGGCGGGATTGTCGCGCGAACTGGCGCGGCTCTGGGCAATGATTGTGGTTTTCCAGATCACGTTCTTTGTCGTGAACATTGCACCGGGCCTGATCGGTCGTACGCTGTTTGGTGGACCAAGCCTTCTCGTTCCATAAGGCTCGATTATGACCTACCTCAATCGCCTGCTTACCGTGTTCTTGGTCCTGATTGGTGGTGCCCTTGTGTGGCTGGGCGCACAGCTTATTCTGGCGGGCGGATCACTTTATTATGCGCCAGCGGGAGGTGCGCTGCTCGCCACGGCCTGGGCTTTGTGGAAACAGTCTTCGATAGTACTGCGGATTTATGCGGGCCTCTGGATCGCCACCCTGATCTGGGCCTTGTGGGAATCGGGTCTCAACGGCTGGGCACTGGCGGCGCGGCTTGGCTTGCTGACGGGCATTGGCCTCTGGCTACTCACGCCATGGGTCCGCCGCTCGTTGGGCGTGACACCTACCACTGCGCTGAGCCGCTCTTTGCTAGGGCTCGCCCTTGCGGGTCTGATCAGCGGCACGGGCTGGCTGTTCTGGAATGACCGGATCACTGGTGGTAAGGACCTCGCCACATTCGCCGGCGCTCCGGCGGATGAGCGCGCAGGCAATTGGCTGCATTATGGCAATGCGCAGGGTGGCAATCGCCACTCGTCGCTCACGCAAATCAACGGGGATAATGTTGGCGCACTGGCGCCTGCATGGAAATTCTCGCTGGGCAAGGAGCCCAACGGCGAGGCCGCGCCGTTTGAAGCGACGCCTTTAAAGATCGGTGAGCGGCTCTATGTCTGTTCGGGCTATAATGACATCATAGCGATTGATGCCGAAACCGGAAAACAGGCTTGGCGGTTTGCTGCACACGCAAACACCGAAGGAATTTTCGGACAAACATGCCGGGGCTTGGCCTACTATATGGTGCCAACAGCAACGACCGGGTCAATCTGCAAAGAACGACTTTACACGGCAACTATAGACAGCCGCCTGATCGCGGTTGATGTTGCAACAGGCAAAGCCTGCCAGAATTTCGGTGATGACGGAGCGGTTAATCTGTTGAAAGGGATGAGCGGTGCACCTGTTGGCTATTATCATGTCACGTCGCCGCCCGCTTTGGTGGGCGGAAAGTTGGTCATTGGTGGTTGGGTGACCGATGGCCAAAAAACCGTCGAACCCTCGGGCGTTATCCGCGCCTTTGACGCGGTGACCGGCAAATTTGTATGGGCTTGGGACATGGGCCGACCTGACAAGCACAGCGAACCTGAGTCGGGCGAAACCTATACGCCCGGTACACCCAACAGCTGGGCCCCGATGAGCGCGGACGAGAAGTTAGGCCTTGTCTATGCTCCGATGGGCAACGCCACGCCCGATTACCATGGCGGGCACCGCTCGCCCGAAATGGACAAATATTCGAGCGCCGTTGTTGCGCTTGACGCAAACACTGGCAAACCACGCTGGCATTTTCAGACGACGCATCACGATCTGTGGGACTATGACGTGCCGTCGCAACCGGTGCTGATCGACCTTGCCGACGGTCGCCCTGCCCTGCTCCAGCCGACCAAGCGTGGAGAGATTTTCATGCTCGACCGCCGCACTGGCGAGCCTATAGCTGAGGTCACCGAGCGGCGCGTCCCGACCAGCGACCTGCAAGGCGAACGATCATCACCCACCCAGCCTTTTTCAACCGGAATGCCTTCCTTCGCGGGAACCCGTCCGAGCGAAAAGACGATGTGGGGAATAACGCCGATTGATCAAGCCTGGTGCCGCCTGCAATTTCGCCGCGCGCGCTTTGAGGGGTCGCTTACACCCATCGGTGTGGATAAGCCCACGATCACATGGCCCGGTTCGCTTGGCGGGATAAATTGGGGCAGCGTCTCGGTTGATCCTGTCAGCCGGATCATGATCGTCAATTCATCACACGTCAGCAATTACAACCAGCTGCTGACGCGCGCGCAGGCGAATGCAATTGGGTTGAAAGCCATTCCAAAACCGAGTTTTGAAAATATCGCCGGGCCGGTCGCCCAAGAAGGTACGCCTTATGCGGCGTCGATCAAAGCGTTTTTGTCGCCCTTGCTGGCACCTTGCACACAGCCGCCTTTCGGCATGATCAGTGCGGTTGATCTCAACACCCGAAAAATAATCTGGCAGAAACCCTTTGGCACAGCGCGCGATAGCGGGCCGTTGTTGCTCAAGATGAGCCTGCCGATGCCAATGGGTGTGCCCAATATCGGAGGATCGGTAATCACTGCCTCGGGCCTAGCTTTTATCGGGGCCACGCAGGAACATATGATTCGCGCCTATGACATAAAAACTGGCAAAGAGCTTTGGAAAGGTCGCCTTCCAGCAGGTGGCAATGCGACCCCTATGATCTATTGGTCGGCAAAGAGCGGACGTCAGTTTGTGGTCATAGCGGCCGGCGGTCACGGCGGAATATTGTCAGGCTACAGCGATCAGCTGGTCGCCTTTGCCTTACCTAAAAGGAAATAGCCTACCAGCGCCGCCGCCATTGAACAGAACGCCTGCGCGCGCGCAAATGTTCTTCACGCTCCAACTTGGACACCAATGGAGTCCCCGCTGGCAACCGGTTTTTGAGATCAGCGGCATCGATGACAGTCAAAATCGGTGCAGGCCCACTGCTCGCCCCAGTCCAGCGCAGCATAATCGCGCCTTCATTGTTCCCGCCGGTATCAAGCCAATTGGGAACACCAGGGTCGTCAGCAGCAATCACCGCGCGAAACTTGCCGTCATCATCAAGCCTTGCCTGTCCGCCATTCAGGCTCGATTGCCGGTTCATCCAGTCGATGCTGTTCCACATCATGTCGGACAGCTGGACATTCCAGTAACGCACCGTGTCAGGCAATTCGGTTTCCAGCAACAGCACCTGCCCCGGTTCCAGCCGGAACAGCCCTTGATAATAATGCTGGCCCTGAACGCCTCCGCGCCCAGCCCAATCATCATGTTCCAGCGCGTTCCAAAGCCCTTTGTCGCGCTGCGACTTGATAAAGCCCAGCGCCATGCCGGCAAGGCGTTTGGGGTAAGCCGCAAGCGCGCCAAGCCGCTCCGCAATCTCATCGACTGACCAGCGTCGGGGCGAATGCGCCTTGTCGATCCGTTCGATTGCAATTCGCGCTTCGTGTCCCTTACCCCAGTCGTAACTGGCCTGCCGCAACGTAAGCGAGCGCGCCGATGGGTCGAGCGGATGCCAATTACCGTCCCAGCCGATTGGCCGCTGTGTGCTAAGCATCACTTGAAACCGCAGATCACTATCTATTGCCAACTCGTCAAAATCGAGCGTGCCAAGCGAAGGTCCGAGTTGCTCCATCACACCCAAACCCCCCGCGACAATATCGAGCATCAGGAACAGCTCATCGCCGCGCTCTCCGCTAATCAGATATGTCCCGTTGCCGTCGATGGACGCCGCACCATAGATGAAATCCGGATTGGTGCCGACGGCATTGAGATGGGTGTTTACCGCTGGCACGAAATCGGGGAAATCGGGATCAGCAAATGCGGTGAACCAGCCGGATGACAACGCCATATAGAACAACTTTTGCGCCTTTGCGTTCAGTTGCGGATCATCGGCCAGTTCGAGCAGCGCCAGCAATTCAGCGGTCTGCCCAAATGTGGCTAAGTCATCTGCCCAATTGCTCACAAATAATCCCGATAAGTCGCGATATAATCGGCATAGACGCTTTCGACCTGTTCGCGCGTCAGCCCATAATCGGAAAGCTCATATTTGTGCTGACCGTGCTTGTCCGCCGGGTTATCCGACCACCACGCACTTACCGCTCGCTCCGTTTGCGCGGAAAAAGCCATATTAGCATGCGCATAAACGCCGTGCACCGCCGTAATCGGGTCAGCCACGATATCCTTGAAGCGCAGGTCGTGCACCTTTACGTTCGGGTTTGCTTTGCGGAACGCAATCGAGCGCACTTGACCATCATGCCATAAATGGAGCAGCTCCTGTCCCAATGCCGCGCGATCAATCGTCTCGAAACTCACCGAGCGAATGACCTCGATCAACCGCGAAATCGACGCCATCACTGTCACCGGATCGCGGTGCGGTTGCACCAGAACGGCGTCAGGATATACCGACATCAACGCAGGCAGATGATAGGCATGTTCCTGCACCTTAAGCACCCAACGCTTGCGCGGGTTCTTCCAAGACAGATGCTGCAGCCACATCTTGTGCACCTGATAGCCAAATTTCGTGTCGGCATCTTTGTACCAGTCATAATAGCCCGGCAGGCTGAATAGCATGGTGGGGTTGATCCCCTGAAACGCCGTTTCCAATATCATGCCACACTCTTGCGGGATGCGTGCACCGATAGGATGCGCTTTCAGTACGTCGGCCCAAGCTCCGGTAAAGTTCGCGGCGACATAGGCATCGAAGCCGTCGGCGCGCGGGTCGCTATCGAATGTCGCAGCCTCGGGCGGCGGCGAAGGGGCCGCAATCTCCCACTGCAAGGGCGTGCGCACATCTGGATCAGCCCCAATCAGGGCATGAAGGATACTTGTGCCGCAACGGGGAAGGCCGAGAATAAAGACGGGCCGATCAATCACCACATCGGCAATCTCAGGATGCTCCGCCCGGTCCGCTGCAATCGCAGCCAGCCGTCCAAGATTATCCTGAAATTGCGCCAGCGCGCGGTCCCTCCCCTCATTACTCAAGCCGCTTTCGGCCTCAAGCGCGGCAAGTGCCGCGGTCAGCCCGGGTCTCGTTCCCGCTGCGAGCTCGCCAGTCAGACCAGCGGCAGCCATCATCGCGTCGGCAGAAGCATGTTCAGTCATTTTTGCACTCTCCTATTCCGAACAGTGCTGCTCTTGAATATCGACGCGCGGCCCTATCTGTGGAAAGGTCTCAGCATGGACGAGGGACGCAATCTGCGATGATGGCGATTTATGACTATATTATCGTTGGTGCCGGTTCATCGGGCTGTGTGCTGGCTAACCGGCTGTCGGCAGACCCAAAAATCCGCGTCCTGCTGATTGAAAGCGGGCCGGACGACAAAAGTCCGTTTATCCATATGCCGCGCGGCATCGGCAAGCTGCTCGCACCGTATAACGAGCATGTTTATGCCTATCCGGTAACGCCAGCAGGCAATCAACCGGAGGAAATCTGGCTGAAGGGGCGCGCGGTCGGCGGGTCCAGCTCGGTCAACGGCATGGTCTATATGCGCGGCAGTCCGCAGGATTATGATGATTGGGAGAAAGCGGGTTGCACCGGCTGGGGCTGGGACCGGATCGGCAAGCAATATGTCGCGCTCGAAGATCATGTGCTTGGCGCTGACGAATGGCGGGGTACGGGCGGACCACTAAAAATATCGCAGCATCCATCGGACAATCCGTTGTGCGATGCCATTCTGGATGCCGCCGGTGAGATGGGGGTGCCGACAGTCGAAGACGTCAACCATGTCGATGTCGTAGCCTATCAGGGCATGGGCTATCAGGTGCTGACCACGCACAAGGGCAAACGCTTCTCTGCGGCTAAGGCGTTCCTCGATCCAGTGCGCGGCCGCGCCAATCTCGACGTCCTGACCGGCGTTCGCGTCGAGCGCGTCCTCTTTGAAGGCAAGCGAGCCTCTGGCATCCAGTTGGCTGATCGCAACATTGGCTGCCATGGCGAAATCATCCTGAGCGCCGGCGCTGTGGAAAGCCCCAAGCTGCTCGAACTATCAGGCATCGGCGATAGCGCGCGGTTGAAGGCGCTGGGTATCGAGCCATTGGTGTACAGCCCATTCGTCGGCGAAAACCTGCGCGAACACCGCTATGTCGCGGTCGATTGGAAAGTGAAGAGCGGCAGTTCTAACCGGAACCTGCAAGGGTTTGGCCTGATTGCGTCGGTGGTGCGCTATTTCCTGCTCAGTTCCGGCCCGATGACCGATGCGGCACATGAAGTGGGCGGGTTTATCAAAACGCGGCCAGAACTCACCCGCCCCGATGCGCAGATCGGCTCGATGCTGGTCACGATGTCCATCGGCGCGAACGGTGCGCCGGTGCTCGACAAATTCCCCGGAATGCGCGTGCTGGGCTATTTTACGCGGCCCGAAAGCCGGGGCTGGACGCATATCACTTCGAAAGATCCGGCGGCATCCCCCGCAATCAACGCCAATCATTTTGCCGAGGAAATTGACCGGCGGACGGCAGTTGACCTGTTCAAATGGTTACGCCGCCTTGGCCGGCAACCCGCACTGTCCCAGTGGATTACCGAAGAAACCGGCAAAGGCGCGGCCTTTCAAACCGACGAAGAAATCGCCGCCAACCTGCTGCTACTCGGCGGGACCAGCTTCCACATCGCGGGCACGGCAGCGATGGGTGCGGACGAAACCAGCGTACTCGACCCGCAATTGCGCGTGCGCGGTGTCGACGGACTTCGCGTCTGCGACACCTCGATCATGCCCACTCTCGTTTCCGGCAACACCAACGCCCCGGCCATGGCCATCGCCATGAACGCCGCCGACATCATTCTTTCAGCGAAGGCAAACTCATGAATATTCCTTACACTAAAATCGACCAAATCTATGTGAACGGCGCTTGGGTTTCCCCCGAAGGCGGCACCGAGGCCGTCATCAATCCGGCGACCGAGGAAGTCATCGGCCACGCCCCCGTCGCAAGCCTGCCGCAAGTCGATGCCGCCATTGCCGCCGCACGAGAGGCATTTGACAACGGACCATGGCCGACAATGACGATGGACGATCGCGCCGGATATATGGACAAGATGGTCGCAGCCCTGCACGCGCGTCAGACCGATATCGCCGCGTTGATCGTCGCCGAAGTCGGCTGCGCGCAGGGCATCACCCACATGATGCAGGTCGCCAACCCGATCAACCACCTGATCTCTACGATCAAATATGCGCGCCGCGATGAATCTGAACGCCTGCCCATCGACATCAACCCCAATATGTTCGCGCCAGATGGCCCCCAGAATATCGGCGGCACCACGGTGGTGCGCGAACCGTTCGGCGTGGTCAGCGCGATTACCGGCTATAACTTCCCGTTCCTGTTGAACCTCGCCAAGATCGGCCCCGCGTTGATGGCGGGTTGCACGATGATCCTGAAACCTTCGCAATTCACGCCTTATTCGGCATTGCTGTTCGGCGAGATTTGCGAGGAAATCGGGCTGCCGAAGGGCGTGCTGAATATCGTCACGGGCGGCATCCCAGAGGGGCAATTGCTCTGCACCGACGAGCGCGTCGATATGGTCACCTTCACCGGTTCCGAAGGCGTGGGCGCAAGCATCATGGCGCAGGCCGCGCCGACGCTAAAAAAGGTGCATCTCGAACTCGGCGGCAAATCAGCGATGATTGTGCGTCATGACGCCGATGTACAGCGCGCCGCCGCGATGGCGGTGGGCATACTTTCGGTCAATGCAGGCCAGGGCTGTGCGATTACCACGCGGTTGCTGGTGCATAACAGTATCCGGCCTGCGTTCGTCCAAATGGCCGCAGCAATGGCCGCGCATATCAAGGTTGGCAATGCGGCTGACCCGAGCGTGACGATGGGGCCGCTAATCCGCGAAAGCCAGCGCGCTAAGGTCGAGCATTATATTGCCCTCGGCAAGGCGGCGGGCGCAACATTGATCTGCGGCGGCGGACGGCCTGCGGGGCTGGACAGGGGCTTCTTCGCCGACCTGACATTGTTCGACAATGTCACCAACGACATGGCCATCGCGCAGGATGAAATCTTCGGCCCTGTCGGCTGCATCATCGGGTTCGATACCGACGAGGAAGCGGTGCAAATCGCCAATGACTCGCGCTACGGGTTGGCCGGCTGCATCGAAACCGCCGACGCCGCGACTGGTTATGCAATGGCCCTGAAAATCCGCACCGGCAGCGTCGCACTCAACGGCGGAACCGGCACAATGAGCTTCGCACCGATTGGCGGCTATAAACGCTCAGGCATCGGCCGCGAGTATGGCCCCAACTGGCTGCGCGAATATCAGCATGAGAAATCGGTGTTTTACCCGATTGGGTGAGGGCGATGCTAGTGACTGTCCCAAACCCGGAGTTGTTCCGCGGACCGTGGACTGTCCTCTGGAATTAGCGCACTGGCTTTTAGGGATAGTCCCTAACACCCCCAGATGCGCTCTGCCTCGCCGAGTGCTCAAGCGTCTTGATGACTTGGCACGCGCGTCCGGGAAAGCCGGGCCGGTTATATTTCGGGCATGGCGTTGGCGGAACGGCAGCGCACGGCTTGATCCCCTACAAGCCCTTCGCCACCCCAAGCACTCCCTTCGCAAAGCACTCCATCGCTGCCTCGCGCTGATCTGGCCCGCCGATCCCCCAGGCTAGATCGACCACGCCGACACCGCAATCGCGGATGGCTTCCATTTTGCCTTTCAGTGTCTCTGGCCCGCCGACGAAATAGGGTTCCAGTACCAATGGCACCACCGGCGGCCCGCCCAAGGTCTTTTGCTGGACGTGCGCTTGCTCGGCCATTTTTGCACCAAAGAATGCGCCCATATCGTCAAGCGCCTTGGCATCGCTTTCCGCCGCATAAGCGATGCCGCGATAGATAACATGTTCCGGCCCCGGCTGCCATCCGGCCTTGGTGGCTTCGGCGTGGTACAGCTTCACCCAGTTTCGCACGACCTCGGGTGGGGCGAAGGAGAAGGCGATGCCCATGCGGCGCGCGGCGGCAAAGCAGACGGATTCATCGCTATTGCCCGATCCAAAAATCGGCGGGTGCGGGATCTGTACCGTCTTTGGCCAGACCGAGACGGTGCCGAAATGATATTGTTCGCCGTCCCAAGCAAAGGGCTGATCCGATGTCCATGCCTTGACTATCAGGTCAATGCCCTCTTGCGTCATCGCGCGGGTTGCGGCGGCATCGGTATCATAGGTTTGGTGTTCATTGGGCGTGCCGCGCAGGAACAATACGATCAAGCGCCCGCCGCTCAGCATGTCGACCATCGCCAGTTCCTCGGCAAGGCGGACGGGGTTGGACAACGGCACCAGCGGCCCGAGCAAAGCGATCTTGGCGCGGCTTGTCACCTGCGCCAGCGCGCCCGCCATCACGCACGGGTTGGGCGTCATGATATAGGGCGCGTAATGATGTTCAGAGACGCTGACCCAGTCAAACCCGAGCGCATCGGCCTTTGTAGCCATTTTCAGGCTGTGGTTGAACGACGCCTGCGCGACGTCGCGGTGGCAGTACGACGGCTCGGCTGGCCAAATCTCAAGCCCCGGGGCAACCCCGTCATAACCGACCATACACAGGCTTGAAATCAGCACGCGAAATCCCCTCGAAAGAACAAGTCGCAACAATCGTCTTCGCTAGCGGCAAAACGCCTATCCAAAGAAGGGCCAGCCCTGGCGCGCACGCCCTAAGTTACTGACAGCACCAAAAATAGGCGTGGGCCAAAATGTGGCGGAGAGCGGGATGAATGTCATGAAGAGCGGCAGCCACGCCCTTAGCGCGCAAGACGAACGGGCGATCAGCGCGCTGCTTGTCTCTTACGGATGCGCGATTGACCGGCGCGATTGGGAGAAATTGCGCGCGTGTTTTTCAGATGATTGCGAATGCGATTATGGCAGTTTTGGCAAATGGACCGGTCCTGCCGCAATTGTGCAATATATGAAGCAAGTGCACGCCGACGTCGGGCCGACGCTGCACCGGATAACCAATATCGAGACCGAAATGGTAGGCGGACAGGCGCATGCGCGGTCCTATGTCGACGCGCTGCTGATGCCGATCAATGACGGCGGCCCGGTGCATCACGGCATCGGTTATTATGATGATCAACTGATCCGCACCGGCGCAGGCTGGCGAATTGCGCGTCGGCAGTTCGTTCCGGTTTTTCTTGGTTAGGAACGGGTACATGGGAACGCTTAGCCGAAAAACAGCAGTCATTACTGGCGCATCGTCTGGAATTGGCGAGGCAACTGCGCGAAGGCTTGCGGGTGCGGGGGCCAGAGTGATGCTGGTGGCACGGCGTGCAGAGCGGCTGGAAGCGCTTGCGCATGAGTTGGGTAACGGCGCGTGCTTTGTCGCGCTGGATCTGGCGCACCCGAACGCGGCGCAGGCTTTGCTCGATGCCGCAGTGGCGCAACTCGGCGCTATCGACATATTGGTTAACAACGCGGGCATATTGCGGACCAGTCCTGTCGACACATTCGATCTGGATGAACTGGAACCGATGATAGCGATCAACTACTCCGCCGTGGTGCGCAACAGCATCCTGTTTGCGCGGCATATGAAGGCCAACGGCAGCGGTCAAATCGTCAACTTATCGAGCATCGGTGCAAGCATCACCTCCGCCGGAACTGGGGTCTACGGAGGACTAAAACGCGCGCTGGATGCTTTCACCGAGGTATTGCGGATCGAACTAGCCGGCAGCGGTGTGCGCGTCGGACTGGTAGCACCGGGGACTACCACGACCGAAATTTTCGATGATATGAAAGCGCATGGTCAATCTGGCTGGGACGAATATATCCCGCCGATGGTCGGCGATGACATAGCCCGTGCTATCCTGTTCATGTGCGAGCAAACTGGCAACGCCAATGCGGCCCGGATGCATATCTACGCGACGTCCGAGGGGTTTTAGGGGTTCAGTCAAGCCGACTGTAGGACGAGATATCAAACGACTCGAATGGCATTCCTGCCTGCGCCTTCAGCACCCATGCAGGATCCATTAACAACGCACGGCCCAGAGCGACGAGGTCAAATTCCTCAGCTGCAAACCGCCGCACGACATCACCGAGATTATCGATCGCCTGTGTCGGCTGAACAAAGCTTGCCGCAAGCTCTTTGTCGAAGCCAATCCCGCCCACGGTTATCGTTGGTTTACCGGACAGTTTGCGCACCCATCCGGCCAGCCCCATTTCGGAACCAGGAAAGGCGGGTAACGAAAACACGCGGGTGCTGACGTCGAATATGTCCACGCCTGCTGCTGCCAGTGCTTCGACTATCAAGCCCAGCTCTTCAGATGTCTTTGCCAGCATCGCATCATAATCCTGCAACTTCCATTGCGAAATACGGAACAGGATCGGGAAATCAGGGCCGACCTCGGCGCGGATTGCTTTGACAAGCTCGGTCGCAAAACGCGTGCGGCGCAATATGTCCCCACCATACGCATCTGCGCGCGTATTGGTCCCTGCCCACAAAAAACTGTCGATAAGATAGCCATGCCCGCCATGTAGCGCGATGCCATCAAAGCCCGCAGCTTTCGCATTGACGGCGCTGCGTACGAACGCCGCGATGATGTCGGCGATCTCGAATTCGCTCATGTCATTAGGGCGCATGGATTTGGCATCAGGGAACGGCGGTGTGCCTTCAGTCCGCAATTCGCCCATATGCCAGAGTTGCGGGATGATTTTGCCGCCTGCGCGGTGAACGCTGTCCACCACCCTGCGCCAGCCTACCAAGGCCGCATCGCCGTGCAGAATTGGGATATTTTCTTCGCCCATCGACCCATGGCCGATCGCGGAAGGATGATCTACCCCAACGCCCTCGGTAATAATCAGTCCAACCTTGGCTGTAGCCCGCCGGGCGTAATAAGCCGCGACATCATCACCCGGAACGCCATCTGGGGAAAATTGACGCGTCATCGGCGACATTACAAACCGGTTCGAGAGCGTCAGCTGCCCACAGGAAAAATCCTTGAAAAGCGGCGCAAGGTCCTCCCGCATCAAACCGCAACCAGCTTCAATGCTGATTGTGGGCAGGCGTCGGCACCTTCTTTTGCGAGCTCTTCCATGCCACCGGGGACGAACTCGTCCTCGACATAGACCATGCCGTTTTCATCGAGTTTGTAAACGTCCGGGCAGATTTCCGCACAAACGCCATAACCGCAACATGCCGGTTTGTTGATGACCACTTTGAATTTGTCCTGATTCGACATTTCCGTCTCCTAAAATCTTCTTTTTCGCACATTACAGCTTGAACAGATTTCATTCAATATGTATATCATGGTCCAGAGCAAAAAGATCTTAGGGACAGGAGGTGATGCCATGCTTCAGAAATCAAGCCTTACGCTTAGCGACGGAACCAAACTCGACGACCTCATTATACGCGAATCAAACGAAGTTTCGTTGCGCGTAATGAGCGACAAAGAACTTTACGACATCGAGATGGAGCGTGTCTTTGCCAAAACATGGCTTTTGCTGGCGCACGATACCGAAATACCGAACTCTGGCGATTTTGTGGTCCGTGACATGGCCGAAGACAACGTAATCATTGCGCGTGACCGAGAAGGCAATGTAAACGTATCACTCAATGTCTGCCCGCATCGCGGGATGCGGGTATGCACCGCAGAAGCGGGCAACAAGCCTATCCATCAATGCATCTACCATGGCTGGGCATTCAAGCCCGATGGCGATTTTATCGGCGCGCCGGTTGAGCGCGAGAAGATGCACGGCAACGACGTCGACAAAAAGACACTGGGGCTAAAAAAAGCCCGTGTCCATGTTTACGGAGGCCTGATCTTCGCCACTTGGAATATCGATGGCCCTTCGTTCGATGAATTTCTAGGTGATTCAAAATATTACTTCGACCAGCTTTTCTGCCGCACGGACAGCGGCCTTGAGCTGCTCGGCCCGCCGCAGAGGTTCATTGTCCCGTGTAACTGGAAAATCCCCGGCGAACAATCGGCCTCCGACGGTTTCCACACTCTCACGCTCCACCGCTCGCTTATGGAAGGTGGCATAATGGGAGGAACGGCGGAATCGATCTACGATCAAGCGCCGGGGATGTACGGTGTCGATATTTCATGTCCGCAAGGCCATTCGCTGCGCTGTCTTGAAGCGGCGCAGACCTTCAAAATGTTTTCCGACATTAGTTTTGAGGGCAAGTCGGTTGAGGAACGGCTGAACATGTTGCCGCCGCCTGGAATTACGCCAGAGCTTATCCCGCAACTGTTCAAAAACCTCTCGGCCGATCAGGTCGAGCAATTGGCTACTATCCCTCCTCAAGTCGGTGGCATATTCCCTAATATACTGGTGCTTTTCATCTTTGCCCCGCGCATGGATGGCGGCTCGTCAGGCGCTCTTGCGCTTCACACTTATGTCCCAAGGGGGCCGGACAAAGTTGAATTCGTCAATTTCATCTTTGCGGAAAAGGATGTGCCCGAACAGGTCAAGCGCGACATGCTGCAGAACTCGGTTCAGGCATCGGGCACGTCAGGCACGATCGAGCAGGATGATGCCGACGTCTGGCCGCAGATCATGCGCAATTCTCGCGGCGCCGCATCGAAGACAATGACGCTTAAATATAAGGCGCTGCATGGCCATGAACGGCCCGAAGGCTGGAAAGGTGATGGCCTGCTCTACCCAGGCTTTACCAAGGATGACACTCAGTGGAACTGGTGGCTCGCCTATCACAAGCTGATGAGCGAAGCATAAGACCCGCAGGAGACACACAATGACCTGGAAGACACAATCAACGGCGTCGCTTGATTCCACGAACATATTGCGAGGCCTAACGAGCCTGAAACGTGTGCCGTTGGGTTCACCCGTCTATAACGCCATATTGGAAACGCTGTTTAACGAGGCAGCCGCGCTCGACGAGCGGCGTTTTGACGACTGGACCGCGATGCTCGCCACCGACCTGATCTACACCGCCCCAATCCGGCTGACCCGCACCGGTCCGACCCGTGACCGCGATGTGATGCGCTCGATGTTCCATTTCGATGACGATTATAATTCCATCCTGATGCGCATAGGGCGCTTACACAAAAGCGCGTGGGCCGAAGATCCGCCATCGCGCTGCCGCCGTTTTATCACCAACGTTCGCGTTGCCGAATGCGGTACGGAGGGTGAATATGAAGTCGTGAGCTACCTCTTTTTGGAACGCAGCCGGGGCGATAATCCTGAAAATGAAAGAATGAGTGCCGAACGCCGCGATGTCTGGCGCGAAGTGAACGGATCCTTCAAGCTGGCGACGCGCGAGATCATTGTTGATCAGTCGGTTCTTGGCATGGCCAACTTTGCGGTATTTCTATAACCTATATGAGGAGCATTGCCCTGCCCTCGATTGTTGTTGTTGGGAGCGGGCTGGCGGGGTTCGGCGTGCTCCGCGAATTGCGAAGGCTATCGCCCGACGCCAAGCTGACGCTGGTAACGCTTGAGAGCGGCCATTTCTATTCAAAGCCGGCACTGTCGACGGCTTTGGCAAAGGGCAAGACGTCGGAAACTTTGGTGATCTCAAACGCCGAAAAGATGATCGTCCAGTTGAAGCTTGTCGCGCGTATCGGTCGGGAGGCGGAATCGATTGACCGGAAGAGCAAGGCGCTCTGTACGACCGGCGGCCCGATCCCCTATGACAGGCTAGTTCTTGCAATGGGCGCGACGGCGTTCCGACCCGAAATCGAAGGCGACGCTGCGCACCGGTCTATTTCGGTCAATCAGTTAGATCATTACGCATATTTCCGTGAGCAACTTCCCGATCACGCGCGCGTGCTGATAATGGGTTCGGGCCTTGTCGGAACAGAGTTCGCCAATGACCTGATCACGAACCATTATCAGGTCGCAGTCGTTGATATGTTACCCTTGCCCCTCGCGCAGTTGGTTCCGCCCGCTGTGGGTGAAAGCGTTCGCGACGCGCTGGCAAGCGAAGGTGTCGAATGGCATCTGGGCCGCAAAGTAGTAGCGATCAATTACCTGGGCGGCAGGGCAGGCTATGTCGCAACGCTGGATGATGGCAGCAACATCGAAGCCGATCTGGTGCTTTCGGCGGTTGGCCTTCGCCCCAATGTCGCGCTGGCGCAAGAGGCCGGAATTGACATCGGCAAGGGTATCAAGGTCAACCAATATGGCCAGACAAGTGACCCCGATATTTACGCAATCGGCGACTGTGCAGAATACCAACACGGCCTTTCCGCATATGTCACTCCGATCATGGCGGCCGCACGCGGGATTGCGCCAAGTGTGCTCGGCACACCGACTGAAATTCGCTTTCCGCCGCTGGCCGTTCAGGTGAAGACAACGCTGCTCCCGATCAACCTGCTGCCTCCCGCGCGTGACTGCGTTGGCGAATGGCACCGCATGGAAAGCGATGCAGACGGCGACAAGCATCTGTTCATCGACGATGGAGGTGTCGTTCGCGGATATGTTCTGACGCGCAATAAAACCGAACAGCGCATGGAAATGGATACTAAAGTGGGGGAGTTGGCATGAGCAAGTTGCTCAATGGAAAAGTCGCAATCGTGACCGGCGGCGCAAAAGGTCTGGGCTACGGCATATCACGTGCACTGGCATCGGAAGGCGCTTCAGTGCTGATCAGCGGACGTGACGGAGCCGCCGCTGAAACAGTTGCCGCCGAAATTGAGCGGGATTTTGGTTCTAAAGCCATCGGTATCGCGGGCGATATGGGCGTCAAAGAAGACGTTCTGGCGATGGTCCAAAGGGCCGTCGACAGTTTTGGCGGCCTCGACATTCTCGTCAACAATGCCTCGCTGCTTTCCGCCGGTGTCCTGCTTGAGGACAAGACCGACGAGATGCTGCGTCGCACGCTTGAAATTGGCGTCTGGGGCAACTGGTGGGCGATGCAGGCGGCGTTTCCGCACATGAAAAGACGCGGCGGCGGATCGGTTATCAACTTCAGTTCGATTGACGCCCAGACCGGCGCATGGCTGCACAGTGACTACAATATCAACAAGCTTGGTATCGAGGGACTGACTCGGAGTGCCGCGGTCGAGTGGGGCCGTTTCAACATCCGCGTCAACGCGATTGCCCCTACCGGGCTGGGACAGGTGTTTGCCCAGCTTGTGAGAGACGTTCCCGGGTTTATGGAAACTGTTGTGGCGACCAATCCTCTCAAACGCGCAGGCGACCCCGAAAAGGACATTGGCCCTGTGGTCGTCTTCCTCGCCTCAGAAATGTCGCGCTTTGTTACTGGCGAGATGATCAACGTTGATGGCGGACAAAATCTGCCGGGTTATGTGAGTATTCCGCATAATCTTGATGAGCTGGAAAAGGGTGGCGCATGAGACTGGTCGCCGCTGAAGCTTATACCGAACCCGGGCCCACGCTCGCGCCTGATGTCGAGCTGTCGCCCAGCGTCATCAAGATCCTGAGCGGCGCGATTGACGTGATTGCCAGCCGGGGCGCACGGCGGCTCTCGATGAGCGATATCATTGACACAAGCGGGGTCTCGCGTGGTACGCTGTACCGATATTTCTCAAATAAAGACGAAGTGCTGGCAGCGGTCAGCGAGTTTGTCTGCACCGGCTTTGAGAACGGTATCCGTGACGCAGGGCAAGGCATCACCGACCCCATCGAACGCTTCAAAGCGGTGATGCAATTCTACGCACGCTACACTAGCGAAAACTCCCCAGACCGAGTTTTCGAAGTAGAGCCCGGGTTCCATCTAGCCTTTTTCCGTAGCCGGTTCGCGCGCTACAAAATTGCCGTGCAAGATGCCCTCGGCCCGGTCTTTGACCACTTTGATAGTCTCGTAGGCGAGGCAATCAACCGTGATACCTTCGTGGAAGCGCTTGTCCGCATGCAACTGAGTACCTTGCTCGTTCCTGCCAGCGAAGAGTGGCTACAAATATGGAACGATACTGCCGAAAATGTGCAGAAATGGGCGCTAAAAATCGCGCAAGAACAGAAAGACGTAGGAAAGGACTGAATATGGCTACCGTTGCAAACTTGAGAACCGAAGACCTTACAACCTTTGCCGATCGCGCAACAGCCGACGCGATGATTGCCAAGGCCAAAGAACTCCGCCCGCTATTTCAGGCCGAAGCCGCCGCTGGTGAGAAACTGCGCGCGCCGACCAAGGCGGCGGAGAAGGCGTTGTTCGACAACAACATCCTATCCGCTTTGTTGCCCAGACGTCTCGGTGGCGTCGGCCTCTCTTTGACCGATTTTTGTCGAATGCAGATCGAAATCGCCAAAGGCGATCCGTCTATAAGCTGGGTGGTGCAAATCATTAATGGAACCAGCTGGGTCACGAGCCTCGCGCCGGACAGCGTCCAGGATGTCGTCTTTGCAAACGGCCCTGCAACCGTGTGCGGTGCGTATAATCCCCCCGGTAAGGCCCGCAAGGTTGACGGCGGCTGGATCATCAACGGTTCCTGGCCCTATACCTCCGGCTCTCGCCAGTCCACCTGGGCTCAGCAGGGCGTTGTGCTCGAAGGTTATGACGGCCCCGTCGTCCCCGGCATCAGCATGTGCTATATCCCATTCAAGGATCTTACAATCAAGGACGCTTGGTATGTCACCGGAATGCAGGGTACGGGTTCGGACATCAGCGTCGCGACCGAAGTGTTCATCCCCGAAGGCCAAATGGTGTTAATGAACGAACGCGCAGGCCAGATTGACCGCACCAAGCGACATTTTGGTGCCCCGTCGGACGTTCTGCCCGTGGTTCCGGTTGTGCGGACCACCGGCATCGCGCAGTTGATCGGCGCGGTTGAAGCCATGCTGGAAATCGTAATTGCAGAATCTGGCAAGCCTGTTCTCACTACCCTCATTGGCCCGCGCACCGGCTCGGGAGCGTATATGCGTGATCTGGGTGAGGCAGCCGCCATGCTCGACACCGCCAAGCTGGTCCTGTTCCATCTTATCGGCGAATTGGACAAAGTCGCGCTGACCGGCGCCGAGCTGACAATCGCAGACAAAGCCCGCCACCGCGCGCAATGTGCCCAGATAATCAAGATGATCCACAGCGCATCGGAATCGCTGATGTTTCAGACAGGGTCGTCAGGCTTCATGCTTGATAAGCCCATCAGCCGCTATTGGAAGGATGTCTCGATGGCCCTGCGCCATATCCAGAATATCCCGACGATTGGTTATGAAATCTATGGCCGCGATATTGCGGACGGCGACAAGATTTCGCCACCCGGCGCTTATTAAGTTTAAATATCGGCCCGGCGTCTCAATGGAGTGCTGGGCCAGTATCTTGTCCTGCAACCGCGTTTGGCGTCTGCCGGGAACAACTGATTTAGCGCTTGGTCTTTTCCCATGCAGACAATTGGATCCCGATTAAGTCAACCATGTCCTGCTGGACGATGTTGACATCAAGCAGATGCAGCCCCCAATCTTTTGCAATCATGGGGCCAAATTTTAGGTCGCCGCCCGGATCGAGAACCCGGCCATTCGGCAGCCCTTCGCTTAGCCGTACGGCCAGATAATTCGCGCCATCCGAGGAAACGCACTGCCCCGAATATAGTCCCGGCAAGCTGACGTGGCCGGTTGTGATCGGCTTTTGATCGTTCGTCCACGCTGTGGGGGCCACTGCCATATCAGCGCCGATACTTTGCTTCGGAAGCACGGCTTGTAAAGGAACACTACCGCCGCTGAGTTTCGCTGGATTGGTACAGGCCACTTCGCGATCCGCAACATCGGTGCGCCCAAAACGTGCGTTGGCCGGAGGAGGACTCGCCTCGCGAAATGTTACCCACGCCAAAACGCAGCCGGTCTGATCCGATTTGCGGCACAGTGGCGTCGTTTTGAAATCACCGCCAAGATCTTCGCCCCTGGCAACCAGCACATTCGTCCCTGCCAGCATTGCAGAGAGCATCAATTTCTGGGTCGGCTTGCCTTCAATTTCTTCCGCCACAAGCCGTTTGAGCAAGCCGGAACCCTGACTATGGCCAATTAGCACAAACGGCCGCCCCTGACTGTCGGTTGCCAGATAATGCCGCCAAGCGTCCCGAACATCGGTGTAATTGAGTTCGCGGTCCGCCGGGATCGGTTTTCCTATCAATAGTGCGCGCAGTGCCGAGACCGTCACCGAGCGATAGATTGGCGCAAAGGTGCGGCATGTTTCACCGAATCGCGCAAATTGCGTCTCGATGACCCTGCGTTCCTCATCATTGGCAACCATGTCGCTATTACCCCCCTCATCGGAAGATAAGGTGGGATAGACAAAGAAGCAGTCAGCTTTGGGATTTCTAGCCTTTGTCGATTTGCGGACGGCGATGGTTCCATCCGCTGCGATCGCGGTGATGTCGGTATTGACCGTGCACGCATCCCGGCGACCGGGTCGGCATAGCCAGTTTTGCGCAAGACTATAGTCATTCGGAATCGGATTCGTGGCTGCTGCCGCCGCAATAAGCAACGTCGTAATCATAGCGTTATCCTCTCACCGAAATTTCAATAAGAATGCCTTCCATCAAAGGCATTTGCAAGGGGGCATGAATGTCACAGAGTGACCTAGGTGATACCAAAACGCTATTGTGTGAATCGGCCATCCGATCAATCAATCACACATGCCTCGTCGAAAGTAAGGCGTGGATTACGCGAATGTTGCCCGGCTTTTGCACCATAACCAAGGTTGCAGATAAAATTTACCTTCCAGCGGCCATCAGGGAAAAATTCTGCATTAATTTTCTCGGATTCAAAACCAGACATTGGTCCGCAATCCAGCCCGAGCGCGCGGGCGGCGATAATCATATAGGCGCCTTGCATTGGTACATTCCGCGCGATCAGATCTTTCGCTGATGCTTCGTTATTTTGAAACAAAGCTTTGAAATCGCGCGCTGGGTATAATTGCGGCATAAATTCGTAAAAGCGCGTGTCGCCCGCGATAATTGCCGTCACTGGAGCCGACTTCACCTTTTCGATATTGCCCGCGTTCACGCACGGTAACAGCCGGGCTTTTGCTAATGGCGAAGTCACAAACACAAACCGCGCTGGACAGCTATTGGCGGAGGTTGGTCCCCATTTTAGACTATCATATAGGATCCGCAACAGCTCGGGGGAAACCGCTCGATCTTCAAAATCACCGAAAGTCCGTGCATCTTTGAACAGGCCGGAAAGCTCCAATGGTTTACCAAACTAGGGGAAGCGTTACCGGCTGCAATATGCCGCCAGTGTGAGTTTGAACAACCGCGTCGTCGGCGATGCGGAACTCGGGTATCGTAGCAAGAAATTCTTCAAGCGCGATCCGCATTTCACGGCGCGCCAAGTGCATGCCCACGCACAGATGCGGGCCATAGCCAAAGCTCATATAACGCGATTTGCGGTCCAATATCACCTGATCGGCATTGTCATAAGCTTCCGGATCGCGCCCGGCGAGGCTGGTGGGCATCGCGATTTTGTCACCCGGTTGGAAAGTAACGCCGGCGACCGTCACCGGCTTTGCACACGTCCGGAATGTCGTCACGGCGGGATAAGCGCGCATCAACTCTTCTATCGCATCGGGGATCATCGATGGGTTGTTGCGTAGTGTATTTTGATGATTGGGATGTTCGGCAAGATGACGGAACTGCCACGCGATGTTGGTTGATACGGTATCCATACCGCCGATAAACAGGTTGAAAGTGAAGCCAACCAATTCATCATTGGTCAGCGCACGACCGTCGATTTCGGCGGTGACGCCGTAGCTGATAAGGTCGTCGCGTGGATTGGCCTTGCGGTCGGCAATCTCGCCACGTAGATAATCTACGACCTTGCGCGTGCTCGCGGCGATGACGCCCAGGTCGTTGGTGTGCAGCAGCCCCATTTCCCATTCGAGAAATTCAGCCGTCATTTCAAGCGGAAGCCCCATCAGTTCAAGGAACACTTTGATCGGGAATTCAAAAGCAAAGTCAGCCATGAATTCGCAACTGCCCTTCGCCTTAATCGCGGCGCAATATTCACGGGCATATTGCCGGATTTTCTCGTCCAGCACGTTGATTTTTTTGGGCGTAAAAATGGGGTTAACGAACTTACGGTACAGTGCATGCATCGGCGGGTCAGTTTCGGCAGGAAGCGAGCTCCACGTCTCACCCACCAGCAACGCAAAGGGCGCAAAATCCTTGTTGGAAAAACTGTCAGTATCGTAATAAATTGTCTGCAAATCCTCAACTCGCCGGACAATCCAAGCGGGCGTCCCACCTGGATACGCATCAAGAGAATAGAAGATCGGTGGCATCGTGCGGTGAATATCGGGAATGATCCGGTCAAACGGATTTTCATCTATAGTGCCGCCCATTTTGATCGGATAGTCGCGAACCAGATCGTTGGGTACGTGGGCTGGAGCTTCGGTAACCTGAACGCCAAGCATGGCCATTTTCTCCCAATACAATGGAGGACACTTATGCAATACCAACGGCATCGCTACCTACCAAGGGACAGGATTTTAGCTCGCTTACCCTCAGGCAAAATGCAATCTACGGTATTTACCGCGGAAATATAGCAAAGGATCACGCCGGGGCTCAAACATAGCCTTAAGCACGCGACCGACAAGGATAAAGTGGTCGCCACCGTCGTGCAAAGCATCGCGTTCACATTCAAAGCTGCTCAGAGACCCTGTGAGGACCGGCGTACCGAACTCGCCGACTTCCCATGGTGTGTTGGCGAACCGGTCTTCACCTTTGCCGGCAAAACGGTTCGACGTTGGTTGCTGACCAATCTGCAACACATTGACAGCAAAGTGGTCTGCGTTCCGCATGATTGGGGCGCTGCCAGCGGCGTTTGCGATGCAAACAAGCAACAATGGCGGATCGAGTGATACGCTGGTGAAACTGTTAGCGGTCAATCCAATGGGTTTACCCATCGGATCCATCGCAGTGATGACAGTAATCCCGGTGGCAAAACAACCCAAAGCGTCGCGAAACGTTCGTGCGTCTGAACCTTTACGAAATTCTGGTACAAAGCGCGGCTGTTTGCGTTCAAGAAAATCTAGCAGCAAACCATTAAAGCTATCCACACGCTCGGCGGTAACAAGAAGACCGCTATCTTCGACCTCGACAGATTCGGCATCGGACAACTGGCTAACGAAGGCCGCTGCCTGCTCGCTATTTGCAAGTTCACTGAGCGCGCCACGCACGAACAAAACCGGGATGTTGATTTGCGGAGCCGCCAGCGCGATCCGATCGGTCACCCCAGTCATCTCGAACTGGTCAAAAATCCGCACATCAAATTCTGGGTTGCCAAGACTTGACGTCACTGACTCACGAAGCTTTTCCGACGCTGCTTTGGCCATCGCAACATCATCTGTCGCTGGCAGATCAACAAGCACGAGCCCAGCGGCCAGCGTTGCAGCCTCGTCTGCCAACGCGATTGTTGCGATCCATCCGCCCAGCATGGCGGCAACGACAACCGGCCTTGTGCGCATCTGCGACAGAACTGCGCGCAAATCTTCGACGTAGGCGTCAAAGTCATAACGTCCATCTTCTGGCCATTCGCTGCCGCCATGCCCACGCAAATCGAGATTGATGACATGGCGACCGGCTTGGTGCAGCGCGTCGGCAACATCCGCCCAAACTTTTCGCGTCTGCCCCCCACCATGAAGCAATAAGATCGAAGGATCATCTGCCGACCCAATATCATCAGCTTCGATACGAATACCTGCGAACCCCTTGAATTCACGCATATAACTCATAACAATCGACTCCGTACCTACCCGCAACCTATATTTCCGACCGTTGCATAATGCCGATGTACACAGCCAGCGATCCAAGCAAGATTGGACTTTACGGCCGTCAAACGAACATACCTTATGACAGGTGCATGAGCGCGCTAGACTCAGCTTTAACAACAGAAATAGAGCAGGATATGAAAGCCAGATCATGAGCAACGTGAAACTCGATCCGCTTGACCAGATGGTCGCCGATTATTCACTGGTCACTAACGGATATTCAGGCAAAGCGCCAAACAACCCTTACCCCATGCTCGCCGAAAAACGCCTCAAATGTCCGGTGATGCACGGAGATATTCTACTGGAAAATATGATCCCCAGCATGGCCGATTATATGATGACCGGCCGGCCGACGATAAGCTTGTTTCGCTATAAGGATATTCATGCCGTCCTTATGAATCCGAAAGACTGGTTGAGCTATATCGTCGGCGACGGCTTTGGTGCGGCTGTGGATAACATGCTGCTCACTGCAATGGATGGCGAAGAGCATGACAAATTCCGCGCTACGCTACAAAAACCCTTCATGCGGTCCGAAATCCGCAAGCTGGTAGAGACGATGATCCGTCCTGTAGCGGTAGATGAATTTGTCGACCGGTTGCGGCCCAACGGTAAAGCAGATCTTCTGCGGGAATTTGCATTGCCCTTCCCGATCCGCGCGATATACGCCTATTTCGGCTTCCCACATGAGGAAGAACTGCTCTCGAACCTCGCAAGCTGGGCTATTCAGGTCGTCGCTGCACCGCAGGCCGATCCAGAGGTAGCCAAAATCACTGTCCCGCAATCGATGGTGGCCGGGCAATCAATGTACGATACGTTGTTGCCCGTAGTGCAAGCCTACCGCGCACGCGGCGAGATGCGGGTAGATATTCTCGGTCATATGATGCAAGTCGAACATGAGGGTCAATGCTTCACCGATGAAGAGATTGCAGCCTTCATTCGGATGCTGCTGCTCGCCGCCGGGGAGACGACAACGCGTAGTATTGCCAATATGGTCGTGCAATTGCTCGAAAATCCCGATGTACTTGAAGAGGTACGTAATGATCGTACGTTGGTTCCCAAAGCCGTAATGGAAACCATGCGGCGCGATCCGACTGCAGGTGCAGTCGCGCGGATTGCGGCTAGAGACATGGAAATCAATGGAACGCCGGTCTCCAAGGGAACGGCAGTGGTCCTTTCGATTGCAGCGGCCAACCGCGACCCTGAAAGCTATGAAGACCCCGACCGGCTTTGGCTAAAACGACCAATGCGGCCGCTCCTTAGCTTTGGCTTTGGCCCTCATATGTGCATGGGAATGCATATGGCGCTGGCGGAGATGGAGGTTGCGCTTGATGCTATCCTCGACCTACCTAATCTCCGCTTTGATCCTGCTTTTGCACATCCCGAGATCAGGGGTCTAAATATGCGCGGACCGGATGCCTTGCATGTGCTTTGGGATGTATAGGGCCGCTCTGCATCGCATAACTTTATCGGGTTAACATAGCCTGCGTCACATTTATCCTACTGAACCACACTCTCCGCGGGCACGATGTACAAACAGTTGTTTGGCAGTTCCGCTGCGATCTTCACAAAAATGACTAATTCAGATGTGGCCGCGGTGGAACCAACGACACCTGGGGTTAACTGCTACTGAGACAAGAAAATGGTCCCTGCCCGTGCACTGGTGCCACGGAGCCAGTTGACGACAATTGGATCGTTTATACTGACAGCAAAGTGGTTCCGTCCATCTCCGTCCTCCGGTTCTACTGCGCTCCACCTTCGCCCAGCACTGGCCAAGGAGGCGATTATGCAATAACAATCGCGGCGCCCTCCTGATTGCGGGCCGGTCAATTCCATCAGAGTTCTCAACCTAAATTCAAATCATTTGATAATTATCGAAGGCAGCCTGGCAATCGTCAAATTGAAATGCAAGCGCACTATTTTTGAAAAAGCGTTAATAGCGAAACTTCCCACGGCGTAGTTCAACATTAAGCTCAAAAAGCCCCGCCGGTTTGGGAGGAGCTTAGATTTTGACGGAATGGTGCCTTACAACTTGCCGACCAACTCAGGAACGACCGTAAACAGGTCACCAACGAGGCCAATGTCTGCGACTTGGAAGATCTGTGCGTCTTCGTCCTTGTTGATGGCGATGATGACCTTGGAGTCCTTCATGCCCGCAAGATGCTGGATCGCGCCGGAGATGCCTACTGCGATATAGACTTCAGGGGCAACGATCTTGCCGGTCTGGCCGACCTGATAGTCATTGGGGACATAGCCCGCATCGACAGCAGCGCGGCTTGCGCCAACGCCTGCACCAAGCTTGTCAGCGAGGGGCAGGATGACGTCGCTGAACGTCGCCGAGTCCTTGAGCGCGCGGCCGCCGGATACGATGATCTTGGCCGATGTCAGTTCAGGGCGTTCCTGCTTGGCGATTTCCGCCGAGATGAATGTCGACGTTCCTGCATCGCCGCTGCCCGAGACAGCTTCGATGGTGGCTGAACCGCCGCTTTCTTCTGCCTTGGCAAAGGCCGTACCGCGCACGGTGATGACCTTCTTGGCATCGGACGATTGAACCGTGGCAATTGCGTTACCGGCATAGATGGGGCGCGTGAACGTGTCCGCGCTTTCAACGCTGAGGATGTCCGAGATTTGCATGACATCCAACAAAGCCGCAACGCGCGGTGCGATGTTCTTGCTGTTCGATGTGGCTGGCGCCACTTTCAGACCGCGCATCATTTTTGGGCCAGTCAGTGGTTTTCTGCCGGTGTGCGTCTATCGCGCCTTGCGGCACCGGTCGGAACAGTAAAGAACATTATCCCAATCCTTCGCCCATTTCTTACGCCAGGCGAACGGCTTTGCACAGGCCGCACATATTTTTGATGGAAGGTCAGATTTTTTGACCATTTTGGGCATTTGCTATCCAGATCGCTAAGGGGCGGTAAAAAAGTTCGTTACATTTTTATCGCATATGCGACTATATTTTTGCGAATGACACTAAGCAATTGCTGCGCAGCATTTGTCTCGTTAATACCTCTAAATGCTTAACGGCGGCTCGGGGGGGTGCTGGAGGCAATTTGAAATCTCATCCCCGATAAGAACCCTGGTAAAACAGGATAGAATGAACAACAGGAGAGTGAATATGAAACTGGGAAATCATCTGCTGAAGGCGGCCATGCTGTCGACGATCAGCATCGCTTCGCTGAGCGCTGGTTCAGCTGCCTTTGCACAAGACAACGCGCCACAAGCCAGCGACGATGTTGATGAAAATGTTATCATCGTGACCGCGACCAAGCGCGAACAGACGCTGGAAGAAGTGCCCGTCGCCGTTTCGGTAACGTCAGCTGCGGCCATTGAGCGCGCGCAAGTTCGCGATCTTAAGGATCTGCAGACACTCGTTCCTTCGCTCCGCGTCAGCCAGCTGCAAAGCTCGGCCAACACAAACTTCATCATTCGTGGCTTCGGTAACGGCGCCAACAACCCAGGCATCGAAGGATCCGTCGGCGTATTCATCGACGGCGTTTATCGTTCGCGCTCATCTTCAGCGATCAGCGACCTTCCCAACCTGCAACGCGTCGAAGTGTTGCGCGGTCCACAATCGACCCTATTCGGCAAAAACGCCTCTGCTGGCGTTATCTCGATTGTCACCGCTGCACCCAGCTATGAATTCGGCGGTTCTGCTGAACTGAGCTATGGCAATCGTAACGCAATCGTTGCGAAGGTCGATGTGACTGGCCCGCTTGCCGACAATGTCGCTTTCAGCCTCGCTGGCGGCATCAACAAAGCTGACGGTTACGGCACCAACTTGGTTGACGGATCAAAAACAAGCGAGCGTAACCGCTGGTATGGCCGCGCGCAGTTGTTGGTCGAACCTTCGGACAGCTTCAAGCTCCGCTTCATCGGCGACTATGACAAGATTGACGAAAATTGCTGCTTCGTCGGCAATATCTTCGACGGTCCAACCGGTGCCGCCATTCGTGCTATCGGTGGCAAGGTAAACTCGCGTGGCATCTTCAGCTACAACGAATATTATAACTTCGCATCGACAAATGACATCACCAATGGCGGTGTCTCGATGCAGGCGGACTATGAAATGGGCTCTTTGAGCCTAACATCCATCACCGCATATCGTGAGTCACGCGCCAAAACGAACGCCGACAGCGATTTCACGAGCGCTGACCTCATCGGCCAAAACCGTGGCGATGTGGATATCACCACAAAAACGCAAGAATTGCGTTTGGCCTCGGATTTTGATGGCCCATTCAACTTCTTGCTGGGTGGTTATTATTTTGATGAAAGCATCAATAACAAGCAGGCTTTGACGTTGGGTAAGGATTTCCGCAATTATGCCAACGCCCTTACCGGTGGCAATTATGTAGGTCTTGAACCAACCATTCGTGCGTTGGCCGGCGTCCCCTCGTCCGCAGCCCCATTTGGTGGCCAAGGACAAGGTCGTTTTGAAGATTGGGATTACACGAACGAGGCTTATTCCGTCTTCGGTACTGCGGATTTTGAACTCACAGATGGCCTCGTTCTGACAGGCGGCTTCAACTATACCAAGGACAAGAAGAACATTGTGAGCAACACTCGGATTACGGATGTGTTCTCTGCGATTGACCTCGTTCAGGTTGGCGCAAATGCGGGCGTGCCAGCGGTTCTTCCAGCAGGCGCAGTTGGCAATACGACCACATTGTACCCTCGCATCACGGCTTGCCCTAACAGGAACGGTCTTGCGACTGTCTGCAACCCTTTCCTTGCGCTAGGGGCATTGCAATTCTTGCCACCGTTCCTGAACCTTCCAAATGCGGTGGAAGATGGCCGCACCAGCGATGGTAAGCTGACCTATTCGGCACGTGTGGCATGGGAAGCGACGGACAATATCAACCTGTACGCCAGCTATGGCACCGGGTTTAAGGCAACGTCGTGGAATATGTCGATTGACTCACGTCCGTTTGTTGCGGATTTTGTTGCAGGCTCCCCATCGCAAGGCGCACCGTTGACGGCATCAAAAATCCGGACAGCTGGCCTTGCCACAGCCAACCTCACCAGCGGAACGCGTTATGCGCTTCCTGAAGAGGCAAAGGTTATGGAATTGGGCTTGAAAGCAAAATGGGACAGCGTTGCATTCAACCTGACAGCCTTTGACCAGTCGATCAAAAATTTCCAGGGCAACAGCTTCATTGGCACGGGCTTTGTTTTGTCCAACGCCGGTGAGCAGTCGGTGAAAGGAATCGAATTTGACAGCAGTGTCAACCCGATCGACGCATTGCAATTGCGCGTGGCTACCGTTTATCTTGACTCGAAATATGACAGCTATGTCGGTTCGCAATTTGGAGACCTTAGCGGCAAGTCGGTAGGTGGCATTCCGAAGTGGTCTACAACCTTGGGCGCAACCTACACGGCACCATTGAACGATGGTGCTTCGCTCATCCTGAACACGGACTACCACTTTGAGTCAAGCACGGTGATGAACGATGATCCAGCTGCTGCCATCTACAAGCGTGAAGTGAAAGATCTCGGTGCAGCAGTAACGCTTCGTTTGGACAGCGGTCTGCAATTCTCGCTTTGGGGTCGCAACTTGACGGATGCGCAATATCTTACCGTCATCTTCCCAAGTGTTGTGCAAGCCGGTTCGGTTTCGGGCTATCCAAACCAACCACGCACTTTTGGTGCTTCGGTGAAGTACAAATTCTAACATCCTGAATTCTTCAGGGCAAAAGAAGCCGGGGCAGCCATCGCTGCTCCGGCTTTTTCTTTAGGGACGTTATACGCCCGCGCATTATCTTGAAGGTGTTTGTGCCCTGCACGCCTTAGGCTCGGGCATGATGCAATGCCGTCGCTTGTTATCCTGAAATAAATTCAGGATGACGAAGGAACTATGCAGGATGACGAATGGGTTGTTTATGAGGCTCACAATAGCGGTGGTCATAAGGATGACCGCTATTTAACTATCCCCTCGTCATCCCGAACTCGTTTCGGGATAACGCAATACTGTCGCCTGTTATCTTTACCGGAAAAATGGTGCCCGAGGGCGGATTTGAACCACCGACACGCGGATTTTCAATCCGCTGCTCTACCCCTGAGCTACTCGGGCTACGCGGCGAAAACCGCGTG
>Ga0209550_10000056_pt1 | contig 80844 bp, 74 predicted proteins | sample LauGreSuBDMM15SN_2_FD_187567 | JGI IMG/M metagenome (GOLD analysis project Ga0209550, IMG submission 187567) | Freshwater lake microbial communities from Lake Michigan, USA - Su13.BD.MM15.SN (SPAdes) (version 5) | ecosystem: Environmental > Aquatic > Freshwater > Lake | place: Lake Michigan... | reverse complement strand
GAGCAGGGGCGGCTGCGCCGCCAGCGGCAGGTTTTACAGTGGGTGCAGAACTCATTTAATATGAAATTATAAATTAATTCGGCTAAATACTTTAAATACTTATTTTGCTAAATATATATGGTAGAATCCTATATTTGTGGGGGGGTGTAATAAACTAAATATTAAACGCATTATTTTCCGTACCGAGTATTTGCAACCATATACACGCCCATAAATATCACGGATGTAGTTATTGCAACGAAAGCCAATTCTATGATATTCATATTATAGATTTTTTCTATTACCATAGGTGGGGGTTTTGTAGGTTCTATTTTGTGATTGCTATTTTCTGCAGAGGGTGGGTGTTGTGGAATAATCATTGAATATTGTATAGCGAGAACGCGGGAGGTCGGAACGACCGAAAGTGTTCGAGATTTATCCGTAGATGATTTATCATCGAAGGATAAAGCAAAAATAAAAACCAAATATAATAGCATCCACCCAATCGGATTTCCTAAAGTGAACTTGTAATAATATAATACCGCAACCGGAATGACATGCAATATCCAGGCAACCGTATTTAATGTGTATACATTTGCATCTATGTAGTTGGATAACCCGAGTTGTTGTATAATGTTGCTAAATGTTTTACCGTATTTCATAAATAGTCTGGTAGGGAAAAATATGGTTATCATAGTTGCTCCAATAAGTGAAAAAATATTTGCAGAAAACAGTATGTTGTGATAATACTGCGAAATTGGTAATAAATGTAGCAATGTTGATAATGTGGAAAAAGATGCTAAAAACAATAGATTGTATTTGGTAGGTATACCACCAGTGCGATTATTTTGTAGGATATACATCATATATTATTTATGCTATAATATAAAGAGTAATGGTATAGTTCTCCTAAATGTCATCATTTTCTGATAATATATTCCACCCACTAAGAAGTTCAACGCATGTCGATGTATTGGGAACCAGTGAAATTATAGAATGTTTCGGGAAACTTATGTCGGGCTATTTACTTTTTATGGAACAGTCCGAGATAGTTGCAAAGTCCAAGCATATGGATACGATTTTATATAATGGTGCGAATATTGTTATACACGTATTTACCATGCATGTATACGCAAACGAATCGCTTGAAAAAATATGCAATCAATGCTGTAAATCGTATGTATGTTATTTAGAATACATTGAGCAGTTGGACAAAACCAATTTAGCAAACAATTTATATATTTCGGATATATCTATATTTGTTTATAAACAGACTTTGGGAGAACTGGAAATATCGGCGGTAGAGAATAAACGAGATATATTGGATTTATTGACGCGGGTATGGAACATACTTCTTATGTGGAATTGTCCAATGGAGTCGCATACTAGAATGGCTATATGCAATGTTCATTTGAATAAATACGTGCGGTTATTGAATACAATTGGCGAGGACAATGCGAAGTTGGCGTGCCATGGCGTGGCTGGGTCCGGAGATGTATTGGATTACTCGGATGCGTATGTATATTTAGATTACGTTAAGTGTATTCAAGAAAAATGGGAGATGGAGGAGAACGTTTATTTAGTATTCCTAAATGAATATTATAGAGAATTATACAATTTACACAAATCGGGTAAATTGAATAGTCGAAAATATATTCTGGAAAAAATGGTTATATTTTGTGCGCATTATGATGCATATATGCCGAATATGGATACCATTCGGTCGATTGTAAAACAATTAATGTAGGCGTTTGTTTTTCTTGCGGGATTGCTTCTTTGTCTTTTTTTGGGTTTTCTTCTTTTTTCGACCGCCGACCCCGGGGTCGTTGGCGGTGCCGTTGGCGGTGCCGTTGGCGGTGCCGTTGGCGGGCTTGGTGTTGGCGTCGTCGGTGCCTTGGGCTGCGGGGTTGGTGGGGTCGTTCTCGATGGCGGCTACCATTGCATCCAATCTATTATTATTCTCTATCGCATTCCCATCTATGTATTCGACTATGTGGTTGCCTTCATTGCCGTCATCGCCTTCATCGCCTTCTTCGCCTTCATCGTCTTCGTTGCCTTTGACGACTGCATCGCCTTCTTTGCCTTTTTCGACTTCGACGTCTGCATTGTCTGCATTGTCTTTTTTGACGACTTCTTTGTCTTCTTCGCTGTCGATACCGTCTAGTCCACTTAGGGTATTTAGTTCATCTTGTTCTTCATCAGGTAGTTTTTGTCCTTTTTCAGTTAGTTCTCCTTCTTTTGCCTTTAATTCTTTATATCTTTGTTTTTGTTCCTGTGTAGCTGGCTCCCCCCCCCTCCATCCCCCTCCTCGCCATTTTTCCCCCGCATCTTTACGCACTTTCGCGCGCATCATGGCTTTGTTATACGGAATACCTTCTTCTGTTTGCACTTTTTTCACAAAGTTTCGCCACGCTTCAAGTGGTCCAACTGCCTTTCTGGTTTTTCTACCTCTTTTTTTTTGGGTTTGTTTATTCACCATGACCTCTATATATTTAACAAATATTTTATACTGTAAAATATTTGTCCTAAATGTTAAACAATAAAAAGTATATTATTTATAGATAATTATTCTTCATGTTTCCATAATAGATATGAATACCCTATACACATCTGGTCGTTATCCCTATCTATACCGATACCTTATCTACGCCGATACCTTATCAACATTGCATACATCCGATTCATAATACTCATTGGATATAGATACATTCTTTTTGCGCAATTTGTTTTTCTTCGATTTAACCGCAACTTCTTCGTTGGCAACACATATTTTCGCATATTCCGCCGTTAACATTTTCTTAATAAACTCAAATATAAACAATAAAATCTCTTCGGAACAATTCCCCACAATCAAACAGCTCCCCGTGCGGAATATCATAAACGACACCTCCGTATATTTCTTGTTGTCATCGAGTTCGCTCATTTTCATATTGCGTTCATGCGATAAAATCCGGCCATTTTGCAAAACCGGATTCATTCCTAAATCATTGTTGAAATAGAACTTACATTTCACTCCCGGATAACTACACGGGTCATATGCCGTTTCAATACCATATTTATCTGACCGCAATATCGTATACAGTTTTTCACGGTTAATATAAAACCCGCAATTGAAATTGGAATTGATTAATACATTATCTTCTTTACAATTATCTAAAAACACGAGTTTCGTAGCTATATATGGCTGTAATGTGTCCAGAATAATATCCTTAATAAGAAGGAATATCGGGGTGTTTAAAATACCCGGTATTTCCAATTTCCCGGTATTAAATACTTTGACATGTATTTCGCTAAATTTTCCACCGTATTCGAACCGGATAATCATCGCAAAACAGTTGTAAAACGCATTTTTGACTTTTCCCCGGCAATTCATAATATCTTTTTTCGAAATACCGACTGTCAATTTTCGCTCATCTTTGAACTTGATTCGTCTAGCCTCCGGGTTGTTGATTTGTTTGATAACCGTCTCCGTATAATAATTTAGCCCCTCCAATTTTTTGCGGTATTCGTCATATTCTCCCTCCGTTTTAGATACGAACTTCATTTGTTTTTTGACGACGCCGATTTGCGGACGCCAGTATTCGATAATCGGTATATCCCAAAATACGTTTTGAATATCAATCGGTTGATTTAGGAAAACCACTTTCGTTTTTGTAGATATATATAGCTCGTCGCATATTGGCATGGTCTTAGTCTTGATAGTATCCTCTGTCGAAATAGTCAATATCGCATGTTTTTCCAGAGATTGTATGGGTTGTGTCATAGTGGACCCAAACACATTGGATTGACCTTGTTGATATAGAAATTGCAACCATTCATCGTCAACGAGTTTAGGCGAAGCCCCGGTACGGGTGGCGACCGCCGACGCAATTTCAATCGATGATTTTGCGTTAAGAGTGAATGACATTATTTAGAAAATATTTAAAGGGCGGTTATTAATGGACACGTATTTTTTTTATATTGTTTTCAATTTTATATTTGTAAAAAATATATAGGGATAATACTATAGATATGATTTCAATGTATTCTCCGGCCAGGTCAACTCACGTCAATATTCAGTTTCCGAAAAAATCCATTGAGATTCCTTCTAAAAAAGTGAATAAACCAGAGACGCCATATTATGATATATACCAAACCGTGGATAGATTCGACCCGAATATGGCAAGTTCTCCACCGAACCCATTTGTAAATACGCTGAAAAATAGAATGGACGTATATTATTTACAACATGATAATACCACATTGGCTGGGTTGGCTATCGAACATAGAAGCCGTGCATTGTCAATTGGTTTTACATGAATAACACCGATGCGTTTTATAATAAAAATATTCGATTAAGTTCTCTATATCGACGTCGTAATTGTGCAGGCAATCCTCTACTATATCTAGAAACTCGGACGATATTAATTCGCGGTGATTTCGAATTACATAATCGAAATATCCCTGGATAATTTGTCGCTTATCCATGTTATATTGGGTGCTTATTTTATGTATATATGCAATTATTTCGGAAATAGTATTACATAGTAGCAAATGATGCATCGTTTCCCATACCCCCGCATGGATAATAGATATATCCCAATCATTTATATTTTGGTTCAATTGTAAAAAGTTAATCATACTCCGTATATCAGATTGATATATATTTTGTATTGCGTCAGATACATCGATGCTAATATTCAAGTTCTCTGATATAGCAATAGATTGTATAAACTGATTTATTTCCGTTTTTGGCAATTGATTAAACCGTATACATATAAACTCGTGTTGCAATGTTTCGTCTATTTTACTAATATAGTTGCATATTAGGCAAAATCGCACATTGTTTGTGCATGTTTGTAATAAGGTTTTTAGAGCCTGTTGCGCGTTTTTCGTCATATAATCGACCTCGTCCAATATAACAAACTTGAATCCGATTTCAAAAAGATTTTTAGACTTTACAAATTGATTGATTTGGTTGCGAATAATATCAATTCCGCGTTCATCCGATGCGTTTAAATGGATGACGGTTCCTTTGCTTTTACCGTAGTATTTCAGTTGGTATTCGTTTATCAAATTAATAATAGTGGTGGTTTTACCGGTTCCCGGGGGTCCATAAAACATCAAATGGGGAAAATACCCGTTATTCAGAATATTTCGGAATAATTTTCGGTTCATATGGTCTAATACAATATCGTCAAATTGAGTTGGTCGATATTTTTCAACCCATGGTATAGTGGGTTTTCGAGGGTTCTCTGGAAATGATGAACTGTTTGTTATTGACATCCCGTAGGGGGCGTTTTTGATATTTAGTATATAACCCAATTATTAAATGGTTTAGAAGCGTTATTATTTACATATAGCATCCAGAAAATTGAAAATAACGATATATGCTTTATATTCATTATAAACCATATTTATTATAACATGTCCACAATATCACAACTAGACTTTCATCCTGCGAAAATCCTCGGTCGTTTCTCTGAAGAAATATCCAATTCTGGAGCTCGAAACGAGCTCATGAATCGCCACTTACCCTTGCCAATTGGTGAACTACAGCAACGACATGCAGTTCTCCCACCTCCAGCTCCTGAAGAGAATATTAGTCAAGAGTTTATTCCAGGAGAGTTCCTATATGTCGAAAATGGTAGGGATTATTTACAAGACGCATATCAGGTTATTAGCATGAATGAATGGTGGACGCCTTTTACACAATATTTACAGACAACCCCACTATCGAATAATACCGGGTTCACGTTTACAATCGACCCATTTTATAGCAAAATAATGTCCGCAATTGCAAGCACTCCCATCGGTGCGGGCCATTCTGGATACAGTATTGGATTTTGTATGAGGGTTATGCAGCAAATTGCGCTACATGGAGAGGCCGAATATCGTCGCAAATATTTATTGCAACGGACTGTATCCTGAGATGATAAACCATCTCCGGATACATCTCGAACACCGGTGTTCTCGCAAAATCCCATATGACATAGATATCCCAATAAAATACATGTAATCATTACAAAAATAGATTTATCATACATCATTGTTTTTTTTACGAAACTTTCAAATGCGACAACTGCCGCATGCAATCAATTCCATGTCGGCGCCATATAATCGTATTACACCATATGTAAAAATCCAATAAGCAAAATATTGTTCATGAATATTATTTTGTTCCCTAAATGAAGTTCTCTCAATCCGGGAATATATACGAATAGATAAACAACATAATATATCGTATATCCTATTCAATCGTATTATGTATATGAGCCATCATGTGTCAACCAGGTGGTCAAAATCCATGTATATATCTGCAATAAATCATTTGTATTGTTTGTATATTGTATAAATCAATATAAACCTAATTTCTCCTAAATAATTAGTTATGAGCGAACCCATTATAATGAGAACCCCGCCGATATCTAGCGATTTAGCGAGAACGCAGGAGGTCGGAACGACCGAAAGTGTTCGAGATTTATCCGGAGATGGTTTATCATCGAAGGATAAAGTAGCAAATCCGGAGCTCGGGACGAGCACAGAAACGAGCACCGGTGTTCGAGATGTATCCGGAGATGGTTTATCGTCAAAAGGTAAAGTATTAACTGGATATTTAGAGATAATTTTGGGACCAATGTATTCCGGTAAAACGACCCGGCTTGTGCAACATTTCAAAAAGTTCTCTTATATAGGGTATAATGTAGTGGTTATTAACTATATTTCGGATATCAGATATACGGAAACATTATTATCGACGCATGACCAAATAATGATACCGTGCACGTTTGCAGAAACATTGGATTCCGTTAAATCTATAACACATACCGCGGACGTCATACTAATAAACGAGGGACAATTCTTCGAAGATATCTATGACCAGGTTAAAGATTTGGTGGAGAACCGCAATAAAATAGTCTATATATGTGGATTGGACGGCGATTTCAAGCGTAATAAGTTCGGTAGACTGTTAGATTTAATACCCTATTGCGATAACGTGTCTAAATTGGGGTCATTATGTGCGTATTGTAAAAACGGCACACCCGGTATTTTTTCTCATAGAATAAGTCAGGAAACGACACAGGTTGTAATTGGCTCAGATAATTATGCACCTTTATGTCGGGTGTGTTATTTGAAGCGACAGGACAATAACGGCCCGCGAATATCGTTGTGAAATGGAATGCCAGTATAACCCTATAGGTTGAATCAAATGCGAGAACGCCACTGCGGGAACAAGCGTAAGTGTTCGCGGATTATCCGGAGATGGTTTACTATCGAAGGATAATAGTTTTTTTAAACCATATAAAGTTTTTTAATAGGATAACTTTATAAAATGGACGATTCCATCGAAAAAAAGAAACGCGGACGTAAAAAGAAGTATGACATAAATACCGTTATATTATCAAGCAAAGAGGAAGATAGGCGAACGCTGGAGTTCGGAACCGTGCGAGAGACGAGCCCAGGAACGAGCGACGATGTCCGACTATTATCCGGAGATGGTTTATCATCACCTCCTGTCGAATTGACGCCAAACATACATATAATCGTATGCGATGACAATTCATCCGAAGATGTTATTGCGGGTATACCGGATGAAACTAAAGACGATGTTCTCGAAGAAACAATGCAGGAAAATGATTGTGAAATAATAAATCAAGAGCGAGAACCGAGTGTAGCGAGAACGCAGGAGGTCGGAACGACCGAAAATGTTCGAGATTTATCCGGAGATGATATATCATCGCAGGATAAAGTCGATTTCATAGTAGAAACGGTAGATGTATTGTTGAATAAACAAGAAAAATTATCGGATGAAACTGCAACAATAAAGAAGCGGGGAAGAAAACCGAAAGGCGGTAAACTTGTAGTAAAACAGCAAGAACAAATAATAAAACCACCGGTAGTATCAAATATCATATTGCATTTAAAATGTTCTCTAAATGATTTACATGAATATAACGATAAACTTACAAAACTAGTGACTGACCCTATGTCGTATAATCCATCTATACCTCCGGCTATTATGACATATAATGAAGATAATATACAATTCTCTAAATATGATATAACTATACCAGATAACGAGAAACCTGCCAATAATAATATGAATATCAATAACAACAATACATATGCGTATGATAATGACATGACAATGAAAACCTTATGTAGCAATTGTATGGGAAACCCACACGACCCGCCTACAGTTATGGCAGACGATGAAATAAATACTACTATGAAAGAAATAAACTCGAAATTGAAAAAACTGAAAATCAACTTATATAAAAATAATTTGGGTGATAAGAAGTCTGCTTGTTTTTGGTGTACATATAATTTCGATAATCATCCATGTTATATACCAAAATATGAGATGGATGATACTATATTCGGATATGGGTCTTTCTGTCGACCAGAATGCGCAGTTGCCTATTTAATGAAGGAGAACATCGACGATTCTACCAAGTTTGAGAGATATCATCTATTGAATCAAATCTATAGCAAGGTATATGATTATAAAAAAAACATAAAGCCCGCACCCAATCCATTTTATTTACTCGAAAAATACTACGGAAATATGACAATACAAGAATATCGCAAATTGTTAAAAACCGAGCATATGTTGCTGGTCATAGATAAGCCATTGACACGCATATTACCCGAATTGCATGAAGACAATGAAGATATGGTTCTCAATATCTATGGTGGAACGAAAACCACCGCGACGGTTCCTAATGGTATATATAAAGTAAAACGCCAGAGCGAAAAAACCCAGGGGCCGAGTAAGTCCTCCATTATGCGAGATAAGTTTGGATTGACGTAATCATGGCTTTCGCAAAATACCAATTTTACGAATACATATAAAGGGTTTTCGTAAAATATCAATATAGATATGATTTCGATTCAATTAATGGGTGGTTTAGGAAATCAATTATTTCAAATATTCGCAACGATTGCATATTCAATACAACATTCGCATCGGTTTATATTTCCCTATAGCGAGATGCTAGTTATCGGGGTCCCGCGTCCAACTTATTGGAACAATTTTCTGTCAAATATGACAGTATTTACTACGAAAAATGTGGCATGGAAATATGCGAATGCCAGTCTGAATGCTCTACCGATAATGAGCGAAAATGGGTTTCATTATACTGATATTCCAGCTATACCCTCATCGCAACCTATATCACTAAAGGGGTATTATCAATCCTATAAATATTTCCAAAATTATCAAGACAAAATATACGCAATGTTGTTGTTAACAAATCAGCAGAATGCAACCCGGGTTAAATATGCCAATTATTTAGCGAGAACGTGGGAGGTCGGAACGACCGGAAGTGTTCGAGATTTATCCGGAGATGATTTATCATCGAAGGATAAAGAAGGTGTCCAAACAATCAGTATGCACTTTCGATTGGGCGACTATAAGGAAAAACAGCATTTTCATCCGATTATGCCGAAAGAATATTATCAGAAAGCATTATTGCATATATTAACGACAAAATACAAGGATAAATCGAATGATTCGGAGAACCTAGTATACAGAGATGAGGTATCATCGCAGGAGAATAGACGAACACATATACTCGTTCCTACCTCCGATGTTCTCCTAAATATACGCGTGTTATATTTTTGCGAGAAAGACGATAATAATTATGTATCGAATGTTATAGAGTATATAAAAAATACTATGGAAGTGGAGGGTCTCAATATGCGAGAACACAACATCGATGGTTCTCCGGAGATGGGTTATCGTCGCAGTATAATAGAGTTTATAAAAGTAGAAGATAATATGGAAGATTGGCAACAATTATTATTAATGAGTTGTTGCACCCATAACATAATTGCAAATAGCACGTTTAGTTGGTGGGGGGCTTATTTTAATGAGAACGTCGATAAATGCGTCTGTTATCCAAGTAGATGGTTTGGGCCGAGCATGGGGTCTGTGCATACGGATGATTTATTTCCACCCTCTTGGGATAAAATCGAACTGTGAACTTTGGAAACAGAAAATTGATTGTAAGAATAATATAAAGATATATAGTATCATATTATATATTTGTTAATTACCCCCAATCGAAACCCAAATGCCGTCTAACTATACAATGAATCCCCTATCTTTTGACCAATTTTCGAGTATGCGTTCATATGATTATGAACATCCGACTATTACGAGAGTTCAAAAGAATATGAAGAAGGCGTTTAAAAAGTCTATGCGAGAGATTCAAACAGAGCTGAATGATTATCAATTATATCGGGAAAACTATGATTTTATGATGTTTTCACCTATGGCTATCAGATTTACGGAAAAAATAACGGCACTTACAGCGCAAAACGCAGAGTTGCAATATGCAAACCGTCAAATGCAAAAACAATTACTTGAATATGATAATCTTATCCCAAAACCTATGGGAAAAACTGCGGGAAAAACTATAAAGTCTTTGCGAAAACTGGCAAAGAAACAGAAAAAAACTACACAATTACAAGAATCAGATAGTGTCGAAGAAAATACGGGATTGTCGGAGGATAAAGATACTGGACGTGATATGGAGAGAACGCCGAAAGTCGATAATGTAGTAGAAGGGAACATATCATTTGAATTGACCGAAGATATATTATCCTGTGATGATAAACTATCTACGGATAAATCTCGAACACTTCCGGTCGTTCTCGCTAAAGAATATTCGGGGGCAGAAGCCGAGGAAGAAGCCGAGGAAGAAGTTGTAGAATCGGAAGCCGAAGAAGAAGTTGCAGAATCGGAAGCCGAAGAAGAAGTTGCAGAATCGGAAGCCGAGGAAGAAGTTGTAGAATCGGAAGCCGAGGAAGAAGTTGTAGAATCGGAAGCCGAAGAAGAAGTTGCAGAATCGGAATCCGAGGAAGAAGAAGCCGAGGAAGAAGAAGCCGAGGAAGAAGAAGCCGAGGAAGAAGAAGCCGAGGAAGAAGAAGCCGAGGAAGAAGAAGCCGAGGAAGAAGAAGTCGAAGAAGATGAAGAAGTTGTAGAATCGGAAGCCGAAGAAGAAGTATACGAGGTTCAAATTGGTGGGAAACAATATTTTACAACAAATGAAAAAAACGGTGTTATATATGCAATGGATTCCGAAGGGGAGGTTGGTGATGAAATTGGGAAGTATATTTCCGGAGTTGCTACATTTTCAAAATAATATATATTACATGATACCGTAAATAAATACTTCTAAATATGCATATAAATATAATACATTTTTTATATTTATAAATGAATCGAGTAGACCAATTAGAAAAAATACAAACAAACGCCCGCGAATTATTTGCGAAAAAAAACGCGGATTATGGAGACGCATTTGCGAAATATGGCCCGGTGGGCGTAATAATGCGTATAGAAGATAAAATACAACGTCTTATATCCATAAATAAATCAGGCATTGTTTTAGCGAGAACGCGGGAGGTCGGAACGACCGGAAGTGTTCGAGATTTATCCGGAGATGATTTATCATCGAAGGATAAAGGGTTGCGCGATACATTGCTAGATTTACATAATTACGCAGCAATGGCAATAATGTTATTGGATGAAAAATGAGATACACCCCGCCCCCACATTTCATTTTCATAATCGACGTTTCGTGATACGATTGTTTGTTTTTTTATTATTTCTCTTAACGGTCCCGCCAGTAGTGGCTTTCGGAGGTTCTTCTGGTGGTTTCACTAACGCCGATTTTATTTTTTTAATTTCGGCCAGACTTTCTTGTTTTTTCTTCTCTATTTTGGTTTGTGCATCCTTTATATTAAATACCTGACTATTTCTTGTATGTTCAAATGAACTGTCGTTATCTATAAGCGCCTCAAATCGTCTAGTTAGTTCTTCGTCTAAAAATTGGCATGTAATTCCGGACTGGTTTTGTTCATTGAGTTCACCTTCAATAAGCTCCATATATAGCGATATTTGATATTCCTGTTCTCCTTTTGATGTAGATGACTTTAATGTTGTGATAGATACATTCCAGTTCTCATCATATGACATTTTTGCTTTTTGAGTTCGATTAATTACTTCGGATGCCGGTAAAACTATTTTTTGATAAAAATCATTATTTTTGTTTGCAAAATAATTGTTTAAAAGGTTGTTTAACTCTACATTTAAGGATTCCACTTCATTTTGTAGAAAATCTTTTTTAATAAATGCAACCATTTCTATAAAATTGCTATATCTAGACAACGCGATTTCTTTTAACAGTTTTTCGGTTATCGTAGCGGTTTTATCTAAATCCTTTTCATAATTGACGAAAATACCGGTTGGGGTTTTTGGGAAAAATTGGGTTTCCAATGCATTTAATATTTGGATTTGATTTGATAGTTGCAATATTTTCGCTATTTTTTCGCCGAATGTTCTGGCAATATTGATTTGTTTTGATGTGGTCAATTTATCAAATATAGATTTTATTTTTTCGGTTATATTAAGTATATCATTTACAAATTGGGTTGGTTGTGATGATTTTGTATTACTCAAATTGTTCAATTTATTAATTTCATCCACCATAGTATCCACTGAACTATCTATTTCTGCATATCGCCCAATAAGCTCGGTAGTTTTGCTGATTTCTTTGAACCGGTTGTATTTTATTATAACACCTTTGAATATTTTCTCTTGCATTTCGGTTATTTGGGTTGCCAAGTCCGTTTTTAAATCCGCTAGGGATAATTTGGGTTGTGTATCTGTATCGGGTGGTTTTAATACAAATATTTCACGGTTAGGGGTAGTATCACGCGATATAGTTAGAGCCTTTATTTCATTGTTTTTTTTCTCAATTTCGCTGTTATACGTATTTATTTTGTCGGTTTCCACTTTCAATTTTTCTTCCAATTCTGTAATACGTTGAGCTACTAACGCAATTTGACTTGATAATCCTTTTATAGCATTTGCATTCAAGGTTGTAAGTTTTTTTGCATTATTGTATTTACTAAAGTTATATATTTTGACTACAATGGCAGTAGTATTTAGTAGATTATCATCATTTAAAAACTTATAATTACTAATAGAGTCATCATCAATTATAATATTACCATCAATGTAGGGGTATGCACCATTATTTAGTTTATTACTTGAAAAATCAATTACCGTTTGTATTTTGTTCGTAATATGAGTAGTATAACTGGTAGAATCATTAGTTAGCGTAATACCATTAGTAGTTGTATAACTGGTAGTATTACTGTCATCATTATAATCCTGGCATTCTTCTCGTAATTCCTCTAATATTTTCACATACTTTTTTAACATAGGCGCAGTAAATACGAATGTTTTTTTTGTTTCATTCAATATTTCTGTATATCCATCTTCCTTCATTAAGTTCTCTACTATTGCTTTGGATTCGTCTAGTTTTTTTTGGATTTCGTCAATATCTTCGGTTTTGTCTTTAATATCTTTTGTATCTTTATCATTCTTTTTAACTATATCTTCATTATTATACCGTTTATGTAAAAAAAACAAATTGTCCGATTGTTTGTTTGAATATTTAAAATCAAACTTATCTTTGAATCTGGTGAACTGTGATATAGGTTGTGGTTGTTTATTCAATATATGAGTTTGTAAAAAAAAATCCACCATTTTATCTAGCTCTTCATAAAATATGCGGTTTTTAACTGTATCTTTATCTACTACAACATATTCTAGTATTATTTTTTTAATATCTTCTTTAATGTCGTCCGGATTGTATATACGTTTTTCACTTTGTAATTGCGCAATTTCTTCGGAACCAATATATAATTTCCCGGTGCTTTGTAAATCGGTTTGCAATTGTGTAGTAATAGTAGAAATTTCCGCATCAATCGTAGTATGTTGCGTTTTAACCCATTCTGTATATTTAATGAGTTCATTCACTAAATCGCGATATAGCTTATTATTTAATATATCATTTAGCCATATAACCTCCGACACAGTACAAACCCCCTTTTCGGTTTTTAAATAGGAATATTTCGGTTTTCCTGGGTTTAGATTTCCGGAATACACAAATGACGTAACGTCTTCAATATCGATTTGTATATCCGGCCCTTTTTTTATTAAATATTTATTATACGATGTATTCAGGTTATTTTTTACCGGATAATTTATGGGAAACAATAGTTTTAGCATGGTCATGACATTTTTTTCAGCAATACGCATTTTTTCTGCGGGATTATTGGGTCGTGCTGTCGGCTTAACCGGTTTGTCTTCATTGTTTACTATAACACGGATGAACTCTTGTTTGTCAAAGAATATATATAGTATATCTTTGTAGAGTTTGGAATGCAACGAGTCTTGATATTCTACATCCGGTGTAAAAAATGGATATTCAGAAATGTTAGCTTTTCTTAAAAATGATACAGGTATAGAATTGTGTATTTTAGAAAAAGTCAAATCAAATTGATTAGAAGTAATATTTGTATCCACTTTTATTTTTAATTGTTTAACCGATACACTTGTCATTATACACTTATATTATATTACTATTATAATTTTATATAAATAAACAACTAATGTGAATATGACATATAATCACTGTATTGTTTTTGTATTTTTTGTTTTTTTGCTTTTTCTATGGTTTCTTCTGCGGATTTTATTTGTTCCGGTGTTATAGTATCATCATTGTCCATTAATGATACATGATAATCCGTGAAACGCTCAGGCAAACAGCAAAATGCACTTTTTTCATTTAAAATATAATCCATTAATACCATAAATGTTATTGTAATAGCCAATGCTATGTAGATATCACGAGTTCCCATCCACGATATTGCAAACACGAGTATATCTCGGCTAAATGTATATTTTAAATAAGACTCCATTGTTTTACTTAATTTTATGGTGACAAACCGGGATGCAATATTTAAAACGATAATCATAAACCCCGCAAATAATTTACTGTTATTAATATTCATGACTTGATTATGCATGAGATTAAATATATAATACGGGTCTTTGGTCGATAATTTAATTGGTTTTGAAGTGGAACTCGAGAATGGTTGGGGCATTGACATTTTATATTTAGGTATATATCTATTATGTGATTTTTTATTTTTATAAAATTGTAAAGGGTTCGCTCTTGACCCACAATGATGGAATAAACTCCGCTATTTTTCCGACGGCCGTCGATATTGTATTATATTGGGTTGATAAAAAGTTATCGGACGTAGTTGGTTTCAGGCTTTCTTGTGCATTTATTTGCGCATCTATTAATGAGAACTCGCAAGTATCTGAACATGGATTACATCTTTTATACTTGAAATTAATATCTGAAAATACGTGTTCTACCATTTCTAGATGAACTGGGTTCCCTTTGTCCATTAATATTCCATTTTTACAATGATTTGTTTTAAACATTTTTTCCGCATTTTGGAGAACATCGATGATTGAACCGGGAGTATTATTTTTAGGTTCGGAAGATGTCTTATCATCGCAGGATACTATGGATTGGTCGTTATCGATTGTAGAGAAATGTTCAATGGAGTTCGACTGGGATGAATATTCATTCAATCCAGCATGTTTAAAATCACCAAATAAGGACATATGTATACCATTCGACGCGTAAGTTTGATAATATAATAGAATTATTCCGCATAGTAATAATCCGTAAAGAATATCGGATTTTGTATAATATACAATTAGCAATATAGCAACCAATTTACCTAAAGGTGTTATTGCAAATGTATACATTTTTTCACTATACAATATCCACACTGTTATCAATATAACTGGTATCAATTCTCCGTAGTTTTCTAGATGCGAAACCGAGGCTATACATTTTTTAATGGAACTATTCATAAATATACATATATAATAGTGTTATATATAAATCGGAATATACTATCAAATAATTATCTGCATATTTTTTAAGATACTATAATATGTCCTTAATAAATTATGCATCACCATGGATATCCGACGATAGTAATACGAAAAAAAGGGCTCCAACTATACGTAAAATGGCAAAAAACCCTATAGCAAACGACAGCGGGGGAGAACCCGCAGAATATACAAATACCCCCTCAGGGCCATCAACTGCAAACACACCGTTATCTTTAGACGAAGTGCAATCCTATCAAACTGATAATGGAAACAAAGTGGCTGCCTTGTTAGATAAAATGACTACATTGGATTCCGAAAATGACGGAGCCCATTTAGCCAATTTTTCACCTATGCCTCCCCCGGATATGAATAGTAAAAATCAGTATCCATACGTAAAAAAACAAGACAATTTATATGATACAAGCGATTCGAGTTCACCCCCCACTAAATATAACTATGTATCGGACGACCGAGGTTTAGGAAACTTGACAAATTATCACAATGGATATACCGAAACACCTTTATTTCAGAAAACGAATCCATATTATTCGAAAATGGGTATATCCAACAGTGGCAGTGGCAGTGGCAGTGTATCGAATGGTATAGATAATAAATTGATGGAACGTATTAATTATATGGTCCGTTTATTGGAGGAACAACAGCACGAAAAAACGGCCAATATAACAGAGGAGTTTTTACTATATACATTTTTAGGCGTATTTGTGATTTATGTTGTAGATACGTTCTCTCGCAATGGAAAATACGTGAGATGATGCGGTATATCCATTTGTCCGGAGACGGTTCACAAATGGATAGCGAGAACGCAGGAGGTCGGAACGACCGAAAGTGTTCGAGATTTATCCGGAGATGATATATCATCGCAGGATAAAGAAACGAGCCAGCGCCGCCAAATATTATCGGAGTATAATATATAAAATGTCGGATACTTCAGCATTTTCTTTACAAAACCCTATAATAATACCTGGAAAATTGCAAGAGATGCTCTCTCAATCTAGTGGTGGAGGAACATGTGGCGCAAAAATGTACGGCGGAAGAAAGTCTGGTAAATCCCGGGGCAAGAAATCATGCAAATCCCGGGGCAAGAAATCATGCAAATCCCGGGGCAAGAAATCATGCAAATCCCGAGGCAAGAAATAATGCTATTTTACGACGATGGTAATTTTAGTGCGTTCGTATAAAATGGCGATTCCATAAAGATGATATATCATTTTTGAATAAAAATATAATAGTATATATATAAAATGGAGAACGGACGCATGATGATATTACATTCTGCCATAATCGGTATTTTATTATACTTTTTTATGATTTATATACTCAAACAGAAACCAATTATGGCAGAAAACCGAAGTATTTTATTGGCGGCGGTTATATTGATATACATGATTTTATTCGGCCATGGTCTACCAACTTCTATAAATAAAAACTTATTTTAGCAAGAACGCCGGAGGTCGGAACGACCGAAAGTGTTCGAGGTTTATCCGGAGATGATATATCATCTCCGGATGAAAGACATGTTCTCATTTACAACATAACTTAATATAATACGATGATACGTATTATATTTAGGAAAAAAGTGCATTACATCGTCCGTTCTAATATATAAATAAATTGATGCTCGTCGCCATTATATTTTGACATATTGACTTTTGCATGAACAATAAACCCTCTACGCATAGCTATTTTCAATATAGTATCTATATTGTCCATATATAGCGTGTTTTCATTTTGTCGTATATCGCCATTGATATTCGAAAACGTCTCGGTCAATACCACCTTTGTGTTATTTGGTATAAACTCATAATTCGACTCATATGAATATGTTGGGAAATCTATACTCGATTTTGTTATGCGATTTTTCACGAGTTTTTGTGGATTTGGAAGAATCTTGGGTCTAGCCGCCGGAATAATCGTATCAAACTTATTACGGTCTACTAAATGTATTATCAGGTAGCCGTTTGGTATCAGCCAATGATAACAATTTTTGAAAAATGATTCTTTGTCGGCCATTTCATAAATGGTTCCTCCGGTGCAAATAATATGGGAGAACGTATTGTGTTCAAATGCCATAGGGTCGACACTTGCATCCTTACATACTATTTCACTATCGGGATATTTTGCAGCGCAATATTTCACCATATATTCCGATTTATCTATTCCAAAAACACGATATCCATTGTGGTGCAACGAATTGACTAAATGTCCGGTTCCACTGCCAACATCTAGAAACACGCTGTCATACGTGGGTTGAGTCATTTCTATAATTGTATTTATTTCAAACCGCATACGGTGTTCTGGTTGCATAATTCTATCGTATTTATCTACATAAAACTTGTCATAAATATCATTATCATGGTGCAATACAAATGTGCTTTTTTGGTCAAATCCTTCTTGTCTCGTCGGAGGATTATTTTTATTATACATTATAACTAAAGTTAGTAATATTGCTAGAATCATAAGAAGTCGTATCCACATTTTATTGGGCGTTTTAGCATAAATAATGGAATGGAGTGTCGAAAAAAACTCATGTAGAAAGGATAATACAAATGATTTAGACATTATATGTAATAGGTAGATTTTTGTATGTATTTTTTACGATATTCGCGCGAATGACCATTTCTTACAAATAAAAATTGTATACGGTCCGGAAAGGGATAAATAGCGAGAACGACCGGAAGTGTTCGAGATTTATCCGGAGATGGTTTATCATCGAAGGATAAAGGTTGTATTACTCCGATGAAGTGCCATTTCTTAATTGTGTTCTCGTATGATTGAAAAATCGGTCCTTACCTATATTCGAATGTGCTATATTTGGATGTGTGTAGGCGCTAATGTCGGGTGGTATAAATAATAATGGGTGCGTTCCTCCCGTGTTTTCATATTGTTCTCGGCTTCCGTGAACCGTGGGGTTATATAAATCGCTATTGCTACTGGGAATATAGATTCCTTTATTACCGCCACGTTGCAATGCGAAAAATTGGTTTCGTAATTGTAATTCCGTGTCAATGTGGTTTATATATCCGGAAATGGGACCTCTATCTGTTCCCGGATAGAAATTGCCTTCTACGGTATGGTCCGCATATTTGGATATAGGTTGGGTTGTTGGTTTTCGCTGGTCTGCCGTTGGAAAATGCACATATTTCGTTGGAACGGGGCGAAAATTGATATTGGGTGCTAATGGTGCGTCGGGGAAATGGCGACTTCCAATTCGCGTATTCAATTCCTCCGTTCGTTGAAATTGGCCGTAATATACTCCTTCTGGGACACCGTAGATTTTATCTGATTCGTAAGTGGTCATTATATAGTCTTCTGATAAAAAATATAAATAGAATGGCAGAATATATTATATATGCCTAAATACATTGTTCGCATTTTTTCCAGTTTTTGCACTTCCACTGAATGCAAAACAACGTTTGAAACAATTGGAGAAGCATTTTTATTGGAAAATTATGGAAATACAAAGGATATTTACATAACAGATGGAGATGATTACACCCATGTTATTATTTTGAATGTGGCTACACCGCAATTGCAAAATATACCCAAGGAAAATGTCATAGGGTTAGCGTTTGAACCGCCCTATTTTTTGGGATTATCCACGCATTTTATTGAGTATGCCAAACAATATATCGGGAAATATTTTATTGGCCAGAGTTTTGGACTTCCCGCACCCTTTATAGAACATTATACATTTATGGGGCACACTACTCCTCTAAAACGTATTCCCGCATCGAAGCCACATAAAATGTCTATCATGGTTAGTCAGAAAACTCTGGCCCCGGGGCATAAATATAGGCATGCATTGGTTTCGCGAATACTGGCAAGTGAACTCCCGATTGATATTATGGGGCGGGGATGCAAGTATTATCCGCCAGATAGTCGATTGAAGGGGGAGTTTCATGCGTTGGAACCATATTTGTCATATCAATTTCATATAGCTATAGAGAACTTTCAATTGAATCATTATTTCTCCGAAAAAATACTGGACCCGCTTTTTTGTGGAACCACGCCGGTATATTTAGGATGCACCAATATAGATACGTATTTTCCGGGGATGGTTATACGATTATCGGGGGATGTGGAGGGGGATATGGGGCTTTTGAGGGCGATTTTGAATCATCCAGAGGAATATCGCAAACCGATTCGGCTAGATGATGTGAAAAATACGACGAGTTTGGTTAAAAATATTCCGGCGATTTTTGAGTGATTATTGTGGGATTTGTGGGGGACTATTTATAATAGGTTATTTTATGCTCTTGATTTCTACCAATCTTGTTTCAAATATATGTAATAGATTTTTAGACATAGTTATAGCTAAGTGTAAATCTTTTATGTCGTTTTCTATAACATTTATTCTATCTATTAATATGTTGTCGTTTTGATTTAATTGTAATTCGTTTTGCAACCTGGATAATGTTTCATTGTTATTGCGTAGCTTATCGTTATTCTCACTTAATAAGTTTATTTGCCTCTGTATTTTTGATTCTAACTCTGATTCTAACTCTGATATTATAGGTGATACTTTTTCCGTTTTTTCATTTTCTGTCGGTTTAACTTTACTAATACCGGTATTGTGCCACATTGTATCAAATCCATATGCAAACATAATAGAATTATCTGTTTTTATAGAACCGAGATCTTCAAACAAATCAATTTCCGTTACTACAATTTGATTTTTATCTTGTGTAGTAGCAATATATGCTTTCGATATTTTAATAATTTCTATCAATCTTTGTTTTCTACTAAGAATTAACTTATGTACTGTATCTGCTATATTATCATTGATGCATTCAAAAATCCACTTGTAAAATAGTGGATAATCTTCTATATGTTCATATATTTCCAAATCATCATGCTCGCTATTAATCGAATCAATATTGTTTTTAATATCAACATTTGCATTGTTTAGTTGCGTTCTTAATTGTTTTCTATTTTCAATAGGTTCTATATCAATGGTATAGTTGAATGTATTCTGTATATATTCATTAATATAATTTATTACTTCTCGTGTAATATTTTTATCATTCAGTTGTGAAATAATTTCTTTGTTTGTTTCATAAACATCATTTAGTGTGCGTTTTGTACTAATTATTTTTTGTTTTTCAGCAATTAGGTCGTCAGTAAATAGTGCTACTTTTCCATAGAATAAAGACCCTAACTCAAATATGATTTTGGTTAATTCCTTTAATGTTGAACCGGATTTTTCATATAAAAACGCCCTTAATTTTTCTTTGAAACTGGCATATTGATCATTGGTCATATATCTTGCTCTTCCAAAATCAATAATACTAAATGACCATTTTTCAGCCCAGTCAATATCTATAGTATTTACATAATAGTTTCCATTAGTGGTTGATGTTAACATATTATTTCTATGAAAATCACCATGCACATATCCTGAAGTCAACATAAATCTAAGTAAATGTTCTATTGCTATACACAAACATTGATATTGCACACTCGGTTTATCCGGTTTATCTGTTTTTACTATATTACAAAGTTTAGATTGAAACTGATAATATGGCATTTCAAATGCCGATTTCATTGGCGTAAATGGTATTTGCATTACTATAATTCCAATCTGTATCTTTTCATTTAATATCCAATTACCACTATTTATTGCTTTTACTATTTTTGTTTGTGTGCCGATAGTCAACGTTTGTGCAAGAAAATTAGTATTCGAATAAAACACATAAGGAACTAATGAGTAATATCCAGCAGTCGTTGCTTTATATATTAATTGTTGATTTACAATTTCATCTTTAAACTCGGTTTCAGATATAGTGCCAATTATAGTATCAATCTCCGGTTCATTCTTTAAAACACATATTTTTATAGCGAACTCTTTTATTGCAATCGATTTCATGCCGTGCGAATTATATACGAAATCAAAAAACTCTAATGGTTCAGGTGGTTTATACGTAGCTTTTATTGCATATCCAAAACTACCACGTGATATTACTTCAAAATCGCAGTTATTTAAAAGACTATTTAATTGTGTATCATCATCAATCTTTGTAGTAATGACTCCACCATGAATTGAGTTATTCATAATATTATATATAATATAAATATATTTATATTGATGATGTTGCGTTCTTACAATAGTATAATAAAATGACAATTCCATAGCTCGTCCCTAGCTCCGACGTTCTCGCTACTAAACATACCACAGCCCCTTTTCTTTCAATGCGTTTATTTTGTTTTCTATACCCACCATCCAATTGGCATGCACAAAATATACCGGGAGTTTAGATTTCTTGAATTGTTCTTGAAGCTCTCTATATCGGGGGTTCTTATCCAACTCCTTAAAATACAATAGTCCATTTGGAAATTGCCACATATTCAAAGCAAATATAGCAAACCGCTGGGGAGTATTTCGTAAAATATGCGCTAAAATGATTTGGTCATTGTCCCGGCTAGTTCGATTTCCATAAACCGCATCAATCAATTGTATAGCATTTTGTGTAGGAAACAATAACATACATCCAGTACACAACATATTGACGTCGTTTTGCATAACGGCATCATATTGCGCATTTTTCAATTCATTATATACATCATTCAGGTTTTGCAATACGACTGTATCGATGTCTAAATACCATACGGGTTGATTTTGTCGCAATAGTTCTCCAATAACCTTATACCTCATATACGATAATATATTGAAACCGGTGGTTCCAAAGTCAGTTTTTTCTTTTGGCAGTGCCATATCCGATACTTGGATCCTTTCTACTGGATGGCCCTTCTCAATCAAGACATCATAACTTTCTTGATCGGAAACATAGGCGCGATAATTGGTTATACCTTGTCGTTTAAGGGATTCCAAATGATTTAGCGCCAGAGTGATTCCGCCGAAATTGAATACGGAAATAAAGAGAACCGGTGGGTATGTCATATGCAATCGTATACGTATATACTCACCATGTGTTTATATATATTTGTATAATAAATCAATATAAACATAACCCGGTATATGATATATACAAAGCCAATAGACCCCGGTTCTCCATACTCTATACATAATCATGGTAAAAATATGCGATACCTCTATATATCCCGAAGCGAATGACGTCAAATATGCGGAATATATGACGTCTTTTGGATTTCCATTAAGTCCGTTCCAGAAACATGCTATAGAAGCCATTGTGGAAGGTCATCATGTATTAATAACGGCCCATACTGGGTCGGGTAAAACATTGCCCGCGGAGTTTGCCATACAGCATTTTACACAGTCTGACGCTCCTCGCAGACGGGTTATTTATACGAGCCCCATAAAGGCCCTATCGAACCAAAAATACTACGAGTTCTCGAAAAAGTATCCCCATATTTCGTTTGGGCTACTGACGGGAGATATAAAAACGAATCCCGATGCGGATGTTCTCATTATGACGACGGAAATATTAATGAATGCGCTATTTCGCGCGTCTACAAGCAAGGGGCGTCCCGCCCCGGGGCCGGAGGCCCCGCTTCAGTTCCAAATGGATATCGACCGCGAACTAGGATGCGTTGTATTTGACGAAATACACTATATCAATGACGCGGACCGGGGGCATGTATGGGAAAAGACGATTATCATGTTGCCGTCCCATGTTCAGATGGTCATGTTGTCGGCAACCATTGATGCGCCGGAAAGGTTTGCTGAATGGTGCGAGCGGGGTGGCGGGGATGCCGCCGCGGGAAAACAAGTCTATTTAGCGTCGACCTCGCACCGGGTCGTTCCACTGACGCATTATGGCTTCTTGACAACTACCGAACAGGTTTTCAAGGGGCTAAAAGACAAAATAGTGGAAAAAGATATACGCGATAATACCAACCGACTGATTACATTGCGCACCGATACTGGACAATATATGGAATCTGGATATAAGGATTTGAAACGTATTTTAGGCGTTTTTGATGACCGGGGGGTCGTGTTGAAACGGAAGGCGGTTTTGAACAATGTAGCGCTTTTTTTGCGCGATAGAGAAATGCTCCCGGCGATAGCTTTCGTATTTTCGCGAAAACATGTGGAATTATGTGCCCAAGAGATAACGGTTCCGCTATTGGAGTTCGACAGTAAGGTTGCGTATACGGTTGCCCGCGAATGCGAAAGTATTGTGCGAAAACTGCCGAATTATCGGGAATATTTGGAATTGCCCGAATACCATAGTTTAGTTGCTTTATTGGAAAAAGGTATTGCGATTCATCATTCGGGTATGATACCGATTTTGCGTGAAATAGTGGAATGGATGATTTCCAAAAAATACATTAAATTGTTGTTTGCGACGGAATCTTTCGCCATCGGACTCGATTGCCCCATAAAAACCGCCATATTTACTGGGTTGATAAAATATGACGGCGCAGGTGAGCGATATTTATTGCCACATGAATATACGCAAATGGCTGGGCGAGCCGGGCGGAGGGGGATTGATACGATAGGCCACGTCGTGCATTGCAATAACTTGTTTGCACTGCCTATGTCCAGCGAATACAATGCGATGTTGTGCGGGAATCCGCAAAAACTGGTGTCGAAATATCGGATTTCCTATTCGGTTATTTTGGGGTATTTAGTGGCAATTCCCGGGATTGAGCGGAATACTGGAGAACCGGGGTTCGAACTGGGGTTCTGTCCGGTTCCATTGGATACCTTTGTCCAATTCGCAGAAAAAAGCATGATATCGAGAGAAATCGCTAAAGATATTTCGGACCAATGTTCCTCTATAGCAATAGTTGCGGAGAAATTGGACAAAAAACGGCAGATGCTGGATTTAATGCAAACCCCGGCTGATATATGTCGCGCGTATTTAGATATAGAAAATCGCGCAAAAACCAGTGTCAATAAAAAACGGAAAGAATTGGAACGTCAGGCACAACAATGGAGAACGCAATATCGATATATAGTAGAAAATGGAAAAACGGTTGCCGAATATGATGAATTGGTTGCATTGAAGTCCAAAGAAGAGGCGTGTCTCCGATATATTCAAGAGTATATTCTCCAGCAGGTAAAAAACGTAATAGATATATTGGTTTCATTGCGGTTTGTAGAAACCGTCGACAACCAGACATATATATCAACCACCGCTGGAAAAATGGCGGCCGAACTCGCCGAAATACATCCAATTGTATTCGTCCAATTAATGGAATATACTCAAGATTTCGCACAAATGACACCGACCCAATTAATCGGACTATTTAGCGTTTTTACAGACATAAAAGTATCGCAAGAGAAAAAAACATACGCCCCGGCATCGAAAGATACAGTATTGCAACAAACGGTCGAAAAAATGGATATGTTGTTCTCTGAAATAGCGGACCGAGAATATGAAACATCCATGAACACCGGATTCAAATACAATGCATTGATGTATGATTTATTAGATGATATATCATTATGGTGCGAATGTCAGACAGAACCGGAATGCAAATATTATATACAGAATATATTGGCTGAGAAGGGTATTTCAGTCGGAGACTTTAGCAAAGCTGTCCTAAAAATAGCAACAATCGCAAAAGAAGTGGGAGCTTTATGCGAGAACTACGGCAAGACGGAACTACAATATAAGATGGCTAGTATAGAACCGTTGATACTAAAATATATAACGGTTGCGCAAAGTTTATATGTATAATACAACAAACAATATAGGTTATCGGTAATAATGTTTATATAAAGCGAGAACGACCGGAAGTGTTCGATATTTATCCGGAGATGGGTTATCATCGAAGGATAAAGTGGTCATATATCTTCGCCACTGTCGGATTCATCGGAATCATGAACTTCATTGTGAGAACTACCCTCTATAATGACTTCATCGGACGTATTATCATCATATTCCGATATGTCTGAAACGATTGTTAATGGATTATCTGTCATATGAAATGACGGGTGTGTTGCTATAATAATATATTGGCTATAATGCGTGGAATCGTCGGATGTATATTCCGCGTCGACCGCTTCAACTGTATCTGTTTCTGGCGCGTCATTCTCTATAGTATAATTTGCTTCTACCAATTCGAGATGGGACGTTTGATATATATGAGTATCCACCGGTTCATCGAATGGAATATGCTTATCATTAAACGTAATATGTTTTGTCATTTTTTTAGATAATCCTTCACGCGTTAACCGAATAATTTTTCGACCAAATATAGGGTTGTATTTATACAATTTATGCAATTTATATAATAGTTTCGCCTTAGAATCGAGTATTCTATATTCTTCGGTGGAATATTTAATGATATAGTATAATTCTAAATATGGTTTCATAATATTGGCTAAACTATCTTTTGGGAAATCTTTGTCGATAATTATTTTGGGTTGATATTTTTGCAACATTCGATTTATACTAAAAAACAGCGCATCTGGAGTGCTATTTCGAATTGCGCTTTTAATAAACATATTCCGAATCGTATTTTCATTTTCGTCGCGAAATATTCGCAAATTGAAGTCGGTCAAAAAATAATTATGAAATAAAACGGGCATCAATATAGGGGATTGTTTTAAAAAAAAATAAATATTGTAAAGGTCGGACTTTTGAAATGGAATATTGGTATATGGGTTTTTTAGAACAAGAGGTTCTACGAAGAAATTAGGCGCATGTGTAAGGGACGAATTAATGCTAGATACTAAATTGCTAGCTGTAAATAAATATATTTTACCGTTTTGAAATAATGAAAATACATTAATATTATTACGGTCGAGAGGAGTCATAAATAAATCATGTTCGATTTGGACTTTTGACCTTTTATGTCTCCATATATTCGCAAATCTAGAAAACCCTCGATAGTATTTTTGGGTTGTTCTAAAAATATCGATTATTTCGGTGTCTATATTAGTAAATGGATTATCAAGGTTCTTTTTTAGAAATTGATATTTTTTTGAAACCGCGTAATATTTTTTGTTTGATTGTTTATCAGCGTCGTCTATTTTTGCGTTGCAATTAGGTTCAGCAATTGTGCTATAAAATAACATATTATTAGATAAAACAAAAATAATATTCGTATAATTTGGATTTTTATATATACTGAAGATAGTATTGTTTTTTTTGGTATAAAACTCTTGTATATTAAACGATGTGCATGGTTTAAATATTTCATTCATTTCAGTCTCCGTGTTATTCGGATACAATATTTTGCATAATATTGTATTAAATATTGACATTATGATGGACTGTGACGTAGCTTTATTATTATAACGAATACTATTTATCTCACTTTTCAATATATTGTTTTATACTACCCTTACTATTTTGGTATAGTATGCCCATAACGATAATCCTACAAAACATTTTGCGGTTAAGTCTAATATATTCATGGAAATATTTTTATATTCTTCATTCAACATAAATACAAATCCATATAACGACCAAACAAATACAAATACGGTATATAGCAAATAATTTGCAGTGGACCCGGATGATTTCACATATTGGAAATATATAATCGCAAACATCAATATAAAGGGTATAAATCCTACTATTTGAGAATATCGTCTGGATAATACTTGTGTTTCTCCGGCATATCCTAAATATAACATAGCGTAATTGAGTAATATAATAATTAGTATGATTCCCAATGAAACGAACTTTTTCGCATTTTGGGCTAATACTAAACATAATACTAATAACATCATCGGTGTAGTTATAGACCAATCAATATATCTCGTTTTGGTTAAATCTGCCCAGTCAACTTCAATACCTTTATTGCTAAAGTTCTCAATTTGACTAACAAATATAGAGTAAAAATATCCAGCAACTACAGATATACATGTTTCTAAATTGAGCACATGGCGAACAAATGGATTGGAAGTTCGAATCGCTTCAATGAACGTTATTGTTCCGGTTGTTAATAATAAAATATATGTTATTACGAAGGAAAACTTGACATAATAACGCACCGGGTTCTCTTTTTTCTTTTTCGGGTCATCTATAACAATCGATTTACCAGTTGTATTTCCACCATTCAAACCTAGCGAAGTATTATTATTCGTCGAAATCGAACTCATATAATATTATATATTATAATATTATATTTATAATTGTAATAAAATTGAAATAATACGACTACTTATTATTAATCATAACCTATACACTATGACGACCGTATTACCCGATTCATATACATCATATACATCATATGATCATACGAATATAGCTATGGCTGACACTATTTATGACATAGAAAACTATGAAGAGGAATATATCGATTGCGAAAAACAAAATGGAAATTATTATTTAGGGTCGTGCGTATATACCCGCGAAACTGGCGCTATACAATTATCGACGGCTATATCAGTCGACGCATTATTCAAATATGATATAGGTTCAATACAATTATATTTAGAAGAATATGATATGCATCGGGGTTCAATGTCATCCGTCCATATCATGCAATTGGATATTAAACCGGATGGAGAATATTGTGCGATTATTAAGACGTTTTGGTTAAAAATAATTCAACGCGCTTGGAAAACCCAGTTTGCAAAAAGGAAAACCGCCATCCGTATGCGTGGAAGAATACAATCGCAATATTATTTTATGATACATGGGCGCTACCCGGAAGGATTAAACCATATACCGGGTATACGCGGATTATTGCGACAATTATCCGGAGATGGTTTATCATCGAAGGAAAATCCGGTATTCCGAATAATTGTATAATAGTATTTGATAAATTGTATATAAAACATATAAAAATTATATGTAAAAGTATATATTAGAATGGCGTTATTTTCTTTTTCACGACTTCCGCTCGGTGCATCCAATTCCTCCCCAAAATATAATGTAGGAGATTCTTTATTTGAATGGGTTGTTTCAGTCTATTCTAAAAAGCTACAGCGTATACGTAAATCAAATATGATTATAACGGACACCATTGATATATCAGCGAATACGTATAATGTTGTATATGGAACCCCCAATGGCGTCAGTTATGTCTATATTGGGTCGTCGGATAGCACTAAACTCTCACGGTTTGTATCGTCGAGCGATAATCCGGGTTCAACGCGTTTAGACTATACTATTACCATGAGCACCGGCGCAATTGCACCATATACCGTTAATAATATGTATTCTAGGTTTATTGCATACAATAATGGATATTTATGGACTATACCTTCCATATATAATTATACAAATACGGGAACATATATTGCTAGGATAAAAATGGATAATGATGTCGTTCCAACTACATTTAATTTTAACACTACCACAAATACTACGGATAGTAGATTAACTATTTATAATATTTCGCCATCGGTTATTTACAATGTATCAAAAATATACATTTATGGCAATTATATATATAACTTATACAATACTGGAGCGAACTCATCTCGCATATTAAAGTTTACTATTTCACAAGGTCCTACTTCTGGAATATTTACTCCAGTATATAATGAACTTGTTTATTCATTAACTGGAATAACGGAAATTGCAAGTGATAATGTTTCGACTATATGGATGTCAAAAGATTCAACTATTTCTGGGATTATTTATACTATGTCTATTAATTTTAATACGAGTATAATCGAAAATTCGCCAATGACCGGAATAGTAAATACAATAACCCCTGGGTTAAAATCCATATATTCAATGATATACGGCGCTGGATATTTATGGGTATCCGGAATTAATATAACAACGCAAACTCCACAAATATTGAGAATAAATGTTTTAAAAAATACAATAGACATGACGATTCCTTTAATTACTACTCCATATATATCCTATATTTCCAGTATGGAGATATACAACGAATATTTATGGATAGTGGATTATGGCCAGAACGCATCCTTATTAAAAATGAAGATTTTTATTCCATGTTTTAAAGAGGGAACGAAAATATTGTGTTTAAATCCTCAACTGAAAGAAGAATATATACCCATTCAACAAATACGCAAGGGACATTTAGTAAAAACGTATTCGAATGGATTTGTTCCGGTTGCGATGATTGGAAAATCCCATATATCCAATCCGGGGACAAAAGAACGTATTAAAAACAGTCTATATAAATGTTCCAGGGAGAACTACGCCGAATTGTTCGAAGATTTATATATAACGGGATGTCATTCTATATTGGTGGATGATTTGACAGATGAACAGTATGATAAAACAGTGGATGCCCTGGGTCAAATATATAAAACCGAAGGGAAATACAGACTGATGGCATATTTAGACGAAAATGCGGAGCCATATGAGTATTCTGGAACGGAAACAATATGGCATTTTGCATTGGAAAACGCCGATTATTATATGAATTACGGGGTTTACGCGAATGGGCTCTTGGTCGAAAGCACGTCGAAGAGATACATGAAAGAATTGTCGGGAATGGAGTTGATTGACGGATAATCTCATAAAATTGATTTATGAAGATACAATTATAATTATATTAATAACTATAATTGAGAATGAGTGGAGAACATATCACATTTGAATTGGCGAACGAGGTCAAGCCCCAAACCATGCATATCCCAGTTGTTGGTGAAACCACGTTTGGATTGACTCGATATTTATATATTATTGACGATGTCAAATCGTCGTTGGTTATAGCTATATTAGAAGGAAATCGCGACGAAGCGTTATTTTGGGCGTATGAATTGTATTTCTCCGGGTTAAAAACGGAGGTTATGTGGATACTAGAACTCATGGTGCAGGTCATGTATAGCACATTGAATCCGAGGTTAGTTTCGTTTTTAGAATCGAAAAAAGCGGAATGGGAGAAAAACAAATCCTATAGTGTGGTCGGTTCCTTTATTTATAATATGGTGGGGCGACCATATGACATACGTGAGTTTATACGCATTTATTGCAAAGACGCCGAGTGTCTGGAATACATGGAGCGCATGCCCCGGGGCGAAGCCCCCGCCCCTCCGGGGCGACAAATATACATACATATCGAGCCGAAAGATGTCAAAAAATACATAACGGTTAATCACCTAAAACCGCATTATTTGTTGAGAACCGTTGCTAAATACCCGGTGCGGACAAATACCCGGGGCATATTTGAGCATGACCATCATCTATATACGCATCGGCAAATACAGTCGCTATATTGGTATAACTGGTTGTATTATGCCGGACAGTCGCCGATATGGGGAGAACGTATTGCTAAATATGGCGGAGTTATCAATGACGAGAAACATACGGTGGATTTTGCGACATATGAACAAGACGAAGGGTTTCACGATAAATACAATTTAGAGCCGGATGAACAACCGGAGGAGGTGCAACATATGAATATCGGGGATGGCGCATCGCGCGAGAACCAGATGTCGTGGACGGAGTTTTATGAGAAATACAAAAATTAAAGAATGTCTGACGGTCGATTGCCTGCCTACAGCACAAATTGGAAGTATATCTGGAGAGCCGGAGATTCGCATACTGAATCGGTATGTGCATAGTGGTTGACTATTATAACCCTTTCCAGCCCGCATTTTACACTTTATATGTAGGAAACTAACAATTTTGTCAGTTTCTCATCGTTTTGGTCCGGAAAAGGATAAGAGTGATTATCATCTCATAATAATATATATGTCATGTAATATAAATAACATATATTACCTGATTGGTTAACGCCTACGTTTTTGTTTTGTTTTGTTTTGTTTTGTTTTGTTTTGTTTTGTTTTGTTTTGTTTTGTTTTGGTTTGTTTTGTTTTTGGTTTACTTCTTTTTCCACCATATTTGCCACCTAACAATGACACAGAAACTGTATTTCGAACAGTAATGGGTTTGTTTGTTTGTATGTTAGTTATTCCGGTGTGATCATCTGATAATTTTTCGTCGGGACTTGCCGAAGAATATACGTCTGGGTCATTTATATCTGTTTCCACATATTTACGAAACCTGTCTTGTGTTTCAGTATTTTTAAACAAATGACGCTGGAATTCCGTTTTAATTGCTTTTATTGTATTAACATATTTTATTGTACCAACATATCTATAGTTTTCTATATTTTTTTTCCCTCTAAAATCATAATACTTATACCTGTGTATAAAATTACATGTTAACGAATGTTTTTCTTCTGCTACAGTTATGTTAAGGTTGTCTTTGTTTACTCCAATTATATCATTACTTGAAAATAGATACATAGGTTCATCATCATCATCTTGCATAACACCTGTAAGGGTTAAATTTATAAACTTATACATATATTCTGACCCGCGTATACTATAACGTTTTTCTATATCATCATCATCATCATCATCATCATCATCATCAATATTAAAAAATTTGTTGCGTTGGTCTCTAACATTATATTTTTTTATATCTTTATCACTCATATAAATCGGGTTTTTTGAAAAAACAGATTGAGTGACGTGAACACCATCACTATTGGTATACGTATAATCCGCGAGATACATATATCCTCCACTTGCAATAGGGTTGTTACTATCGGTTCGATCGGTTATTTTATAACTACTAATATGATCGTATTGGTGTGAACTCATATATTATATATATATATATTCTTTCTGCTTTATCCTTCGATGATAAATCATCTCCGGATAAATCTCGAACACTTTCGGTCGTTCCGACCTCCCGCGTTCTCGCTAAACTCCAAAAAACTTCCAATTCCGGCACTCGTTCTGAACTCCGTTGTTCGCCAACGCTCGTTCCGACCTCCAGAATTGCCCCTAACCCTTTCCGGACCAAAACGATGGAAAACTGACAAAATTGTTAGTTTCCTACATATAAACTTTAAAATGCGGTCCGGAAAGGGTTAACGCATAATATTATAAACACCCCCAGCCGTTAGCGCCATCAATACCCCACCCCATATTGTATCCATAACCATGATTTCCCATTTCCACCGTTTCAAAATCGCGTAATTCGTGGATTCATACACACCGTATATAACAATTCCGAATAAAAACGCGCCAAATATAGACCGATGTTCACGCAATATAAAATAATACAACCCACCAATCAAACAAATATAACAAACGACGGCTCCGAGTATTCTAAATTGCACCGGGGCATGCTGAATAGCCGTTATTTGGTTCGTCATGATTTTCTGCGTAGCCGTTAAATAAATGGCATCTAAACCCAACATAATAATGGCGGTTAATACCAACGTTTTTATCATAATCGACGTCTTCATATGTATATACCATAGATGGATACAATATTAGACGCCAATACTCGGTTCTCGTTCCGGTGCAATTATATCGGCTATTTTTTCCTCTATAGTAGTTGTATTACCCGCCGATGTAGGGTCTTCCTCTGTTTCCGACTTTACCGGTTCCACCGTCTTCGCCTCCTTTTTGAATATATTCTGTTGTTGTATGAAATAGAGAACCCATTGCGGACTATAGGCAACCACATTCATAACCGAATTATACGTTATAGAATATATGGACGTATTCGTAGTAAATTGTATACTATACCACCAATAGGGAGGAATATATAACACATGACCCGCATCCACATCAAACTCTACAAATCGGATATCGTCCGAAGATTTATCCCAAGCATTGTATGCACTTCGAAACTCATAGTTCTCGTAATCTCTTATAGGATGTAAATATTTAGAGCTTTTCCACGGCGTCATTTTTACGTGGATTTTCCCGGACGTAATGACATAAAAATGTCGATAATCGTAATGATATCGCAACGGCGTCGTCGTTTTATCCGAACCGGTTATATAATCATATTTTGAGGCAACTGTTGCGGTGGGTTTGAAATACGCATCCGCCGTTTTTATTTTACTTAATATATCAGATTCTTCTAAAAACCAGCTATTGTTCTCCGTGTAGTAATGAGAACCCGCATCATTTTGCAATACTTTATATGCATTCGAACATTTCATCGGTATACTGTCGACTGATTTGGATTCGTCGTCGACGCGAGTATAATAATCCCTCGAATCTTTTAGATGGAGTATTTCAGACCCGTATTTATTGCTCATATATTCTAGGGTTCCGTTCTCGAAAACCGCCGGGAGTATGGATTCAAACTCAAATATAACGGGTTGTTTTATATTACATATTTCTTGCAAATGCGCGTTGCTGTTATAATCCATTTCATATATCTCTAAATCTTCACCGTGTTTGTATTGATGTGTTATATGTATATAAGCGAATACTACACATGCAAAAATAATAAACCCAAATAAATAATTCATATATACAATTTATACACAAGCCATTCTATATATTTTAACGTATTATATCTTTTTTTGATGATAACCCATCTACGGAGAAACTGCTAACATGACCGCTCGTTCAACCGGTATGGACCGAATGGGTGGGCTTATGTCCATCAATTTTCCATCAATATTTGCATATTGAACCGATGGCGGAAACGGGTTATATTCTCGCAAAGGATTCGAATTGCACGTTATCCGTTTTAAAAATGGCGGCAATTCGGGCATGATGGCTACTTTATTGTCCGCAAAGAAAAAATCTATCAATGTTTTCGGTAAAGGCGGTATATGACGTATATAATTATGTTCAAGATATAATCCTATCAATTTAGGAGGTATATTCGGTATATCCGTTAATTCATTGTTTGAACAAGATAAAAACTCCAATGCACTTGGTAAAATGGAAGGTAATTCATAAATATTATTACTATAGCAATATAGCCATTCTACAGTATTTGACAATTTGGGTATTCTTCTTATTTTATTTTCATTACAAAATACGGACAGTAATTTCGCATGATATAATTGGGGTAGTCTTCGTATACGGTTTTCACTACAATTCAAAATAATCAGTGTTTTGGGTATTTTTCCTATAGTAAACATATTACACGAACGACAATATAAATATTTTAGTGTACTAGGTATTTTATGCACGGACCTACAATATATTTTATATAAATACAGGTTCTCCAAATGGCTAAATCTAGATAGGTCTAAATTATTATTAATATTTATAGGTAGGTTGCTATGTGTCATAAAATAGCTCTCGAAAAACCGGTTGAATGTCGTTGTATTTTGTTTGTTGTTTAATCCGTCCACTGTCAATTCATTGTCTGATATATAGAGTATTTTTACTATTTCTTCATTGTATGCGGTGAGAACATCATATGAAAGTATAGGTGTATCCGGTTCCGCTATTTCCGGATGAGATATATAATAAGAATATAGGATATCCCCCATGAGTTTGATTTCGGTTGTATTATCTGGCATAGAATCTATTATTTTAAAAGCATATTGTGTTATAAATAGTATATCATGAGGTCCAGGTCTTCTAGTCATTCTACTATTTTCATATAGATATAAATATATTTTTATATCTATATATACCTATATAGATTGTCCGAGTCATACTACTATGCCACCAAAAACGAAAAAATCCGCGGATATATTTACAGAAAATGATATAGAAATCCTAAATATAGATATTGCCGGTAGTTTTTTCATGGATATGATTGGACAACATATGCCGGTTTTTGTGGAGTTGTTGAAGAAAATAGTAAAGCCGGGTTCTCCTGAATTGGCGGAGGAATTGACCACGTTTCATGTCGAGTCAGTCACTCTAGAAAAAAAGTTTGATAATGCTATGGTTCCCAAGGGAAGTCCAAAAAAAGATTCGGATTTGGCCGAGGTTCATTGGTTGTTTATTGTCAAAAACCTCGGCTCAAAAACGAAAAAGGAATCCAAACTCACAATGTCTGACTTTACAATATATAACGCGTATGAAAAAAAAATGCAAAAAGAAGGTTCTCATCAATTTTGCCAATCACATGCATTGTATATGGCCTATAAATATTATTCCGGTATGCCGATTCCGATAACAAATCCACGAGATGCATATATAGATTTATTGACGTTCTGGAAATTGCTGCTTGATAATATTGGTTTAACATCGCTAAATAAGCCCACATTTATATCGAAAACATTGAAATCCATTTTTGCACTAAATAAAGAAACCGAACCGAATAAACCCCTAGTAAAATACGTGGTGGACCGTTTTCCAAAAAACTTCTTAGATATATACACTATTATGACATCGGATGTTGCTAAAGTATATTGTCCGACTTGGATGTGAGAAATAATTATAAGCAACTATTCGTCGCAACTATTCGTCGTCTTTTATTTTCGGTGCTAAATAAAACTTTATTTTGGCGGGGTTATCCAATTGCCCGCCTAAATCATATATAATTTGAATCGGATAGGAATTACTGATTTTTATTTCAATTTCCCGAGCCAATTTGTTATATAAACAAATATTATGCAAATATTGTAAACTAAACGACAATGTCAATTTACAGTTTTCATCAATAATAAATGTGGTTAAATCGTCGATTTTAATTTCCACAAACATTTTCCCATTTTCTAAACTATTGGAGCTTAACATAATACGGTCTTCATTGCATTCTATATCCATTGTATCTCCAAACATTTGCAATTGATTAACGACACTGGAAAAATGGGGGGATGAAATGGTAAACTCGGCCTGATGTTCTATTTCGGGAATACCCATCAAATCATTTTCTAAATCAATCAATGGGAGAACAAAATGTTTGTCAAACTCCACTTTATTTTCACTAGTAAAATGTATAAATAATTTATCCGTATTTGAATCTACATAGGAAATATGTATGGTTTGGGTTTTCTCTCGGGCGTTCAATACCTTATATAATACGGTTGAATTGATACCTAATGTAATGGCCCCCGGCGATGTATGTTCATATGTATCAAACCATGTCGCCGGTAAATCCATTTCAATGATAGATACATGACCACTATCCATTGTTTGGATATACATTCGTTCCTTTTCAAATATAACATTGACCTGTTCAGTAAACGCCTTTATATGCTGAAATAACCCTGTAAAAATATCCGCATTTGGTATTTGTGTTATACAAATATTCATTTATGCGAATAATTGTATAATTATATTTATTATGTTTTATTGTAATGTATTTTTAGGGGGGTATTATCCACCATTATTTCACGGTTCGATAAATCCGTTATATGCACTATTTCTAATATAGTATTAATCGCTTTTTCTGACGATTTGATATCATGTTTTACAACTTTTCTACGAGTTTCTTGGGGAAGTAATGTTCCCAATAGTTGAGATATTGTTTCTATACATGATGGAATATTATATAAATGCATGGCAACTAGTAATGTTGGAAAATTAGGAACAGTAGACTGTAATTTTTTACTGTATAATATTATACATTCTTTATATCTATTATATGCAGAAACCGAAAATGTATGTAAATTGATATGTAGTTCTATTTTTCCATATTTTTGTATACAGTATATTATTTTATGAATGGTATAATTAATTATAGTATCATATAGCTCTGGGATAATAAAACTTTTGAACATAGTATAATCCACATATATTTGATATGTATCTGGTATATATATTATACACGATTCTAGCAATGTATTTATGTCTATTTCAGTCAATACCATTTTAGCGCAATCTTTTTTATATTTTTTTGATAAAAATAAACCTTTCGTATTCGTTTTGGCATAATGGCTTCGGATATTTTTTATTTGTTCAATCAATTCCGTATTTACAGTTCTTATCCTATTATTGTTATCTCTAGTTGTTTCTTTATCCTTCGATGATAAACCATCTCCGTATAAATCTTGAACACTTTCGCTCGTTCCGACCTCCCGAGTTCTCGCTTCATATACAGTTTCATTTCCTTTCATACTGTGAAACTCCTGCGCTCGTTCCTCGCGCCGGTCCTCGCGCGGTTCTCCTACACTCGTTCCAATCTCCGGAATTGCCACTGAACGAGCTATACTTTTATCTGACGTTTTACAATTTTCTGATATCAATGTATTGTTATATGATAACATTATATACAATAATAATTATATCTTTAACGTATAATTATTATATTATTATAAAACGAAATAATATTATTAAACATTCAATTCTGCATTCTCGGATTGGTCATCCGATTGGTCTACATCCGATAGTATTCGGATACGTTCTTCCATTAAGGTTTTGTTGACGTCCATCGTAAAGGATTGCAATTTAATGACAATATCCTTTATATTTTGTATTTCGGAAGCCAATAATTCATATCTGTCGTTAAACTCTTCGGTTATAGTCTCTATTTCGGTCTTAATTGCATCATTTGTAAGCGCAGAGCCATTTGACAATTGTGTAGGCTGAAATTGAATATTGGGTGGAGAACTCTCTTTTTGGTCTTTCATGAAACTTTCCAAAACTAGTAGACGTTTATCAACCAATGCTATAACTTGGGGCAATGTGAGACCTGGTGGTGGTTGAGACGGTGATTGCACATTAATCGTATTCGATGGTGCGGTGTCTGACAGCGGAACACCTCTACGCTTTCTAGCGGCGGCTAATGATGCACTCATAATTTACTATGTATATTATTATAATACGTTTTGTCTAAATAGTTATAACGCAAAATATTTTATGCAACCATTTTCATTTTTATTGACGGATGATGAACATATTGTTCTATCCATTCAATATCGTCTATGGAATACTCCTCCATATTTTGTTTATAGGATGTTATATGAATTTTAGGAAAAGGAAACGGTTCTCTATTGCATTGTTCTTTTAATGCATCTATGTGGTCCTCGTATATATGAGAATTGCCTAAAGTATATATAAACTCTTCGGCGTCTAATCCACAATGTTTTGCTAAAATGTGTGTTAAAAAAGAATAGGATGCAATATTAAACGGAACGCCTAAACCTACATCCCCACTTCGTTGATATAGAGAACATGATAGGTATTTTCCTTCTCGCACATGAAATTGCACTAAAATATGACAAGGGGGTAGAGCCATTTCATCTAATTGACATGGGTTCCACGCACTCATAACCAATCGCCGGGATGACCTCTGGTTGGGGTCTTTTAATGCCTCAATAATATTGGCTAATTGGTCGACGCCTTTCCCAGTGTAATCCGTATGACACGTTTCATAAGGCGCATTAAAATGTCGCCATTGATGGCCATATATTGGGCCTAAGTCGTTTTCTCCTAAATGTTCTAAATGGCGACTGTCTAAAAATGCGCGGGTTCCATTTGCATCCCATATATGGACATTTTGGTCTACTAGCGTTTGATTGTCCGTATTACCACTTACAAACCACATTAGTTCTTTAAAACATGTTTTCCACGCCGTATTTTTAGTAGTAATTATAGGGAGTTGTCCATTCGATAACGAGAACCGCATGAAATATCCAAAAATAGAGCGAACCGGTCCATTGCGGGTTGTTTCATCCGACCCCCGGTCTAAAATTGTTTGGATAAGTTGCAAATATTGTCTTTCTTCATGCGGTGTTATGTTTTCGGTCATCATCATATCTATAATTATATATAAATATTGTCTCTAACTATTTTCTAAAGAATGCTATATAGAGTATTAAATGGAAATATTACAGGAAACAAAAGATAGTTCTCGTCCAACATTTTTCAGCCATGTATTTTCTACAACAGAAGACGGAAAAGCCGAATTGCTAAATGTAGTGCAATATTCTACTTTAGGCGTTATTCCTGTAGTTGCGTTGAATAAATTGATACATCGATTTATTCCCGAAGCAGACCCAGATAAATCCAGTTTGGAAGTTTTAGCCGAAATATTTTTTCAGTTGGTGGTTATGTTTTGCGGGATTGTTATAATTCATCGTATTATAACATATATTCCTACCTATAGTGGATTTAAATACGACAATCTAGTATTAACCAACGTTATTTTGGCCTTTTTGATTTTGGTATTAAGTATTCAAACAAAACTCGGATTAAAAGTGAATATTTTAGTAGACCGGATTAGTGAATTGTGGAACGGACCGGAAGATTCACGCGACCCAAAACGCGGACTTCGCGTAAAACAAACGGCTGCAAAACATTCACCGTCTCAGGCCGACTATTTAGATAATAGTCAAATGCAACAAGGTGTATTTCCACCCGCGCCTGTATCTACTACCAGTATTGGTGGGGGATATGATTCGGCTATGAGAGGAACACCCCCGGTTCAAGACTATCAAATGCCTTCGGGCCCGGTTGCTGCAAACGGAATGTTGGGCGGGTCATTCGGGTCCATTTTTTAATTCGTAGGCGATATAACAGAATCCGGTTTATTTTATACTTCGTATAATATTAACTATAACTAAAAATACTGGAATTGTGAATGGAATTGTGCTAATCAATTTATGTAATACAATTTTTGCAATAATATTTGGTTCTTCTTTGAAATATTTACCTTCATGACCACATCGGTTTTCGTCAATTCTACACGTATCTGCGTACTTGTATGTTATTTTATCGGATATAATATCTTTTTCTCCAAACTTTTCGCATTTACTAAATGACGATGTATAATCACTTATCATACTAGGTTTGTAATAAATACAATTGCAGCATGCCGGTATATCCATATTTTTTATTATTTTATCACTTTGTAATATAGCTAATAGTATACCAGATACTTTCATTATGTAGAATATACTGGGTATATGCAATATTATTTAAGCAGTTTATCTATAAACCAATTATGAAGTAATTTAAAGTCATTTACATATACTATTTAGCTCAAATGAATATTCTCAAAAGTAAACTTAAAAACCAAACAAATGGACGAAAATATATCACAGGACAATTAAGCAAATATGAAATAAATGCTAAAGTGGATGATCCTGATATATTGGAGTTGTTAAAATATCATCCTACAAAACATATAAATATTGAAAATATAGATTATTTACAAGTAAAACTACACCCAACTTGGAAATGTCGAACATTGTATTACAAGTATAGAAATAAAGACACAATGGATGATATAACATATGTTGACTGTATAAAAAACTTGTTTGGAAAATATAACAGAGATGAACGATATGTAGCTGATGTTATGAATGCATTTAGAAACGAAAGCCATATTGGAACAAAACAACAATTTTTTATTGATAATACTACTGTTGTTGATGAAAAGTTTGTAGGATGTTGCGCAAAATGCAATATGACCACTACTACGATTACTACCGATCATTATCCTATAACATATCAGGAAATATTCGATAATTTTATACTAATCGAGAGAATTGTATTATCTGAACAAGATATTTATGAAACGGAAAGATGTGAGATTAAATTGAAAAATAGCGATTTTGCTGAAAAATGGAGAACCTTTCACGATAGCATAGCAAATTATAGATTATTATGCAAATCTTGTAATAGCAGCGGCGGTTCATATGGATATGTAAGAAAAACATAAGTAATACCTATAAACGTATTTAAAAATACACATATATATCTCTATAAATCCACACATAAACCGCCCATGTCCCATAATATAGACCATATATTCTATATCAATCTGGCCCACCGGGAGGATAGACGTTGTGAAATAGAACGAGAACTAGATGCATTCGAATTGCCATATGAAAGATATGAGGCGATGTCCACCCCCGGGTGCGGTAGCATCGGCTGTAGTTATTCGCATTTAGGTGTATTGAAACTGGCAAGAGAACGCGGTTATAAGAATGTTCTCATATTCGAAGACGATTTTCAATTTATTGTGTCAAAATCTGAGTTTGAAAAGGACCTGACGGAATTGTTTGCCATGCATTCCAAGTTCGATGTATGTATGTTAGGATACAACTTGGTGCGCGGCGAAACCCTATCGGAAAATCCACGGTTAACCCGGGTAAATGAAGCGCAGACCATGTCGGGCTATATTGTGAATCATACAATGTATGATACACTAATAGAATTATATGAATGGTCGTCTCCACTAATGTCATCTACCAGAGAACATTGGAATTACGCGTGCGACCAGGCATGGAAACGCTACCAGCCCGGGGCGCAATGGTATTGTTTCACACAACGAATGGGTATACAGCGACCATCTCATAGTGATAATACAGACAATTTTGAAGATTATAAATGTTAATGGCGATGTTTATAGGTGCATGGTTTCTTTTTGCCGCCTTTTTGGATAGGTTGTTTTTTGGTTTTCTTGCGAATCGGTTTAAGAGACCTTTTGGGGGCATTGATAGATATGGCTATTTTATCGAGTTCTCGTCGATTTAGCAAAATATCTATCATTTGAATACTATTTAGGGAGCTTTTCATGCGTTTTGGCATAGCGAGAACACCTGAACTCGGAACCGCGCGAGGAACGAGCGCAGATGTTCGATGTTTATCATCGAAGGATAATGGTTCTCCATCAACGACTTTATGGTCTTTGAAATATTTAGCATATTTCTTCATTATATTGTTTTCTGTTAAAATAGATTCATATCGATTCAATAGTTCTTTGACGGTTATTCGTTTTGATAATTGTGCAGAAACCATACTATATCCCAATTCGAATAGGTCTTTATACAATTTGGCCGATAATAAATGTTTCGTTTTTTTTAAAACATATAATAAGGTTATGCCTGTTCCATAAACATCAATCGAATGGATTGATTTTTTTAAAAATGAATTATATTTAGGAATAGTTGCTTCTATAACGATAGTTTGATAAAATCCGGCCATATGTTGCGCAAACTCTTCAGAATCCGTTGTATGGTTAAATATGTATGAATAAAACCCTTTTATAGCGTCTATAGATTTGGTATTTGAGTTATATATCGACTGTTTTAACGACACTCCACCATGAGATGACGTGGATTGATTCATTAGTTCACGTAGAATGGATTCATAATATTGTTCTTTTTGTTCTTTAGACAATTTAGTGAAATACATATACATGTTTTGATTTAGAAAAAACATTTCAAATGGATAGGACCAATGATATTTAGCAATTTGATTGACACTTTTTTGAGATTCGGAAACCATGGATTTTACGGTGGTTGTCAGTCCGAAATCAATTATATTTAGGGACCCGGTTTCTTCCGATAGCACTATATTCTGGGGTTTCATATCACAATGCAATATGCCATGTTTTAAATACATATGTATAGCACGTATTATGCGATGAAACTCTATGAAAAATCGTTCTATTTTGGTTTTATTTTCGGTAGTCGGCTGAGCGTTCTCCATTTTATCGGCGTATTCTTGGATATTTATTCCACCGTCATTCATAACCAATAGAGTTGCTTCGTTTAAATCTGCCAATAGTTCGTTCCCGTTTTCGCATCTTTCAATTGCCTGTATATTTGAGGGGATATTCGCGACATTGCATTCTGTTGGATATCCTAAATAATATTCTGATGATTTATCGATATCTCGTATATGACTATATTCCCCCAATTCTTGTTTCGCATATTCTTTGGGCATTATTTTCGATACCTTGTTTTTATAGGATAATAATGGTGCGTCTTTACATAGTAAACTGGGTTTATGTATACAACCATAAGCTCCTTCTCCAATCACAGTTGGGGTGCTCATTCATATATATTTATACGACATTTTATATGTTTGTCCGAGGAGATTTATCCTTCGATGATAACCCATCTCCATATATAGATTGAATGCCTGAGCGACTTTAGAGAGTAGGTGTTCTCGTTATAGATGTTAAGTTTTCCATGACTTCGAGTTTTCGGACGGACTTTTCGAAATTGGTTTGTTTGTCCATATTGGAATACAAATAATCCATATTCGGGTTCTCCTCTTGTTTTTTGATTTGAGTATATACGTGGTCGATTTGTTCCATGACATTTTGCACGGTTGGTTTATTGGAAACCAATTCGATTCCACTCGGAATGGCCTCTGTAGTTAATGCGACGGCATAATACAAGAGGTATCGGCGTTTTTTGCATGCAGCAGTAGTATATTTTATGCAAAATAGGGACTTTAGGGATTTAGCAATAGTAGAAATAAAGGTATTATTTATTTCGGCGATACGGAGTTCGATTGCATCCCATAATATCCATATGATATCTTTTTGGTATTTATGTTCTACGGGTATGGACGCTCGACTATCCGCAAAAATGGGGGCCTTTCGCTTTTTACAAATAGTGTCGAACTCTATCATCCATTCTATCCAATAACAGGCGGTTGTCATATTCGCGCGGTCTTTCGAAATGTTATAAGAGAACTCGTTAACCGGAATGAGCAATTCTTTGGGGTCGTCCTTTAGCAATATTTCTTCGGCGTATTTCGCAGAGGGGGCTTTCAATCTTTCGGTCATTTGGGTCATATCGAACTCTTCTACTCGGTTGATTCGTATCGGCTCAAAACTGTGTTTTTTATTGGAGAGTGCGATAGTGCTGATGATTTCGGCGAACAATTTCCGCATCTGTTTGTTATTGCGGAGTTGCAATTCATTTATATACATACCTTTTTCCATTATATTTCGGAACAATTGGTATCGCATGTCTAAATAAATCACGAGTTTAGGATTTCCTAAATGTATGTATTTTCCGACATAATGTAATAGTATTTCCCATATATCGGCATAATGCCCGGCGCAAATGAGCTCGGCCGTCCAATAACACGCGGGTTCGATTTTCGCTTTCATGAGACTTTGTTCCAATTGGGTTTTCACGTCGGTTTTCTTGTATTTCGAGAACGAGATTCCTTTGAACATCGCTGGCTGGCGCAAATCGTTTATTTCCGAGGGGTCGGTTGCTTTTATGGTTTCCATTTTATTCTATTACTCTATAGTAGAATAAAAACTAGGGGGTAGTTCGCATATTATTTAGGCGATTCTTTATTGTAGTTGGTTTATGACCGGAGAATAATATTATATGTAAGAATAATGAAAGTAGATACATATTTATCTTTTCCCATTATATATTTGTATAAAATGGAGTCTTCGTCTTCGTCTTTTAGCTATGATATTCAAGGAATGAACAGTATTCATACAGATAATATTGCTAATATGTCTAATAATGAACTTATTACATATCTAAACGAAATAACAAATGACGTTCTCAAACGAAAAAAAGAAGAAGAAGAAAAAGAAAAGGCAAAAAAAAAAGCGGCAGAAAAAAAAAAGAGATTAAAAAATTTTAATGAAAGGCGTTCATCATCTTAAGCACAATATAGACAAACTAAATCTCTCATCTGGTCAACGAACCAAAAAACAAAAAAATAGTCTAAAAAGAATCAACACAAATAAAAACCCGTTATAAATGCATAGCCGTATTGTTGTTGATTTTTTGGTATAAAAATCACCAGGCATGAAGGCGACGACGTCGACTTAACTTACGTAGGGTCTTTTTAGACCGGGATTTTCGCGGTTTATTTTTTCCTCGTTTTGTATATCGGTGTTTTACGGCTTTCTTTCCACTACCACTAACTAAATCTTTATTATCATGACCAACTATATTTTTCTTGTTCAAATAGGAAAGTATAATATTAGTAGCTTCCGCATTACTTAAGGTAGTATTCTTACTTAAGGGTTTGATTAAGGGTTTGGGCTGTGGGTGTTCATCGGCTTCCGGTTCAGTCTCATATATATATTTTGTGTCCCTATACTTATGTCGGGTTAGTCCTGATATTTCATTCATTATATACAATATAACTATATAATTATTTATTATCAATTTCACCCAATAATACCTATATACACCCCCTCCATTTAATCCGTAATCATTCTGGGAACCACGTTGATGGTTTGCAATTCTTGCGCCATCAGTTTATACGCATACGGTATTTCGACTCTGGCGAAATCGGTCATATTATTACATGTATTACACAAATGCACACTAAACTCCGACCCAGTTTCGCGACCCACCACCGCCGCTTTTTGAGACCCGTCATTGTATGCCGCAATCATCCCGCATTTCCGGCAAACATAGGCACTATATTTATCAGATACATCATATAACCGTTCTCGGCAAAACTTGGACATACCATGTGCTATCATAACATCACGCTCCATTTCACCAATACGGAAACCACCATCGCGACTGCGCCCTTCTGCAGGTTGTCGCGTCAAATTGACCATAGGACCTATCGCTCTACTATGCTGTTTATCTGCAACCATATGTTTTAATCGCTGATAAAATACGGGCCCGATAAATATACTGGTTTCCAATTGTTCGCCCGTCAACCCGTTATACATGACTTCGTTTCCGTGGCTTTCATATCCCAGTTTTTGCAATTCTCCGATAATCGTTTTTATGTCTAAATTGCCGAAACTGGTTCCATCGCCAAACATGCCGAGTTCCAATAATACTTTTCCTAAAAGTGTTTCTTTGAGCTGAGCAATCGTCATACGAGATGGAATCGCATGTGGATTGATAATAATATCGGGTTTTAATCCGTCCTTCGTAAAGGGCATATCACATTCCGGGATAATATTACCGCAAGTACCTTTTTGCCCATGGCGACTACTAAACTTATCTCCATAGCTGGGTTTTCGGAAAACACGGACTCGCACTTTAGCGAAATTGTATCCATCCCCATTGCGACCAGTGTAATTTTTGTCAATATATGTCTCCTCTGTCGTGCGAAAGGTTTTGCTCTGGTCTTCGTATTTGATGGTTTTCGTAGGGTCGTTGCGGTTTTCTTTAATCGGAATAATTTTAGCAATAATCACATCGCGGTTTTCTACCAGCGTATTTTCTGGTATAAAACCTTTCGAGTTGACTTTATCATAATTGCCGAACTTGATTCCCTTCGTTTTGGTTTTATCGGGTTTGCATCGGATGATTTCGTCGCGGATAATATTCTTGTCTTCGTCTTTTTCAGTGTGATAGATTGTTGCGGCAAAGAGTCCGCGGTCAATCGAACCCTTGTTTACGAGGACACTATCTTCTTGATTATATCCAGTATGTGTCATAATCGCCACGTGGATTTGACATCCGGAGGGGATTTGATTTAGGTGAATAAAGTTCATCAGACGTGTATCTACCAAGGGTCGGGATGGGTATGTCAACACATAGGCGGTTTTGTCCATACGCTGGTCGTAGTTGAGCGAATAGACGCCGATAGCCTGCTTACCCATGGCGCATTGATACGTGTTTCTAGGCGCTTGATTATGCTCTGGAAATGGAATACATGATGCTAAAACGCCGAAAATAGTACTGGGATGTATTTCACAATGGGTGAAATTGTATTTAGCGAGAACGCTGGCGCTCGTTCCAAGCGCAGTTGTTCGAGATTTATCATCGAAGGATAAAGCATCATCTACTAAATATCCCTCTTTTGTTTTCATCGCAATCATCGAATAGTTTTGTTCCTCCGGGTCGATGTATTCTATGACAGATTCGTCGATGCGACAGCTCGTAAGCAGGTCATTCCATGCCAATTCTTTATTGGACAATTTTTCGATGATTTCGGGTGTTATAATCGCCTGATTGTCTTTTACGCGTAATAGTGGGCGCGTAAGCCTACCTCCGTCATTGCAAACACGTATTTCCAGCATTTTGAAATCGAAAACGACCGATGTATAAATATTAATAATACCCTTGTTTTTCTTTGACTTCATCTCGCCATACAATTCAAACGGTGTATCTGTTATACCCACCCATGTTCCATTGATGAATACCTTGACATGCCCATAGAGTTCTCCTGGTGTTCCGGCGTCTTCAATCTTTAAAATATACGGTTCTACATATTCATATAGGGATGAACTGTTGGTCGGAATGGTTATATGTGCCATATAACTGATATTTTTCACAACGCCAATCGATTGGCCTTCTGGGGTTTCTGCGGGGCACAAGAATCCCCATGTCGTATTGTGCAATTTACGGGGTGCAATAAGTTCCCCGCTTTTTTCCAAGGGGGTATTGACTCTTCTCAGATGGCTCAATGTAGATGCATAGGTCAATCGGTTCAATACTTGGGCAACGCCTACCTTACTACTATTGGCCTGTTTAATACTGAAGTCGCCGGTAGACAATGCCCGCGTAATACCGTTTTCGATGGTGGTGGATTTCATTATTTTATAGATATTGGTCATATTGATGATATTTTCATAATCCTCCGTCGAACGCCATGCCCCTATATTAATTTCGCGAACGACTTGTTTTTGCATTTCTTTGACCAATTTGTTGAAATAATTGCGGAAGAGATTATTTAATAATGTTCCGGTCAAATCGATACGCTTGTTCAAATAGCTATCGCGGTCATCCACTGGAACCCATCCTAAGGATGTTTGTATGAGTTTTTTGGCCATATAGCCCAATATATAGATTTTCTGGTCCAGCGTTTTACAATGGGGGAATAAGTCGTTGTTTAGCACTTCCAGCGCAAACTCCAGTTTTTTCTCTTGTCCACTTTCTTTATCCATATTCATGGGTGTATAAGCAACATGTGCAGTTATATGTTTTAGGGCATCTTCGCGTGTTATATATCGATTTGCTTCTACAATGGACCCTTGTAATGCATCCAATAAGTCGCGATTATGTGGGTCCGATATATTCAATATAATACGTTCGCATATATCTTTATCGCTCAGTATGCCGAGGGCGCGGAATACCACGAATAATTCAATCGGTTGTTTAATGCGTGGAATAGATACATATATTCCTTTTCCAAACCCGCCATTTTTAGAGGAAATCATCATTTCAATTTGTTTAGGCGAAATACATTTAAAGTCGGGGATGGATTTAATTTCGGCAATCCAATCCCATTTCGCCGTATTTTTACCGTCAAAACAATATACGCGGTTTTCGGCGGCACGTTCTTGACCCAATACTGTTTTTTCGGACCCTTTGATGATAAAATAGCCACCACAATCCATAGCGCATTCGCCGGTGAATTGGGAGTGAATATGACTATTTTGAGTTAATACACATATGGCGGATTTCAACATAATCGGCATTTTCCCGATATTTATTTTTGGCAATACTTTGGTGATAATTTTGGGCGTGTCCATCGATTCTGTATTGCGGACGATATAGCTTACATGCACGTCTATGGTCATCGTCGATGCATATGTAAAGTTTCGCAATTTGGCTTCTTGAGGGAGCATTATTTTGGTTGCGCCGTTATTTTCATGGATTTGCGGTGGATAGAGTTTGAAATTGTTGAAAGATACTTGCACTTCCAAGAAATATTGGCGTTTGTCTGCGATATAATCATTTTCGGAATGTATTACTACCGGATTAAACATTTGGATTGTCCGTTGCATTTGATAATTTGTGAAATGATTGAATGATTCAATCTGGTGCCGAACCAATCTTTCCAAGTGCTGTCCTTCGAAATACGATTCTATAATATCATATGGCTCTTCGGAATATGTTCCTAAATGTCCCAGCACGGATTTTTCTTGTTCCGAAACCGCGGAAATGGTCTGTTTGGCAATATCCATTGCTCGGTCAATAACCTCTTCGACTGACGCCGGACCAGATGCGGGGGTTTCTACAATACGTTCTTTTGGAAGAACGTCCTTTTTTGTGGATTTTTTAATAGGTTTTCGAATCGTAATAGATTTTCCATTATTGGAAGAAGTATTTGCGTCGCACATTTTGGAAGATTGATTCAGATTCATTCGTAATATTGAGTATATATGATTAACGTAAATCATTATCATTGTAATCAATTTTTTAGATGGTTTTATAAAAAATATATTGTTATACGCAGAAAAATCTCAGAAAACATAAATCGAAACATAAAAATTACAGTAAAAAATCAAAATATCATACAAAACGCAAAAATCGTAATAATAAATCGCGGAAAAATACACGGAAAATATGTAAGCTACAATTATTTACACCTTTTACACCTTTGGACATTTACACCGCCGAATATCTACTTATTTTCATACATTTTTATTTTTATAATATTCAGGGAAATCTGTAATTAAATCTCTACAACCAGATATAGCACCTTGTTGAATTAGATTTTCTTTTCTTTTTTTTGTAAATGAGTTTAACCATTTATTTTTACTATTTTTACAACTTTTTTGACAATAAATATCATTACAACCTTTTACATACATATTTTCAAGCAATTTTGCTAATGATTTATTTGTTTTACGGAGAACTTTAATTGGTTGATATTTGTTTTTCTTATTATATTTATTACTAAATTCTATTTCAACTCTTTCCCTTTCTGGAAGAAAAATCTTTTTACAAAACTTTTTACAGGTTTTATTTTTTGGATTCATTATTTTTCTCGCAGATTTAGTTTTAGATTTTACTTTCTTATTTTCCATTTATATTATAGAGTTATAAAAATCGACGTTTTAAATGTCCAAAGGTGTAATAGTATTGCTTTGACAGAAAATTGAAATATAATTGTATGACTATGACTATGGCATAATACACGCATTTATTATACCCGTTTCCGCGAACCCAAAATCAAATAGAATCTATAACAATGTCGTCTTCTTTGTTGATTGATAATGCTACTTATATCAATGAAGCGACTTTATATATAGGAATGGTATCCGATTCTGACCCGGGAGTTCCTTACCATTTCTTTATAAATGGTAAACATTACAAAATCGACACAACTTCATTGGAGACTGCAATATTGTATCCCGAAAATGCAATTCCAGTTCACCCCCCAATATATGATGATTATGTAACAGAATACATTGATATTATGCGAGGGAAAGTCGGTGGTCGTCTGTTTTACATACTAGAGAACATATGCTATGACATTTCCTTTCCACTGGTGTGGGCATCGGAACACAAATGGTTTTCTGGTCAAAATCATTTATGTGGACCATCAAAAGAAGACTACAGTTGCGAAAATTGCGCTGCATATGGTTCAGTAAATGGCGTATTTATATCATATTGTAGTAATTGTGCTGATATGTATGAATGGTATGGATGCCGTAGAGGGTGCGGAGTTCTCTTTCCGGAAGATAGTATCGATATTATTAACGCAAAACAAAATAAAGTCGGATACTGCGAAGGTGTTGAAGGATGCTTTAATTTTGAGAGGCGCGTTAACAAAGAGGATGATAGGAGAACGCCGGAGCTCGGAACGAGCATCGGGGGCCGACTATTACCCGGAGAAGGTGTATCATCGCAGGAGAATATCATTCCGGTAAAAAAAATACCCGAGTTTTATACAGAGTTTAAATTGCCACCGGAAGGAACTACCGTTGAAGACCTATATGAAGAACATCATAGCTACAAGTGGGGTGAACATCGTAATTGTTTAGCATACAAGCTAGACCTGCTATACCAAGTATTGTATATACAATGTAGAGAGTCCGCCATCGGAGACCCGTATGCCCAATTTATGTATCATCGTCTAAATATGTTGGATGAATTGTTGGACGCAATCCCCAGATTACAATTGCGAAAAGTCCCTAAAGACCACCTATAATACATGAAGTTAACATGAACTTATCTCGATTATTTACACTTACATTTTCACATCACATTTTCATACAATTATATGACCAATTTGTAAAACCACTAAATATCTTGTTTTTCATGGGATTCTCTCACAAAATTGATATATTTGGTATTTTTATTATAATCAAATCATATAGAAATACTCATCCTATTATAATAATAATGACAGATACAACCCATTCCGATTTTGTATTCCAAACCATGCTAACATGCATTGGAAATAAACGTAAATTGGTAGGCGAAATACGCAATATTGCGGAATCCATTCGAGAAAAATTGAGTAAAGAAAAATTATGTATAATGGACGGGTTTACTGGTTCCGGAGTGGTTGCGAGAGAACTCGTTTCTATGTGTCATACGATTATTACGAACGATTTAGAGCCATATGCATATTTAATGTCGAAATGTTTCTTGGAAACACCGACTCCCGAGCAACAACATCGTATTGCACACCATATTCAATATATGAACCGATTGTCCACGGAAGGCCCGTTCATTGATACCGGAATTATTGCTAAATTGTATGCTCCAAAAAACACACAAGATATTCAACCGGGAGAACGTTGCTTTTATACCCGCGTAAATGCCGTTATTATTGATACTATGCGAAAATACATATCGGACAATGTAGAGCCCGAATTGCAACTATATTGCATGGTTCCGCTATTAATAAAGGCGAGTATTCACACGAACACCGCGGGAGTTTTCAAAGGGTTTTACAAAGATGGGGATATAGGATGTTTTGGAGGGGCTGGTCGCAATGCATTATCCCGTATCATGAAACCAATTACGCTAGATATACCGATTTGGTCCCCAACCACGCACCTGGCTATTTGTCATAATGCAAATATTAATACATTGATAAATACATTGGATGACGTGGCAATAGATATATTATATTTGGACCCGCCATACAATCAACATCCATATGGTAGCAATTATTTTATGCTAAATGTGATTGCCAAAAACGAAGAACCGGCGAAAGTGTCGAAAGTGTCGGGTATTCCGACAGATTGGAATAAATCTGCATATAACTCAAAAACGAGTGCAATACGAGATATGGAGCATTTATTACGGGTTGGTTTAGAAAAAGCCCGATATATTGTATTATCGTATAATGATGAGGGTATTATTTCGCCGGAAGAATGGGGTCGGATATTTGCGCCATATTCTGTGGAAAAACGCGAAATATTGTATGACACATTCAAGGGTTCGCGCAATTTGAGAGAACGTAGCAATAAAGTGGTGGAAATTATGTATATTATAACGAAAAAAAACGGAACAATGCAGTAAAAACACGATAATTACTATTACAAATACATACACAAATAAATATAAATATACAAATACAAATATACGAAATATTTTTCATTATTTTCGGTTGTCTAAATCGGCGAATGCGAGGTCAATCGTGCGAATGCATACCATTGTAATCTCGGCGGCGGTCCATGCGCTTGCATTGTGCGACATTTCATCCCATTTATGCGACTTGATGCAGATGGTTGCCACACTTTTCCCTCCATATCGTTTTTGAATATTTATTTTTGATACAAGTTGACGTAAATCTTCGGTCTGGACCTCTTCGCCGGCCCCGGGTTTCATGACAATTTCCAGGTTCTTTGCGCCATAATTCCCTATTTCCAAACGCTTGGCAATGGTTTCCGATGGGTGAAAATCGCACCCGGAACCGAATAATATATAGGGAAATACATTGCCGGTGTGGAACAACATTTCGGCAGCGCGAATATTTTTGATACCTCGTTCCACAGCATTTCCGGTTGCTTGTCGCGATTTCCCTTCTGCCAATCGGATGTCGTTGGTTCCCTGTTTTTTGTCTTCGGTTATAAGAATTGGAATGGTCTCATCGCCAATTATAACACAGAGAATGCCACCGTCGGGCTTCATGAAGACACGTTTATTTGCAGGGTCTGGTTCGGGACAATCACCGCCGGACGCTTTTTGCAATATACATTGCATTTCATATAAATCCATTTTCGTTTTATATGCTATTTCCCAACCACGTTGAGTCGCTAATTGTTCTGCATAAGGTATGACTGCATGTTTTAATGCCGATGTAAGCACACCCTCGGATGTTTTACTATCGTCATTGAGATGCTGTCCTCCGGTATGCATAGTGGTTAAGCGGTTGCGCAGGGCGTTCGATTGAGTTTGTTCGGTCATGATTATTGTGAGTAGATATAATAAGGCGGTTATGTAAATTGTCATATCGCACTTTATATAAAAGTATTTCAATTTTCTGGTTGTCAATATTTTCACGCGATATTGTCATTCGGGAGTCATACCAATCAGCTCAATAATTTCCACTATTATCATCGAAGGATAAAGCCAGTTTCACAGGATGAATAGTGGATATTCCGGAACGAGGAACGAGGAACGAGTGTAAGAATAGCCAGTTTCACAGGATGAATAGTCGCCATCCGATGCTCTATTTATCGCATCGGCGTTCTCCTATTTAGGAGATGTTCTCCGGATAATCCCCAATATATTAGATATATGACCAAAAAAATTATATTTATCCATTATAATTAGTTATATAATATATGAATGAACGAAAAACGATTTCCATTGACCCTAAATTATTTACATTTAAAGGGGGCAATAATACAAGTAGAAAAAAACGACAGTCTAGTGACCAGAAAGAGTTGAAAATTAAAAGTTCTCATAAACACCCCCATCCAAAAACATTGAAAAATCGTTTATTGCATTATATCCGGAAAAATCAAGAACAAAACTTTAAAAAAATGCACGGTGCAAATAGTGAAATTACGGTTCCAGATAAATCCAATATATCGCATATAACCGATACATTTAATAGTGATTTTGAAGAATCGATGAAATATATGAATAGCTTAGCAAATGAGGTTTCGCAAAAAGTGGATAATGACTATATGATAAACCGAACGCTACGTAATTATAAATCAATGAATCCCGAATCTATTTTATCTGGCGAAGGGGGTTTTCATCAAGCTATATCGGGGTTGTCTTCTACCGACCCGGTATTTATGGGTATACACGAAACCCCCAATAATATACCTATAAAATTGGCAGCGAATACCCCCCAGTGGGGATGTATGAAAGGTGGGTCTTTGCCTACCTATAAAACATGGCTAAACCAGACCCAAAAAAACCGCAACCACCACAATTTCTTTACCGAACCATCTCATTCGAATAGTGCCCCGAAAATAAGCCTAAATGATATGTCAATATCATCGATAAGTTCTTTATCCTTCGATGATAAACCATCTCTGGATAAATCTCGAACACTTTCGGTCGTTCCGACCTCCCGCGTTCTCGATATGTTTAATGGTGGTAATGACCGCACGAATATACCAGGGCGCGAAGTTTTCGGGGGATATAGAGAACCACCAACAGTGCCAATTCCGAACCTCGGGACGAGAGTAGGAATTGGCGGTTTCTCCGGAGAAACGACGAATGAGTTTCATATGGAGAAAGAGTTAGAACCATCCAAAATATCACAAATAAGACAGACAATGGATAAACTAAAACTGGATAATGATACACAAACCAATAAACTCAAATATGGTAAACGTAAGAAAACGGTTCGCAGAACATATAACTTGGGAAAGTCCAGAAGCACGCCTAAAGTATCGGTATTAATAAGTAATAAAACCGTCCGTAAAAATATATCGACAAAAACGGAAAAGCTCAAACATACTCCTATAGAAGAAATACGGACGATTTTAATAAAAAAGGGGTTTATTAAGGTAGGTTCTCTAGCAACAAATGATGTATTGCGAAAAATATATGAAAGTATGGTATTAGTATGCGGTGAAGTAGAGAACCATAATCCGGACAATTTGTTATATAATTATTTTAATAGTTAACCCCTACCCCGATTTCCAGGCATCATATTATATAATAATCAATATGTAAATAATAATAACGGTTATAATGGATATTGAAATAAGTGTTTTTGTGTATAGATTACCACCATTTTGCGGGTTTTTTAGTTGGTTTGTATATATATAAATATCAGTATCCGATTCATAGTCTTCTATAAAGCTAACATATATCGTAGTAGGGTTATCCGGTATATCTTCAATATCATAGAAATATCCATACCCACTATTATCATTGAATTGATTTTCTTGTGTTATTATGCCATTTACGTTGATAGAGGACATTTTTAGTTATTACTATTTATATTTTACTATTTATATAAAATATGAAATAATATTCAATTTTTCGGTAGGTAGGTAGATAGCGAGAACGCAGGAGGTCGGAACGACCGAAAGTGTTCGAGATTTATCCGTAGATGATTTATCATCGAAGGATAAAGAGAATGGAACACAAAAAAAAGTTGGAAGACCTTTTTATGTAATTATATTTTACAATAAGCATATAGTTGTGCGGTGCATATGATGTATACATATAATCTTTATCCTTCTATGATGAGCGTCCTCGATTGGACCTTTTCTAAAGTTCTTCAATGTCCATTTCTAAATCGCTGTAATAGCTGTTTTCGTCATCACTGCTGTCATCCTCGTGTTTAGGCGGGTCAACCCAGTCAAAATCCAGACCAATACCATGGTATCTTGGTTTTATAGGAGCTTTTACTTCCGGAATGACAATGTCTCTGCGTTCGGGTTTAGAGGGAACTGGTTTGGCAACTATAGCGACATACGACATTTGGGTGCTCGAGGTAGTCGAAGTTGTCTTGTGTTCGACGAGCGACGGAAACTCTACTGTATTCGCTATATTGATTTTACTGACAGGTTCGGGTTCGGGTGCTGGCTTCGCATTATTCCATCGAGTATTCGTAGGGGGTTTTGCATATGACGTAGTAGCGGGGGCGGATGGTCTTAACTCGACGGGCTTGGAATGTTTTCTAGCCAAAAGTTTTGTGTCATCTTCGGAATCGCTACTATCGACTAAACACGCGAATCGACTGTTTCTGTTTTCCGCAGCTTTCGTAGTAACAACTGGTTTCTGCTGGATAGGCTTGATACTTTCTTCCGGTGCAGTGCAATAGCCACCAGTATGACCATGTTTGCCGCATCGGATGCATTGTATTTTTAATAATTTAGGGCAACATACATGGCCATCGCGGTCCTTGACATAGTGGCTTGTATATACAGATTCCGGCTCACCAGAATCTTTGCATACTTTGCAACAAGGCTTGCGAGGAGCATAGGCGGAACCGGCGGATGATTTCATATTGCGAGAAGCGAACATTCTTAGTATATTTTGAGAGCGAGTTTTGAGGGCGGGTTTAATAAGTTATATGTAAATTGAGATATAGTAAATATAAAAAACATATTTCAATTTTCTGAAATGCAATAATATCCCTTTCCGGACCGTATTATATTCTTTATATGTAGGAAACTGACAATTTTGTTAGTTTTCCATCGTTTTGGTCCGGAAATGGATATACATAATGTATGGTGAAAAATAACGCCCACATAAATTATTATGAAAAATACCATAATAAAATAGGAGAGAATATTATATATGAAAAAACAAATACGGGTTCCTCTACGATATTTACCGAGAACCCTGACCCGTGCAGATAGGCGAACACAATATAATCGATTACATCGTTCGCAGAAATTATACAAAAAACACACCTATTACACTAGACCGCCAATAAAATCGTTCCAATCCAAGCCATCCAACCATATTGCCAATGCGCGGAAAATCTACGGAGTCAAAACCATATCTCCATCTCCCGCATTGGCCAAGGCAACGGGTTGTTCTATAGATGCATTAGATAAAATCGTAAAAAAGGGCGAGGGGGCGTATTATTCATCGGGGTCGAGACCTAACCAGACACCACAATCGTGGGGATATGCAAGATTAGCCAGTGCGATAACTGGCGGAAAGTCCGCAGCAGTAGACTATGATATATTGTATGAAGGATGCAATCATAAAAAACGCGCGTTTTTGTTGGCGAATAAATCTAGGCGAAAATATAAATATGGGCATTCGAGAACGAAGAAAGTAGTGGTGGGCACCGCCCCGGGCGCGTAGCGCCAATATTATGCGCGAGGGAAACGAGCGTAGATATTTGCGGTTTTCTAGCGCCAATATTATGTGTTTGTATGCGTGTAAGATTGGCGGTTTTCTAGCGCCAATATTATGCGCGAGGGAAACGAGCGTAGATATTTGCGGTTTTCTAGCGCCAATATTATGCGCGAGGGAAACGAGCGTAGATATTTGCGGTTTTCTAGCGCCAATATTATGTGTGTAATAATGGCGGAATAATATATTATTTAAGCAAAAACATATAAAAATAAAACACTGTATTATATAGTATATATGACAACAATAACCCACGAATATTTCCAATTAACCCGCGAATATAAAGCAAAATATGGCGAGAAAACTATAGTATTACTGCAAGTTGGTGCATTTTTTGAAGTATATGCTTTAAAAAATACAAATGGCGAATGTATTCAGAGCAATATATTGGAGTTCTCCCAAATATGTCAATTAACCGTTTCCGAAAAATCTATAACAATGGATAACCTGCCGATAATGATGGCAGGGTTTCGCGATTATAGTTTAGAAAAATACATACAAAAATTATCCGATGCCGGATATACTTCCGTAGTATATGTGCAAGAAAAAAAAGGGAAACAAATGACGCGGGTTCTCGAATCGGTGTATTCGGCCGGGACAAATATCCTATATGACACGGATAGCAACCAACAAATTAGTAATAATATCATGTGTATTTGGGTAGAAAAATACCGCGCTATTCGCAACGGATTAAAAGATACATTTGTATGCGGAGTCGCGGTTGCCAATATTTTCACGGGAAAATCGTCTATCTTTGAATATCAACAGCCATATTATTTAAATCCTACGACATTTGATGAATTGGAGAGATGTATATCTACGTATTGTCCCAGCGAAATTATCATCAATTCCACCACATTAGATAGGAGAACCGTAGAAACCATATTGCATTATTCCGGTGCGAAATCGGCAATAGTGCATATATCAACACCGGACGATGATTTGGCATCGCGAGATAATACGGAAATATTGACACGATGTTCTCAACAAAAATATATACATCATATATTGTCGACGTTTTTCGGGGAAGATAGTGTATCGGTATGCGCAGAGTTCCAAACCAACAATATAGCAACCCAGGCGTTTTGTTATTTATTGCATTTTATCCAAGAACATAATCCCAATTTAGTCCGAAAAATGGAACTCCCGCTATTTAGCAATACTTCGAAAACGGTATTATTGGCGAATCATACATTAAAACAGCTAAATATCATTGACGATTTCAGTTTCGACGGAAAACAAACCGGCCAATTTTCATCGGTGTTATCCTTTTTAAATAAGTGTTGTTCTCCCATGGGGAAACGCGTATTTCAGCATCAATTGATTCATCCAACGACGGACATAGAATGGCTACATCAAGAATATCGTATAACCGAATGTTTTTTACGGCCGGAGAATCTTCCATTGATTCCGGTTTTTCGGAAACATTTAGGAGAACTTCGCGATTTGGAAAAGATTTGTAGACAATTGGTTATGAAAAAACTGTATCCCGGGTCGATGTTCCATTTATATAAGAGTTTGGAGATTATTCAACAACTGTCGGTTTGTTTAGCCGAATCCGGGGAAATACAAGAATATTTAGCGAAATACTGCCAGGGAATATTGCCACCGGATTCCATTATTCCCGCCCCCGGAAATATCGCAGAACAAACCGTGTTCTCCGTTTTGCAATATATTGATAGATATTTAGACATACAAAAATGTTCCGGTTGCCAAACAATCCAGGTATTTGAAGATATTATTATTCGCAAAGGAATCTCGCAAGATTTAGACAATACTATTTCCGAGTATGAAGAGAACCTTGTCCATTTCCATAAAATCCGCGATTGGCTAAACACTTTATTACGCTCCTCGGAAAACGGCAATTCGTCTCGAGAAACCGAATATATTAAAGTGCATACTACAGAAAAGTCGGGCAATTCTTTGCAAATAACGAAAAAGCGCGCATCTGTGTTAAAAACACTCCTAAAGGGTATATCGGAACAGCCCGTTCGATTGGACGGTGGATTGCATTTTATAGCATCTGATATAAAAATAACGTCGGTATCGGCATCGGCCGATGAAATCGAAATACCTTGTTTAGCGAAAATATGTAAATCCATTCTTTCATTGAAAGACAAAATAAATGAAAAAATAAGCGCGGTTTATTTGGCGTTTTTAGGCGATTTTGAAACCGACTGTTTTTCGAAGATAGAATATGTAGCGAAATATATTTCGGCGGTCGATGTTCTCCAATGTAAGGCGTATATTGCACGAACCTATAATTATTGCAAACCGATTATTATGGCTCCGTCGTCAAGAGAGAACCCGGGTCCATCGTTTGTCGACGCAAAGGGTCTTCGCCATGTTCTCATAGAACATTTACAAAAGAATGAAATATATGTTGCGAATGATATACATTTAGGGGAATGTCCAAATACCACGATGGATAAAGCGAGAACGCGGGAGGTCGGAACGACCGAAAGTGTTCGAGATTTATCCGGAGATGATTTATCATCGAAGGATAAAGGCGAATCCACTGAAACCGGTATTTTATTATATGGCACAAACGCCGTGGGGAAAACGAGTCTCATCCGCGCACTCGGTATCGCGGTTATTATGGCTCAAGCCGGGTTATATGTTCCATGTTCTCAATTTGTATATAGCCCGTATACGGCGATTTATTCACGTATTTTAGGCGTAGATAATCTGTTCAAAGGATTGTCGACATTTGCGGTGGAAATGTCGGAATTGAGAATGATATTGCGGTCAGCGGATGAATGTTCTCTGGTTTTAGGAGATGAACTTTGTTCTGGAACGGAAACGGAGTCGGCTCTCAGTATTTTTATGGCGGGTTTAATGGAATTGCATCGTAAATCGGTATCGTTTATTTTTGCGACACATTTTCACGAAATTATTCATTTCGATGAAATGCGGGATTTAGCAAAAGTTGCGCTGAAACATATGGCGGTTCATTACGATAGAGAACAAGATTGTTTAGTCTATGACCGCGTATTGAGAGATGGTCCAGGGAATCGAATGTATGGTTTAGAAGTATGTAAATCCCTTTATTTACCGGAAGATTTTTTAGAACAAGCCTATAAGATAAGGTCGAAATATTATCCTACGGCCCGGGGCGAACTGGCGCACCCGGTTGCGTCGACCTATAGCCCCGATAAAATCCGGGGGATTTGCGAAATGTGTCGGAGCGAATTGGGGGCCGAAACACATCATATAGCACCCCAGAATGAGGCAGATGACCGCGGGTTTATCGGGACATTTCATAAAAACCACCCGGCCAATTTGATGAGTTTGTGTTCGAAATGTCATGCGAAAGAGCATGTGCCTACAGTAGACGTGAAAAAAAAAGTTGTTCGAAAAAAAACGACGAAAGGATATAATCCAATGCTCGTTCCGAACTCCGAAATTGACACTTAACCTATGTATTCATATAGGGGACTTTATCAGGTAGCGACGGTGCATCTAATTGCGACGTGTTTGGACAATCGCCATAGCATTTCCCTTGATAGTAATAGAAATCTTTATTGGCAATCATAAAATCGCTATAATTGTCTTTCATTATAGGTCCGCTTTCGTTTCCATATACGCATTTTTGGCCACCTAAGAGAACACAGCATGTCGTAGCTGCGCACGTTTCATCGTTTATTTTATTGCACTTTTCCTCTAATTGTATAGGAGATACCTTATATTTATTACAAAACCCCCCACTTTTATTTGTAGAAACATATGTTGGAGTGTTTACAACCGCATTTATACTGCGAGATAAAAACACACTATCTTCATAATACGGAACATAGGTGCTTGCGCCATATTTATAGGACCCGGGTCTGTAATATACTATATTACCTTGAACTGCATTGGATATAACGTCAATCAAGTTTCCATTTACATCATATACTTTTTGCGTTCCCATTTGCGTGTTGTATAAGCTATTTCCCCCGTTTTTTTGTAAATCGTCGTGATATGTTGTGTTTAGATTGTTTAGAGAATTTTTAACATAATCAGAAGGTGCAAGAGGTCCTCCAATACGCTGGTTATATTGAGGAAGTGGTGCATTGGTTGAGGGGGGAGTAGATGTAGCACCTTCTTGTATTTGAAAAGATTCTAGGAGAACACCGGAGCTCGGCACGAGTGGAAGTGTTCGACTATTATCCGGATATGGGTTTAGGAGAACACCGGAGCTCGGCACGAGTGGAAGTGTTCGACTATTATCTGGATATGGGTTTAGGAGAACACCGGAGCTCGGCACGAGTGGAAGTGTTCGACTATTATCTGGATATGGATTATTATCGCAAGATAATAGCCTAGTAGAGTTATATATACCAAAATACCATGATATAATGGTTAATAGAAAGATAGATAATATAAATAGTATGCGTTTTATCATATTTATATTATAACCAGATATTATCTTTTCATCCTGTGCAAGTCCGATGCTCGTTCCGAGGTCGGGAATCGCCACGATTGTATTACCTTCTCCATACAATAAAATTGCTAAATAAAAATCAGAAAATTGAATATTCATAAACAAATTAAAAATATACTACCTATATATTATATTACAATGATTATCCCAGTTAAATGTTTCACATGCGGTTGCGTATTGGCCGATAAATACAGGTATTTCTTAGCGGAAGTTAGAAAGCGAAAACTGCAAAAGGGGGTGAATCTAGATAAAGTTATATATCTTACACCGTCCCATATTGAAAAAACACAAGAAGGTATCGTTTTAGACGAATTGGGATTAACAAATGTATGTTGCCGTAGACATATGCTAACGCATGTAGATATATTATAATTGGGTTCATTCGATGAGAGATGTTTTATCATCTAGGGGGAAAGACAATAATTTTAACTATTTATAAAAAAAGAATCGGTATATTCTTTTTTATATATATTATGTATATGCCTACGAAAAAAAAGCAACATTTAAAAAGGTCGCATAAAAAGCAACATGTAAAAAGGTCGCATAAAAAGCAACATCGACGATATCCGCGTAGTTCTTATATTTTCAGAGGAGGAACATGTTCGGCTTGTGGGTCGTGTATGCAATCATCACCTGCGTTGTTTAGTGGTGGTAATCAAACAATCTATACAAACCGCAGTGGCGGAAATGACAACCTTCCTAGTTATAATGGACTACCACTTCGATATGTATACGGTGAAAATACATATAATCAAGACCCGTCTGACCCACAGCACACAACTCCTTCTAGATTATTATCTTCCGGCGGGAAACCGCGATGCAATAAGAATAAGACCAAAAAAGGTGGGGCTATGGGATTTTCATATTTAAATGGGCAATTGGGAACTAGTCTCGGATTCAACCCGGTGTCCATGATTAGCGAATCATCAGGTGCATCACTTCATACAAATATTATATCCGGGTCGGTTAGTTCAAACGCCTTACAAAATCCAAGTGTATTTACTCAACCAGTCGATACAAAATATAATATATATAATAAACCTATAGCATAGATTTAGGAGAACCTTTCAGCTCAAATGTCTAAATACCATTCAATACTTCTAGCAATACTTTCTTTTTCTAATTACATATTATAGAATGAGTGAATTACCTGGATTAAAAAACTTATGTTTACCTGCGATTGTATATCTATCCTTATCAATGTTTACTGTATTTGTTATGTATTTCCAGAATCTCGGAGACCCAAAGTCATATTGTATAGGTAGATATACATGTAATGTATCGGATGTCGGTATGTTATTTTTAATGAAAATAGTATACATATTATTTTGGACGTGGATACTAAATATAATATGCAGGGAGGGATTTGAAGGAATGTCATGGGTTTTGGTTATCATGCCATACATTCTCATGTTGATTTTTATTCTGACTCTATTTATCCCTAAATAATGCGTCGATTACTTTCTCCTTGGATGATATACCATATCCGATTGAATCTTGAACAGTTCATTATATTATCTGCATTTATTATAACTAACTATATATAATTGTTAATTATGAGCACCCATCGTAATAAACCGAATCCACATGACCCCCATAATCGCACTAAAAAACATTCCTCTAAAAAAGAGGAAGGATGGATTCATATAACTATTCGTGGAGAACCATTTGAACGAGGTATGCAACATGGCCGTTATTTAGCGAGTCATTTTCCCCATATTCGCAAAGTTCTCGCATTCATTGTAAAAAAACAGTTTAGAACGAATCTAAAGGACTATATGAAAACATGCACGAAGCTAATAACCCCGAATATTACAAAATATCACCCGGAATTATTCGAAGAAATACGCGGTATTTCAAAAGGTGCTAAAGTATCCGTCGAGTTTCTAGTTGCATGGAACTCTCTGGTATCTATGTATTCCTATTACGAGTCCATGGCAAATACAGAGGGGCATAGATGTAGTGCATTTATTGCATGTGGCGAAGCTACAAAAGACGGGAAAATTGTTATGGCTCATAATACCCATTCGGATTTCGCAACCGGACCTTTAGCCAATATTCATATGCGTATAATACCGACGAAAGGACATTCCTTCGTTATGCAAACATATGCAGGATATATTGCTAGCGCGACCGATTGGTTTTTGTGCGATACTGGTATTATTGGTTGTGAAACGACTATTTCCAAAACAAATTACGATTTAAAGTTTGGTTCTCCGTATTTTTGCCGGATTCGCGAAGCAATGCAATATGGAACCACTTTAGAAGAATATTCTCAAATAATGCTGAAAAATAATGCCGGGGATTATGCATGTTCCTGGTTGTTTGGCGATATAAACCGGAATCAAATTATGTTATGCGAGATTGGACTACACCATTCCAATATAGAAACGACAACGGACGGTATATTCTATGGCATGAACTCTGCTATGGGGTTTGAACTGAGAAATCTAGAAACCAGCGACCAATCCCATGAAGATTTATCGCAGTCTACCGGGGCTAGAAATGTCAGATTACAGAGTTTATTACATGATAAATACTATGGCCGAATAGATGTTAATATTGCTAAACAAATTATTGGCGACCATTATGATTCCTATACAAATAAAATGACGCCCAGTGCTCTAACGATATGTAAACATTCGAATCTAGATGCAAATGCTACAAACAGAAAGCCATTTTATCCTTGGGGATGCGTAGATGGAAAAGTCGTAGATTCCAATATGGCGCAAAAAATGGAGTTTTTAGGAAGACAAGGCCCCGCGTGCGGAACGCCGTTTTATGTAAAACCGTATATACAAGAACATCCAGAATACAAGGAATGGGCGCCCGTTATGCGAGATATGCCTACACATAAATGGATACGACTGTGATGGATATATTATGGAGTTCCTTCCAAAATCATGAGGGTTTTAACTAGGTCCGCGCGATAATACCCTAAATAGGTTCGTTGTTCGGGAGTAAATGCTAGACAATAAAGGGCTTTTTTCAGATTTTTTATCTCACCTTTAAAGTATTTTATGGTTGCGCATTTCCATAGCGGAATGGACATAATGAAATCGAGATGTTCATGTATAACTGCCCATATTTCATAAGTTATGCGATATTGGTCCGTTAGGTTATGAATTGTGCGCAGTAGCTCAATGAGCGACATTATACGGTGTTTTAGCCATATAGTATGATTGGTGTTTGATAATAACTCATCGTTGGAGAACTCTTCTTCTCCTAATTGCATTGTTATGTTTTCCTTTTCATACTGATAATTCGTATTGTTATATACACCAGTATTGGTTCCGGAACGTAGTTTCATAATGGATATATGGTTTGATATGATATAATATATCATATCATTTCTATATGTGTTTGCTAAATATATTCTGTTTTTACTTCCATTACAAAAAGAAGGAACAAGAGACCAGAATGTTTTGACCCAAAGATTATGAACGACGGTTTATCAATTTTTTAGTTTATTTATCAATATTATAATACAGTTTTCCTTTATTACGAACTTCTTCTTTATAGTGTTTTTTAGCACATCTATATAACTCTCGTTGAAATATGGAATTTGTATCAGATATTTGTAGTGGATATAATTGTTTTGTTCTCAAAATAGCCTGAATATCTAATAGTGAATCGGCGGAAAAATTAATTTTATAATGTTCCCGGTTATTGTATAAATATTGCATAATTACGGGGTTATTATTCAAATCTCCCATATATGACAATATTTTGTTTATAATTTCTATCGGCATACACGTAGTAATTGACATATAAATCCAAGAACTCTATATATTACACCAACCAACAAACCATTTATATTATTTATGATATATCCATAAATAATAACAACGCTTTCTATAGGGATCGAACCTATGACCTTGCGGTTAACAGCCGCACGCTCTACCTACTGAGCTAAGAAAGCACCCATATAATGATGTGGTGGAAATAATTTCATCCAAGTCCTACCGAGACTCGAACTCGGGTTTCCAGATTCAAAGTCTGGAGTGATAACCGCTACACTATAGGACCGATTCAACCAACTTGAGAACTTAGGATAACACCGAAGACCGGAACGAGTGGAGGAGTATGACTATTATCCGGAGATGGTTTATCATCGCAGGATAATAGTAGTTAACACATATTATATATTTCATTTTCTTTATATTCGTTATTGTTAAAATACATTTTATTGTTGCATTTTGCATTTTATATAAAATCTTTGGAAAATTGATTTAGAAATAATTGCATATGAATATCAATTATAATACCCATATATTTTAGAAGATGAACCCAGTAATAACCAATCAAAGTGAGGACGGAAGCACGTATTATTTCACCCTAACTGGGGTTAACGTGAGTTTGGCGAATGCATTACGTCGTATAATGTTATCGGAAATCCCAACATATGCATTTATAGCAGATACATATGAGAACAACAAATGTAATATAGAAATCAATACGTCTCGATTGCATAATGAAATCATTAAACAGCGGTTAGGTTGCATACCTATACACGAAACCAACTTGGATTTATTGGTGGACAAATATATATTGGAGGTGGATGTGAAAAACGACACCGACAACATCATGTATGTTTCCACTGAACATTTCCGCATTCGCAATAAAGCAACCGGTAATTATTTAACGGAACAAGAAACTCGCCGGATTTTCCCCGCAAATACGTTATCCGCGCACTATATCGATTTGGTGCGACTAAAGCCCAAAATAAGCGATTCTATACCCGGAGAACATCTGAAACTGACAGCGGACTTTTCAGTATCTATGGCGAAAGTTAACAGCATGTATAATGTGGTATCCAAATGCGCATATGGAAATACACCGGATTTAACGAAAATAAACGAGGTCTGGGAGGAAAAATTGGCAACCATGGTCAGCGAAGGGTTATCCGAGGCGGAAATTGGGTTTCATAAAAATAATTTCAATACATTAGATGCCCAGCGTATATTCAAGTCCGATTCATTCGATTTTGTGATTCAAACTGTTGGCGTATATGACAACCGCAGTATTATTAAAAAAGGGTGTGCGGTTCTACAAAATAAGTTTGTAGAAATGATTGAAGCCCTAAATAGCGATATAGTTCCAATGGACCGGAGCGAAACCACTATTGAGCATTGCTATGATATAACACTGGAGAACGAGGACTATACGATAGGCAAGGTTATCGAATATATATTATATAGAACATACTATGAAGGGGATAAAACGCTATCGTATTGCGGATTTAAAAAGTTTCACCCGCATTTGCCAACTAGCACCATTCGTATGGCGTTTGTAGCAAGCCCCGGGGATGGTAGACGTGCATGTCGCGATTGTTTAGTCGATGCATGCATACAGGCACAGGCAGTGTTTGCCGAGATTTTCAAGATATTTTAACAATTTTATGATTTATTATAAATATGAATAAAGATATTCCTATATACTATATATTATGCAGTTCTCGGAGGCGTATTTTACATTACCTATAAATCCAGTAGTAGAAATAAGTAGTTTTAGACAGGTTGAACTTCGACGTATAAAACCGTTAGTGTTATGTGATATAGATGATACGGTAATTGGTTATGATAAAACGTATGATTTTTTTTACAATCATTTATTGGCCAATACACCGCCTGTATGGAACAAACCGCCCGGTCAAATGTTAGTTTCTATATTTAATGTTGCTGGTAATAGCCCAACTAACGAGTATGATTTGAAGCGCGCCGCAGAAGGTATGTATATTAATTATAGAAGCAAAAATAAGCCGAAACATTGCGATTATACTGGGTTTATGGATTTAGTCGACCGTGTTAAACAAATAGACGGAGAACTTCAATTTCTTACGGCCAGAAGTAGACAATCCGCAATTCATACCCGTAATCAATTTAGCGAAATAGGATTGAAGTATGATGATTATAGAGTTCATTATACTGGTGGTGTAATGACCAAAGGGGTGTATATTTCTCGATATTTTAATTTAAATATGTATGGAGAGGTCATTTTTATTGATGATTTAGAATCCTATATTAATAGTGTGGTTTCCTTGTGTCCGTCAGTTCGATGCCATAAGTTCAATTATGTTCCTTCATAAAATTGAACTATTTCCGATACATAATAGCAATAACATATCTATTATTTCTATTACAATGTTCCAAAATCTATATAAAGCGGTTATAGCATTATTCGTATGTTCTTGTATGACAACACCTATATTATCCAATAATACTATTGATCAATCTGCAAAGAAAGACGGCGCCGAAAATTGTATGAATACTCTACCACAGAAAGACGATTTTTCGGGAATAACATATGCCAATACGGTTCCTTTTGTTCCCCCCATAACATATGGCAAAGTGATTAAAGTATACGATGGCGACACCATAACTATTGCAGGAAAGCTTCCATATCCCGAATCTCCTGTATATAGAATCGCAGTACGTTTGAATGGAATCGATACGCCGGAAATAAAAGGCCAAACGCAAAAAGAAAAAGAGTTAGCGAAACAAATCCGGAACACCCTGCATGATAAAATATTCGATAAAATCGTGGAACTGAAAAATACGAGCTCCGAAAAATACGGCAGACTTTTGGCCGATGTATATTTAGACGGTATTAGTATTAATGAATGGCTTATCGAACAAGGGTTTGCCGTAAAATACAATGGTGGAACAAAAGAACGCCCAGATGAATGGACGCATTAAATATAATATATATATCTTTATCTTTCGATGATAACCCATTATATCCGGAGAATCCACGCACTGTTCTCGCTATACTATATTGCACTGTATTATGCATAAAATTGAAATACATTTTTATTATTTCACTCTATGTATAATATACATATTTATAAATACACCCAGCTCGCTAATAATTGATACTATGACAGAAATAAACATCATTGCAAGTCCACCTATATTCAGTTTTCTCCCGGATATGGTCATTCGCGTTATATTTGAATGGATAGAAACCGGTGCAAATTGGATTCTCAAATATGACCATGAAACACGCAAATTGCAATATAAAATAAATATGAAAAAAATACTTCGGGATTTTGACGACTATACGGTGAATATTGACGAAATCTTACACCGACGAATATATTGGAAAGCAAACCCGGTCACTATTGTTATATACGGTGAAAACTGCACCGGGATGGAATATACACTAACAAAGAGCGATGATAGTTTTTATGGAGGGAAAATAATCGAACAATACACCGTATTTCAAAGAAACAACCGAGATGAGTATCTACATACATTTGGCGCATTGGAATATTCCGATGATGATATAACTACCCCGCAATATTGGTTTTCCACAAGTTATTATTCGCATGGTGATTCCAATCAACTATTATCCTGTGTTGATAATCCATCTCCGGATAATATTCGAACACCGGCACCGGTCCCTCGCGCGGGTCCGACCTCCGATGTTCTCTTATACAAGGCCAGATGCACTATATCACATGACCGCGAAACTACTCGCGAAAATTACATGCGCAATATGACGCGAGTAGTTTCCGTAAATGTTCCGACGTTTACATTAGAAGAAATGCATGATTTCAAGCAATATGCAAACAAAATTGGCGATACAGGTGTTGACGCAATCGACGTGTTATTGTATCGACAATTTAAAATAACTCATTATGATTATTCTGCTGTTATTTTGCCGGACATGAACGAAATAAACAATACAGAATATTCGTTCGAGTTTTGTGTTTCGCAGATTGCCCGCATGGAGTTCAATCCGCATTTAAATGTATATGAAAAAATTGACGAGGATACAGAATAACTCTACTATATTATATGATTTGTATATTATATGTTTATTATATGACTGTAATTTATAAAAAAACTTGTTTTTCTACTATGACCAATCATATTCCGGTCGATTAGCGGGAGAGCACTCATCTTCAACAATTGTTTAAATCATTTTGAAAATATCTATTACAAAATTGAAATAAACACATACCAATATTCTTTATATTATTAACCAACTTATATTTAGCAATATGGAAAAGAATATTAATAAACGCATCGAGACGTATGTGACCGGGTTAAAAGATAATATACGCGCAAAAATAACGGATCTTGATTTTGCAGAAAAACAAAAAATAAATGAATTATTGGAGTATGTGTATGACTATAATCGTCTCGTTCTTACAAAAGAAGATTTTGTAAAACGCAAACGTGTGAAAAATGCTATACCATTATTGAATAGATGCAATGCTAGACGTGCGAATGGAGAACAGTGCACAAGACAACGAAAAGAAGGTTGTGAGTTTTGCGGAACACATATAAAAAATGTCCCTCACGGCTTTATCTCTGAAACGAATCAGCCAGAAACAAACACTCATAAATTGGAAGTCATTGCCGAAGAAATAAAAGGGATTGTATTTTATATTGATAAATATGGCAATGTCTACAAGACTGAAGACATTTTAGGCGAAAGAGAAAACCCCCAAATTATCGCCAAATATGTCAAGACTGATAGAGGATATACCATTCCAGAATTGGGATTAGTATAGCGAGAACGCCGGAGGTCGGAACAGTGCGAGGAACAGTGCGAGGAACGAGCACAGGTGTTCGAGGTTTATCCGGAGATGTGTTATCATCGCAGGATAAAGGGTATCCAGTGCAATGTGAAAATCCGGCTCTATAATCCGGAGATGGTTTATCATCGCAGGATAATAGCTCCGAAATTGCCACTATTATTTATACATCTGATTTATACATCTAATTTCCCAACCTTTCTTACTATACTTTCTTTTACCACTTCTTCGCGATTATCCATTATAAAGTCATTTAATTCCAATGCTCGATTCACATCCCCTTTATAATAATTTGCCAAAATACCAACTAGATTTTTTTTTGTTATGGGTTTTTTCACGTTTTTTTTGGTATACATGAGTTGTCCGTCTTTTAGGTCAAAACAATCTATTTCGTTTTTTTTCATTACTTCCATAAGGTCTTTTGAAATGTTTTTTTTCTCGGTTTTACGAATAGCTTGTTCTTTTTGTAGTGCGCGAAGTTCATTGTCTATTCGAACCCATTCTTTTACACATTTTATTAATTGTTCTTTCGTTTCCATAATATTATTAGTATATATACATATTATATTTTTATGTCCATTGTAATATACTATTATCATTTAGTAAAATAATAATATATTTTTTATGAATAATATATAACTACAACTATGATTTTTACAAATCCTAGAACTATAGCAAATGGCACAATTTCTAAACAAAATATAACCTGGATAACTAAATATAATAAACCTGTATCAAAAATTGCAAATACTCCAATACCACAGTCATCGCCAATCAACAGTATTACAGAAGTTGTCGAACAACCTGATCCAAATAAGAAAAAAATGAAATGGGGAGAACCTGTATGGTTTTTCTTTCATACAATAGCTGAAAAGGTAATCCCGGAAAGATTTTCACTAATACGTATAGAATTGTTAAAAATCATATATAATGTATGCAGAAACTTACCATGTCCTATATGTGCTGAGCACGCCAGTCAATATTTAGACAATACCAATTTAAATACGATTCAGACAAAAGAACAGCTTATTGAGTTTTTATACACATTTCATAATGAAGTAAACCGACGAAAAGGGTTCTCTGTTTTTCCCAGAGAACTTTTACGAGAAAAATACGCGTCGGCAAATATCAGTAATATAATCCGTTATTTTTTGACCAGTTTTTTAGATAAATCGTATAGCATTCGAATGATTGCGGATGATTTTCATAGAAAACGATTAGTGGATGAGATACGTTCATGGCTGACATATAATATTGGCAATTTTACTGGATAAATATTAGACACATTGAGCCGGTATAGCTACTGTTTTTGTTGTGGTGTGCATCTAAACATTTGTTTCGATGGTCGAGAACATACTTGTGAATTGGCAATACCGCTAAAATATTGCAACTTTATAGAACCGGTGGAACGTATGATTCGAGCCCATATTATTCCACATAAACCACCGAATATTACTGCACCAGATAACAATAAAGAACTAACACATCCATATGTCCTATTCCATATAATTTCTCCTATAATTAGAATCGAAAATAGAATTACTGTTGCAATGTTCTCTATTATCAATTTATAATGGACAATAACATCCATTAGATAAGCCATTGTATATGAAATCACCACTAAACTAAGGGGTATAACCGACACCCGTCCGGTGTCAGTCAGTGTTAGAGCATTACATATTTGTTCATTTGCCTCAGGAATCGGAGCAACATACCGTTGAAACCATGCGCCCAATACTGCAGCCGCAAAGCAAGCAAGTAATAGACCGCCCAAATATATGATACCTTTTAAATCATTATTCATAATTGACGATAATGAAAAAAAACACACAATAATAAATGGTGATAATCGAAATGCAGTATATAAAATAAACTTTAAATTGAGATTTCCAGCAGGCATGAAATATGTATATATACATATGAGAAAGTATTTATCCTTCGACGATACCCCTCCGGATAAACCCAGACCAACCAATGCTCGTTTCTTTATCCTTCGATGATAAATCATCTCCGGATAAATCTCAAACACTTTCGGTCGTTCCGACCTCCCGCGTTCTCGCTATCTCCGTAATCGCCACTATTGCGATATTTTAATGGCGATTCGTTATTCATGATACAGAGAATCCGTTATGTAAGAGTCCAATATATTATGCACCAAAAACATGCGATATAGCTTGGTCAATAGTAGTTATTTCCAAAAACTGTATATCATTTATCGACACTTGTCCGGGTCGAGAACCCACTATAGGTTCAGGTGATTGGATACTATATGGGTTATCCTTCGATGATAAACCGTCTCCGGATAAACCTCTAACACATGCACTAGGAACAACCGCATGGGGGGTCGAAGATACTGATAGTTCTCCGTATTTTTCTATAAAATCATGATAATCATTTGCATTTGCTTCGGGATATAAAAATATTTTCACGCCGGCTTTTATTCCTCCCAATATTTTACAATCCAGTCCACCAATTGCCGACACTTGTCCCTGCAAATTGATTTCTCCGGTTATAGCAATCGTATTATTTATAGGTATATTGTTTAATAAACTATATATAGCAATAGTTATAGCAGTGCCTGCAGAGGGTCCGTCTTTTGATACTGCGCCTTCTGGACAATGTATATGAAGTCCTTGACATTTCGTTTCTTCAAACTGTTTTATAAGTTCTCGTTTTCTCTCAATAGATGTTAATTTCCATGCTAAACTTTTAGCAACATTCATACTTTCTTTCATAATATTTCCCTGTAATCCAGTTAGTCGTAATTCTAAAAATGTAGATGACGGAAAAAACATGGTTTCTATCGGAATAATTCCACCTTTTCCTAAAGCGTTTGCCCATAATCCATTTATAATTCCGATATTGGGTGATTGCGGTATTTTTGTGATTTGCATTTTATTATATTTTTTCAAGTATTTCGTGTCCAAATCCTCTATGGATATAGTTATAGGAATAACAATAGATTCATCCGTGGATTTTAATAGTTCTAGATTTATTTCTCCAAACAAATCGAATAACACTTCTTTTAATTTGCGAACACCGGGTTCTAATGTATATGTTTCAATAATATATTCAATTATTTTGTCGTCAAACTCTACTATATCCGTAAACCCCATTTTTGCATTGATTTCGGGTAGAATATATTCTCTCACAATAATCATTTTATCGTCCAATGTTAAATTATTAAACCGAATACGATGAATACGGTCTAATAAAATACGGTCTATATTATCCGGGTCGTTATAGGAAAATATAAAAAGGGCTTTAGACAAATCCAAATTGATACCATTATAGTATTTATCTTGAAAACAATCGTTTTGGGTGGTATCTATTAAATGTGTCAAAATACCAATGATTTCTTTTCCATGTTCGGTCTTACTTACTTTGTCGAGTTCATCTATGTAAATAATCGGGTTCATACATTTGGATTCCATTAATATATCAGTTATTCTGCCCCATATCGAATTGACATATGTATAACTATGACCTTCTAGCGTAGAACCATTAGATGACCCCCCTAATGCTATAAATGCAAATGGCCGAGATTGGCCATTCTGGTCAATTAAACATTTAGCAAGACCTTTTTTTGCTACCGATGTTTTACCTACACCAGGAGAACCTTCAAATCCGAAACAATATCCCGTTTGTTCTCCATTCATCCATTGACCGATTATTTTTAATATTTGGTTTTTTGCATATTCATGTCCGTATATAGATTTATTCAATATATCGGTTATATTTGTCATTTCGCGTTCGACTTGTTTTACGGCATTCCTAACGATTGTTATTTCTGGAACGATATGTTTCAATAGATTATTATGGTTGATAGTGGTATATTGGAATATATAAGAAAATATTTCCGTTTTATATTGGGGATATATATCTAAAATCCCTTGCATATTTGCGCGCGTTTTTTTTGTTATATTTAGGGAAATCTTATATTCTATATTATCCCGCAAAATAATGGAATGAATGTATTTCACTACCAATTCTTTATATGGTTTAGACAACTTGTCAAACGTGTTCATTATGGTTTCAGTATCTATTGGCGAGCTTTCTATGTATTTAAGAAGCATAGAACTATATTTTAGCAATTCTACATTCGTATATTTTTGCTTTTGTGGAAAAGTGCAAGTGTCTATGATATTATTGTATAAAGGGGGCAGTTGTCGCAATAATTGAATAAATCTAGCATTATTCGTTTTCACTATTTTTAATAATTGTTCTTCCCGGTAGACTCCAAAAGGTATTTTTAACAGACCTTCTAAATATTGTTTCGCTTTGGAGCTAGAATCATCACTTTTACCTTTTATCTCTTTTAATTTCACCATCGCTTTTTCTTTGATATATTCCGGAACTTTCATTAAATATATTTGCTGTTCAATCGACACCCGGTTTATATCGTATTTGTTTACCATATCTTGCGTATATTTAACGGTAAACTTCATTACGTCTTTAAAATGCATTTTTGCCGGCCAAGATAAACTATCGTAAATAAGTATTTGGTCTTTTGTATCCATGGTTTCGCCTATAATATGATTTTGATTCGACATACCAATATTATTGGCAGTAATAACATCATACAATAAATAGGTCATATATTTGACTTCATCGTCAATATTGTATGATAAAAGATTAACTATCATATCTCTTTGTGCATAAATATCCATTTCGACAAACTTTTTAATAATAAAATCCGGTTTGTTTTCTTTAATCATACATATATCTTTCACGGCTATCCAATATTTTTTGTATATATCTTCCGTTCCAAATAGTAAGAAATCTTTCAATGTCATCATATCTATATATTTTGTTAAAATGTTTTTATCTATATTGGAACCCTCGGGTATATTCGAAAGTATTTCATTTCGGCGTGTATTAATATAGCGATTGGAAATCGTCCGGACTACTATATCATCCACGATTCCAGTTATAATCAGCGCTTTTTGAGATGTTGTATTTTGTATAACTACACGTATACCGTTCATTTTACTGAAAAAGTTATGTTTATGTTGTGTATCGATATCATAACATTCATAACTATGAGAACGTTCTATATGCAGTATATCTTCCGTCATTTTATTTATACATAAATGCTCCCCCTTGTGAGTATCCCGCGTTGGCGCAGATATTGATTTATATCCAATGGGGTGTATATACTTTCGGATAAGTTCTATTTTATCTTGTAGGTCGATATTATTACATACGATTTTGGTTTGTTGAGAACCTATACATATATATAATAAATCGTCAAAGTGTTTTGTTCCGAAACTACAAAGAATGATTGACAATTTGTCTATAATATTTTGTAATAAGTTTATCATTTTTTCGTTATATTCAGTATGATTGGCCGATTGGGATGGATGAACATCCCGTATGTTCTCGATGATATCGATTGACTTTTCATATACATCGTTTATATTCTGAATACATAGATTTATATCACTATTACTAAATATATCGTGGGTTTTTAATTGCTGGACATGCAATATTGTATTACGCATTATTTCTTGAAAATATAAGGTTTTTTCATGTATAAATTGTATTGTTTCTGTATTGCTGTCCTTTAATGCGGTTTTTACTTTGACCGTATTTTTCAAAATAATTTCATTCGTCAATCGTTTCATACCAATAAGATATAATTTATATTTATAGATTAAATAATAATATTGCGATAATAATATTGCGATAATAATATTGCGATAATAATATTGCGATAATAATATTGCAATAATAATATTGCGATAATAATATTGCGATAATAATATTGCGATAATAATATTGCGATAATAATATTTATAGTAAAATATATAAAAACAACATTATGTTATATATAGATTCATATGGGAATACCTAGCTATTTTTCGTATATTATTAAAAATCACTCGAAGATTTTGAGCACATTGCATTTTCAAAAGAATGTTGCTCGCACTCCTTTTTCAAAATTGTATATGGATTGTAATTCAATTATATACGATTCGTTTTACCAACTGGAAAAAAAAGATGAATATCACACTATGACAGTGGAGGATATAGAACACCATATTATAGCGAATGTTATCATATCTATTAAAAAATATATACACATCATCAATCCATCTACGAACATATATATTGCGTTTGACGGTGTCGCCCCATTTGCTAAAATGGAACAACAGAGAACCCGCCGATATAAATCCCACTATTTAGCGACATTGCCGTTTATGGAAAAAAAGACCCGGTGGAATACGGCTTCTATTACACCTGGAACGCAGTTTATGAATAAACTAACAGCTTCTATATCGAAAGCTTTTGAGAAACACGAATCTGTATACAGTGTTCGCGAGATTATTGTATCCGGGTCCACCGTTCCTGGCGAAGGAGAACATAAAATGTATCAGCATTTGCGGGATACGGCAACCTTACACGACAATGTGGCTATATATGGATTGGATTCGGATTTGATTATGTTGTCTATATTTCACACAGTATATTGTAAAAACATCTATATTTTTCGAGAATCTCCCGTGTTTGGAGATACAAATAAACAAAAAACCCCGGCCGACAGCAATTTGCCGTTGTTTTTGAATGTTTCCATGCTTATGCGGTCTATATCGGTGGAAATGGGATGCAGTGCATATGACCGGCGCCGGGTATTTGATTACGTATTTCTGTGTTTTTTTCTAGGGAATGATTTTTTACCGCATTTTCCCGCGCTAAATATACGCACTCATGGAATACAAGTATTGCTAGATACCTATCGGAATATTATCGCCAAGAAGAATGAATATATTATTTCACATAATGGCCACTATATTATGTGGAAAAACCTATATTTGCTTGTGCAGTATTTAGCGACAAGTGAACATACTCTTTTGTTGCAAGAATATGATGTTCGCGCAAAGTGGGACAAGCGTCATTGGCCGGAAAAGACACCTAAAGAAAAGGAAGAACTGGTTAATAATGTTCCGGTTATTTATCGCGCAGAAGAGAAATATATATGCCCAAACGAACCACATTGGGAAGATAGATATTATTCGGCATTGTTTCATTGTTCCACAGACCGACCTTTGGATATCCGCGCCATTTGCATCAATTATTTAGAAGGATTGGAATGGGTTTTTAAATATTATACTCGGGGATGTCCAGATTGGAAATGGAAATACAATTATCATTATCCACCACTATTATCGGATTTAGTTCGATATGTTCCGCATGGTGGACGAGAGTTTATTCGCCCCAATAAACATGCACCATTTTCGGCATATGCCCAACTAAGCTATGTATTACCGCCTGCACAATTTGTCTTATTGCCGGACAAAATCCGTGAATATTTAGAAACCCATTATTCGGATGTATATGCTAAAAAATTGGAGTTTCAATGGGCATTTTGCCGATATTTTTGGGAAGCCCATAATGTAAATACGCCGATAAGTCTACGTGATTTAGAACAGTTGGATGTGCATTTTGCAGCGAGAACACATGAGGTCGGAACGACCGGAACGACCGGAACGACCGGAACGACCGGAACGACCGGAACGACCGGAACGACCGGAACGACCGAAAGTGTTCCAGATTTATCATCGAAGGATAAAGGATGAACTTAATTACGAAAGAGAACCCAAAAATAAGTTAACCAATACAATTTAAACATAATACGTTATATTGTATTACTATTATGACACCACAACTATCGACTATATTACAATTTCATACCGGAAAATTGCCGGGCACCGATATATCCTCAAACGGGTTTGAATATCCTGTTTTATTTTCGGACGTCGCCGAAGACGACCAATATCATTTCGGAACTTTAGATATATCAACCGTTCCAGCCGACCCATTACCATACACATGGGATGTCAAGTTTAGTATTGACAATTCGGGTTCTATGTCCGATAAATGTAGCGATGGACGCACCAAATTACACCATATTAAGCATACGTTAGGAAATATTATCAGGCTGTTCTCCACCTACACGGAAATAACCTTCCATGTATGTATTCATACATTTAATGATACAACCCGCCAAATCATTGATTTTACAACCGTATCTCAAGCAAACGTAGATGAAATATTGGCAAAAATATCCACTATATATGATGAAGGGTCGACCAATTTATTACAACCTATAACGGAAACCACGGAGCAAATGGCTAAACGCGCAACCACCTACCCAACCAATAAACAATTGCATTTTCTAATGACGGACGGAATCGATAGTTGTGATAATAGCTCAGACGCAATCATCGAATCCGTTCCATCCAATTATGAAACGGTCGTATTTGGATTTGGGATAGACCATGATTCCCATACTCTAATGAAAATCGGCGATAAACCACGGTGCAGTTATGGATTTATTGCGGAAATCGAGAAAGCTGGAATCATATATGGAGAATATATTCATAATATATTATATCGCATATGCACGGATGTTTCCATCGAATTGCAGTCGGCTGAAATATATGCATGGAAAACGAATACTTGGGAGAACGTGTTATATATAGATGGTTTAGCAAGTGAAATGACAAAAACCTTCTTTGTCCGCACAAAAAACGACCCAAAAACAATAACGGGGGATATAAGAGGATGTATATGTTCATTGAATGAACCCCAAACGGTTGAATTGCTTGATACGATTGAATTATTACCCCATTTATTAGACTCTTCCGGAGAACTGGATGTTGTCGATTTATTAGACCATATGTTTCGTTATAAAACATTAGAACTATTATACGAAGCCAATATGATAGCGAGAACGCGGGAGGGCGGAACGACCGAAAGTGTTCGAGATTTATCCGGAGATGGTTTATCATCGAAAGATAAAGCCCTACAATATAATACTAGTGGATTTTGGAGAAATAGACCACCGAGTGTTTCGAATCCATACATCATACGTATTCGTAAAAAATTACTCAATTTATATACAAATATGCAAGCATATATCAAGACGCGATATCCGACTGGTTCGCCGTTTATGGAAAGCCTGTTGGACGATATATACGTATCTAGAGTATCGTTTGAAAAGGCCAATACTCGGATTTTTTCATTAACCCGCCATAGAACCCAGGGTAATCAAAACGTGTATACCCCAACGGGTATAAATGATTTTATTGATGGTATGCCCCATATCTCTAAATATGATTATTTACCGGATGCACCTGACACAATCTATCCAGACGATTTGGAATACCAATTTGCCAGTCATACTATTTCACAGTTATCACACGAAGTCTATACAAGTCCTACTTTAAAAAATGTGATAAGGTCTACTAGTGATACATGAAACGTCTTCGTATAGCGAGAACGCGGGAGGTCTGAACGACCGAAAGTGTTCGAGATTTATCCGGAGATGATTTATCATCGAAGGATAAAGACCTCATGCCAACATATAAATGAAAATAATATAAACATATATGATTATATTGTTTATCTAACTATTTTCATATATCAACATGATAGACCCTAGCCATTTAATGGAAATGACCATTTATTCTAAATTGATTAATGAAACGTCAAATATTATTATGTCTGATGTGCGCATATTATACACATTAGCATTTCTATATTTTTTATATAAAAACGTTCCACAAAATTATTATGACAATATTATGGCCTATATTCACACAGTGGAGGAAAGTTTTATAGTCATACCTTCTCATAAAAAAACGTATCATGTGGGCGGATATTCGGTATCAAAAGAAATAACAAAAATAAAGTATAGCCCTAGATTCAAAGCAATACATCATTTCCTATTGCACACCTGCTCGAAAATGTTCTCCCAAATGTATGAAATAATGGAGATAGATGATGTATGTAAGGACTACTCGCATACCGAACAGCTTGATTTTATTCTCATGCCATTTCATAACAAAAAGGAGTTGATATGTCCGATAAAAAACATATATTTAGAAATATCTGTTTCCACCGATGATACATCAGAAGAAAAAAATGAAAAGGTAAAAAAGACGGCGCAATCCTACAAACAATATTCTTGCAAGATTTCCACTCCCGGTAGTAATCCATCTATTCTACAAGAGTTTATAGACGACTGTGTAAGAGGATATAAAGAGTATGTAGATAAAAATACATATAAACAAGTTGTTTTCGAATATAGTAAAACAGAATATGATGACAATGACAAGCGGGTTGCTAAATATATAGAAACGCCATTTGTATCCAATAAATATTTGGATAAGAATATTTTCTTCCCAGAAAAAGAACATTTTTTAACGCAAGTAAATAAGTTCGTATATAATAAGGATTATCACCGAGATAAATACATGCAGTCTGGGCAGACATATAAGTTGACATTATTGTTATATGGAGAACCTGGAACTGGAAAAACATGTATATTGCGAGGATTGCTAAATCATACAAAACGGGACGCAATATGGATTCCGTGGTCGAATGTCAAAACGTGCAGTGATTTATCCAGTATTTTGAGGGCAACCAAGTTCAATGGTAAGCCGAGACAGCTAAAAGATGTCATTTTTATATTTGAAGATTTTGATGCAAATAGTAGCAAAGTATTAAAGAAGCGAAAACTGATTAAAAAAGAGAAATGCGATTCGCCTGACGAGTTTACGTTAATGACAAATACATTGGCTGAAAGAGCGTCGGATTTAGATACGCCTAAAGAGATATTGGACCAAATAAAGTCCTTGAAAGAGTTTGCAACAAATATGTTGGGTCCCGGAACACATAAAATAGATGACGAATTGACATTAGAGTATGCGTTAAATATGTTTGATGGAATCGTAGAACAAGATGATGCTATTATTGCATTTACAACGAATCATATAGAAGATATAGACCCGGCAGTATTTAGACCTGGGCGAGTGGATTACATGTTGGAATTAAAAAATATAGAAGAGAAGGATGTGTTAAGAATGTTGAAGTTGAAGTATGTGGAGTATGAAGAGTGTAATGAGGAAGAGTATGTGAAAGGGTTGTTGTCAGGAG
>Ga0209550_10000055_pt1 | contig 81706 bp, 72 predicted proteins | sample LauGreSuBDMM15SN_2_FD_187567 | JGI IMG/M metagenome (GOLD analysis project Ga0209550, IMG submission 187567) | Freshwater lake microbial communities from Lake Michigan, USA - Su13.BD.MM15.SN (SPAdes) (version 5) | ecosystem: Environmental > Aquatic > Freshwater > Lake | place: Lake Michigan... | reverse complement strand
ATTTGCTTTCAAAAATTGTTCTTTATATCTTTACCAACAACGCATTATGGTTAAAGGCCAATGATGGTAAGTGTTGTAAGGATTTTAAGGAAAGAAAAAAAAAGAACTGAAAAGTCGTTCAAATTTAGGTTTGAATGACTTTTTTTATTTGTATCTTAATTCGATTTGGTTGAATATGGAAACATTTTTTTCATTTATGTTGAAATGGGAATAATAATTAACTTTGTTTATCTTAGCTGAGTTTTTAATTGATATGAAAAATAAATTGCCCTTAGTAAAAGAGCTAGAATCAATACATTTTTTTTCATCATTAGATGAGATGACAGAAGACAACTACAAATGGTTGGCTTCGATTACTCCAGAGCAGCATTTACATAATGCATTAAATCATATTAAGCAGATTTATGCAGAAGAGTTAAGGCAAAATCCAAATTTAGGAACTGAAATAGTTTTTGATTGAAATTGCATTAATAAACTTCCCTAAAATAATTCCAACTGCTGCGGTACCACAACTTTTTCTGCTTCCTTTTTCCCAAAAAAAATCTCCATCATCCCAAATTGCTTGTCTGTTATGCTAAGAATGCCCACATGGCCCTTACTTGGTAATGACTCTTTGGTTCTTCTTATGTGTACCTCCGCATTTTCTCTGCTGGCACAATGCCTCAGGTAAATGCTAAATTGAAACATGGTAAAGCCATCTTGCAATAATTCCTTCCTGAACCGAGCCGATATTTTGCGCTCTGCGGCGGTTTCGGTTGGTAAGTCGAAAAATACTAGCACCCACATAATTCGGTATTCGTTTAAGCGTTCCATTAACTAAATTCTGGATACAATATTTTCCTCTCACTTCCCTCATAACATTGTGCTAAACTGCTTGTAGAGCGCTGCAATGCAACCATCATTGGACTTCGTTGATTGTTGAGGATTACTTCTTTTGCGGGTAAGGTAAGTATCTTGGCTTTGCAAAATTTGTCTAAATTTAATTCCAAGTTTGGCGATTCTTGAAGCATTTCATAAACCATTTCGTCGGCATAAATTCTATAGGGCTCCATTATATCATCTGCCAAACAATAGGCATTGTATTTATTCCTATGATGTATGCCTAAAGTTGGAAGAAGTCCGCTACCTATCAATGAGCGTGCTACAGTTGCTCTTATTATGGCGTATGCGTAATTTAATAGGTTATTTGGATACATGCCAAATCTATCTCGTGTAAAATCTTGGATCAAACCACCAAAAATTGTTTTCCAATACACTGCTGCTGCCCTGCCTTCCAGGTTATTGGTATCGCCACTATTTACATCGTTTGCAAATTGCAAAAGCCCTTTCGATTCTTGGGTAAATCCTGTTTTGTTTAACAGTGCTGCTTGGTTCCTAATTTTATATTTAATGGTTTGTTGCCAAAGTTGTTTCTTCAAGGGTTCACTGGCTTCTATTTGGTTTCTGAATCTTTCTTGTTGGGTGTTATGGCCTTCTAATGGCATTAGCAAAGAAGCTGGTAGGTGATTGGCATCGCAACTAACCAAGGCAATATTATATGCTGCAATTTGCTGCAACACTGTATGTGTAATTGTAATTTGTTGGTGATCCAATATCAATATACCAATATCTTCAATAGGAATTTTCTTGGTTAATATTTGGTCTATTCCTTTTCCATCTGGCACTTGTAACTCCAGTTGCTTGTCTTTAACACAAACATAATAGGGATTGCCGAGGTAAATGGTTTTCTTAATCATAATTTCTGGCTTATTATGAGGTGTTTACAGAAATCGTGCCAGAATAATTTACAGGATAATAACGAAGTTTAAGATTTAACCTAACACCTTAAAAAATCTCCTTAAAAAAATTCGTATAATTGCCAGTGTTAAACCAAATCCAAAACATAATTTCAATCATGTCTATACCTAACATATTTAGTCCAGAAATTTGCCAATCAATTATTGATAGGATCAATTCATTAACTCCGCAAACTCCTGCAAAATGGGGTAAAATGAGCGTTGATCAAATGTTGGCCCATTGCAATGTTACTTATGAAATGCTTTACGAAGACATCCATCCAAAGCCAAATTTTTTGATGAAAATTGTTTTAAGAAATTTGTAAAACCTCTTGTTACAAATGAAGCGCCCTACAAACATAATTCTCAAACCGCACCCGCTTTTTTGGTTAAGGAAAGTAAAGATTTTGATAGGGAGAAAGCACGTTTAATCGCTTATTTACAAAGAACCCAGCAAGCTGGTGCAGCAAGTTTTCATCATAAAGAATCACATTCTTTTGGACCCTTAACCACGCAAGAATGGAACAATCTTTTATACAAACATTTGGATCATCATTTAGGGCAATTTGGAGTTTAGGTATATTAAATTTGGCCTTTTTTAATTTAGGTTTTTCATACTTAAGCCTATCCTTTTTCTTGGCAAGTCAATCTCTATAACCTTTACTTGAACCTGCTGCTGCAATTTAACTACCAATGTTGGATCAGCAATAAATTTATTGGCCATTTCAGAAATATGAACCATGCCATCTTGCTTTACACCAATATCTACAAAGCACCCAAACTTGGTAATATTGGTTACAATGCCAGGTAGGATCAAACCAATGCTTAAATCTTCTGGTTTTTTTACATTCCCAAATGAAAATGCTTTGGCCCTCTCTCTTGGGTCTAAACCGGGTTTGGCTAGCTCAGCTAAAATGTCGTTGATACTTGGTAAACCTATGGTTTGTGTGAGGTAATTTTGGGCAACAATTTGCTTGCGTACGGTTTCATTTTTGAGTAAATCTGCTACGGTGCATTTTTGATCCAAGGCCATTTTTTCAACAATTTGGTAGGCTTCTGGATGAACCGCAGAGTTATCGAGTGGGTTTTTGGCATTGGGAATCCTTAAAAAACCTGCACATTGTTCAAAGGCTTTTTCTCCCAATCGAGGTATTTTTAATAATTGTTTCCTGCTTTGAAAAGGACCATTGTCATTTCTAAATTGAACAATGTTTTGTGCCAGTTGTGGACCTAAACCAGAAACGTGCATGAGCAAGCTTTTACTTGCGGTATTTAAGTTTACACCTATGCGGTTTACACAACTTAATACCACGCTATCTAAGCTTTGTTTTAACTCGTTCTGATCTACGTCGTGCTGGTATTGCCCAACACCAATTGATTTTGGGTCAATTTTAACGAGCTCTGCTAGTGGGTCGGCAAGCCTTCTGCCGATTGAAATTGCGCCTCTCACGGTAAGGTCTTTGTCTGTAAATTCTTCTCTGGCAATTTCAGAAGCAGAATAAATGGAGGCACCATTTTCATTCACCATAAATACTTCTGGCATTGGTTCAAACCGAATACTTTTTATAAAATCTTCTGTTTCTCTACCAGCAGTTCCGTTGCCAATGGCTATTGCTTCAATTTGAAATTTGGCCACCCATTTTTCCACGGCAATTGCCGCTTTGGCAAATTCTTTTTGTGGCTCATGCGGATAAATAATTCCTTCCTCCAACAAGTTGCCAGCCTCACTCAAGCATACTACTTTGCAGCCAGATTTAAAGCCGGGGTCAATGGCCAAAATTCGTTTTGAACCAAGAGGTGCTGAGAGCAATAACTGGCGCAAATTTTCTGCAAAAACTGCAATGGCTTCTTTGTCGGCTTTTTTCTTACTTATGTTTCTGTATTCTGTTTCAATGGAGGGGCCTAATAAGCGCTTATAGGAATCTTTACAGGCCAAGGCAATTTCATTTCCAGAGGGTGTTTTTCTATGAATAAATAATTGTTCTAATTTTTGAATAGCTATTGCTTCATCTGGTTCAATACTTATTTTTAATAGTCCTTCTTCTTCGCCCCTATACATGGCAAGTATGCGGTGCGAAGGACAACGATTGAGGGATTCTTGGTAGTTATAATAATCTTGGTATTTGAATGCTTCTGTTTCTTTTCCTTTGGCAATCTTTGAATGAATAAGGGCATATTTATCAAATTGTAACCTAATGGCATTGCGCGCTTTTAGGTCTTCATTGATCCATTCTGCAATAATATCTTTTGCACCTTGCAAGGCTTCGTTTTCGGTTTTAATAGTATTATTTAGGTAGCGCTTGGCCTCTACATTTACTTCTTGGTAGCTTTCTTTCATTAGCCAATGGGCAAGCGGTTCTAGTCCATTTTCTTTGGCAATGCTGGCTTTTGTTTTTCTTTTTACCTTAAAGGGCAGGTATATATCTTCTAGTTCGTTTGGTTCAGTGCAATTATTGATACTTAACTCTAGGTTAGTTGTTAATTTACCAAGTGAGGTAATGGTTTCTAGGATAAAGTTTTTTCTTTTTTCAAAAGTTGCGAATTGAATAGCGGCAAGTCTTATGGCTTCAATAGCAACTTCATCAAGGCCCATGGTAGCTTCTTTTCTATACCTAGCAATAAACGGAACGGTAGCACCTTCATCCAACAAGTTTAAGGTATTGCTAATTTGTTTGGTGGATATGGCAAGTTGCTTAGAAAGCAGGTTAAGAAGTGTTTGGCGTTGTTTCATATTTCTGCAATAATACTAAATAAGAAGTTTAACCAATTTACGTTTTACAAGATACTCCGAATTTTATTCGGGGCATTTTTGTTTTATTTTTGGATGTAATCAGACCAATTTTTGGAATTATTTTGGTGTTTTCAATCATTTTTGGGTCAAAAAGAATAATTAAGAGATATTTAAGTACACTTTTTCATCAGAATTAGTATCTTCACTTTGTTAAATAATGGCATGAAAAAATACCTACTACTCTTATTTTACCTATTTCCATACTTTTTGTCGGCTCAAAATTGCAAAATTGTTGTGGCAACCAATAAGGTTTGTTTGGGCAATACCCTTTTATTTGGTGCAACTTTTAATGCAGGATTAACAGCAACTTCTTATAGCTGGAATTTTGGAAATGCCGCTACCAGTTCTCAAGCTTCTCCTGTTTATCAATACCCAGCACGAGGCAAATTTGTGCCTACCCTTACCATCAATTTTTCTAATGCTACTTCTTGCACCCTAACTGGAGATACCATACAAGTTGTAGATAATCCAAAGGCAAATTTTAACGTTACATCTGCGCTCACCCAATGTTTTAAAAATAACCTTACTTGTATGGATGATATTTCTACAACAGGTTTAGACAATGCGCCTATTGCTAGCAGGTTGTTTTTGTATGGTGATGGTGGTTTTAGTAATCAAGCTCCTGGTACAGGTAATACCATTTGTCATAGTTATTCAAACCCCCTAGGTGGTGTATACACCTTGGTGTTAGAAGTTACAGATGCCAACAATTGCATGTCGAGAAAGGAGCTTACAAATCATGTAACCGTCTACTCTAAAATGCAAGAGGTGAGTTTTAAAACTAATTACATCACTCAATGCGGTAAAACCCCTGTTTTGTTCACCAATACCTCAAAAATTCCTCAATCGCAAGTGGCAAAATATACTTGGGATTTTGGAGATGGTTCAACAGCTACAACGCCTTGGACTGGTTTTACTCGCACCTATACCACTTCGGGCAAGTTCACCGCAAAGCTTGCTGTTGAAGATAAAAATGGCTGTAGAGATACAGCTGTTGTTTATCCTGCTGCGGAAAATTATTTAATAGACAGCACCATTTATTTAAATAGTATTTCAATGTGCTACAATAGCAATGGATTTAGAGTTCGATCCAATAATTTTTATGGCGGATCAGCTCAGGTTTGGTGGGCTTATTACAAGGTTGGTAATCCCATTAGAGTTGATACCTCTGCTTCAAATGTTCATGCTCAAAATGGAATTTTATATCTTTCTGATACCATCAATTTTACTGAATGTGGTGAGTTTCAAATTAGGATGTATGTGAAGTTAGGTAATTGCTTTGTAAGGCGAGATACAACAGTAAAAGTACTTGGTCCAAAATCTGTAATAGAAACTCGGTTTGATCCAATCATTAATAGTATTCAATGTGAAGTGAACGATACGGTGAAATTCCGCACTCCAGTTGGCGACCAATCTTGTTTTTATAATAATGGTGCCCTGTATCGTTTGTGGGATTTTGACGATGCTTTTGCCCCAAATTGCACAACTGATACTAAAAATGGAATCAATGTGGGTGTTAATTGTAGGTACAGTAAAGATAGTATTGCCGTAAGGCATGCTTATAAAATAGGAGAAAATAGGTGTTATTTCCCAAAACTTATTTTAACAGATATGGTCTCGGGTTGTACAGATACCAGCAAGGCTTCAATGAAACTTACTTCTCCAGATGCAGGATGGGACAGCCTTTCTACACCTATTAGAAGAGGTTTGTATTATACCGAGAAAAGGCCTTGTTTAGACAATGTGATTTCGTTTTTCTTGGATGAAACACTTCCTTTGTGTGGCCGAGAATTAGCATGGATCATGCTAGATTCTGTTTGCCCAGGTGCCGCTTGGACTAGAATAGATACTTTTGCTAATTTTTATAACCATGTGTATTCCACTACTTGCGATCCTTCTGGTTATGTAACTGTTGGTTTAATCATTAAAAATGGAAAAGATAAAAATGGCAAAGATTGTTATGATACTGCCTGGTATCATAATTTTCTAAAATTCTTTCCAATTAATCCAATGTTTTCTGTGGTTCGAACCAATGCTGGTTGCGGTCCTTGGATGGTGAAGGCTACCATGGCAGATTCAATTCAAGATAGCCTCAAATTGGTGGTCATGAATTTTAATGCTACTGGTGGGACAAGAACCATTAATTTTGGGCCAAACGACTCAATAATTCCCAGTCAGTATTATACTTACACCACTCCTGGCATAAAAAGAATTAGTGTAAGTATAACCAACACTCGAGGTTGTGTTAAAATCTTTGATCAATATATAAGCTTGGGTTATTACAGGAATTTTGTGCCCGATAAAACGGTGGTTTGTTTAAATGATAGCGCTGCCTTAATTGATGATATTTATTATTTTAGTAATCCTTCAGCTCTATTTTGGCGAGATTCTACAAGGGCAAAGGCTGGTAAAGAACAGGTTTATTGGGATTTTGGCGATGGCAAAGGTTTTATTACCAAAGGCGGATTGCCTAAATATAAATATGGCCGAGTTGGTAACTACAAACTGAGAATGGTTACCATAGATAGTTTGGGATGCAGAGATACTTTCACTTATGGTACTACCTTAAAAGTGGTAGACATTGAAGCGATAATTAAACCTATGCAAGCAAGGTATTTGTGCGCTCCTCAAATACTAAGTTTTGTAGATCAATCTAAGTATTTTGATTCAAGTAGTTTATACGCACAAACTCCTTATGATACCATCAAGTTCTGGAATTGGTCTTTTGGAGACAATAAATTAAATAGCCTCTTGCAGAACCCTGTTCACGATTATACTGCCAACGGAAACTACATAGTAAAGTTGGTTATACAAACCCAAAAAGGTTGTATTGATTCTGCAGATATTCCAATTTGGATTGATGGTCCAAGGCCACGTTTTGATATTATTTCAGATACCGTTGGATGTGCCCCTTTTGAGCTCAAAATAAAAAATACCACTGGCTATCCATTGATTAATTGGGTTTGGTATTTTAGGGATCAAAATAACGCAACAGCAAGCACACAGTTAGACACAAATGTTTCGCATATTTATACCAAAGGTGGCATTTATAAGATTTATGTAGTAGGAGAGGATACCATTTTTAATCCATTGTCTGGTCAATACAAAACCTGTGTTTCTGTTTATCCAGATTCTATGAACATCAATGCACCAAAACGAACCATCAGAGTAATTGATGCCATTGGTGCCAAATTGGAAGCGCCAGATACTGTTTGTATTGGTGTGCCTTTCAACTTAATTGCAAGGCCAAAACAATTAGTACCCGGTTTTGCTTGGTTGTTTGGTGACACTTCTAAATACAAACAAACCTTGTATCCAGATACCATCGTTAAACATACTTATTTTACTTTAGGTTCATTCAATGTTAAAATGTATCCAATTTCTAGTTCGGCAAAGTGCACAGATACTGCCCAAAAAGTAATAACTGTTTCATCTGTTAAGGCAGATTTTGATATGGATGAATCTAAAACGCCGCTCATATCTTTCTCCAATAAATCGGTTCAGGCAGTGCGTTACGAATGGGATTTTGGTCATCCAGCTAGCGGCTCTAAAAACTTTTCTACCGAAGTAAATCCCTCACATTTATTCATTGGTGATTCGGGCTCTTTTACTGTTTGCTTAAAGGCATTTAATAGCCAAGATTGTTACGACAGTATTTGTAAAAAAACCGAACCTGCTAACTTAAGGTTGAACATCCCTAATGTTTTTACCCCAAATAACGACGAGAGCAATGATGCCTATGATATTGACATTGTTGGATACACCTTCTACGATCTAGTGATTTATAATCGTTGGGGAAATAAAGTTTTTGAAACCAACAAGGATGGTTTTGCAAACGATGGGACTAATTGGAATGGTAAGAATTTTAATGTAGGAGACGAATGTCCGGAGGGAGTATATTTCTTTATTTTTAAATACCAAATGATCAATCAAACCGCTCCAAAATATGTTAATGGCACTATTACTTTGTTAAGAGATAAGTAATTTTTAAAATGGATAACCAACTCCAAAATTAAAAATGGTATTTTTCCAAAGCAAGCCTAAATCGGCATATTTATAAAAAACATTTCTATTACCTAATGGTTCTCTTGGATCAAAAATTGGTATTGAGGCATCCAAACGTAAAATCAAAAAATCTAGATTTAAGCGCATACCTAAACCTGTTCCTAGAGCTATCTGTTCATAAAATGAGTCCCATTTAAATTGTGCGTCTTTCCTTCCATCGTTTTTAATACGCCAGATATTTCCCATATCTGTGAACAATGCTCCTTCTAAAAAATGATTCAAAATATTAAACCTGTATTCAAAATTTAACTCTAACCTAATATCTCCACTTCTATCTAAACTACCTTCATCTGTATATGATCCTGGTCCAATAGATCTGGGTAAAAATGCTCTGATACTATTGGCTCCGCCCGTGAAAAAACGTTTGTCGAATGGCACATAATTTGGCGAATTGCCAAATGGCATGGCAACACCAATGGCTAGTCTTGAGGCAAGCCTATTGTTATCATCTAAATACCTGTTATACCTCATATCGGCAAAGGTTTTAGCATATTGAAAATACTGCACTCCTAAGAAAGTATTATAGCCACTGTCTGATGGTGCAATATTAAATAGTTTATATGCTAAATTTACAAAAGTTCCGGCCAATTCTAACACATCCCATTTAACAAATGTGTAATGTTTTTTTCTAATATCACTTTGGTTATTATAAATAAACCCATAACGTGAAGCAGTTATCAAGTTATTACTAAATACACTCTGCAGATAGGGGTCATTTGCGCTTGATTGTTCTAATTCTGCGCTATTAAAATTGGTTCGGATATAACTGATTTCGCATGGCACTAAATATTGATTAAACAATTTTCTGTTTTTTTGCCAAGTAAAACCAACTGCGTACACGTTCCTAATCCAGTCAATGTTTTTCTCCCATATTACCGCCGCAGTTATTAAACTTCTATTAGTTGAACTGGTCCAACTTTTATCAATTTTAGATAGGAACAAGAATTTTGGGAAAATAAGGTTGGCTGTTAAGTTAGATTCAAAGCTATTAAAGAAAGGTCTTTTAGGAATGGTTGCTCCTCTTTGGGCCTCCACAGATATGCGGTAACTCAATTGCAGAATTTCTGCATTGTGGAAGATGTTTTTATTGGCTAAGGTAATCTGCGAGGCAAAACCATAATTCCTGCCGTTTGTAGTAGAAACTAAATTGGATTGATCTGAAGTAATCACTTGGGGCTCAAATGTAAAATCGTATTTTTTACTGGGTTGTAATTTTATCTGGTAATTCACACTTGGCGTATCCGTATTTTCATTGTGTGGAATTGCGGTCATGTTGACCGATTTAAACAACTGTAATTCGTTCAGTCGGCCAAAAGTGCTATTTACATTTTCATTGCTAAACAATTTGTTGGGGCCAATAATTAAGGCTCTATTCAAAATCTCTGGGTTAAGTGGAAAAGAATTTGGTTTATAAATAAAATTTGTTAGTTGAATGCTATCTCGCCCAAACTGATTAGAGTCAATTTTATCGGGTTCTATTTCTATGTTAATTGAATTTATTTTGTAAGTTTTGAAGCGTTGAAAATTTTCTGGATTACTAATTTGTATACCAATAACCGACCTAAAATCACCCACATTGGTATCAAAGTCAAATTTCACAAATTCCTTGTTAAATGAATAATAACCATTGTTTCTGTATTGGTCGTTGATCCTAACTTTTTCTTTCAGTAAATTTTCAAAACTAAGCCTGTTCCCTAATCGCACATAACTTAAATCTTTTTGAGAACCGAATATTGAATCTAAAATCTTATCAGCAATATGTTGTTCAATTCTATAAACGTGATAAGCTTTGCCTGTGCTAATTTTGTAGGTGACAACTTTTTTATGAATTTTACCTGTCACAGTATAATTTATTTCTGGGTAATAATAACCTTCTGTTTTTAAAAAACCACGCATTCCTTTGATGGTAGATTCAATTAAACTGGTATCTAATATTACAGGTGCATCGCCTAATTTTGTTTGGTAAAATCTACCCAGCCAGGTATTGGGGTGTTTTGACCCCATTTTGTAGAACCTAAGGGTATGCCTAATGATTCCAATAAAACTTTTATTGGGTCTTTGCTTGATGTAGCCATCTAAATTGCCTCCAAATACCCTCGCTTCCTGTTTTTCAGTAATCTCAATTTTATTTTTATATAAAAAGGGACCTTCTTTTTTGGCAAGTTTTGGTAAATTGCATGCCTGCAACATTCCAAGTAGGATGAGCAAAACTAAAGAGGCACGTATGTTAAATAAAGCAGATATCAAATTGGTTAAATCACTCGGGGATAAAGATTTTAGGTATACAAAAAAACTATTTGTTGCCGAAGGTAGCAAATCAGTGGCGGATTTGTTAGCATCCAATCTAAAAGTAGCACAAATTTATGCGATTCAAAGTTGGATCAACCAGCAAAAATCAAGTGCCATGAAAGATTTACCAATTATTTCAGTTTCAAACAAAGAACTAGAACAAATAAGCTCCCTAAAAAGCACCAGGGAGGTAATAGCAGTTTTTAGTTTTCCAGAATTTCGGTTTGACCCAAAAGCGCTAACTGGTTTGGTTCTGGCATTTGATAACATTCAAGACCCCGGGAACTTGGGAACCCTCATTAGATTGGCAGATTGGTATGGGGTAAAACAAATTTTATGCTCCAATAATACAGTAGATTGTTTCAATAACAAGGTAGTACAATCCTCTATGGGTTCTATTGGCAGAATAAATATTGTATATGGCGATTTGGCAGATTGGTTTGTTCAATCAAATTTGCCCATCATTGCTGGTAGCATGGAGGGCAAACCGGCCAGAAAATTTAATTTCCCTAAAGATTTTATCCTATTAATTGGGAATGAAGGATCGGGTATAAGTCTTGATTTAAAAGCCCTTTTAAGCGACATCATTAGCATTGAGAGGCGGGGAGAGGCCGAAAGCTTAAATGCAGCTGTGGCTGCCTCAATTTTGGTTGATAGGTATTTTGGCCAATTTGAGTTTTAGTTGGCACGGGTATTGTTTATTAAGTAGGTCGCAATGAATATCTTATTGCAATAGAAACGAATAATTATGCACGATAGGTTGATTTTGAGTAATATAATAAACGACGAAGGAGAGAATTCTGATTTCATTTCTTTGTTAAGTCAGGAAGAGGAAGACCAAATGAATAAAGAGGCGCTTCCTGAAAGTCTGCCAATTTTGCCGCTTAGGAACACCATTTTGTTTCCAGGTGTGGTGATGCCCATTACTGTAGCCCGTGATAAATCTATTCAATTATTGAAGGAAGCATACAAAACACAATTAAAACTTGTGGGTGTTGTGGCTCAGCGTTCTTCAGAAATTGAAGAGCCCGCGCTCGATGATTTATATGAAATAGGAACTGTTGCTTCCATATTGCGCATGATAAAAATGCCTGATGGTAGCACCATGGCTGTTATTCAAGGTAAAAGAAGATTTAAAATAAATGAGTTGGTTCAAACCGACCCTTATTTAAAAGCAAAAATTAGCCCTTTAGATGAACCTATTTTTGTGGAGGACGAAGAATCCAAAGCAATGGCCGAATCTATCAAAGAATTCTCCCAAAGAATCATAAATATGTCGCCGCACATGCCCAGTGAGGCAGCATCTGCGGTAAGTAAAATAAAGAGTCCAACATTCTTGGTTAATTTTGTGGCCTCCAATTTGAGTTCTGAAACAGCAGTTAAACAGGCTATTTTAGAGGAAATTCCATATAAAACACGTGCCCATAAAGTTTTAGAAGCACTCAAAAAAGATTACCAATTTGCAGAAATAAAAGCCCAAATTGAAAGTAAAGTTCGCGGTGATTTAGACAAACAACAAAGAGATTTTTTCCTTCAACAACAAATAAAAGCCATTCAAGAAGAGTTGGGTGGCGATTCGCCTGAGAGAGATATTGAGAATTTGTTACTTTTAGCCAAAGGTAAAAAGTGGGATGAAAAAGTTGCACAAGCTTTTAACAAAGAGCTTGATCGTTTAAGGCGAACCAATCCAATGGCGCCAGATTACGGGATACAATTAAATTATTTACAACTATTATTAGACTTGCCTTGGGGCGAATTTAGCAAAGATAATTTTGATTTAAGACGCGCCGAAAAAATATTAAACGAAGACCATTTTGGCCTAGAAAAAGTTAAACAACGTATCTTAGAATATTTGGCTGTACTTAAATTAAAGAACAACATGAAAAGCCCAATTCTTTGCTTATACGGACCTCCAGGTGTTGGTAAAACATCTTTGGGTAAATCAATTGCCAAAGCAGTAGGTAGAAAATATGCTCGTGTGGCCTTGGGTGGCTTAAGCGATGAAAGCGAAATAAGAGGACACAGAAGAACTTATATTGGCGCCATGCCAGGTAGGATCATACAGAACCTTAAAAAGATGAAAACCAATAACCCGGTTTTTGTTTTAGACGAGGTAGATAAATTGGGAAATAGCTTTAGGGGTGATCCAAGTAGCGCGTTGTTAGAGGTTTTAGACCCAGAGCAAAATGGTACTTTCTACGATAATTTTGTGGAGATTGAATACGACCTGTCGCATGTAATGTTTATTGCTACTGCCAATTCTTTGGACACCATTCAACCTGCCTTATTAGATAGAATGGAAATCATTGAAATCAATGGTTATACCATGGAGGAAAAGGTTCAGATAGCAAAAAAATATTTAATTCCTAAGCAAAAAGAAAACCATGGTTTAGGCAAAAATGATTTTGAATTAAGCGAAGATATTTTAAAGAAAATTATTGAAGGCTATACCCGCGAGAGTGGTGTGCGTGGATTAGAAAAACAAATTGCTTCGGTTTGCCGACACATTGCGCGCGAAAAAGTAATGAGCAATAAATACAGCAAGAAAATTGATTTTGAAATGATACTCAAAATTCTTGGTGCAGATAGAGGCGAAAAAGAAATTTACCAGGGAAATGATGTGGCTGGAGTTGTTACTGGCCTCGCCTGGACAAGCGTTGGTGGCGAAATATTGTTTGTTGAAAGTATCTTACACAAAGGCAAAGGTAAGCTTACATTAACTGGTCATCTTGGAGAGGTAATGAAAGAGTCTGCCATCACTGCCTTGAGTTATTTAAAAGCAAATTGCGAAAAATTAAATATTGATCCAAGAGTATTCGACCAATACGATCTACACATACATGTGCCTGCAGGTGCCGTTCCAAAAGATGGACCTTCTGCTGGTATAACTATGTTAACTTCTTTGGCTTCGGTTTATACGCAACGCAAAATTCGTCCGCATTTAGCCATGACAGGTGAGATAACATTGCGAGGTAAAGTATTGCCAATTGGAGGAGTAAAAGAAAAAATATTAGCAGCCAAACGTGCAGGTATTACAGATATACTTTTGTGTGAAGCCAATAGAAAAGATATCTTAGAAATTAAAGAAAATTACCTTACAGATTTAACTTTTACCTACGTAAAAGAAATGCATGAAGTAATTGATTTTGCTTTATTACCAGAAAAAATTGCCCATCCAATGGATTTATCCGTAGTAACAGAATCATTAAAAACCAAAGACTAATCCGGATGTATTGGGAGAAAAACTGAAAGTTAAAAACTAGAAGTTGAAAGCCAAAAGCTAAAGACCAGCGACCAAAGACTTTCCCACTTAATTACAATTTGGAATTTTGTATTTCATTTTCCTATTGTCAAGTAAAACTTCCATCACAAAACCTGTGGTTGAAGAATATTTGAGTTTTCCTGTCCAATAACCAGTTTTCTCATCAACTATGTCTATTTCAGAAACAGCAGTGTTAAATTCTAAGGTATCGTATATTTTAATTGGTTTTCCTGAACTCGACATTTTATCGTAGCGAACAATGTATGTTTTATTGTTTTCAATCATATTAGGACTATAAAACTCGCCACCTTCAAAGCTGATAACGTTTTCGGATTTGCACCCTAATGGCCAAATGCTCAGGACAATAGTTGGTGGAATAACAAAATTGCCAGCTGGACATTGAATGGAAGCCTTTGCAAGTAGTGGCGAATATCCACTTATGGTTGAAAGAAAAGTAGCTGGGTCATAAGTCGCGTTTAGGTTCAAATTAGATTGAGTGAAATTGCACAAGTTAGCAGTACCAATATCTCCACTAAACAAAATTGGATTTGATTGGCACCTATTAACTGGATGATCAATATCCATTTTAATTGTTGAAATATCACTACCAAAAGCTGGTACACGCAAACTTTCTGTAGGCTTTGTAAAATCTATAGCATAGGTAATATCCAGCTTTGAATTTTTAATATTGATGTTACCAGTAAAGCCTCTATTGAGTGGAATGTTAGGGTAATTAACATCAACAGTGGCAAATCCGCAACTTGCTTCTGAATTGGTAAAAAGGAAAAATCGCCCAGATAGTAAATTGTCAATAAGTGTTATTTTATATTTACCACCAGCAGTAGGTTCAAAAATACTTTGTTGAGGTTCTACAATACGTTTTGTTTGAAAATAAGCATCTGTACGTGTACTATAGTCAATACCTTCCATAAATATTTTATAATTATTGGAAGGAACTATTGCCTCAATAATAACTCCTCCTGCTCCATTTGGATAATAAGGCTCAATTGGGTTACCCGATTTGGCATCATAAAAATAGATTTGAGGAAATCCTATGGCATTTGGAAATAAGTTATAACCTTCAACAAAATTACCTGTTTCATCAAAAAAACCTGATTCATAGAAAGTAGAGCTTGAAACAACATTGGCTCTAACATTACTTAAAGCGATAGTATCTGGCGTAATTTTATCTTCAAATTCTGCTATTAAGTTTGGCTTTTTAAATCCAATTCTTGTTTTTTCTAAATTGGTACCAGTGGTTATGGATAAAGTAGGGCAGGATACCTTTTGTTCGTTGGGGAATTTGTTGTACTTAAACAAAAATTGTGAAATAGGTGGTATACTTAAATTTCCTGTATCTGATAAATAAATGGAGGTGTCTTGGAGCAATGAATTGAGTGGTAATGAAACATCTACATTTCTAAATTTCAACAATGATTTACGAATAAAAGATAAACCAGCAGTGGGGTATTTTATGATGAATTGAACCCCATCACTTCTGGTAAAATCAAAGCTTACTGTGTCTACTCTTTTTTTGCCTAAAAAATTCAATGGTATTGCTTTGTAATCAGTTCCAACGGGTAAATTGGTAGCTTTTCTTAAAGTATATTTAAGTGATACTTTTTGTTTGTTGTTAAACAAAAAAACAGACTCTCTAATAGGTAAATAGCCTTCTTTTTCTACATCAATTACAAATACCCAAGGGTTGTTAGTAGTAGGAAAAGCAGTGGGGGACAAAATTAAACTGATTCTACCACCTTCGGCGTTAAAATTAGTTTTACCTTCCAAATCAAAAATATCATTTGCATTTTTACCACTAATTGAGAAGCCAATTTTTTCAACTGCTAAGGTATCTTCGGTAACAATTTGTATGTCAACTAATGTATTAATGAGGTTTCCGTTTAGGTTAATTTGGAAATCTTCAATTTCGTTTTTAGGAAATTTGCAGGCTACAAAAAATAAAATCAATGCAACCCAAGATAGTAGTTTTGTTCGATTCACATGCATACTTTTATGGGTAAATCCTATATTTTAATTGGAAGTTGATGAACGGAAAAAAGCGCCAATCCTTAAAAGCTTTTTCAAGTACTGCAATATTTTCCTTGGATGCACTGGGTTCAAATGTGCCTGTGGCAAATAATTCAAAATTAGGGGCGCCTTGGTAAAAAGTTCCAATGTCTAGGCCGATACCAATTTTATGTTTTGGAACTGTTTTATCAAACCCAATTCCCAGATAAGGAGCATATTTTAAGCCAGTAACCGTAGCACTCATTTCTCCAATTTGGTCTTGCGTATAAACAATATATCCAAAAGTTTGGCTGCTTTGCGGAGTTAGATTAACATTGTAACTATTGAAATTTTTAGCAATACCTGTCGTCACTCGTAAATTTTTATTTTTCCAAGGGTAAAAATCTAGCATGAGGTTAATCATTTCAAAATGAAATTTACCTTTAACTTCAATTGTGTTTCCATCAAAATTTGTAAAATAATTAGCGTTTAATCCACCCTTGAAATAGCCTAATTTAACTCCAAACCTTTGGTTAATTTGGTAGTGTAAAAACATTCCTGGTCCGCTAGTGCCAAAGTTTCCTGAAATAGCCGCCTTAAATTTTGGTGAATCTATACTGTCTTTATTGGATGCCATTAAATTTGGTCCAAAACTCAGTTTTAAAAAATACAAAAAAAATAAGTAGTAAAATTTTGTAGGCATTCAGTTTTGCATTTTCTAAACATCAAAAAAACAATTTAAATATGAATTTACTGTTAAAGTACTTTTAATAATTACGGCTTAACAATTATTTTACTTTGAAATTATTGCTTTAAAAATTTCAATTTGACTAACTTTTCTGTTGTTGTTAATTCTTCATCTGTCATTTGAATAATTATTTCATCATCAGATAATTGTGAGTAGGTATAGTCAATGTATGTACTATCCTCTTGTGTAGCTCTTTTTAATAGGTGTTTGCTTTGAGGAATAAAAGAAATTGCTTCTTGTGTGCCAGCAAAAATATTTAAGGAATCTGTATAATAGGTATAGGTGCTAATAAAGGTTTGCCCTTCATATTCTTGTGTTTGTTTAACTAAATTTCCGTTAACATATTCATAGGTAAAATTTTCTTCGTATGGATTTGAAAGTATTGTTCCTACTATTGTTTTAGATTTTGGTAATCCAATATTAGAATAAGCATATTTTTCGGTTAAATAAACAAATCCAGCATAAATGATGGAAACACTATCAGCAAATCCTTTTTTATTCAAAAAATAGGTATTTATATAGGAATTAGAGGTGCTAATTTTTTTTACTTGTGAGCCTGATTTGATCCAAGTTATTAATTCTCTTTCAATGCCACTAACACTTCTTTTTAAACTTAAAATTCGCCACAAGGGATCATAGGAATATTCAATTAAGTTAGAATCATTTTCTTCGCTTAAAACGAAGGTATTATTGCTTGGGGTATAAGGTGTAGGTTCAACAAGGAATGGATTCGGATCTTTTTTGCATGAAACAAAACCAATACACAATAATAAAATACTTACCATCAACAATTTCATAACGTTTTCTTTAATGGCAAATGAATGAAAGTATCATTATTTTAATGTTAATAAGCAAAAAAAAAGTCCCCAGAATTTCTGGGGACTTTTTAGATTGGGTGAATAAATAATTATTCTACAGATATTTTAATAGTATTCATTTCTGAACCAACTTTAACTTTTACGATATAAATACCGTTTTCAAGTTGTGAGTTAATATCAGCATTGATGATGCCGTTGTTGTTTTCTGCTGAAATAGTGCGAACTATTTGACCTAAAGTATTATAGATTACAATTTCTGCTGCATCTTCTTTGTTTTCAGTTAGCATAGAAACTGTGAAGCTTCCATTACTTGGATTAGGATAAACATTGAAGGTGCTATTGATTGCATCCGTAGTATTTTCTTCTAATTCAAATGAATTTTGTTTTTTAGTTAGCGTAGTTGTACCATTTAATACAAATGATTTACCAGTTCCTGTTCCGCAATTGTTTAACGCTTCAACTTTTAAAGATCCGCTTGTAAATACTCCGTTGAATGATAAAGATAAGGTATCAGTAATTGTAATAATTGTAAATCCAGAAACAGTTCCAGCAGCAGAACCATGAGTAAAACTAACTCTACCAGTTGTAGGGATAGTCCATTTGTATTCAGCAACCTCACTACCATTAGTTACACTAGCTTTGTAGTTAACTGTTGTGTTAGGAAGGGCTGCGGCATTACTAATAACTTTGAAAATACCAGCTTTTTCTTTTTTTACAGTTACGCTAAAAGCTTTTCCAGAACCTGCATTGTTATACGGTGTAACCTTAACTGCACCGGATACATATGATGAATCAAATACAATACCCACATTGTTTGCAGTGGTTAATACAAATGCAGTACGATTAGTAGTATAATCATTTAATGTGTTGCTTCCTACGCGGCAAATACGAGCACCTTTAGGAGCATCAAATCTGTAGCCAATATTGTTTGAGGGAGTAGCAACTGCTGTTACATCAAATTCAGAGGTAAAACCTGTGGCTACTGCTACTGGACAGGTATTTGTTAATAAAGGATAAGCTAAAATTGTGGCACCTGATAAATCCAATGTTGGTGGGAGAGAAAGTACAAAATTAAAACTATCTACAATTTTAGCAACAACCGTTCCTTTTTTAAAGGTACCAATTCCTGAGCTAATGGTTAACCACATACCTTCTTTTAATCCAACTGTTGAAGTTACTGTTACCAAAGTACTTATGCTTGAAGCAGCCGATAAAGTAACGGCAGCAAATGCATTTTGAGGTACGACATAAGCATAAAGTTCAGCACCAGTAACGATTGTAGTAGTAATGTTGTTTACTAATGTAAATTGAGTAGCGCTGTTTACAGTTGCAACTCTGTTGCTAGTTCCCACTGCACCAGCACCTGTACCTGCTACTAATTTAATTAACATACCAGCTTTTAAGCCACTTGTGCTTGTTACATTTACAACTTTTTGAGAGGCAGCTGCACTAGAGGTTAAGTTTGAATTCCAAACTTTACCAATTAAATTGTTATTTGCATTTGACAATAAACCAGTGATTAAAAATGTAGGTTTTGTTTTAGCAATTCTAACTGAATCAGTTGTAGAAAACGTACCTGAGGCAATATTAGTAGCTGAGCAATAGATAAATTTAGGTTTTGCAATTGAAGTTGCAAGATTAGTTAAGAAAGAAACTGTAATTGAAGTTGTTCCTTGACCAGAAACGATTGTACAACCTGTTGGAACTCTCCAAGTATAAACATCTGCATTTGCAATGCTACCAACTGTTAATGTTGCAGTTTGTACTTCTGATAAACTTGCGATTTCAATTGAATCTACAGTAATATCAACTGATCCTAAACCAAGTCTTGTTCTTGAAGTAATAAAATCATCTGAGAAATTTGCACCTGAAGCCAAAGGTGAACCAGTAGCTGGGCGATAATCCATTTCAAAATTTGATGCAGTAACATTGTCAACAAATAAGCCATTTGAAGAAGCTTTATATGAAGAGTCATTACCTAAAGCAGAAAATAACGCTTCTTTACTTGAGATACCAATAGCTGAAAAGCGACTGTTTGCCACCATCATTGTTCCTTTGATACTAGCAAATACGTTATATCTAACTGTAGTACTATTCCAATCTGGATTATTAGTAGTTCTTGCACCTTCAGCACAACGGTCACCATCAAAATGTAATCCATTAGGGAAGTCAGTAAATACTGAATTGAAAATCCTTAAATTAGAATTTCTACGGATACGAATGCAACGTTGAAATTTAGCGTTAACTGAACCAACAACATCGTTACGACCAGGACCAATTAATGTAATGTTAGAAAATATAGCTTTTGTTCTAGGAACAATAGTTGAATCTGAACCAACACCTTCGCCATCTGATTCAAAACCTTCTGAAGTTGAACCTGAACTTGGATCAAAATAATTTTTATCACGGATTACAAGTCCAAATTGAACTGTTCCGCTGTATCCAAAATCTGTATCCATGTCATCATCCAAGTTACGGTATGAAACTAAATGTGTACAATTTACAGTTCCACCAAACCATTCAAAAGCATCATCATTAATAAATGAAGTTTGGATATGGTCAATTTTGGTTTTTCTTCCAACACCACCCATAGTTAATCCGTTGATTTCTTTGTCTGGAGAAAAGATATATCCACCAAATTCAATACGGCAATATGAAAATACACCAGAATTGTCTTCATCATCAGTTCCACCATATTCATTATCAACTGCAGCTGCTAAACCTTCGATGTTAGCAACACCACCAATAGCGTTAATTTTAGCTTTACCAAGTAAAATAATACCACCCCAATCACCTAAGTTTTTTTGTCCTACACCTTTAGAAGATGTAAATACAATAGGGTTAGATGATGTTCCTTGGGCGTTAATTTTACCACCTCTTGAAACAATTAAACAAGAATTTGAAGCTAAGGCATTTCCTTTTATCAAAGTACCTGGTTGAATAGTTAAAGTTACACCAGATTTCACGTAAATTGGGCCACTAATTACATATACTCTAGAACTTAACCATGTTGTGTTTCTTGTAATAGCAGCTGTAACTGTAGTTACCGTTTTTCCACTATGAATAGAATCATAGTTTGTTGTGTTTGGATCAAAATTGGTCCAGCCAGCAGTCCACATTGGTACGTCTGGTTCAAAAGCTCCTCTGTAAGAAACTGATTGTAGTGTACGTGTTTGCGCAAAAACCATTAGAGTTAACAGCATTGCGAAAATAGTAGTTGAGATTTTTTTCATTTTTTTTTTTTAATTGGTTTGTATAGCAAAAAAAAGGGTCTAAGGTTAAGGAATCGATTCCTTAATGTAACTATTACTTTATCTTTAAGTTAAGAACTAAGGTATTTTTGTGTGGTTTTTGTGTGATATAACAGCAGATTTTTAGAATTTATAAGCTGCACTTATAGAGAACTCCCTACCGAAGTTTCGGTTAAATATAATTAAATCAGCATCTTGGTCAAATTTCTTATTTTTGTTCAGGTCGTTGTAAAAAACTAAGTCCTGAACTAGGATGTCTTTTGCATTCAATCTCACTTCCCACTTACCCTTTTTAAATGATTTTGCCAATTGTAAATCAAACACAGTTCTTCCCTTTTCCCATAAATCTGGTTCATTCACATTACCTACAATTGAAATCCTATCGCCTACACTGTTGCAATTAAGTGATACTGAAAATTCTTTTTCAAAATTTTGATATTGAATACCAGCATTCAAAACATAAGGCGATTGACCTTGTAGTCTCCTGTCTTGGTCGATGGCTTTATTTTCATTGTTTACAATCACATTAGATTGAATCACAGCAACATTTGCAAATATTGTTAAGTTATCTAAAAACTTGAGTGAATCTAATTGAATCAAAGATGATAGGATAGCTCTAAATTCAAATTCAAAACCAAAATTTGAGGCAGAATAAGCATTGATATAAGTAACCTCTCTTGCTGCATTCGGATTGGATTTTTGTTCTATTGGGTTTAGAAATTCTTTATAGAATAAACTTGCTGATAATAATTGATTCCTTCCTGGGAAAATTTCATACCTGAAATCGTAATTTCGAATTTGACACCTTACTAGGGTATCGTTACCTGCGTATGTATAACGGTTTGTAAAATCATAAAATACAAATGGTGCTAATTCTCTAAATTCTGGGCGGTTTACTGTTTTAGAATAGGATACACGTAAATTTTGTTTTTCATTCAAAGAGTATACTAAATTTACTGATGGTAAATAATCATATTTAACCGAATTGATGTTTACCGGTGTTCGGTCATCTCTGGTTGAATTTAATTTTAAATAAAACGTTTCTAGCCTAAGTCCCCATATAGCTCTAAATTTTGGCCCAACGCGAGAGTCAACCATTACATACCTGGCGAATATGTAGGACCTGGCATCGTAAGCATCGTAAGGATTAATAATTTGTTCTAACAAAAATCCACCCTTGCCATTTGCAAGAATACCCATATTTTCAGGCGCGAAAATTTTATCGTCTGGTAGCGATAACAATGAATCCTCAAATTGTGTTCCGCCACCACCTGTTTGTTGATTTTTTGCAAAGTTTAATTTACGTGCAAAAAAGTCCCTACTTCTCAATTGATAATACAATCCAAATTTGACGGTATTCTTTACCTTTTTGCTAAAATCTAAATTTTCGCTGATATCAAATTGACAACTATTTATTCTTTCATTATTGGTTGTGTATAAAAAGGTTCCACCTGTTGATGGAGAAAAATCGGCCGTTGAAGCGATATTTGCTTGAAATTCTTCCCCAGTTCCTGCTGCATATAACAACCTTCGCATTCCAGGCATTAATCGTTTAACATAGGCATTTGAAACCATCCAATTTAATTTGGTCTTTGATTTCTCAAGATAATGGTCGCCAGATAATTGGTTAGATATTATTTGGTTAGAGGTAAACCAAAAAAGATTCGATTCATTTCTCAATGGATCAGCTTGATTTAAGTTGAAAGATCCAACTCGCCTAACCACTCTATCTTCTGTATTTATGGTGTAGATATTTTTAAGACTTAAACTATTTTTTTTGTTTATTTTCCAAGATAGGTTCAAAAGGCCACCAGCCAAAACACGTTCTGAGTAATTTTCATCCTTTAGGTTGGTCATTAATTTATTTCCATCAGCTTCGTCATAGTCATAAATGTACTGATCATACTTTGTAGGCGTATAACTATAAGTTAAAGAAAAGGTAATACCGAAGGCATCTTCTTTCTTTATTTTTAAAACTTTACCCAAAGAATATTGAAGCGAAACCCCAGGTGCAAAAGGACTTTTTAAGGTTGCCCAATCATTAGGCATCAACTTTGCCGCTTCCGCTTTGCCGTCTCTTGTTTGTGGCCATTCATTTAAGCCAGGCAGTCCTTTTGGAGTTGACCTTGTGCCATCATCTAGTCCAAGAAAATCTGTTTTTCCACCTTTATAAGTCAAGCGATTTTTAAATGTTGCAAGATTATTATAGCTCAATCCCAGGCTAAATGATTGAAAATCTTCATCTGGAATTCCTTTGGTATTTATGAGAATAATTCCTCCTGAAAATTCGCCGGTTTGGTCTGGTGTTGCAGTTTTTGAAATTAATAAGTTATCTAGCATGTTCGAAGGAAAGATGTCGAATGCAAATGCCTTACGGTCAGTTTCAGTGCTTGGAAGTGGGGCTCCATTGATAAATGAAGCATTATAGCGTTCATTTAAGCCCCTAATAATGGCAAATTTATTATCCTGAATACTTGCACCACTTACTCTCTTCAATACATCACTGGTGCTTTTATCTGGACTCCTTTTTATAGATTCAGATGAGATACCATCGCTTACGGAAACAGCATTTTTTTGCATAATTAACAATGCACTTACATTGCTGGTTTTTGCTTTTGCCGTAATTTTAACCTCTTCGATTTGTGCTGTTTTTTCGCTTAAAACGATATTGATTACAGTTGTTTTTCCTGCAATTACCTCCACATTTTCAACAACATTATTATTGAATCCAATATACCTAGCATTCAATTTATATTTGCCTGGTTTAACATTGTTGATAGTATAATCACCATTGTAATCTGATTGGGCTCCAAAAGCAGTCCCGTCGATGGAAACAATAGCACTAATAAGCTCCTCACCTTTATTGGAAATTACTTTACCAGTTATTTTACCAGTGCCATTTTGCCCATATAAATTTACTCCTAAAAATAGTAGGGTACAACTCAATATAAGTTTAACAATTGTTTTTGGTGTGTAGTTTTTGCGCAAGTTGTATTCCCCCAGTTTAGTTAATAAGCAGCTTCATCGCCAAATATGGTTATCAGAATAGTTTTGAACAAGATTTCAAAATCAACCCAAATACTCCAGTTCTTAATATAGTATAAGTCATATTTAACTCTCTCCTCCATTAAGTTTTGATTCAAATTTCCTCTAAGACCATTTACCTGAGCCCAGCCACTAATACCAGGTTTTATAAAATGTCTGCGCATAAATGAATCAACAGATTCACTGTATTCTAGGGTGTGGTTAAGCATATGAGGTCTTGGTCCAATTATGCTCATTTGTCCGAACAAAACATTAAAAAATTGAGGTAATTCATCTAAATTAGTTTTACGCAAAAAGGCACCTATTGTTGTGAACCTGTAATCATTTCTTACAGCCTGCTTGGTTTCCTGCTCATCATTAGGAATCATGGTTCTAAACTTAAAACATAAAAATGGTTTATTGTTTTTTCCACTTCTCCATTGTTTAAAAACAACAGGTCCTTTAGAATCTAATTTTATTAATAGTGCGATGATTGGCCATAACCACGATAAAACAAATGTAACTACAAATAAACTAACCAACACGTCAAAAATCCTTTTACGAATTCTATTGTCTAAGTCATCTAAGGGTTCATAACTATCAGCTGTTAATGGAATTTCTGATTCATCTTTGATTTCTCGATTCGCGAGGTAATGCCTATCAGCATTTGACACAAATCGCAACCTAATAAAGTTTTTTTCTGCAAGTGCAATTAAATCCTTGTGAGTCTTTAAATTCGATGGCTTTATAGTTGAAAATATCTCCTTAATTTCATTTTGTATAGAAAAATGAATAATTTCATTAAACAATTTATCAAAATCTTTACTCTCTCTTTTTGTTGTTGGGAAATTCTTAATTAATCTATAACCTGAATTTTCAGAGGTTAAATAAGTAAATAATTTGGGGTAAATTGTACCATTTCCTATTAAAATAGCTCGCTTACGTAAATGTATAAATTGGTCTATTTTGTTTAAAATAAACTTGGTTATAAATCGAGATATTGGAAGAAAAGAAAATGCGAAAATTGCATATATGGTTAATACATTTGGTTCAACAATTTTAATACCGGAAAGAAATATTGCTGATACACTGATGAATGAATGTATCACAAATAGTTGAAATGAACTGCGGATGTTTTTTCCAATCTCAAAGTTACTTTCATAGGTACGGAAAAAGTAAGATAGAATAATCCAAGTTATGTTGTAAAAGGCATGCAGCCAATTAGTTATTCCATGAATATCGTTAACTAAAAAGGTTGGTTTCCATATTTGTTGAACAGTAAATAATATAAGATTTAACCCTATAAGATCAACTAATAAAATAATCAACCTCAACAAAAAAATATATACTGAATTTTTGTGGAATTTCTTTCCCATTTAAAGCAATCAATTAGATAAACAACTTTAGGTTCTTAACTTTAACTAAAAGTTTCGACAACCTAAATTTTATATTATCTGTTTGTTAATATCCTGCTATGTTAAATGCATAAATGATTAGTAATTATTATTTTTTGGTTGTTATAATTAAACTTTTCTATTTTTTATTTAATGAATGTGTTGCTGGTATTTGGTGCAGAATGAGCTAATTAGAATGTTAAACCAGAATAAGAAGTTCTTATTTAATAGAGTACAAATATTTGTAATAAAGGTAATTAAGTAAACTGGGGTTTGTAGTTTTGTTTATTCAATTAAATGTACTAAAGACAGGTTGATTTGAAAAATATTATCTTTGGTATAAGTTTCAATCAATGGCACTTTAAATTTATAAATTCCTTCTAAACTAATTGCAAAACTACCTCTTCCTAACCATTGGTTGAACCCAAAACAAATATTACCGGTTGCTTCGCCACCGCTACCAGTAAATATATATCCTGGTCCTATACCCAAATAAGGATCAAAACTATTTGTATCTTTCCAAATTGAATTGAAATTGAATTTCCCCAAAAAATCAGTATAAATTATATCTCTGGGAACCTCCAGAGTTAATCCACTTATTTTTTGATTAGTGGCGTAAATGTTTGATCCAATAACCCCTTGTATGGCAAAACCTTTGGCTAATCTTTTTTCTAAAAAGAAAGTAAAAGGACTTATATTCCAAATAATCTTTTCATTTTTAGCAAAACCAGTAAATTGGTTACCATCTTCTATAATAAGGTTAACGCCATATGAAACTAACCAAGGTTTATTTTTAAACCTATCTTGAGCAAAACAAGCAAAAGAATTACCCATTGTAAGCAAAATAGCTGTAAACAATATTTTAGGTATCCACTTTTTCATCTCAATGAGGCAAAAATATATGATGAAGCGGTTTCCATGGTTACCATATTGTTATTTAATGCTTAATTTTCTATGAAATGAATGATTGAAAATGTTTTTGCAATACTTTTTCCTTGTTAATATTATTCATTGCATAATTCCTTGCATTTAATTTTAATTCAGCACAATCGTTTTTGAGGAAATAGTTTATTTGCGAAATAATAGATTCCTTATTTTCGGCTTCAGCAACTAGACCCATTTTGTTTTTTGTGATAAGTTGACCTAGTTCTGTATTACTTTCTACACAAACCAAAGCCAAGCCACCGATAGCTAAAATAGGACCAAGCTTACTTGGCATTAAAAAATTGGATGTTCCAATTTTTTGTGGAATAAAGTGAATATCAGCCATGTTCAAAAAGGAGTTAAATTCGTTTTCTGGAATTGTGTTCAAAAAGTGAATTGCATTTAATTTCCTATCAATGGCAGTCCTTTTTATTTCTTCCAAGTAGGGCCCCGATCCAGAAATGATAAATACTAACCCTGAATCCTCTTTAAAATGGGTAGTGATATCTAATAGGAGTTCTAATCCCTGTTTTTTTCCTACACTACCAGCATAAAGTAGAATTTTTTTATTTGGTAAAATGCCATATTTTCCTTTTAGCAAATCTGTATTTGAAATAGGATGAAATTTGCTACAATCAACCCAATTTGGAAAATTCATAATCTCTTTCAATGTGTCTTTTTTAATTTCTTCAGCCATAGAATGGCTTATTGTGCTTATTTGATAGGCATTCTTATAAATATAGCGCTGAAGCCTTTCCATTATACCAATTAGGAAAGCCGACTCAATCATTTTTAGATTTTTCGCCGCCTGAACCTGTAAATCTTGAATATGGTAATGATAAGGAACACCAGTTAAAAACTTGATAAGGATCGCATTTAAACCCAAATGAAAGGGTGGAGCTATACATATAATTCTAAAAAATTTTCTTTTAAATAAAAGTGTCAATAACAGTAATCCAGAACTTGTTAAAAAACTAAATTCATGTAAAATTCTCTGCATCCCACTTGGGTTTATTGGAATATACATTGGGCATCTATAAACAATGAGTGACCCATTATGATAAACCTCTTTTTTATACCACCGTCCTTTGTAAGGTTTTTTAATTTGCCATTCGGGGTAATAAGGGAAACTAGTTACAACAATTTGCGGAATATTTTTTGATAAAAGCCAAGCCGACATATCTCCAGTATACTTCCCAATGCCAGTTAATTCTGGTGAAAAATTAATGCCGTATAACAATAAAAATTTTGGAGATTTCAAGCTAATTATTTTTTTGTTTCTTTATTTCTTTTGAAATGCTTTGAAAATACGAGGCCTTCATGTAAGCATATTTAAACCCTTTTCGTCCATCTAAAATGCCGCCCATTATTATGTATGAACCTGTAAAAAAAAACATGCCTGAAAAAGGTGTTTGCAGAATGAAATACTTTATTTTTTGGATAGGTGTCAATGTTTGATTTTTTGTTTGACTGAGCTGAAAATACCTTTTGGCTTCCCAAATAGCGTATTTTTCATGTTTTATTTTCCAATCATTTTGATCCAAATTAACGCGGTGTTCAATTTCAGTTTTTACTTTGTCCACTGGTCCATCCAAAATAGGATGTTCATGGATTTCCATGTCTAAGTTCGACCAATGGTCTTCTTCCAGTTTTTCGTATAAACCAGCTTCAGGTTGGAATAAGGCTAGTTTATAAAGTGGATAGCCAAATTTTAACTTTTTACCTCCAATGTAAATTGAATACTTAAGCCAAAACCCCTGAGAATTAGTCTGATTCATCGCAACTGTTAATGCTTCCTTTGCCTTTTCAGTTAACCATTCATCATCGTCGAGAAAGAGCACCCATTTTGTGCTTGGCTTATGGTTTAAAAGAAACCAATTTCTTTTTTTTGGATAATGGCCATTCCAATTAAAGAGCAATAACTCTGCCCCATGTTCATCTGCAATTTCCCTACTTTCAATATTGTTTTCCGATTCAATGATGACAATTTTTTTTGCAAAACCTTTTCCTATTTGGTTCAAACAATCTCTTAGTTTTTCGCCCGAGTTTTTGCAAGGAATTGCAATAGTAAGATCCTGAATAGTCCAATCTTTACCGGCCTGCATATGGATTTACTCTGGGTTTTATGGGTTTACATGGAAATCCAGAACATATTTGCCATTCTGGAAGGTCTGCAGTTACAACAGACCTTGCGCCAACAACAGTTCCTTCACCAATGGTAACTCCAGGATGAATAAAAGCTTCGCTGGCAATCCATGCGTAATTGCCTATAATAATTGGTTTAGTTAACAAGGGAAATCCTGGTTTGGTATAATCATGAGTACCCGCACATAAATGCGCGCCTTGAGAAATAACGGCATATTTCCCTATATAAATTTTGTCTTGCGAGTATAGGTTCACCCCATCACCAATGCCACAATAATCACCTAAATGTAAATTCCATGGTGCCCAAATTTTAACTTTGCCATATACGTGCACTTTGCTGCCAATCTTGGCGCCAAATAACCTTAAAATAAATCTTCTCCATGCATGAAAAGGTGCTGGAGAGTATTTAAATAGGATCAAACAAATGGTATTCCACAATACTCTTTTTAACCTATTTTTTAAGGAGAATGATGGGCCTGTATGTGTATTGCTATTTATCATATATACCAATGTGGTAAAATCTTTCTAGAAATAGCTCTGAGCAAAGCTGCCATTTTCTTTTTTGGCGATTGGTAATTTGAATTCCAATGTGCTCCAAATCCTACCGGATCTACATTTATTGGAAATCTGAGAAGGCATTTATTTTTTTCTGCTTCAGGCAAATTATTTGCAACAAATTGAAGCAGTTGCTCGAAATGACTGAGTGAATGAACTTTCATAGTTAATCGTTTTTCGAATATCCAAGTTTTGTAAAAAGTAACATTCGAAACAAATAGATTACTCAATAGGTAATTTCTTTTATACCCAAAAAGGTTCACTTTTCTTGCATCTGCAATAAATAAATAGTTTGCCAAACACTTGTTTAGGAGCAAAGAAATATTTGGGAAATAGATTCTTCCTGTAGCTTTAATAAATGTGTTTGTTGTTATTAGATTTTTAGCAATTATTTCATCAATCAATTCCAATTCGCTATAGCCATAGTGTAAGCCTTCTGGAACTTGCGTTGCCTTTGTTTGATAAATTGTAAAGTGGCGTTTGAAGCTGTTTTCATCTTTTACTATGGTTTCCAATTCAGCAAGGTCATGACCTGAGTTTTCTGCAAATACTATATGAGTTATTCTTGGATCAGGGTGATGTAGCCACTTTTTCAATGCTTGCTTATAATCTTGTAAACGAATACTTGGATCATTCCTTTGTACCTTATTTGCAAATTGGTTGGGTGCAACGCATGCAGTTAATAGTAAGGTTAAATCAGTTTGAGATTCAAACATTTTAGTCAACAATATTGCCGAGCTCTTCCTCAAAAATTGCTCTTAACCTTTCTGCATAATTCATAGGCATAAAGTTTTTTTGATAAACTTGGCATGCATTTTCCTTCATACGCAGGTATTTATCTTCTGATAATTGTAAAAACGTTAAAAGAGATTCTGTCATTTTTGGCAAATTAATTGGAGATACATATCCAGCATTTTCTTCAATAACCAATTGAGAAATGTTAACCTGATTTGATAACAAAACAGGAACGCCCACGCCAAGAGATTCTGCTATAGATAGTCCGAAATTTTCTTGGTGGCTCCATAATATTTGAGCCCTAGCATTTTTTATTAGTGCCCATTTTGCTTCCTCATTTTGTAAAGGCCTTAAATCTACTAACTTCTTCAAAGAATCATTATTTTGTATAATACTTTGTAGATATAATCCATGTTCTGAGTCAATTCCTGGTCCTGCAATAATAAGTTTAAGCGGTTTGCCTAAATTGTTTTCAAGGATGTTTAGATAAACATTTAATATCCAATCAATGCCTTTTTTGATATGTATTCGCCCAAGAAATAGTATATAATTTTCTGGGTTCAAATCTATTTTTGAAACTATTGTTGGAATATTTACACCATAGCCTGCCATTATTTCTTTCTTGGGATTATATCCTGAAAAAGTTTTCTTGGCAAGCTCCATTTCCATTTTAGAAGTGAATAGGATTCCACTTACTGAATTGATATTTCTTTTTTCAATAATTTGCCAATACATCCAATTTCTTAAGGCCTTACTTTTCCTATTCTTTTCAGTTTGAAAGTAAGGGTCGAGCATGCCATGTGGAAATAGAAACATTTTATGTCTAACTTTTTGATTGGTTTTATTTAAGTGAACAAAGGCTTTAACTGCTGAATAGGTATGGTATAGCCAGATTCCATGAACAATAGAAACATCAAAATTTGCAAGGTTAACTTTTAGCCATGAACCTAATTTGTTATTATACTGCCAGGGAGATTTCCGTTTGCCTAAAGGAACTAGCTCATTGTTGAATTTCTTTAAAAACATAGAATCAGGATCATCCAATGTAACAATGGTTGTTTCAATATTAAGCATAGAAAGAAAAGGAGTAACATGCAAAATACCTGCAACCGGACCACCACTTGCTGGGTCTAAAGTAGCTATAATTCTGAGTAGTTTAATTTTTTTCATCTAATAAACAAATCCACTTTCTCTTGTAAAATAGGCTGCTTCTTTACTAATAGATTGAATTGCAATTGCTGGCACACCTCCATAAACATTGTATTCCTCTTCAAATTTCTTATTTAACAATGACTTTGCTCCAAGGACCGAATAGGAGGGTAGAACTGCTCCGCCAAGAATTACCACATTGGTACCAATAAAGCAATAATTTCCAATGTTTATTGGCTTACTATCCTGAATTCCTTTTTCAATATTGATGGCATGTGTGAGTAGTTGTGATTGGTAACCTCCAATTGTGGTAAATTTTCCGATAAAAATTTGATGGGTACAATCTATGTGATGGTTTTTTGTAATGGCAGATTCTTCGCTAAGAATTAGTTCAGGAATTCTATTATTTTGATGTGCAAAATGCTTAGAATTCGTTTTAAGTGTAAATCCTGTAATCCAATTTCCTCTTCCAATTTTAGCTCCTTTTTTTAATACCATATTATGTAAATTAACGGCAACATTAAAATGCCCAATACTAGCATTTTCATCCAAAATGAGCTTATCTGGAAAAATCCAAGAATAGCCTATACGTGATGAGGAGTGTAGCTTATAGTTATAGAAGAAGGTTAACATTCGTCTTTTCAAAACCCATGGTAAAATAACTATCAATGCATTTAAAATTTTCTTCATTGGGTAAATGTTTTATAAAGATTGATATAATTTGAAAGCATTTTTTCTGTTGTAAACTTCTTGCAATTTTGAAAGCCTTTTTCAATTAAATTTTCCCTAAGTGTGTTGTTTAATAATCTTTCCAATTGTTCAATAAATTCTTTTGAGTTAGCTGGATTTGCCATTAAAGCACTATTGCCTGCAATTTCAATAAATGGTTCAATATTAGAACAGATAACTGGCGCGCCACAAGCTTGTGCCTCTATAATTGGCCATCCGAAGCCTTCAGATTTAGAGGGAAAAACAAAGGCACAACAAGCATTATAAAGTAAATTTAATACCTCATGATTTGGTTTTTCATAAACTATAATTCTATTTGTAAGTTCAAGTGTTTCGCATGCTTTCTTTAATTCATGATCCAATCCCATGCCCGCTAAACAGAGGTATCCATCAAAATTAGCTGTTATTCCTTTTAATATTTCCAATAATAAAATCCTATTTTTTCTTGGTAGGTTCGAACCAACATGTAATAAATATGGTTTATTCGGTAATATTGATTTAGCTGCTTCTATTTCAACTTTTAATAATTTGGTAAACGGTTGGTTGAAACCATTATGAATAACACTTATTCTTTTCTGGTTAATTTTTGAGGGTGCAATTTCAAAAAACTGATTTTTAGTGTTAGATGAAACCATTGCTATACATTGTGCTTTCTTCAGATTTTTAAGAATTTGATTTTGCAATATTTTACCAAAACTGCTAGCCTCGCAATAGGCATCTTTATAACCTAAAGCAGCTCTAATGGCAATAACATCATGACAAGTAATGAGGGTTTTCCTATTAGGTAAAATTGGAAGATAAATAGCATTTGAATGGTCACAAATATGGTAAACATAATTTATTTTGGTAAATTTGTTACTCAGAACTTTTAAATAAAAATAAACGGAAGTAATTACATATTTATCAATATATCCGCACCATTTACCTATGCCTTTATTGGTATTATTAAAAATAGAACCAAAGCATATTAATGGCTTCCATATCTCGAATTTATAACCCTCTTTTTTTAATCCTAAAGCTATAATATTAAGGAAACTATTCATGCTAACTTGTTTATCTTTTGAATAGTTTCCTACCAAAATTACCTTATCATTTTTCAATTGAATTTTCAGTTAAATTATTCGATTTGAATGATGCAATTAATAAACCAGTTACCAATACACTAAATCCTAACGAAGTTGGTTGTGACCAGCCTCCTTGTGGTAAAATTAAAAGTGTAAATGATAATATGATCCAAGGCAGTATATCATTTATTTTTAAATATTGCCAAGCCCAATATGTTAATTTTAAGCTCATTAATAATCTTATTAGGATTATTGCTAATCCTAGTATAGGTCCTAATTCACCTATTAATCTTCCCCATTCTCCTTCCGAAATAAGGAAGGCTATTTTATTGGTTAAAATACTACTTCCAACATTTGAACCATAACCTAAGCCATATCCCAAAAAAGGTTGGTTAGTTGAGGAACCCAAAGCATTAATCAATCCTCCTAAATACCTATCTAATAAAACTGATTCAATGCCACCTTCGGTTGTATTGGCCTTTTCAAACCTATTAGAAAAAACTTTTACTCCAATAGAAAAAATTTCAAATAAATTCAATAAGAAAATTAATAAACCAAATCCTAGAACTAAAGTTGCAACTTTATTGATTCTTTGTTTGATAAAATTTGTACCAATAAAAGTAAATATTAAACTGATTAATATTTGAAATAGCAAACTTCTACTAATAGAAAATGGAATGGATAATAGCAGTGCTATTGTAGCTATAGATAAAATTAGTCTATTTATTTTTTGCGACTCAATCCAAAAATAAAAAATAAATACTGCAACTAAACTAAAAAAGGAAGTTGTCCCACTAGTAAATGAAAAGGTGGCAGACGGACGCAAATAACCCATGGCACCACTAAATCCACTACCAAAAGAATCACCTATCCCTTTGTTAACCCATGCACTTTGTGGACTAAAAAATTGTATTGCAATTAATATTGACATTGGTATAGAAATATATATTATAACTCTTCCCATTTTAATTACATCATCTTTATCAAATATTTTTCCTATTAAAAATATCATTGGGAAATGGAGCAAAAAAATTCTTGCACCATAAATTGCAACAAAAATATTACCATGTCCAACAAACATTGTTGCAATAAAACTTATAATACAAATACAAAAGGTATAAAATAGATAATTGTTAAAAAAAATTAATCTATTAAAACTTGCAGATAGGAGTAAGTAAATCACCAAAGGATCTCTTACTAATAATAATGGATTTGCCAATTGGGGTAATAACCATTTACGAATAGCTCCTTCAAATAATAGTAAAAAAAAATACAACCAAATGCCATTTTTAAAATTAGCTAAATTGTTGTTAGTATTTAAAATTTTGCTGTTCAAACTGATATTTAACTTTTTAATTCAGAAGGCCTTTTGTTTGTTAATGGTTTTTCAAAATACCTAAATAATATGGCGGAAATAATAACTGTGACTAACAATCCAAGTAATTTAGCTATCAAGTTACCAATTCCATTTATTCTAATGTCAGAGGTGATATGATAAATTAAAAACATAATAGGAATATGGCTTAAATAGATAGAATAAGACCATAAACTAATTTTTTGTATACTAACTTTTAGCCAATTAAACCGTGTAAATGTAAAATTCATTTTTTCTATTTCAGGCATTATTAACGCAAAAGCTAGAGGTGTTAACATCAAAAATAATTGGCCACTTCTAATTTGTTCGTATTGTATTTCCGAAAAATGAACTTGTTTTATACAATACAATAAAATTATACAGCCTAGTAATAACATATATTTTGTCAGGCTTTTGTTGTGCCTTTTTATGTGAGTAAAAAACGACGCTGCTACCCCATAAACTATCGCATCTATTCTAGCTAAAGTTATTCCTCTTAATGAATGACCAACATGTTGCTCAATTAAATAATACCTGATAAAAATTGATGAAACAATGAAGAAAAATAGGGTGGCAATAAATGTAATTTTCTTTGAAAAATTTAAAAAAGATAATAATAAAAGTATTAATGGAAATAACAAATAAAACCATTCTTCAATACACAAACTCCACGAAACACTATAAAATCCTTCTTCTCTTCCAATAAAATTTTGAATAAAAAATATAGATTTAATAATTGTTATGATATCAGTTAGTTTGTTATTCAAAAACCATTGAATTATTACCATAACTATCAAAAATAAATAGTAATTGGGAACAGTGCGCCACCATCTTCTTTTCCAAAAATTGATAACCAAATTTAAGTTGTATGTTTTGCTTGAATTGTAATTTTCCCAAATTATTTTTCCTATTAAAAACCCACTTAGTGCAAAAAATAATTCAACCCCCCAAAAGCCAATTGTATCGTATACTTTCGCAAAATGGGCCAACAATACAAATCCAATTGCTAATGTCCTGAGTAAATCTAAACCAAAGCTCCTGCTGCTACTCACTTCCTAAATTTTGTTTTACAAATAAGGCTAGCTCATCTGCATATATGTGCCATGGCCTTCCTTTAGCAGTTTTTTGAGCATTCGTTTTGATTTGCGCCAAATGTTCTCTGTTATCAATAATATTTTGAATTATTTGAATCATTGCATTTGTATTTCCTGGTTCTACAATCCAACCATTTTCGCCATGATTTATAAAATCTTTTCCTGCGGTATGATTTGTTGTTATTACCGGCATTCCCTGCGACATGGCTTCGCTTATTACCATTCCAAATCCTTCAAAAATAGATGGAAATAATAATACATCATGGTGCTGCATTTGTTCCAATATTTGGTGGTGTGGTAAACTTGGAATCCAGCTATGCTTTTTTAAGTTATTATCAAGTTCTTTGCAATCAATCGAAGTCTTCCGTCCAATTACGGTAAGCTTTATGTGTTTACCAAAATAATTTGCAACCTCAAATACTTCTGCAATACCTTTTCTTTGTGTTAAACCGCCCACAAATAATAATTTTAATGGTTTGTTTTCTTTTTCTTTTATTTGTTTTATGTCTATAACCTCAGGAAATCCATAAGGAATAACAGTTACGTTATTTAATTGGTTTGGATATAAATTTAGCGTGTCTTTTGTAAAACTACTTGCCACAATTATGTTATCAGCAAGCGCCAATTCTTCATCCTTTTTTGCAAGTTTATTTTCAGAATTTAACAATCCAGTAAGTGTGTTTGCATAGAGTGGTCTGCGTTCTTTTTCAATTGCCAAAATTTTGTTTCCCATGCGCCAATATCCAATTGATAAATCGTAGAAATTAATAAGGCCAATTTGTTTTGATTTAATAAAGGATTGCAATGCTGCATCTTCATAAGCATATATGGCTTTAGCACCTTTATAATGCTGTTTAGCTAATTTTTTACTTACCCAATTATCATGATTTGAGTATACTCCATCTACACTAAATTTACCAAACTCATGTTTTATTAAACTATCCCAATTCATTTTCATGCTTAATTGGCGCATCACTTCATGGTATGGATTACTATTTGTAAATGGTTTCAAATTGATATCAAATATTCGTTTTCTTAGTTCAGATAATTTTGAAAAACCTCCTATTTGATATAAAAAATCGTTTTCAAAACAAGCAATGCTGGTATAAAAAGATTGCAGTATTTGGGCCTGAATCAATCCTGATGTAGCATACCTCACAAATTCATTTCCCGTAGGATGCGATACTACTATCATCTTTTTATTAGGGTCTTAAAACTATTTGCCATTGGTTCTCAATCGCTTTTACAGCATATTCCATATGGTATTTTTCTATTTGCTGTAGTCTATTTGTATTTCCGTTTTTTATGCTAGCCACAAAATTGAGTAAATGCCTTTTAATGACTGTATAATCCGAATCTGATGGTATAACCATATTAAGGTTGGGATTAATACTTAAATCTTTTATGCCTCCTTTATTGGTAGCAAGCCAAGGCAAGCCCGAACTCATTACTTCTAGTAAACTTATGGGTAATCCCTCTGGATGTTCACTCAAAAGAATAAATCCATCTAGCCATTGAATTATTTCATTCAAAGCTTCTGTAGATGAAAAATGACCCCTATAATTAATTGGATAGTCATTAAAATAAGATGGTGGAAAATTTGCCCCTCTGCCCCAAATATAAAAGTCAATCTCCGTTAAATCTTTATCTTGAGATAACTTACACATCAACTCAATGCCTTTCTCTTTGATTAGCCTGCCAAAATATCCTATTTTAATTTTTCCTGCTTCGGGAAATTCGTAATTTTTAGGTTCAAGACTAACCGAAAAGCAAGGGATATTTAACACCTCTCTCTGAAGTACTTGCGCTAAATTTAAGGCATTTGGTCTGGCGCATGCTATTACAGCTTGGCATTTTTTCATAGCCATCCTATATTCATTTGGCCAACTAGCTTGGTCTATTTCATCGCCAGAGGTATGGTGGTGGTGAACCCAATGATGTTTTTTGCCAAGTAATTTACCTACATGCCAAATACTCTTCCCTTGCCCATTTGTATAAAGTGTTTCAAATTTTTCCATCTTTAAAACCCAAATCTTTAATAGCAACGCAAGCAGGCGTATTGGTGCATATTTAGATTGTATGAACCAAGCATTTTTGCAAATAGATTGGTAATATAATTTAGTTTTGGTATCTCCTTTATAATATCCAATCAGAATAGAGAGGTCCATTTCCTCAGCATTCATGTTTCTACAAAACTCCTTCAAGTGACTTTCAATTCCACCTGATTCGAGCAATTGTGTTACATAAATTAGGGTCTTAGTTTTTTTCATCTAAAAACGTTTGACCAAAGACTTTTTCAAGCTGGTTTTTGTTCAAGCCAAATTTCCAAAACATTTTCACAGAAGTGGCAGTTAAGTTTGAAATAACTCTATAATATTTACTCCTAAAAATTAATTCTGGATGTTTACTACTTTTAAATGGATTGCCATTCTCTGCAACTGCCATGTTTGTTAAGGTGTTCAGCGTATTTTGTAATGCCAATAATTTTTTGGTGTTGACCCCAGCAATTGGCAATTTTTTAAGTTTACTAAACTGTTTGTAAGAAATCACCTTGATCAAAGCATGCAGAGCATCTAACCTAGGATCAGTTGGATCTGGATGAATTAACATTACTGGAACGCCAAGGGCTATGCAAGGCAGAGCACAATGTATTTTTGTAGTTAATACAAGTGAGGCCTTTTGATAGGTTTCTAATAGATCAATTGCAAGCTGCGCATTTTCCTTTGAATACACTTTAAAATTTGCATCAATATTAATAGGATCATGGTTTATTTTTGTTATACCTTGAACCACAATTTCCTTTAATTTATTTTCAATTTCAATAGGTATCAGATGGTCTTGGTTATCTACCCATAACACTTGATCGTTTTTTTCTATGTTTAAATTTTTTGCACGCAAGGTTAACGTTAAACAGGCAGAGTAATATGCTGGTATGCCAAATCCACGTAATAACCAAAGTGTTTTTTTGTCCCTACAGCCAATCGGACTATGTTTTTTAAAATATTCTCGTATTTCCTTTATTTTTAAAAAATCAGATTTTGCTATGTGAACCGAAATAAAAAAGGGAGTAATATTTGCCGGTGGTGGATAGTGTTCAAATTTATGCTGGTACCAGCCGTTTGCAATTAAGAATCCTTCCTCAGAACTTACTAAATCAGGTCTTTCGCGATCTATTATTTCCGAATTGTTGGGCAAAAATTGTTTGGCTGCTAGACCCTGTATAATGTCGCCAAGATTATTGCGCAATAAACCCTCAATTTGATAATAATACCTCATTGTATAGTAACTGATGACGCTTCAAGTAATTCTATAAGTTTATTTACACATTCAATTTGCCTATTTTGGCCAAGTTTTGGTTCAGGCAATGCCTCTATTCTGTTTGAACCAAATAATAACTGGTCTTTGTAGTCTGGAAATTCAAGCAAGGTATTTTCATTTTTTGAGCCCCTTAATAATACAGGAAGTCCGTGTTCTAGCATCGCAATGGTTGAGCCACTTTTGCCAAAATTTTCTTGACTGGCCCTCGAAATTCCTATATCGGCACCCAGCATTTGTAAAGAAATTACCTCAACATCCAATTCACCTATATCTTGAATTACAACATTATTGATGATACTTTGGATCAAACCGATATAGGCATCTTTTAAATTTCCATTACTTCCTATAAATAATATTTCAATTTGTTTGTTTAGTTGACTGGATAAATTATTCAACCAAATAATTTGTTGCTCAAATCCAGCTTTGTCACTTGTTAAATTACCAAAAATAATTACCTTGATTTGGGATTTATCTTTTATAATTTCATTTCTTTTCCATGCAATTTCTATATTTCCAAATAGTGGCAATAAGTTCGTATTTATTGGCTTGAGCATTTCTTGGTATTTTAAAATGCTTGTAGTTATAAGCGATGGTTCAATCTGTTTGATGAAATTTTTGATAAGATATTCCTGCAACTTAGAAAACGACCTGCTTGCTAAGGTTGAACTTTTAGTAGGTTCCACCCAAAGTTCATGAAACATAATATGAACTTTATATGTACTTAAAAAACTCCATGTACTCCCTAAATTGAAAGGTAATCCTTTTTTATGAAATGAATAGGCCACAAACTGAATGCTTACCCAATCTGGATTAATTTTTTGGAGAGTTACTTTTAATAAATCTTGCTTTTCCTTTGCTCCTAAGGTGGGCGACATCCTCAGCATTAAATCCTTTTTCACATAAGTTCCAGTAGGTATATATTCATCTTTCCAAGCTATGAGGTAAATGGAGTGTCCCAACATATTCAATTGCTTAGAAAGTGCATGGGAATAATCTGCTATTCCGTTTTTTTTTGGTTCAAGACATCCTAACAAAAGAACAATTTTCACAACCTCTCCTTTATTTTTTTTGCTGGAACTCCTGCCCAAATTTCCATACTGTTTATGTTTCCTTTTACTACAGACCCCGCAGCAATAATGGCTCCATCTTCTATAATGGTGCCCTTTAAGATAATAGCATTTGCACCAATCCAAACATCGTTTCCAATTTTTATCTCTTGTTTTTTGCTTTGTTGGTTTTTTATATTCACACTTTTTTCTGTGCCATGGTCATGATCAATAAACTTTACTCCTGAAGCTATGAGGCAGCTATTACCTATAGTTAGCTTTGCTTGAATATTACATTCAACGCCATTTCCAATAAAGTTGTAATTGCCTATTATTATATTGGGTCCAGGCTTATAAATACTATCAAAATTAAATATAATGTTACTTTCCAATCTGCAATTTGAACCTATTTTAACTTGGTGTGGCCATGTAATAAATGTCTTTGGAATACGAGTATTCACACCAATTTCCATGCCTTGTACGCGCAAATATATTCTCCTAAGGTTACTTGAAAATCGTGTGATTAACTTCATTCGAATATTAAAGAAAATAGTATAAATTAATTTTTCCATTAAATGAAAATCATGCAAAAATTAAATAAAATTTTATCAAGGTAACACCGCCAACCTTTAAAGGAGAAACCAGCTAATTCCGCTAGTTCCATAAATATACTTGTAAGCCATATTTTAATTCTAATGGTTCGGAAATGAATGGTGTTTTTTGTGCCTTGCTTTTTGTAATAATAGGCCTGCGATTTCAACCTTCCAAAGAAATTTGCAAAAGCTATTCGATTTCTCCATGGATGAACAACAACAGATTCAGCTATGAAAGAGATTTGAGATTGTTGTTTTACCCTATCTTTAAAATCTACGTCTTCCATGGTGGTGTAGAGAAAACCTTCATCAAACCCGCCCAATTTTAAAAACAGATTCTTTTGAATAGCAAAGTTGCACGACCATAATTTCCCTCCATCCAAATTAATTGGGGCAACTTCGTCATATCTTTCTTTTGGCCTGTTTACAATGGTTTTGCCTTCTAATACTGTGCCATTTGTTTGATGTATTTCTTTGTAATAATACTTGAACCAATTTTCACTTGGAATGCAATCGTCATCTAAAAAAATAAGCCATTGTCCTTTGGCATTTTTTGCTGATGAATTTCTATTCGCTGCTGGACCTTTATGCGGACCAATCTGATACTCAACGTCTGGGTAGGTTAATGATATTTCCTTTGATAAATTCAAATTATTTGAATCATCTGAAACAAGTATTTGTAAATTTTCAGAAACGCGAACTTGTTTCATAAGGGCATCCAAACAAACTAACAATTCGAACCTACGGTTGTAAGTGGGAATGATAATTGAAATAACTATTTCATTCTTTTCCACCATCATTGATTAATTTTAATTTACTTAAACAGGCCATAATTCCTTTTTCTGCAGCTATTTCTTTGGCTTCAATTAGTTTTTCATCCACACGTTTAAATTCTAAGATTCCATGAGTCTTGGAGTTTAATTGGTTTAATTGATAATATTCACTTGATTTCCAACCAAGTTCTTTTAACAACTCTTCGTTTTTGTGCGCGTAAGCAATAGGTAAAACCTTTGCTCCCGCTCGCATACCAAATAGGGTAGCATGAAACCTGGTAGATAGAAATTGGTCGGTAGAATTTATTCTATACAATAGCGATTGTGGGTTAGATGAATAGGGTAAGTGAAAAATTTTCTTTTCCTTCAAAATCACTTTAGCATATACTTCATCAGATGGAGTAAATGGAATATGAATAACTTCAATATTATTTCGAATAGCCTCGCTTACATGGTATTTAATTAATTCTATATAGGAGGCTAAAATAGCTGAATGGTTTTTTATAATTTCTGGTCGCTCCAGCTCATATTGTTTCGATGGAATTAAAATATCACCTTTTAATTGGCCATAAAGTGGAACCATATTGATCAATAACCTAGGAGCATATTTTTTTTCATTTATGCTACTTCTAAGTTTACTAAATGATGATACCTTATAAGCAAAGGCTATATCAGGTATAGAAACAATGTCTTGCCTGTTTAAAAGGGCATTAAGTAGATCCTTTTGACTCTGGCTTCTGGTGCTTACAAAAGCCGCTTTTGAAAGCAACTCTAGCAGATAATCTGGATAAGTTGGCTCATTAAAATCAACGCCTAAAATTCCTAGATTGTCATAATTGCCTTTTAACTTTTTATATACCTTATCCAAACTGTATTTATACCCAATAGCTCCACCACCCAAAATGGTGAACTTCCTATTTGGCCAGGCATTAAAATTGTATATAGTTTGCAAATTGGCCCCAATTCCTTTCATGGCAAGAAACTCTTTAACGCTTATTCCCATTGCCATATCGCCAAGGTTCCCATAATGATAGCCACCAGTAATGGCAACGTTATTCGTATCAAAAAATTGAGCTAGCCAATTTAATTTATGCTGAAATCCTGGTTTCATTTGACTGGTTAAGAATTTTTGTTAAGGACTGTTTAAAAATCCCCAAAACTCGTCTATCCCAAATACCTGTTATGCCTATCCTTTTAATTAAACCAAACATTAAATAAAAATTTTGTTGTATACTATGATTATAAATTTTTCGCATAATTTTAGAAAGAAACAAATACTTTAAAAATCTCAATTGGTCTTTTGTATCTAATTGTGGCATGTAACCCATGGCTATTTCAATGGATTCATATCGCATCAGATCAGACTGACTTTTAGTTTTTGTTTTGGGGTGAACTCTAAAAAATGAATGAATCCCTTTATACCTAAAACTAATAGGTTTGTGCATCCAAATTCTACAATACCAATCCATATCCATACAATACTTTAAATTCGTTTTAAGGTATAGAATATCATGCTTAAGAAGAAAACTTTTTTTAATTAACACACTTTGCGATGGGATGATGTAGTTTGTGTGGTAAAAAAAAAGCAGTAAGTTCTTTAAGTTAAAAACATTTCGGTTCGAGCCAAGAATAGTTACATTTTTTAAATCCTTGCCCACATATACCTTGCCGAAAATAAAATCTGCTTGGCGTGAATTTGCCTTTTTAAATATTTCATCAAAAGCATTGCCAATATAAGCATCATCTGAGTTTAAATAACAAACATACTCCCCATTAGCTTTGCTCAAACCTTTGTTTATGGCATCTGTTTGACCATTATCTTTTTCACTTATCCAATAAAAAATGTTGGATTGATATTTCTTAATAATATCCACAGAATTATCACTGCTTCCACCATCTATTACTAATAGTTCAATATTATTGTACGATTGGTTTAATACACTTAAAATTGCTTCCTCCAGAAATTCTCCATAATTGTAATTTGGAATAATTACTGATATTTTAGGATAATCATTATTCAAATTATTGTTTGACTAAATGTTTGATAATTTTACCACAATAAGGGTTCAAATTTGATAGAAAATCTTCGTTTTCAATGAACAATTAGCTAAACAATCTTTTAATTTAGAGGTCATAGCATGATCCACATCCAACAACTCTTTCAATTTTTCTCCCCTAAAATCTATTGGCTCGCCACCCCATTCAGTGGTATTGTTTAGTAACTTCACTAGTTGTTGTGGAATTCCTTCCGAGATTTTCTTTTTTTTATATGTATTTTCTTTCAATGAAACACAAGGTATCAGTGGCTTTCCAGGCTTTTGGTTCGGCGAGCTTATTACACAATCAAGAAAGAACTTTTTGGTCCATTTTAGATCTGTTGTAAAAAATTTGATAATAGCACCTTGATCCAATCCATAGGAATCCGATTTATTCGAATGATAAAATGTTTCAAAATCATACTCTTTTAATTGATCTATTTGTTTTGGTCGAAAGGCGCTGAGTCCTGCTAAAATGGTTGTAATAGGAAATCTGTGATTGGTATGAGTTCTAAGTGTTTGAATATAGTATTGCGGGTTTTCAATAAAATAATTGGTAGCTTTAATCTCTATTTCGTTTGGCAATGAATCAAGATCTCTGCAAATAATAATATCCGACAAACAATCAAACACTGGTTTGTAACGCCAAAGGGTAGGCTCAGTATTTTCATAAGGGTAATCTAAGAATATCAAATTTAATGAAGTAAACGATTCTTTTAACCTTATTAGAATTTCAAAAAGTGGATGGTCTTTTATTTCTTCTGATAAGTATATCCATATCTCTCCCATTGGATAAACAATTTGATTAATCGCCACCAAAGCTGGAATGTTATACCAATACCTCAATTCATTTGCGTAAGGATCCCAAAACCTAATTTCGTTATTTAACTTTTTTGGCGTAAAAAGGCAGTAACTAATTATTAGCTTTTGGTTTATGCTACTTTTACTTGGAGAGTCCCAAAACATTGATTCTAATTTTTCTAAGGAAGTTCTTTTTTTGGTTTGCTCGCTTCAACTTCCTTCTGTATTTTAGTACAACTTCAAATGCCTGCTGATTTTGTTTCACTGGAATTTTCCCAGCTATCGCTTTTTTTTGAAATGATAATTCTGAATAATTGGTCTTATCATTATGGGTGCCTGAACCATCATTTCCAATGTTTTTAATAAATGAATTGCATGGATAATAATTCAGTTTTTCATTCAAAAATAAAGAGGCATACCACCTAATCGCCCATGAATTACTTTTTCCTTCAATCTGGTTTTTCAATAATTCTTTAAATGGGTAGGTATTATCTAAATTGAATTTAGTTGTCAATTTTTTTTGTTCAATTTGGGCAAGAAGCTTAGCTCCATTTTGTTCAAACAGTATCCACCTGTTTTTCCAAGTACCCCAGCCCCAACAGCCCACGGAATAATCAAAGTAACTGCTTATATTTTTATTAAAATTTATGGGAAACTGAAAGCCTTGAACCGATCCTACCTCACTTTCATTTTGGTAGATTTCAAGTGCCTCATTCATATACTTAAGAAATTCAGGTGAGGGTAAAGTATCATCCTCCAAAATTATTGCTTGGTTATATTGATCGAAAATACGATTAATGCCAGTAATAATGTTTTCTGATAACCCAATATTTACTGCTCGTTCGGTAATATTAATTTTTTGAAAAAAATTAAGAGAATGAATATATAACCTTACTTGTTTTACTGCTTCAACATCATTAGGATTTTGTTTAGGCCCATCGCTAAAAATATACATTTCACTAAATGGTGCAAGTTCATTCGCTGCCAAAGCCTCAATTACCTTTTGGGTATGATATGGTCGGTTGTATACAAATAAAACTATCGGTGCTAATTTCAAAAACTAAATTTTTATTGTGCTTTGCTGAATAAGGCAGCTTTGACACCTTTGGCTGTACAAATGGATTTTAATTGGTAACCTTTATATATAATATCATGCATAATAATAGAATCTTCCTTTCCAAAAACATGGGAACTGATAAACCAGATTCTATCAGATTTTAATGAAAATTCATTTTCATACAATTCTGGTCTGAACCTATAATTCTTGCCTTTCTGAATTTCATCACATTTTGGTATTTGTCCCAAATGATGGTAATATTCAAATGCTGGAACAGCCCCGTAGTATATATACATGTTGTCTGTACCTTTAATATTTGCGCCTATTTGAGTGATTACCTCTTTCAATTCTTCTACTTCTATGGGAAATGGGTTTTTAAATAGTTTATAAAGCAAAAAAATCGAGATCAAGGTTGATAGTCCAATTACTAAAAATGAATTCAAGGGTATATGCAAACCATTCAGTAAAAATTGAATACCATAACACATCAAAAGCACAAGCAGCGGTATAGCATATAAACAAAACCGAGTATCGAAAGGATACTTTTTAAATGCTGCAATGGTTATATGAATCATTATCGGTAATAGGATAACCAACCCCGTAATTATTTTGCCTGATTGAATTAAGTAAAATAAACCCAAAAAAATGAGTGATCCCAGTATCCAAAAAGAGGACTTGCCAAATAGGAATAAATTACTGAATAATGAGGTTAATTTAGTTAAGTTCATTATATTGAATCCACCAGCATTTTCCCAATAGTTAGTCATATAGGCTATATGAGGATGCTTGTAAGCAAAAATAAAATAGTGAGAAACTACCAGCATTATCATACCTAAACTAAACCATGGTAATTTACTTTCTTTTAAATCTGAATATAGAAAAAAGCCTATCGGAAAAATCAGTAAGAGCAGTACAATATTTGAAAATAAAATACCAATAATTGCAATCAAACTAAACCTAATTTTTTCTCCAATTTTCATCGGATTTCGAATTAAATTTAACGTAAGTGGAACAAGTATAACTGTTAATAATACATCTCCAGCATATTGTTTCAGTTCAATGGCGTACCTGAACATTGTAAAATTCATGGAAAACAAACATATTCCAAGAACTATTGCCAAGTGATTTTTTAATTCCTTTTTCAAAAATTGAGCCCATAAAATACTTGCTACCAAAAAGCAAATTAAGCCTACTGCTCTCAGCGCCCATTCCTCTTTACTTAAGTAGGAAATGAGCTTTAATAGGATTAAGAAAAGGGGAGGGGCAGATTGGAAATTATCCAGGGGTTGAAGTAATTCTAATAGATTTCTATTTAGAATATTGTTGGCAAGCATGGCCTCATCTAGCCATAAACTTCTGTTTAAATAATATTGCCAAAGGGCAATAAAAAAAACTAGAATTAAACAAATAATGTAGAGCCAACTAAACCATTCAAAAGGTTTAACTTGAACCTTACCTTTTTCAATTGGTTTAATATCCACCACCTAATGGAATAGTAGGTTGTATGGTATTGGGTTTCCAGGTTAATTTTCTAAAAAATATACTGGTTGTCCATGCGTATTCATTGATAGGCCCCAATCCATGAAAATCAATTTGGGTTAGCCCCTTTTCGCGCAATAACATGCAGGCCTCAGAATGTCGTTCAGAATTATCCAATATAATGACACCATTTTCATTGAGGTGTTTTTCTGAATTCAATGTGCATTCATCTCTTAAAATCCCATCTATTACAATAATATCGTAGCATTGGTTGTTTCTATTAATGATACTGGGATATTCCTGCTCATCAGACAAGATGATTGTTTGATTGGCATTTTTGTTTTCCATTTGCTTGTTGAACCAATTTGTATCGTGCTCAACCGATATAACACTTAAACATTTATTAGAAAAATACAAAGAAGAATTTCCAGAACCCCATTCAAAAACACTACAATCCTTTAGGTTAAATTGGGTCACAAACTCAAGGGCAGGGTATGTAAACCAAGGAATAGGTCTGCCTTCTTTATCAACCGAAGATTTAGTATCACGAGAAAGTTTATGGCCGTAATTATCCTCTATAATTCTATGAATCAAATGGTATTTCCAATCGTTTCTTATACCCCGTTTTAGCTTTTTTAGCAGAGATGTCATTTTATAGATAGTTAAAGTCGAGGTAGAAATTTCCTTTACCAGATCCAAGTGTCATGGTAATATTTTCAAAATAGGCATCACCTTCCACATAAAATGGCATAGCATCCATTACCCAGTCATGAATACATCCTTTAGAGGATACAAATAGGTTCAAAGAATAGTTTCCAAGGGCAAGCGATAATTTATTTACTAAAATTCGCTGGGTCCAATTCTCAGTATTAGGCCTACTCAAGATTTGACCAGATAATTCGTTACTGATAAGTGTTTGTCGGGTTCCAAATTGGTCATTAAATCCAATACTAATCTCTAGGTCTTTGATTGGTGCGCCTTCCTTTGCAATAAAATCAATCTCCACTAATAAATTTTTACCACATGTTATTTGATTCAATACTTGGTTAGTTTCTGGATCAATTAATCTTAGGTTTTTAAATTTAATCTTGCCATCTCCCCTTCTATTTTTTTGCAATTCAAGGCTAGTATAAGTCTCCTGGTCATTTAAATATTCTTGAATAATATCAGCAGTTTTTCCTTGCCTTATTAACTCACCATTATTCAGTAATAGTGATTTATTACATAAGTTTTGAATGGATTGCATATTGTGACTTACGAACAAAACTGTTCGTCCTTGGTCTTTGCTTATACTTCCCATTTTACCCAAGCACTTCTTTTGAAAGGCCGAATCGCCCACAGCCAATACCTCATCTATAATTAAAATCTCCGATTCAAGATGGGCGGCTACAGCAAATGCAAGCCTTACGTACATCCCAGATGAATACCTTTTTACAGGTGTATCTATAAAATCTTCTACACCACTAAAATCAACAATTTCATCAAAGTTCTTACGTATTTCAAAACTCTTCATACCAAGGATTGCTCCATTGAGAAAAATATTTTCTCTTCCACTTAGTTCTGGGTGAAAACCTGTTCCTACTTCTAATAAGCTAGCTATCCTACCTCTTCCTTCTATACTGCCATAGGTAGGACCAGTTACTCGACTTAATATTTTGAGGAGTGTACTTTTGCCAGCACCATTGCGACCAATAATTCCAACGGCATCACCTTCATATAGTTCAAAGCTTACATCCTTCAAACTCCAAATACTTTCTTTTTTCTTTCTTAACTCCCCAGTTTCATCCTTGTTTCTGGCTGTTAACCTTGAATAGAAACTTTTTACACTATTTTCTAAATCTCTAGAAAAGGTACCTGAACCAATAGCGCCTTTTTGGTAAACTTTCGAAATTTGATTAACTTTTATAATGGGTTGTTCCATTTTCTATATCGTATCCACAAAGTTTCTCTCCACCTTAGAAAATAAAACTAAGCCTGTAAAGAATATGCAAATTGTAATAATTGTGGCCTGAACCAACGCTGCAACAGAAAAGCTTCCTTGACCCAAAATAGCATGCCTAAAGGTTTCAAGAATAGTGGTCATTGGGTTCAAACCGATATATGGCCTAATGGCAATTGGCGCCGCATTTAATGGGTAAACCACTGTTGTGCTAAACAGTAATAATTGTACACCAAAATTTACCAGTAATGATAAATCCCTGTATTTGGTAGTTAAGGCAGATACAATTAAACCTAAGCCTTGGCCAAAAGCTGCCATAAGAATAAGTAGCAGTGGCAATAATGCAACGCTTGAATTGATTTCGGGCTTTAGTCCTTTAGAATAATAAAACAACAATACCACAACAAACAAACTCATTTGGATAAAGAATCTTACCATACTTGAAAAAACAATGCTCATGGGAAGTATTATCCTTGGGAAATATACTTTGCTAAATAAATTAAAATTATCTCTAAAAACCGTCGAATTTTTTAAAAGGCATTCTGCAAAATAGTTCCAACAGATTATTCCAGGTAAATAAAACAAAGGCCTGGGAAGGCCGTCTGTAGATACTGCTGCTATCTTTCCAAATACAAAAGTATAAACAAATAAGGTTATGATAGGTTGAACAAAAAACCACAAAGGACCTAATATGGTTTGTTTATAAAAGGCAATAAAATCTCTTCTCAACAATAAAAAAAAGAGGTCTTTGTATTCCCATGCCTCCTTAATTTTTAAGCTATACCAAGAATTCCAAGATACAATTTTCCAGGTATATCTAAGCATCATTTGATGTTTTGGTTTTGCGACTTTTCCAAAATCTAAAACGTTTTTTTTCTACAGTTTCAGCATAGGCATTATCATGATAGCCGTATCCATACCCATACCCATATCCATATCCATATCCATACCCATATTCGTATGTACCTACACCTCTTTTTTTAAGTCCATTAAATACCAAATTTATATTGCCAAGCTCATTGTTTAAGTATATTTTTTGAATCATCTTTAAGAAATACTTTGGGGTATGGTTATGTCTCAAAACATATAAACAAATATTAGCTTCGTTGCTCAATAATTTAGCATCTGTTACCATCCCTATTGGCGGAGAGTCTATGATAATAATATCAAATTTTTCTTTGAGTTGTTCCATCAACTGACCTAATTTCCCATTCAAAATTAATTCAGTTGGATTTGGGGGAATTAACCCAGCTGGAATAACATATAAATCATTGGTGTCTGGAACTTTAACAATAATATCATCAATAACAACTTTACCTAGTAAATAATTTGTAATTCCAGGTTCCCTTGTTGTATTTATGAGGCTACTGATTTTAGGTTTACGTAAGTCAAGTTCCATGATCGCAACTTTTGAACCAGTTATGGCAAAGCTTGAGGCCAAATTCAAGGAGAGAAAACTTTTACCTTCTGCAGATAAAGATGATGTTAACAATATCACTTTGCTACCAGTTATTTTACTAAGTTTAGAATTAACTGCTGTTCTTAAAGCTCTAAACTGCTCTGCAATTAAAGTTCTACCTCCATCCTTTATTGCAATAGGGTCTTCCTGTGGATTAAACATTATTTCAGCTAATAATTCAGCTTGTGTTTCGTTTTCTATTTGCGACCTGAATATGATTTTACTATTTAAATCTTCTCTCAGGTAAATGTATAAAACCACTATAATTAGTCCTAAGGTAATGGCCATTAAGTAAACATTTAAGGGTACTGGCTTAATTGGTAGGTTTCCAGCATGCGCATTATCAAGAATTATTCCGTCCGAAACTGTTGCAGCATAAGATAATTCAGCCTCCTCTCGCTTTTGAAGCAGGAAAGTAAAAATATTGTTTTTTATATTTTGTTGCCTACTTAATTCCAATAAATTTCTTTCAATTCCCGGCAATTTGGACAGTTCAAATTTTGCAGATTCCATTTGTTGGTTCAAACCTGCATTTTTAATAGCTAAGTTATTTCTAATGGTCCTAATATTGTCTCGGATATCTGCCTTTGTTTGGAGTATTCTTGAATCAATTTTAAGCATGGCAGGTGCATTTGAACCTAATTGAACACCAAGCTGGTTTTTATTCTGCTGAAGCGTGACTAAGTTGCCCAATAAATTGGATAACAATGGATCTGAAATTTCTGAAGTTGCAGGAACTATCGCCTCATTTATAGCCTTTTTGCTAATATACTCCTCAACAGATTCAAGTATTTGTTGTTGTATATACAGGTCGGCCAATTTTTGATCCAAAGAAGCTGTTTTAGCCAAGTAACTCGAACCCGAGCTCGACAAATCGCTTATGCCTTCATCAGATTTAAATTTCTCAATTTGTAACTCCAATTGCTTTAAATCATCACTAATAATGCGCAACCTTACTTCAAGAAATCGAAGCGTATTTGTGGCTTTTTGGTTCTTATTTTCAATAATAATTCTGTTGTAAACTTGTATGATTTCATTTAAGATTTTTTCTGCCCTTACTGGCACCGGATCACTTAATTTTAGGTTGATGATAGTAGCTTGTTTTGAATTTGGAGCAACTTTTAAATTGGAAGAAATTTGGGAGGATACATTTTTAATTGAATGCAAAGTAAAATAGAAATTACTCTCATTGGAAATAGATAAATCTGGATTGTTTATATGAAAGGTAAGTTTCCCAAAAGGTGTATTTATAAACGAATCTAGAGGATATATTTTACCTTTAACCTTTATAACAGGTTTATTTTTTTCATAAGAAAATGGAATAAAATCATTGATTTCTTTCAATGAATCTGGGCTAAGAGCTGTAACTGTTAAAGGTGTATTGTTGTATGACAATATGTCTCTAAACTTACCTTTAAAATATATTGGAGCATATAGGTTTAATTCTTTTACTACCTGATTGAGTACTTTATTCGATTTTAATAATTCAATTTCATTTTCAATTACCTTATTATTATCTACATTAACAATTTCTTCTAAAACCTTGGTTTCAACTCTTTCTGATTCTGTATTTTTTAGTAATATTTGAGCATTTGCCTCATAAATTGGGGTTTGAAATTTAAGGTATAGCCAACCAATTAAAATGAAAGTGATGATTGAAATTAAAAACAGCGGCCAATAGGGTATAAACCTATAGGCAAATCCATTTAATATATTGGTTGGCTTACTTTCCTCAAATGGATTATTTTGATTTGATATCATATTTGCTATCGGGTAAGGCCAGTTACCAATATAAATAAAGTTAATATACCAGTTACAAAACCTAAAATGGCTCTGCTTTGGCTCGAATTGAAAGCCTTGGCAGAATTAGGTTCAACATAAACTATATCTCGGTTCTTGAGAAAGTAAATTTGTGAATTAAACAATGCCGTATCATTTAAACTAAATCGCTGATAGGTTTTATTTCCATTACTTTCTCTAATCAATAATAGGTTATTTCTTTTTGCGTAAGCAGTTAAATCCCCTGCCAGCCCCAATAACTCCGGCATAGCTATGCTTTCTTCTGGTATGATAATTACGCCAGGTTTATTTACCTCCCCTAAAACCGTTACTTTAAAGTTAATTGTTTTTATAGATACCAAAGGGTTTAAAGCAATGTTTTTTGCAATGAGTGCACTTTCTATTCCTGAACTCAATTCCTTTTTTGTAAGGCCTGTTGCCTTCACATTGCCCAATAGAGGAAATCGAATAAATCCCAAACGATCTGGGGTATAGGTTCCGTTTGCATTATAGGTGTTAATCAAAATCCCTGTTTGCTCATCTAAATTATCTATATGGATTTGAAGGATATCTAGCGATTCAATTCGAGAACTATCTACTTGAACGAGCATTTTAACAGTACCTTCATTTCCCAAGTGCTGAAAGCTGCTAATCCTCCGATTGCCGAAGCAGGATACCATTACTAAACACATTATTAGTAGTAGTAAGTTTAAAAAATTTGATTTTCTTTTCAATTTAGATATAGCTTCGCTTCCTCAGTCACATTTTCAACTATTCGGATTTGTAAAAATCTGTATGTGTTAATTTCGTAACCAATTCGTTTTATATTACTTATAATGTTGTTAATTCAATTGTATCCGCAGATTTACCTTAGAAATTAACAACTACAAATATTAATTATTAAAATCTGCCCAATGTTAAGCCTATATAATTAAATGCTTTATTAATTATTAACTCCTATTAAAATTCGCCCTTTTAAGCCAAATCAAAATCACAAATTATTAATTTTGAACCAAATTTCCCCCTTTTTAAGCCTTAAAAAGAGCTATTGTTAAATTATCATTATTAAATTAAGCAGATTTGGAAATCCCATCTTTTTGTTTTACAACCAAACCAATTCTAGAAAATTATACAAGAAATACCAGAATCACTTAAGATAAGAGACTTGAAGTGAAAAACTAAAAACTAAAAGTGAAAAAATAATTCCGATTCATTGGGAAATAAGTTAAAAGCCAATGGCTAAAGGCCAAAAGCTAATGGCTAAGAATCATATTTCTCTACCAGCTTCACCAAAACAGCAAAGTCCTTAGGATAAGGCGCAACAATATTGTATTCTTTTTCAAATAAGGTAAAGTGAATAGAGTAGGAGTGAAGCGCTACACGTTTCATCATTGGCTCTTCATTCTCCCATTTGCCTTCTTTGAATTTGGGTTTTATTTTGGATAGGAAAGGCATTTTGCCATTATAGGTAACATCTGCTACCAATGGGAAGTTTTGCGAAGCCAAGTGGATTCTTATTTGGTGCAACCTACCTGTAACCGGACTGCAAGAAAGCAACGAATAGTGGCGGTAGTTTTTGATTGTATTTACAATGGTTTCGGAAGGCTTGCCATCAATTTTATCAACCTTGGCAATTCCTTTAGCGGTTTGACCCAACGGCAATACAATCTTTTGATCTTGCACATTTAAGGAGCCATTTACCATCGCGTGGTAAATTTTTTTTACTTCGCGTTTTTCAAACAACATGGCCATTTCGCGGTAAACCACCTCATTTTTGGCAATCACCAAAATGCCACTTGTTTCCTTATCTAATCGGTGGCAGAGTTGTAGGTTTTCATCGTGCTTTTTAGCCTGACGAATAATTGAAAATACATCGCCATGCCTATCGTCTAATGAAGAATATAATGCGGGTTTATTTATAAAGATGAAATGCTCATCCTCCTCAATAATCATTTGTTTAAAAGGAATTACCTTAGGATTTTCCATCCCACAAAGGTAGTGTTTTATTTTTATACCCCTCGCGGAGCCAATTATGAATTAAAAAATCTGTGGTCTCTGTGTGATTTTCTTTGTGTTCTCTGTGGTTAAATAAAATAACCATTAACCACAAAGGTCACGGAGGGAAAACACAGAGCTTTATGAGGATAAAGAAATAATTCGGAATTAAAAAATCTGTGGACTCTGTGTGATTTTCTTTGTGTTCTCTGTGGTTAAATAAAATAACCATTAACCACAGAGGTCACGAAGGGAAGACACAGCGCTTTATGAGGATAAAAAAATAATTGAGAATTAAATAAGCTTACTCCCATTCGGCACCATAACTTGTGGTTGGCTCAAAACAATATTGCCCTCCGCATCTGCAAAGCCTGTCACCAAAAACTCAGAAATGAAATCAGCAATTTGCTTAGGTTCAAAATTGATTACCCCAATTATTTGTTTCCCAACCAAAGCCTCGCAGGTATAATTAACTGTAATTTGAGCACTACTTTTTTTAATCCCAAAATCACCAAAATCTGCCCAAATTTGATATGCAGGTTTTTTAGCTTTTTCAAATACCTGCGCCTTTATGATGGTTCCAACTCTCAGCTTTACTTTTTCAAAGTCGTGCCAAGAGATTGGTTCAAACAATGTTAATTCATTCATACAGCAATATAATCAATTGTAAGTTTATTTTTCTTCATTAACTTGCAGATATGAAATACATTAAAATAATAATTTTTATGAGCTTCATCGTTTTTGTAGCTTGCAAAAAGGATAACACATCCAATAATGGAACACCTACCCAAACTTGCCAAATTAAAACCTACACTTTTAACGACAGTCTCGAATATACTTACAAGATGGATAACAAGGATAGGATTGAAAGTATCATCACTAAAAACGAATATTCTGGGGATAGTACCATTTTATATTATGCCTATGATGGCAAAATAGTTGAAACGAGTGATGGCCAGACGATTTATTTAAATGACAGAAATTTGGCAGATAGCTCAAATTTTGAACTTGATTTTAATGGAACCAAGTTCCCTGGAAAGGCAAGAAATAAATACAATGCTGCCAATCAAATGATTCAGCAAGTGTTAGAGTTTGATATTTTTGCTACCCATTTTGTTTTTACCAGCGATTATACTAGGGTAAACGGACAATTGACTCAAAAAACAGAATTGGTTGAATCATCTAGCAGTCCAGATCGCACAACAACTTATAACTATACTTATGAAAATGGATTAATTGATAATAGTGCTGTTTGGCAAGCCAAGCATGGTTTTTTAGGTAATGTAACACCACAAGCATTATTAGAAGAAACTGCTTTGATTGATGGTATAGAAGTAAAAACTACCTATCAGTATGCTGTGTACAAAGGAAACATCGAACTTAAAATAGCAACTATTGACAACGATAAGCAAATCTATTATAGATATCAATGGCTTTGTCAGTAATTTTTGGGTTTTGAATAAGTTAAAACAATTGGCTTTGTTTTGCCAAAATTAAACTAGCTTATTTCCCTTCAACCAACTTCTTAATCTCCACCAAAATTGGATTCCAGCCTTCGCCGTTATTAGAGCTTTCTTGGTACCTTCTTTCGCCATCAGCAACAGTTGAGTAATCACCTTGGCTAACATGTAAAGTTGTTACATCATTGTTTTCTATAAGTTCATAGGTAACCAATAAATAGTTTTCAGGAATATCCGGTATGGTTGAATTGGGATCAAAAGTTGAATAAGTGAGTTTTGAAATTGGGTCAAATAAAATCACTTTACCTTTCACAAATACCATTTCTTTACCTTCATAATTGCCGCTCCACAGCAATTCACTTCCTTCATTCCAATCTGAAATTGCTTCACACCCAAACATATAAACCTTGGTCTTCTCAGGATTTACAAGTGCATCCCAAACTTGCTCTTGTGGCGCATTTATTTCAATGCTATTGTGTATGTATAACTCTTTCATATTTTGGTAACCTATAATTCTCCTTTAAGATTCGATTTTTTCTTGTTCCAATTCTTTGGATTATCTGCAATATAATTTCGAATTCGGATAAATTCACCATTATCGCGAATTATATGATCATAAAATTGATGTTGCCAATTAAAATCAATTTTCTCTTTTCGCATTTCGAAAGTGCACCTTCCCTTATACCACCTAATAATTCTTGAAATGTTTTGTTGGTTCATGGGATTACAAATGCCTGTTACTCCTCCATTTCTTTCTGCAGTATTTTCATTTGTCAAGCCAGATTTGTCTTTAACAAAACGCTTTTTATGTATGATTAATATGCCATGCACATGGTTTGGCATAATTACAAAATTACCTAACTCTATAAAAGGAAATTGAATAGGAATTTGCAACCAAAGTTGTTCAGCAATTTTTCCCAAATCATTCAAATGCATCTCGGCTTCATCAACGTTTGTGTAAATAACTTTACCGAAAAAATGTCGCCTGTACTTGGTGTTTATAGTAATATAGTATGACCCATTAGCGCCATAATCCCAGTTTTCCAGCCGGGTAGGAGAGATATTAAACTTGTTTTTGAATCTAGTAAGCATAGATAAGGAAATAAAGTTATTAGGTTGTTTTAAAAGTTAAACCCACAACAAGGATAAAATACCGCCCCAAAAACAAAAATCCAACATACACAAAGTACCTCTCTAAATCCAACATCCAACTCCTCCCCACACCACGCCAATCAACCCCTCACAACATAATCCAGTATCTAAGATAAACATCCAAGGCGCTCCCGCCCACCCCCGTAAAAACGCGATTCATCGCGTTTCCACCCAACATCTACAAAGCACCTGGGCCCACACCAAACCCACCAAAAGCTCTGCCTCCCAGCACCACCCAACATCCACAAAGCACCTGGGCCCACACCAAACTCACCAACAGCTCTGCCTCCCAGCACCACCTCGACTGCAACAAGTAGCATAAAGCTGCTCCCCCGTAAAAACGCGATTCATCGCGTTTCCACCCAACATCCACAAAGCACCTGGGCCCACACCAAACTCACCAACAGCTCCAACTCCCAGCACCACCCAACATCCACAAAGCACCCGGGCCCACACCAAACCCACCAAAAGCTCTGCCTCCCAGCAATGCTATCTCTACAAGCAACACTATAAAAGCATAAAGCACCGTCCTACATGCATAACGCTGCACCAAGTAGCATAAAGGTACCGCAACCGAAACGCGATGAATCGCGTTTTTATGGGTGGACGATGCATGTGATGAGGATGATGTGTATGTAGTGAGTGCACGATGGATAGGATGAGAGTATATCTAAGCCGTCAGCTCAAGCCAACGTAGCTCTTTTTCATCAAGTGTGTTTTTGATGTTTTCTATCTCATTGCTCCAGTTCATGAGGGTTTCATGACTTTCGCTTCCTTGGTTCAGTAAAGTTTCAATTTCCGTTTTGCGCGAATTGAGTGATGCCATATCCACTTCCAACTCTTCCAACTCACGTTGCTCCTTGAAGCTCAGTTTCTTTTTTTCTACAGGCTTGGCAACTTCTACTTTGGCCTCTACCTTGGGTTTCAAAGATTCTTGCTTGGCGTTGTAAGCTGCCAGTTTTCTATCCTCTAGTTCATTCAGGTAGTCTTGGTAATTGCCATTAAAGTCGCGGATGTATCCTTCTCCCTCAAAAACAAAAAGTTTCTCTACCAAAGTATCCATAAAATAACGGTCATGTGTTACCACTAAAATGCAGCCTTCAAATCCTTCCAAAAATTCTTCCAAAACATTAAGCGTTTCTATATCCAAATCATTGGTAGGTTCATCCAGAATTAAGAAGTTGGGCTTTTCCATTAAAATGGTTAGCAAGTATAGTCGCCTCTTTTCACCACCACTCAATGAACTCACATAATTGTGCAGCTTTTTGGCATCAAACAAAAACATTTTCAACAATGCAATGGCCGAAATCTTTACCCCTTTGCCCACTTCAAGGTATTCAGCAATGTCGGTTATAACTTCCAACACACGCTTATCTTCTTTTATTTGCAAGCCTTCCTGCCCATAATACCCAAACTTAATGGTTTCGCCTTTTACAATTTTACCAGAATCTTGTTTCTCCAAGCCTTGTAACATGTTTAAGAAAGTAGATTTACCAACGCCATTTTTGCCAATAACACCAATACGCTCACCTGGTTTAAAAAGGTAGGTGAAATCTTCAGCTATTTTTAGTTTGCCATAGCTTTTGTGTAACTGCTGTACTTCCAATATTTTGCTTCCCATGCGTTTCATTTGCATTTGTATTTCTACTTGGGAATCATCTTTTCTAAACGATGCTTTTTCTTTGGTTTCATAATAGGCATCAATCCTACTTTTCGATTTGGTTGTTCTCGCTTTTGGTTGCCTGCGCATCCATTCTAATTCTTTACGTGCAAGTTTTCGGGCCTCATCAGATTCTTTTGCCTGATAGGTTTCTCTTTGTTCCTTCTTTTCTAAAAAGTAAGCATAATTACCTTTATAAATAAAAAGCTGACCCAAGTCCATTTCTATAATCTCAGTACAAACATTGTCTAAGAAATACCTATCGTGAGTTACCAATAATAAAGTAACATCCTGCGATTTTAAATAGGCCTCTAACCACTCAATCATAGGAATATCAAGGTGGTTGGTAGGTTCATCCAAAATAAGCATATCTGGCGTTTGAATCAATACCCTAGCCAATGCCAAACGCTTTTTCTGACCACCACTTAACTGATCTGCCGTATGGTGTAAATGATGATGAAGGTTTAGTTGCGTTAAAATGGTATGCACCCTTGCCTCAATGTCCCAAGCCATCATGTTGTCCATCATTTCCATGGCCACTTGCAGCCTGTTTTGCAAGGCAGTGTCTTCTGGCTTTTCTTCTAGTTCTTCAATACACCACTCGTATTCGGCAACTGCTTTTAATACTTCATTGTCGGAGTTAAAAACAGCCTCCCAAACAGTATCTGTGGGGTTAAATTGTGGATCTTGAGCCAAATAAGCCCACTTAATATTTTTGTCAATTACAACCTTTCCACTATCTGGTTCATCGTTGAGCGTTAGTATATTAAGCAAAGAAGTTTTGCCTGTTCCGTTTTTAGCAATCATGGCAACCCTGCTGCCTTTTACCAATGTATAAGAGATTTCTTCGAAAAGTACCCTTTCACCAAAGCGTTTCGACAGATTTTCTGCCCTTAAATAATTCATGGTCGCAAGGTAAGTTTTTTACTTTTGTTGCCCGCAGTAAAGTTTGGTTCAAACCAAAAACATAAAAAAAATACGGTTTGAACCAATAATGTTGCGCGTACAACTTTTGATTTCTGAATAAATGTAACTTACGACTTATATTTGCAGCTTACTTTTTAGCACAATGTTTAAATTCAATACCATAGAAGAAGCCATCGAGGATATAAAAAACGGGAAAATGATTATCGTTGTGGATGATGAAGATCGCGAGAATGAAGGCGATTTTCTTACTGCAGCGCGCAATGTAACGCCCGAAATCATCAATTTTATGGCCAGAGAGGGCAGAGGCCTCATTTGTGCTCCTCTTGTAGAAAGCAGGTGCAATGAGCTTAAACTCGATTTAATGGTAACTGATAATACCACTTTGCACGAAACTCCATTTACCGTTTCTGTAGATTTATTGGGAAAAGGCTGCACAACCGGTATCTCTGCCCAAGATAGAGCCAAAACAGTTCAAGCTTTAATCGACCCAAATAGTAAGCCAGCAGATTTTGGTAAACCTGGGCATATTTTTCCTTTAAAGGCTCGACCAGAGGGTGTGTTAAGGCGTTCGGGACATACCGAAGCGGCCATAGATTTTGCACGCCTAGCTGGTTTTGAACCTGCAGGTTGTATTGTTGAAATTCTCAACGAAGATGGCACTATGGCTCGTGTGCCTGATTTGATTAAGATTGCTGAAAAATTCGATATGAAATTGGTGACTATCAAAGACCTTATTTCATACCGTTTAGAAAAAGAATCTTTGATTCAGCGCCTTATATCTATAGATATGCCTACAAAGTATGGCGATTTTGTATTAACTGCTTATAAGCAAATTGATACCGGTGAAGAACACATTGTTTTGCAAAAAGGTCAATGGGAAGAAAATGAACCTGTCTTGGTTAGGGTGCATTCATCTTGTATCACTGGCGATATCTTCCATTCCATGCGCTGCGATTGCGGTGATCAATTGCACAAGGCCATGGAAATGATTGAGGCAGAGGGTAAAGGTCTTGTGTTATATATAAACCAAGAGGGCAGAGGTATTGGTTTAGTTAATAAACTAAAGGCTTATAAGTTGCAAGAACAAGGTTTTGACACGGTGGATGCTAACCTTAAGTTAGGCTTTAAAATGGATGAACGCGATTATGGTGTTGGAGCACAAATCTTGCGCGATATGGGCATACAAAAAATGCGTTTAATGACCAATAATCCTACAAAACGTGCAGGCTTAATAGGCTATGGTTTGGAGATTGTTGAAAATGTTGGACTAGCTGTTAAACCTAACCCACACAACAAAAAATACTTGGCTACCAAAAGAGATAAAATGGGCCACGAAATTAACTAGGAAGCCTTCTTTTTATGTTAAAGGAATACCAATTATTATTAGCCACTGCCAACAAGAATAAAGCTGAAAACAAAAAGTTTTTAGAAAAACTCAAGAAGCAAAGGCCTAATAATTTGGATCAAACCGTAAATGATTTAAACGACCAAGCTTTTGAGGAAATAGATTGTTTGCAATGCGCCAATTGTTGTAAAACTACTGGACCATTATTGCTCAATAAAGACATAGATCGATTGGCAAAAGAGGTAAAACTTCGTCCTGCTATTTTTGCAGAAAAGTATTTAAAAATTGATGAAGACCAAGATTATGTTTTTCAGCAAATGCCTTGTGTTTTTTTAGGTTCAGACCATTACTGCTCTGTATACAATGCTAGGCCAAATGCTTGCCGAGAATACCCCCACACCCAACAAAAAGACCAATTACAAAAACTTAAAATCACCTACGAAAATAGCCTCATTTGCCCTGCTGTAGCTAAAGTGGTAGAGGCTTTGAAATTGAATCTCGCTAGAAATAATTAAGGTATCTGCAAGAATTTATGGGTCTGTAAACTAATTCGCCAACGGGGATTTTGCTTTACATAATCAATAATTTGTGGTAGCATTTTTTCGGCTTGATCCCACTCTGGTTGCAGGTATAAAAGGCAATTTGATGGCACCAATGCTGCATGCTTTTCTGCCCAATCAAAATCACTCTTGTTAAATATTACTACCTTTAACTCATCTGCCTTGGCTAAAACCTCTGGCAAAGGTGCTTTAAATTTCTTAGGCGATACACAAATCCAATTCCATTCTCCACTCATTGGATGAGCACCCGAGGTTTCAATATTGGTTTCTATACCAGCTAATTTTAACTCTTGGGTTAGTAAATCTAATTGATGCATCAATGGTTCTCCACCAGTAATAACAGCCATTTCTGTACCCGATTCTTTAACCCATTGTACCATATTGCTAATGGCAACCATAGGATGTTTACTGGCATCCCAACTATCTTTTACATCGCACCATACGCAGCCAACATCACAACCTCCAAGTCTTAAAAAATACGCTGGCCTGCCTGTGTAAAAACCTTCACCTTGCAATGTATAAAAATGCTCCATTAGGGGCAGTTCATTCTTTAAAATTGTATTCTCCTCCATTGCTTCCTTCACTTATTTTTGGTTTATTACTTTTAAATAATGAACCATTTGACTTGCCAAATTTTGAATGGTACGATCTGCTCCGGTATCTATTAAACTGTCATTATAATACAGCCCTCCGGGCAAATTGGCACCCATGGCGTATTTGGCTTCACACAAATTACTCAGACCCTGCAAAGGTAAATCAACTTCAAAATATAAATTCATCACCAAATCAAATTTATGGGTAACAAAGTTTCCAATTAAACTAGGATTTGGCAGGTTAAAATAAGTAAGTTTTTCTTTCCAAAAATACTCAGAACTGATATGGAATTTTTTATTGTGAGGCAGTGTTTTGGCATCCACAAATCCCATCATCCACACCTTTTTTCCTTGCTCCCTCAAATAATGTGCAATGCGGTTAACTTGTTCTTCGTTGTCTTTATGCCCAGCATGGTATATAATTCCAATTTCTTGAATAGATTCAAAAGAGGGAATTGGATGCTTCATATCTCTAACCGATGAAACACGCTGAAGCAAATGCCTGCCAATCTTATTTTTTATTTGTTCAATCCAATTCATCCTTGCTCACAATATTAAATCAATTAGGGCACATTAAAGGCCAACTATTTTATTTGAATCTTTCTTTTTAAATAAGGCTTTAATCTTTTTAACTAAGTCTATATACAAACCCTTATCAAATAATGCCGAATCATTTGCAGCTTGATAAGTTATAAAAAATCCCAATGGAATAAAGACCCAAATTCCAAGCCACATGCCCATCATTGGCGACCAGGCCTCAGTTTTGGCTGCTTTTTCACCAGAAATAGAAACAATGTGGTAGCAAACATACAATAGAACAGAAATCACAATGGGAAGTCCAAACCCTCCTTTGCGTATGATTGATCCCAATGGTGCTCCAATAAAAAACATTACCACACAGGCAACCGATAAAATAAATTTCCTATGCCATTCAATTCTATGTCGCGCCCTTAACTTAGTTAGTTCTGCATATTCTCCTAAACTATATTCTATGATATTTTTAACGCTTCTAGCACTGTTTGATGCATTTGCATAAATTATAGCTGTAGGGATTTTGTTGAAATGACTAGTAATGTCTGGTTCTATTGTTTTAACAGCTATTAATTTGGCATTGCTTGCACCTTGAAAACTATCAGATTTCGATTTTGAAAAGTAGTAATAGGGTTGAATAAATCCTCTTAGTTCTTTGTATTTGTTTAACGCTAAAATATCTAATGAATCACTTGCAGTTTGTAATTCTAAAACATTTAACATTTCCCAATGGTGCTTAAACAAACTTTCATCCGTACGGTTAAATTTAAAACTATTCATGTCAAAGGCTATAAGCTCCTCATTAAAAGTCATGGTAGAATGTTGCTGAGAATAATAATACCCTTTTAGTTTTTCCAACTCCTCATACCTGCCTCCTTCAAACAAGGTTAATAGCAAATACCGTTTGTCTTCGCTCATGGTCATGGTGCCACGTTTGGCAAAAATTATTACGGGATGCAACTGACTTTCTCTTTGGTCATAAATAATCAAATCTTGCAATTCACCAGAATTTCTATCTTTTTTACCAACCCTCAATGTTATTCCTGGAATATCTTGACTAAATACGCCTTCTTTTATAGCTAATGATGGTTTTTGTTGTCTAACGTCGTATAGCAAAGAGCCTTTTTTTAAATTGGCTTGAGGGATCAAAACGTTTGATACAAAAAAACCAAATAAGGCAACAATTAACATTACCCCAATCATGGGCCTAAACATGCGCCAAATTGAAATGCCAGAGGCTTTAGCTGCCACCAATTCATAACTTTCCCCTAAGTTGCCAAATGTCATAATGGAAGAAAGTAAAATGGATAGGGGCAAGGCTTGTGGAATTAAACTGGCCGAAAAATAAAAAAGCAACTCGCCAATGATCAAAGCATCTAGCCCTTTGCCAATAAGTTCATCTACATACAGCCAGATAACTTGCATTAACAAGATCAGCATCACAATTAAAAATGTGGGCAAAAAAGCTTTTAAGTAATTTTTGATGATGAACAGATAGAACTTCTTCACGCTTGATTATATTTGACAGAATGGAACAAAAATGGACAAATAAATTGAATAATGACGAATTCAATTTGATATCGGATACTTGGTACCCAATTCTCAAAAAAGGTGCCATAGAAAAAATTAAGGCACAGCTTGCAAATTTGGGTATTCAAATGCAAGATAATCAGCCACATTTGAGCTATAAAATAAGCGCAGGAGAAAATTATCAGAACCTCCCATATTTGGTTTTAGATTTCCCCAAAATTAGCGGTCCCAATTTTCCTTTCGTTTTTAGAACACTTTTTTGGTGGGGAAAGCCTATTTCTTGTCAAGTTTTGGTTCGAACCAACCTTTATAAAAATACAATTGACAAAATAATAAGCATGAGCCACCCAAATACGCTTGTTTTGATTGGTGATAATCTGTGGGAAAATGACTTTAACTCCATTGATTTTAAAAGAAAGTCTGATTTATCTGATTTTGATAAAGCGTCCTTAGCCAGTAAAGATTATTTTAAATTGGTGCACACTTTTGAAATGAAAAAACCCGATACCCTCTTTGAAGAAGCTATCGGGTTTTATGAAAATTATAAGGAGTTGTTTTTAACCTCCTAAAAGTGTTTTTAATTCATGTACTTGGTTTTCCCAGAGAAGTATAGAATTTTTTTCATCTTCTGGTTCAACAAAATCTGTAACTACCAAAGCAACATCATCTGTTAACTCATCTTGCTGTATTTCTAATTCAAAATATTCGTCGATATGAGAATCCTTCCAACGAAATTTAACTCCTTTTAAGGCTACTTTTTTAAGTAATTCAGCAATTACCTCATCTCCATCCCACTTAAACTTGTAAAAGTTGTTGTAAATGTCAACATCATTGCAAAACCATTGCGATAATCCAGATGGAGAACTAATATAATTAAATAACATCGAAGGCGATGCTTTTATCTCAAACTCCATGCGGATTTTTTTCTTGGAACTCTTAACCATTGGTATAAAATTTATGGGTCATAAGCAAATATATATTTTTACACCACACTGCCAACATTTTTTATTGCTGATGTTTGTATTCATTGATAATGAGGCTAATGGAAAATAGTGATTAATATTATTTTGGCTATTAATGATTTGTTACGTAGATTTTTTTAACGTAAAGCCAAAGGTTGTGCCTGTTCCAACATTGCTCCTTACATTCAATGTTTGATGATGCGCTTCAATTATATGTTTTACAATGGCTAGCCCCAGACCGGTTCCACCTTCCTGACTTTCTCTGCTTCTGCTTTTGTCTATTCTGTAAAAACGCTCAAATATCCTATTGAGGTGCTCGTGTTCAATACCAGCACCATTGTCGGCAATTTCTATCAAAATATTCTCATCCATATCATAGAATCCAGCGGTTGTTGTGCCTTCCTCTTTGCCGTATTTAATAGAATTTGATATAAGGTTCACCAATACCTGTCTGATCCTATATTTATCTGCAAAAACGTAAAAAGGGACATTACAGCCTTCTTTAATGAGAAGTTGTACCTTCTGATTGCTCAATTGTTCGTACACATCTTTGACCAAGGAATTAATATCAAATCGTTCCATTTCCATGGTCAATTCTCCACTTTCAAGCTGCGAAATAGATAAAAGATCAGCCACTAAATCGCTTAACCTATCAGCACTTTTAGCTGCCTTTTCTAAAAATCTGGTATTTACCTGAGGGTCTTCAAGCGCCCCATCTATCAAGGTGTGAATGTAGCCTTGGATGTTAAAAATGGGTGTTTTAAGCTCATGAGAAACATTACCTAAAAACTCCTTCCTAAAATCTGCCAGTTTCTTTAATTGTTCAATCTCAATTTTGTTGTCTCTGGCCCATTTAATTACCTCTTTGTTCATTTCAGTAATTGGATCCTTATCCCAATCAAAATTTCCTAATACAGCATCGTACTTTTGAGTTTTTAGGCTATGTATGGTTTTATAAATGAGCTTTATTTTTCTATAGATAAAGAATTCTAAGGTATAAAAAAACAAAAAGAAAGATAATCCAAAGCAGAGCGTGAATATGATAACCGAATTGATGAATTCCCATTCCCCAATGAAAAATGAAACCAATCCAAGAATTATTGATAGAATTAAAGAAATTAAAAATGCAACATCTATGGGTTTAGGGTTTCTAATCATACTTCAAATCTGTATCCAACTCCCTTAACAGTGCCAATATAATCATCGCCAATCTTCTCTCTTATTTTTCTAATGTGAACGTCAATGGTTCTATCTACCACCATTACTTCTTCGCCCCAAACTTTTTCTAAAATATACTCTCTGGTAAACACTTTTCCTGGTTTGGTGGCTAACAAGAATAATAATTCAAACTCTTTTTTAGCCAATTGAATTTTTTGATCACCTCTAATGATCATGAATGATTCTCTATCAATAACTAGATCTTTTACTGCAATTGCAGGTGCTATCATTTCCTTTTCTTTTCTCCTCAGAATAGCGTTTAACCTGGTAATTAACACCTTTGGCTTAATAGGCTTAGCAATATAATCATCAGCTCCAACATTAAACCCTTCAATTTCTGAGTATTCCTCTGCTCTAGCAGTTAAAAATACAACAAATGTTTTGGCAAAATCTGGATCAGCCTTAATTTGTTTGCAAGTTTCAATGCCATCCATGATCGGCATCATAACATCCAGTAAAATTAAATCCGGCCTTACCTTTTTAGCTATTGGTAATGCTTCTTTTCCATTGCTTGCGGTGAAGACATCGTAACCTTCTTTCTTTAAATTATAAGAAATAAACTCGATAATATCCGATTCATCATCTACAACCAATATTTTTCCTGCCTTTTCCATTTTTGTAATATAATTTATGTAATAATGGGATATTTTACTTATCCTAATGTTATGATAATGTTAAAATTAAGTTAAGTACTTGCCCTAGTAGCCAAATATTTCTTTAAGTTTCAACTCTAAATCTTTGCCTATCAATTTTTTACTTATTATTTTGCCTTCTTTATCTACCAAAACTGTGTAAGGAATAGCATCAATGTTATAAACATTTACAATGGGCGAGTTCCATTTTTGAAGGTCGGAACCATGGGTCCATAATAATTGGTCTTTGTTAATTGCACTGATCCAAGCATCTCGGTTTTCGTCTAAACTTACACCAAATATTTCAAATCCCGAATTTTTATACTTTTGGTATAAGGCTACATTTTTGGGGTTTTCTTTTCTGCAAGGTGCACACCAGCTGGCCCAAAAATCAACTAATACCACTTTCCCAATGAAGGATGAAAGTGCAACTTTTTTGCCAAATGGGTCATTTAAAACAATATCTGGGGCAGGATTTCCCTCTGCGGTTTTCTCTAATAAAGCAATTTTCTGATGCAATTGGTTGGCATATTTAGAGCTGGAAAATTTGCTGTAAAGCGAATTATCAATGGATTTTAAAAAACGCAAATCTGCCTCGGGTAATAGAAAACTTGTAGCAAAATAGGGAACCATAGAATTTTTTAAGGCTCCAACATATTCTTGAATGGCAGTCTTGTGAGAGTCTTGCAAACTATCAAAGACTAACCTAATTTCTTCTTGAATTTGGTTGTTTAAGGTAGCATCTGTGTAACCAGAAAATCGTTCATTGATGGTTTCACTACTTTTTAAGAATTTGTTGTTAATTAAATAAAGTTGCTTCAATTCCTCATTTTCTTTGGACTGCCCAATGGTGTAGGATTCAATTTTATTTAAATCAATATTTAGGGGAAGTTGCGAATTGGTATCTAATAGCAGAATCACGTCACCTTTGGCAAACCGTACCACACAAAAAGTTTTTTCTGTTATATGCCCATTTAATTGAAAATTACCTGCCACATCCAAATTTGATGTGTCGAGCAGTATGAGCCCGCTTTGCGTAATTTCATGTACACTTACTTGCTGAATACCTGCCGCATTGTCAATTTTTCCCGTAAGTAAAAATCCACTTGGAATTTCCTCCCTTTTTTCTCCGCAAGAAAAAAGTAAAATGCTTAAGCAAATCATTGAAAACCAATTGTAAAATCTGTGTTTTTTCATAATACTCCTGATGAGCCTCATTTGGCTATTTTATAGTCTATAGTTTTCTATTTTTGATAAATTTTGTTAGGGTACTGTGTTATTACTTAGACTAAGGAGGTGTAATGCTATAGAACAATTTTGCGCCAATTAACTCATCATAATGCAACCTTATATTTCGGGTATAAACCAATACCATGTATTCATTTTCTGTCTCCGAATGATTCCCTTCTATGGCGGTTTCATCTGGTTTTTTCTCTTCGTTTTTTATGGCATAACTATACTCAAATCTTCCTTGTTTCATTGGAACTTCCAAATCATACCGCTGTCTACTTTTATTGTAATACATTTTATATTGAGGTTGTAAACGCCAATCTGTAAACTCGCCAAAAACATAAACTTCGGCGTCTGGAGGAACGCCCATTGCTGCTGATAAGTAAAAGTTTACATAGGCATAATCACCGTCAATATCAGAGTTACTTCCTTCCTTATTTTGGATTAACCTTTTACCATTATAATCAATATAAGTAAAATATTGATTGGCACCTCTACTTTCGTCTAGGTTTAACATCACATGCACCACGGTATCTGTTCTTTTACTCCTCACATTGGTAGAGAACTGTCTGAGCTGTCGAATATCAAAAAACCGAAATTCATTTCCTCCATTAAAAAGCGTTTTATCCAAATAGGAATAATCTAGTTTGTTATTCGACAAAAACTGCGGCTTTAATCCCGTAATCGCATTGTCCCACCTGCTATTTTGCATCAAAACCACTTTCACATCTTCCATTGGATTTACCACTATATTGGGGTTCACCTCAACCAAAAAATTCACCTCTTGTTTACTATACCTAAATTCTGCTAACGACGCTGGCCTTGCCCTAGCTTCAATTTGGGTGGAGTTGCTTAAGACCAACATTCTCCGGGTAAGTAGCAAATCTTCTTCATCAAAATTCCTAAATACTTTTACTATGTAATTGCCCGAAATCCGTGGCTTCATATTCTCATTTGGAATATAAATATTATAATGAACGTACTTTGAATAGGTATTTGTAGAAAAACTAAAATTTGAAATATTGTCGAAGGTTAACCCATTTAAATATTCACTTTGGTTCAAATTTGTTGGTTTCCAATTGGCATCGCAATGAATGAAAGTATACTGTAGGTTTTCATTTTGATTCCCCAATATATCAAAACTCAACTTGAGCACTTCTTGGGAGTTAAAATTAATAATTGGGTACCTATCGTCGGTGCCTGTTTTACCAAATAAAATAGTTTGAACTTTTGGGTCAAACGTATTGTTCTCATATACTTGTGCATCAATAGATGCAGAGGCAATGAAAAGTAGAAACCAAATCAATAATTTATACATTGTACAAGATTAGTTAAAAAATCAGAAATTGTTACCTTTCTATACAAACCTTGTTTATTGTATATTTGTTGTTTGATAGTATTTATTGCATGAAAATAATCGGAATTATTCCAGCTAGGTATGCCAGTACCAGGTATCCAGGCAAACCGCTAATAGAAATTAATGGTAAAAGTATGCTCCAAAGAGTTTATGAACAAGCAAAATTAGCCTCCAAACTCACCGAAGTTATTATTGCTACAGACGACCAAAGAATAGTAGCGCATGCTCAGTCTTTTGGAGCAACGGTAGTATTAACCAAAGAAGATCATCCAAGTGGAACCGATCGTTGTTTTGAAGCTTTAATTAATTATGGAAAATCTTTTGACTATGTGATAAATATTCAAGGGGATGAGCCGTTTATCAATCCCGAACAAATCAATGAATTAGCAGATGTTTGCGATGGCCATACAGAACTCGCCACTCAAATGATTACCGTTGATAGCCATGATATACTTTTCGATAGTGGTGAGGTTAAAATAGTGATGAATACCTCAAACGAGGCCTTGTTTTTTAGTAGAATGGTGGTCCCATTTATTAAAGGACTTCCTCAAACAGAATGGCACAAACACCATCCATACTTTCGGCATGTGGGCATGTATGTATACAGGGCAGATGTTTTAAAACAACTCACACAATTGAGGCCTTCCGCGTTGGAACAGGCAGAGAGTTTAGAGCAATTGCGTTGGTTAGAAAATGGCTTTAAAATCAAGTTGGTTCAAACCGCCTTTGATAGCCATTGTATTGATACGCCTGAAGATGTTGAGAAGGTGCTGAAAATGATGAATATGCTGTAAAATGGCTTATTCTTTATCTGAATAAAGTAAATATTTATGGCGAGTTGTCCTGTATTTATTTAGCCCTGCCTGCCAAGTTTTTCTAATTTCATCCTCAGTTTTGCCTTCCATAATTTGCTGCCTTAAGAGATTTGTACCAGCTAATTTTTCAAAAAAAGGCGTAAAAAATTTATCTTTATTTGTATCGTTTTTATATAGGTTGATGAGCCAATATAAATTTATTTTCCCTTCAAAGGGTGCAATGTTTTGGCCATAATCACTCAATAAAATTCCTTTACAGGACTTACCTTCGAATGGCGGATTTTCTGCCACTCCAGGTATATTTCTTGGAGTAAAAGTGTCTGTTCCGATAGTACACAGAGGTTTGCCAACTCTTTCAAATGGTTTATTGGTTCCTCTTCCAACACTGTAATTAGTGCCTTCAAAAAAACAAAGACTCGGGTATAAATAAATACTGTTCATGGTTGGTAAGTTTGGAGAGGGCTTTATCAGTAATGTGTAGGTAGATTGGTGTGAATAGTTTTTTACTTTAACAACTATAATTTTACATGTAATACCATTCTTGAGCCAACCTTCACCATTAATCATTTGCGCATATTCTCCAATGGTACAACCATGAACCACAGGAACAGGGTGCATGCCAACAAATGATTTATAGGCAGTATCAAGAATCGGTCCATCAACATAATGGCCATTAGGGTTGGGTCGATCCAAAATTAACAATGTTTTATTTTGCTCTGCGCAAGCTTCCATCATATAATGTAAGGTAGAGATATAAGTATAAAATCTTGCCCCTACATCTTGAATGTCAAACACCACAATATCTAAATTCTTCAATTGTTCTTCTTTGGGCTTTTTGTAATTGCCATACAAAGAGAAAACGGGCAATTTAGTTTTTGCATCTACCGTGGTTTTTACTTTTTCCCCTGCCGAATGATCTCCTCTAAATCCATGCTCAGGAGCAAATATGCAGGTAATGTTGATTTTATTTTTGAGCAAAAAATCAACCAAATGTTCCTTGTCCACAACCGAAGTTTGGTTCACCACCAAGCCTACTTTTTTACCTTTTAGGGTGTTCAAATACAAATTGGGTTGCGATGCCCCAACAATAATTTGAGCAGAAATGGGTAAGTTGAACAGGAAAAAGCACAAAAGCCAAATCGAGTGTATATATTTGAAACGTAAAATGAATTTCAGTTTTTTCATAGCAAAAAGATTAATGGCTCAAAAGCCGCTCCAAAGAAATGAAAAGGGAGGCGGATTTTCAAGGTTGATTATCAACTTAGCACTTGCAGCTGTATGCATTGGTGTAATGGTTATGATTCTTGCCAACGCAATTGTAAAGGGATATCAGCATGAAGTACGCAATAAATTGGTCGGTTTTAGCTCGCCCATTCAAATTTCTCACCTCGATCTCAACAACAGTTTTGAAAGTTTACCTATTGAAAGAGATACCATTTTTGAGTACCTCGCAAAAAAAAGAGATGGGGTTAAACACCTTCAAACGTATGCCACCAAGGCAGGTATTATTAAAACCAAAGAATTTTTTGAGGGAATTGTTTTAAAAGGTGTTGGCAAAGAATACCATTGGGATTTTATTGCCCAACATTTAATTGAAGGTGATTTGCCCAATTTTAAAGACAGCAGCACATCCCAACAAGTTATCATTTCGGCTATTACAGCCCGTAGGTTAAACTTTAAGTTAGGCGATAATTTGTATATATACTTTATTCAAAATCCTCCGCGTGTACGCAAGTTAAAAATTTGCGGAATTTTTGATACCGGCATGGGCGAATTAGATGAATTATATGCTTATGTGGATATTCGCCAAGTTCAAAAATTAAACAATTGGCCTAGTAATTTTATAAGTGGCTATGAAATTGGTTTGAACCAATTCTCAGAAACCTCTCAAGTTAGAGACGATTTGGCCAACATTACTCCCTACAACATGGGTTTGAGCAGTATCTTCGATTTGTATCCTGCCTTATTTGATTGGCTTGGTTTGCTCGATTTAAATGTGGTCATAATTTTATTATTGATGGTATCTGTGGCTGCCATTAATATGATTACAGCCTTGCTCATCTTAATTCTAGAACGCACCCAAATGATTGGTTTACTCAAAGCCATGGGCTCTAGCGATCAACAAATTAGTAATATTTTTCTTTGGATGGCTGCTAATACAATCATTAAAGGTCTGCTTCTCGGAAACATTTTGGGCGTTGGGCTAGCTCTGTTACAAGCTAAATTTGGTTGGGTAAAGTTAGACCAAAAATCTTATTACCTCAACCAAGTGCCAATCGAATTAAACTTCATAGATATAGTCTATGTAAACCTCCTTAGTTTTATTATTTGCCTGCTAATTTTGTTAGTTCCTGTAAAAATGGTGAGTAGAGTAGATCCTGCTAAAAGCATCAAATTTAACTAGTTTAAATCATGAAACGCAATGTTCCAAATTGGATTAAATTTCCCTTGTGGTGGCTTTTTAAATCGCCACAAAGAAAGCTAGGCTGGTTTACCTTAACCAATGATATGATTGGCTTATTTAGGTATTTAGTTGAACAAACTCCTTTTAAAATTAAACCTCATTCCGTTTCAATATGTGTGGGCATTTACAACCGCCAAGAAGCGTTCTTGCAACACTTTTTACCTTCTTTAAATAACTGTTTGAACCAAGAACTGATAGAGCTTTCCATCTTTGATTGCGGTTCTGTTAACCACGATGATTTTAAAAAGCAAGTGGCACTTAGGTTCAAGGGTAAACTTGTTTTTAATTCCGAACCTCATCCTTTTGCACGTGCTTTGGCTTTCAATCGCGCTGTGAAACAAGCTACCTACGATTTAATTTTCTTGTGTGATGCAGATTTCTCTTTGCCTAAAAATTTAGTCCAATTATGTTCGTCCTTTACCAAAAAAGGTGGATTTTGGTTCCCAATTGTTTATTATTTGTATAAAAATAAACCTGCCACATATGCCTCAGGTAATGGCGAATGGATGTTATGGGGTGGAAAAGGATTATTAGCTTGTAACAAAAAATCCTTTTTAGAGCTAGGCGGGCTCAACGAAGAGTATAAAACTTGGGGTGGTGAGGATGAGGCTTTTTGGTTAAACTGTCATGCTTCCAAAAAAGTAATAATCAGAACCAAAGAAAAAGACTTATTACACCATTGGCACGCAAGCTTCAACCCTAAATATAAAAAGCTAGAAGAATTATCGGATTTGGGTATTTTTTAGTATATTTGACATATATATATGGAGTTGCCATTAATTTCAATCATTACGCCTTCTTTTAACCAAGCTAAATGGCTTGAATCTACCATTCAATCGGTATTGGCCCAAACTTATAAAAACATAGAATACATAATTATTGATGGAGGTTCAACAGATGGTTCAAAACAAATCATTGAAAAATATAGCCATCAATTAAAATATTGGCAATCTCAACCAGATCAAGGTCAAGCCAATGCATTGAATATTGGTTTCAAACATTGCAAAGGTGTTTTGGTTGCCTATTTAAACGCTGATGATTTGCTTGAACCAAATGCCGTAGAAGGTATTTTGAATGCCTATTCGGTAAACCAAGGGTATTCTATTTATTATGGAAAATGCAAAACCATTGATGAAAACGGAATCTTGCTCCATGAAGCTGAAGGTAGCCAAATAAGGTATCAAGAAGTTGTTAAAAATGGCATGTTGCCAAATATATTTCAACCAGCTTGTTTCTTTAATGTAGCATTTCTGTTTAGAGAAAAATTTGTAGATGAAAACTACAAGTTCGCTTTCGATTTTGAGCTAATTTTACATTTATTATCCACCAGATTAGTATTTTTCTTGAATAGAGATATCGCAAGTTACAGAGTACACAATGGTAGCAAGAGTAACCTATTTAAGGTTGATGCTTTCAAAGAAAAATTGACCATTCAAGAAAAATATAGTAAAAAGGATTTTCTCCTTTTTAAATGGAGAAGAATTAAGTTGGCCATAGCCCAAAAAGTAGGAAAAATATCAAATGGATAAATTTTCTCTCACGTTAATTATTGAGAATACTTATCAAATTCAATAAATCTGCATTCAAGTCTTTTTTTATGTTTATCGAATCAATGAATGGGGTAAGTGCAATTTTGTTATTTAATAAACCCACCATTTTATTCTTTTCACCCGCCAATAATGCATTCACAGCGCCATACCCAAGCTTGGTTGCTAGAACCCTATCATAAGCAGTTGGAGAGCCTCCTCTTTGGATATGACCTAATATCACAACCCTCGATTCAAATCCAGGAATTTCTTTGTTTAACATACTCGAAATAGCCATTGCGCCTCCTTCAAAATTACCTTCAGCAACCACCACAATTGAAAAAGATTTTTTACTTTGTTGTCTACTTCTAAAAAAATCAATGAGTTTATGGTGGTCTTCTCTCACTTCTGGCAGCATAACCATCTCAGCTCCGCCAGCAATTGTTGCAGCAAGGGCAATAAAGCCAGCGTCTCTTCCCATCACTTCTATAAAAAATACCCTGCCATGACTATCAGCAGTATCCCTTATTTTGTCTATTGCATCAACCGCAGTATTAATGGCGGTGTCAAATCCAATGGTTAAATCGGTACCATATAAATCATTATCAATGGTGCCAGGTGCACCAATGGATGGAATGCCAAACTCATTAAAAAAAATTTCTGCACCCGTAAAAGTTCCATTTCCACCTATGCAAATTATCCCTTCAATTCCTTCAGCCATTAAGTTTTTATGTGCTTGCTTTCTCCCCTCAATAGTCATGAAAGCTTTGCTTCTCGATGATTTTAAAATTGTTCCTCCTCTTTGGATAATATTTCCAACCGACCTCGAGCTTAGAGGTACAAAGTTTTCTCCTCCTTCAATCATTCCTTTAAAGCCTTGCATAATTCCAACAACTTCCACATTCGAGGTAATGGCTGTTCTAACTACGGCTCTCACACAAGCATTCATCCCGGGGGCATCACCTCCAGATGTAAAAACTCCTATTTTCTTCATGGTGTAAAAATAAAAAAGACCGCCTCAAATGGGGCGGTCTTTTTTTGAATGTTAATAAATATTATAATTCAGATTTAACTTTAAACAAGATTTGGCCCGTGTTACCAGTAGCAGGTGCTCCCACAAGGATGAATCCTCTTTTGTTGTCACCTTTCTTGATGTATGCTAAAACTTGGTTAACTGATAAACTGGCAACTCTATCTTGAGTTCCTAATGTAAAATCAATCAAAGCTATCTCAGTTATGAAACTACTTCCTTGCAATGCATCAAATTCAGAAGACGTTAAGGTGGTTAACTTAAATAAAGTTTTGTTTTTTGTAGGCCAAGTAGAAATTTCAGAATCCCAACCATTACCTGTTCCAAAGGCATAATCAGGAGAATAAATTGCATTTTGAACATTGCCTGAAGTGCTGTAGAAATAAACAAAATCAATTTTGGCAGAATTGTTTCTAGCTTGGTCATTTCCGGTAGTTCCAGCTGTGTATTGTCTAAATCCATCGGCAGTTCCAAAGAAACGGAACAAAATGGTGTTGTTACCAGGAGCTCCTAATAAAATTTGTGGTGATACCGCCACACTAGAAACTTTTGCAGTGAAAGTTTTAGTTGTTGTTTTTGCTTTGTCATCTTCAACAGTTACTGTGTAAGTTACAACATCACCTTCATTGATTAAAATTTCACCAGCAATAACATCTTTATGAGTATAAATTACGTCTTTGGCATCGTATGTAGCACTTTTAATAGTATTGGTACTTTGACCAGTAACTGCACGAGAGATGGTTAATTTCTTAATTTTTCTATCAGTATCAGCAGTTGCTAAAGTCTTGATAAAAATAGTATCAACTGATAAAGACACAGTTGTGCTAGCAACACCATCATTTACTGTTAAAGTGGGAGCTACAGATTCTTTGGCAGGATCAGTGGTATCATCGCCACAAGATGTGAAAAATACAGATGTGGTCAAAGCCGCCATCACAAACATTGATTTAAATAGTTTTTTCATGTTTTATTGTTGTTTATAATTGTTTTGTTTTTATCGACCTAGCAAATATAATTATTTAACTCTAAATATATCCTAACTTGATTGGATTTCTCTTGTTTCTGACGCTTCAACGGAATCGTGCTTGAATTCATCAAAATTGTAATCCGGCATTAAATCCGTTTTTATGTGATTAACCGTCTCATTCAATGCCTCCATAAATTTATTAAAATCTTCTTTGTAAAGAAAAATCTTGTGTTTCACAAAATTGCCATCTTCAAAGCTTTTTTTGCTTTCGGTAATGGTAATAAAATAATCTTTACCTCTTGTAGATTTTACATCAAAGAAATAAGTTCTTTTGCCTGCTCTAATCTTTTTTGAAAAGATTTCTTGATTGTCGTTTTTGTTATATTCCTCCATGCAATTTATTTTGCTATACAGCGGCAAAATATATGTTCATTATTGGTTTTCAAAACATTTTTTTATCACATTTAAAATATGTTCAAATCAAGCTCCTTAGTTACTTGCTTCTTCTTGTATTTGTTTATTGTAAATGGCACTATATGAGCCTTTTACTAGCATTAACTCATCATGTGTGCCAAATTCAACCATTTTACCTTCATCCAAAACCAAAATATTATCTGCCTCTTTTACCGAAGAAACCCTGTGACTTACTATTAAATAAGTGCAATTTTTTTTCATTTCAGCCATATTTTTTAATATTTGAGCCTCAGTACTCGTATCCAATGCACTTAAACAATCATCCATTACTAAAATTTCTGGATCTTTTATAAACGCCCTGGCTATTGCCACTCGCTGTTTTTGACCCCCAGATAAGGTAATCCCCCTTTCACCAACCTTTGTTTCATATTGATTTGGAAAATTGAGGATGTTTTCATGGAGTGCAGCCATTTTTGCGGCTTTCCTAATATCTTCTAACAAATTGCCTCCGTTTTGAAATATCCCAAATGCAATATTATTAGAAATAGTATCACTAAATAAAAAGATATCTTGTGGCACATATCCTATCCTTTTCTTCCAGTTCTTGAGGTTTATTTCTCTCAAATCCTGTCCATCTATCCTAATATGGCCTTCACTTGGATCGAACAAACGCAAGAAAAGCTGAATTAGGGTGCTTTTTCCAGAACCTGTAGTTCCTAATATGGCAAAAGTGCTCCCTCTGGCAATGGTAAAGCTAAGGTTTTTTAATGCAGGAATGGATTTCCCTTCATACGTATAACTTACGTTTTCAAAGGTAATTTCATTCTTAAAATCAAAATCCTTACCACTATCTGTTACCATAGTTGGTTGGGTATTTAAAAATTCATTGATTCTTGCTTGAGATGCCGCGGCCCTTTGAATTAAACTACTGGTATAACCCAAACTAGTTACAGGCCACACCAATATATTCACATAAATGATAAATTCGGCAATATTGCCAATACTTGCTCTACCAGCTATTACCTCCAAGCCCCCAATATAAATTGTGATTATTGAACTTAACCCAGTTAAGAATAACATGAGTGGAAAAAAGAAGGCTTCAACTTGTGCCAAACCCATTTGTTTTTCTCTATATAAATTGGTTTCTTTTTCCATGCTAATTTGGTTGGCTTGCTCCGAACCAAAAGCTTTGATGATACGTATGCCTGAAAAGGCTTCTTGCACAAAAGAAGTTAAAACAGAAAGCTGACTTTGAATGGCGTCGCTCTTTGTGTTAATTAAATTATTTATTTTAAATATAGCAAACGAAAGGATAGGGAGCGGCATAATAACAAGCCAGGTTAACCTAACATTTACAGTAAACATAACAACAAGAACCAATATAATTGTTACCACCAGGTTAATAGCATACATTACAGCCGGACCAACATACATCCTTACCCTGCTCACATCTTCGCTTATTCTTGCCATCAAATCACCAATGCGGTTTTTACGATAAAAATCTTGATTCAATTTCTGGTAATGGTCAAATATTTCATTTTTAAGGTCATATTCTATGTGTCGGCTCATGACTATAATTGTTTGACGCATTAAATACATAAATATTCCTCTTATAAAAGCATAGGCAATTACTAAAAGGGTAAAATATAAAACCGATTCTGAGAGCTCCTCAGCTATAATACCTTTGATAGATGGGCTACTTTGAGGGTATTGGTCCAATAAATCCTTTATTTTATCAATGGCTTTTCTAACCAGCTGTGCCGGAAACAAAGCAAATAAATTGGACGCAGCCACAAAAAGAACTCCTAATAGAAGTCGGGTTTTGTAGCGATAGAAATATTTCCTGAGATGCCTTAGTGCTTTCAATACTGCGAAATAACAGAAAATACTACATAAATTTAGCTTCCGTTTTTTTTGACTTGTAAAACGAAAAATAAGCTTACTTTTGCGCCACTAAAAAATAATATTCCCTAGTTATGGCAGAACATGAAATTTTCTCCCAACTATCAACTTACAACCATGAGCAGATAGTTTTTTGTAACGACAATGCTACAGGCCTAAAAGCCATAATTGCCATACACAACACCGTTTTAGGTCCGGGCCTTGGTGGTACACGCGTTTGGAATTATAACAATGAAGCAGAGGCAATCAATGATGTAATGCGTTTATCTAGAGGTATGACTTACAAAGCAGCAATTTCCGGTTTGAACCTAGGTGGTGCAAAAGCTGTTATTATTGGCGATGCATCAAAAATTAAAACAGAAGCTTTGATGCGTAAATTTGGAAAATTTGTTGAAAATTTAAACGGAAAATATATCACTGCAGAGGATGTAAACACTACCACCAAAGACATGGAATACGTAAATATGGAAACCAATCATGTGGTTGGTTTGCCAGAAAGTATGGGTGGGGGAGGAGATCCAAGCCCTGTTACAGCTTATGGTGTTTACATGGGAATGAAAGCAAGTGCCAAACAAGTATTTGGAAACGACAGTTTAAGTGGTAAAAAAATTGCCGTTCAAGGTGTTGGAAAAGTTGGTGGTCATCTATTAGAATTTTTACACAAAGAAGGTGCACAATTGTTTATTACCGATATCAATGCTGAAATTTTAAACCATTATGCCAGCACCCTTGGAGCAACTGTTGTAACAGGTGAAGAAATTTATGGATTAGATGTGGATGTTTTTGCTCCTTGTGCTTTAGGTGCCATTTTAAATGAAACCAACATTGCCAAGTTAAAATGCTCAATAGTTGCTGGTGCTGCCAACAACCAATTGGCTGATGAAAATATTCAAGGGCCAGCTTTAATGAAAATGGGAATTACCTATGCCCCAGATTTTTTAATCAATGCAGGTGGCTTAATCAATGTTTATCAAGAACATGTTGGTTACAACCGTGAAACTGCTTACCGAAAAGCAGAACATATTTATGATGTAACACTCGAGATTTTGAAAATTTCTGCTAGCCAAAATATACATACCCAAAAAGCGGCCATGGATTTAGCTGAAAAACGTATTTCAGACATTTCTGGAGTTAAATCTACCTATTAAAAAAAATATATCGCTCAGGCGGTAAACGTTCTTTACATTTAGTTTTTTCGTTTGCCGCTTGTGTTGATTCCAATCTATTATGTTGAACCGAAGATTTTTACGCATAAAAGCATTTCAAGCACTATATGGATTCTCTCGTGAAGGAGGATCTAATAATGCTGCATATAGAAAACGCATGCTAGATGGATTGGATAAAACTTTTGAACTCTATTTATTTTTGCTTTCATTTCCACAAGAGTTTAACAACTTTTTGATAACCGAATTAGAAGGAGAGAAGGAAAAATATTATCCTTCCGAAGAGCAAAAAACATTGCTTCAAATTCTTTCTAAAAACAAAGTAATTCATGTTGTTGAAAACAATATTGCTTTCAAAGCCGCCTTCAAGGATAGTAAATTGATTTGGGACAATAAATTTGATTTGTTCCGCCAAATTTGGAGTGAGCTAAAGGTACATGAATTGTTTTTAAAATACCTAAAAACTCCAGACCACTCTCTTGCAGATGATAAATCGTTGGTGCTAGGCCTCACCGAGTGGGTTTGTTCAGAATCTGATGCTTTTGAGGCGTATGTAGAAGATAGGTTTTCGAATTGGGAAGACGACCAAGTTTTGGTTTTAACAACCCTCCAAAAAACCATTCAAATGTTGAAGGAAACTTCCAGCAAAATTTTGCCAGAAAAGCACAAGGATGAAGAAGAAGATCTCGGATTTGTAAAGTCGCTTTTTGATTTGTGTATTCAAAACGACTCCGAATTTATGCAGTTAATTGCTTCAAAAACTCAGAATTGGGATCAAGATAGAATTGCATTGGTTGATTTAATATTAATGAAAATGGCCTTGTGTGAAGTAATTCATTTTCCTTATATCCCAATTAAAGTTAGCATAAATGAATACCTCGAATTGGCAAAGCTATACAGCACTCCTAATAGCCATGGTTTTATCAATGGTATCCTAGATAAAGTTCAACAAGAATTAAGAAAAGAGAATAAAATTAATAAGTTAGGCAGAGGTTTAGTAGATTAACCATTCAATTTAAAAACAATGAAAAAGTTTCTTTTTGTATGTAGTTTGGCGGTATTATTTGCGTGTAACAACGATCCTAAAAAAGCGAGCAGCGATGTGGTAAATAACCCGCTTAGTGCCAGTGATACTAGTGCTAGTTTAGAGGAAAATGCCCCAATCATGACTTTCGATGAAAACATTCACGATTTTGGAATGCTTGTGGATGGTGAGGTTGTAACCTATAAATTCAAATTTAAAAATACAGGTAGAGGTGATTTAATCATTAGTGGCGCTTCAGCCAGTTGTGGTTGCACTGTCCCTAGTTACCCAAAGGAGCCACTTAGCCCTGGAACCGAATCTGCCATTGATGTACAATTTAATAGTAGCGGTAAAGTAGGTACCTTTGAGAAAAATGTAACCATTACTTCTAATACCATTCCCACTCAAATATACCTTGTAATACGAGGTGAAGTAAAAGAGAAAAAATAATACCCCAAAAACCAAAACTAAAAACTTAAAACTATATATGATTAACCAAGTATTATTAATGGCGCCTCCGGCTGCAGGAGCCACAGGAAACCCAGTTATGCAATTTCTTCCATTGATTTTGATTTTTGTGGTTTTCTATTTTTTCATGATTTATCCTCAAATCAAAAAAAATAAAGCCCAAAAGAAGTTTCGTGAGAATTTAGGCAAAGGTGATAAGGTAATTACCATAGGTGGCGTTCATGCAAAAATTTTGGAAGCTACCGAACATACTTTCTTAATTGAAAGCGAAGGTACCAAATTGCGTATCGACCGCACTGCCGTTTCAATGGAGGCTTCTCAGGCATTGAATGCTCCTGCCAAAGAAGAAAAGAAATAACTAAAAATCTATAAACATTTGCTTTCTTTGAGAAAGCAAATGTTTTGTTATGTTAAAAGTTGGGATCACTGGCAATATTGGAAGCGGTAAATCTACCGTAGCCAGAATTTTTTCTCAATTGGGTATCCCCATTTATGATGCTGATTTAAGGGCAAAAGCATTAATGCTAAAGCCTTTCCTAAAACAAGCTATTTTTGATTTAATAGGGCATGATTCCTATACAGAAAATGGTGATTTGAACCGATCATTCATTGCACAAAAAGTATTTAATAATCCTGCCCTACTTTCCCAACTCAACGCAATTGTTCATCCTGCGGTATTCTCCGATTTTGATGAATGGGTTTTGGTTCAAACCGGCCCTTATATTTTAAAGGAGGCTGCATTGCTCATAGAAAGCAACTCCTACAAAAATCTCGATTTGTTGATTGTGGTTCTGGCCGATCAATCTATTAGGTTAGAGAGAAGCATGAAGCGCGATGGAGCCGATGAAGCAAGCATTTTGGTCCGTATGAATGCGCAAATGCCTCAAGAAGAAAAAGCCATATTAGCAAAGTTTGTCGTACACAATAATAACGATTTACTCATTCCTCAAGTGCTTAAAATTCACAAGCAAATTCTAGATTTGGTCAGGTAACACAGATGTGATAATTGTTTTTGATATGCCTTTTTTTATGGTGGGTCATTAAAACAGCCTAATAAGTTTGCAAATTGAAAACTTTTTTGTAGATTTGTTGAGTGAAAGTTCTTGTCAAGAAAACAATTTTGTATTACACTGAAAAGTATCCAATTGTAAAGACTCAATTGTTGATTTGGTATAATGAATTTTCAAAGGTTGATTTTCGAAATTTTAATTAGCTCAAAAGAGTTTATGGAAATGCAAGTTTAGTTAACAACGAAAGAGTTGTTTTTAATATTAAAGGAAATGATTTTCGATTAGTGGTTTCAATAAACTTTTTGCAAACAGCTTGTT
>Ga0209550_10000054_pt1 | contig 81837 bp, 94 predicted proteins | sample LauGreSuBDMM15SN_2_FD_187567 | JGI IMG/M metagenome (GOLD analysis project Ga0209550, IMG submission 187567) | Freshwater lake microbial communities from Lake Michigan, USA - Su13.BD.MM15.SN (SPAdes) (version 5) | ecosystem: Environmental > Aquatic > Freshwater > Lake | place: Lake Michigan... | reverse complement strand
CAATTATCAGCGGATTTACAATCCGCCCCCTTTAACCACTCGGGCATCGATCCACTTATGCTATATACTAGGTTAGAGTATAGCGGAAAAGAAAAAAAAGTGCAAGTCCGGTAATTTAAAAACGAAAATGAAAAACTTTTTCTTGTTTCCTTATAATATAGTTCAAAAGTCCCTCACATTAAACTTGAATCAAATGTGTGGTGAAAGAATTCATTTAGTAAAATTAAAGTAATTGAATATATGGTTACAACTCCTCAAGAACAAGAAGCTAAAAAAATTAAAAAAGCCGTCGTACTTGTTGATTTAGATGTAGTTGAAACAAGTTTTGAAAAATGGGCAAAACCAGGTCATTTTTCAAGAACATTGGCAAAAGGTCCAAAAACAACTACGTGGATCTGGAATTTACATGCAGATGCCCATGATTTTGATTTACAAGCAAAATCATTAGAAGATGTATCAAGAAAAATTTTTAGTGCCCATTTTGGTCAATTAGCAATCATTTTCCTTTGGTTAAGTGGAATGCATTTCCATGGGGCGTATTTTTCTAACTATACTGCTTGGTTGGTAAATCCGTTACAGATTAAACCGAGTGCGCAATCGGTTTATCCAATTGTTGGTCAAGAAATTCTAAACGCGGATGTAGGTGGAAATTTCCAAGGAATTCAAATTACCTCTGGTTTCTTTCAAATCTGGCGTGCTGAAGGTGTAACTACGCAAGGTCAATTATATTGCATTTCTTTAGGTGCTCTTGCAATGTCTGCTCTAATGTTATTTGCTGGTTGGTTCCATTACCATAAAGCAGCCCCTAAATTAGAATGGTTCCAGAATGCAGAATCAATGCTAAACCATCATCTTTCTGGTTTATTAGGTTTAGGATCGTTATCTTGGGCTGGTCATGAAATTCATATTGGGAATCCAATCAATAAATTATTAGATTCAGGTATGGATCCAAAAGATTTACCTGATCCTCATGAATTATTATTGAACCGTGAATTTATCAGTACTTTATATCCAAGTTTTAAATTAGGATTAGCTCCTTTCTTTGGTGGAAATTGGGCTGCATATTCTGATATTTTGACGTTTAAAGGTGGTTTAAATCCAACAACAGCTAGCTTATGGTTAACAGATGTTGCTCATCATCATTTAGCGATTGGGGTATTAATGATTATTGCAGGTCATCAATACAGAACAAATTTCGGAATTGGTCATAGTTTAAAAGAAATTTTAGAAGCTCATAAAGGTCCATTTACAGGAAATGGTCACAAAGGACTTTATGAAGTATTAACTACTTCATGGCATGCACAATTAGCCATTAACTTAGCAATGTTAGGATCCCTAACAATTATTATTGCACACCATATGTATGCAATGCCACCTTATCCTTATATTGCTATTGATTATCCTACACAATTGTCTTTATTCACACATCATATGTGGATTGGAGCTTTTTGTATTGTAGGAGGTGCAGCGCATGGTTCAATCTTTATGGTACGTGATTATGATGCTCGATTAAATTACAACAATTTATTAGATCGTGTAATTCGTCACCGTGATGCAATTATTTCTCACTTAAATTGGGTATCTATTTTCTTAGGGTTCCATAGTTTTGGATTATATATTCATAACGATACAATGCAAGCTTTAGGACGTCCTCAAGATATGTTCTCTGACAAAGCCATTTCATTGCAACCGATTTTTGCACAATGGATTCAAGGTTTACATACTGCTGCTCCAGGAACAACTTCGCCTAATGCATTAGCTACAGCAAGTTATATTTTTGGTGGAGATCCGGTTGTTTTAGGATCAAAAATTGCGTTAGTTCCAATGAAATTAGGAACAGCTGATTTTTTAGTTCACCATATTCATGCATTTACAATTCATGTAACAACGTTAATTTTATTTAAAGGACTTTTATACGCAAGAAATTCGCGTTTAATTCCAGACAAATCAAATTTAGGATTCCGTTTCCCTTGTGACGGTCCAGGTCGTGGTGGTACATGTCAAGTATCAGGATGGGATCACGTATTCTTAGGTCTTTTCTGGATGTATAATTCTATTTCTGTAGTTATTTTCCATTTTAGCTGGAAGATGCAATCGGATATTTGGGGTTCAGTAACACCACAAGGAGCAATTTCTCATATTACGGGTGGAAATTTTGCTCAAGGTGCATTAACTATTAATGGTTGGTTACGTGATTTCTTATGGTCACAAGCTTCTCAAGTTATTCAATCTTATGGTTCCGCGCTTTCTGCTTATGGACTTATTTTCTTAGGAGCTCATTTTATTTGGGCATTTAGTTTAATGTTCTTATTTAGTGGTCGTGGATATTGGCAAGAATTAATTGAATCTATTGTATGGGCACACAACAAATTAAAAGTAGCTCCTTCGATTCAACCACGTGCATTAAGTATTACACAAGGTCGTGCAGTTGGATTAGCTCACTATTTAATTGGTGGAATTGGAACAACGTGGGCATTCTTCTTAGCTCGTATTATTTCAGTAAGTTAATAGATTTTCGTTGAAAAAAATAAAAATTTTAAAAAAAAAAAGTTGTCACTTTTTTCTTTCCTATGCAAAACATTGGAAAAAAGAACTATGTCTATATTCTTTGGTTGGAAAAAGTTATCAACTGCATTTATAAATATAAAAACGGAAAGGAGTTTTATCCATGGCAACAAGATTCCCTAAGTTTAGTCAGGTATTAAGCGAAGACCCGACTACTCGACGCATATGGTATAGTATTGCTACAGCACATGATCTTGAGAGTCATGATGATGTTACAGAAGAGCTATTATATCAACGTATTTTTGCTTCTCATTTTGGTCACCTTGCTATTATTTTCTTATGGACAGCTGGAAACCTTTTCCACGTAGCTTGGCAAGGAAATTTTGAGCAATGGATTTTAAACCCTTTAAAAGTGAAGCCAATTGCTCATGGTATTTGGGATCCACATTTTGGAGAAACTGCCTTAAATGCATTCACACGTGGGGGTGTAGTTTATCCGGTAAATATTGCTTTATCAGGAGTTTACCAATGGTGGTATACAATTGGGATGAGAACAAACCAAGATTTATACACTGCCTCTGTCTTTTTATTAGTGGTAGCTCTTTTATTCTTACAAGCAGGATGGTTACATCTTCAACCTCAATTTAAACCAAGTGTAGCCTGGTTTAAAAACAATGAATCTCGTTTAAATCATCACTTATCTGGTTTATTCGGATTCAGTTCCATTGGTTGGACGGGTCATTTAGTCCATGTTGCAATTCCAGAATCAAGAGGAATTCATGTTGGTTGGGATAATTTTTTAACATCTCTTCCTCATCCAGCTGGTTTAGCCCCTTTCTTTAGTGGAAATTGGAGTGCTTATGCCGAAAATCCGGATACAGCGAGTCATATTTACAACACATTAACAGGATCAGGAACGGCTATCTTAACATTCAAAGGTGGTTTTCATCCACAAACTCAATCCCTTTGGTTAACAGATATTGCTCACCATCATCTTGCTATTGGGGTTTTATTTGTGATTGCTGGACATATGTATCGAACAAATTTTGGTATTGGTCACAGCTTAAAAGAAATTTTAGAAGCTCATCGTCCGCCAAGTGGAAGATTAGGAAAAGGTCATATTGGATTATATGAAACAATTACAAATTCGTTACATATTCAATTAGGATTTGCTTTAGCGTCTTTAGGAGTAATCACTTCTATGGTAGCTCAACATATTTATTCCTTAAACCCATATGCTTTCCTTTCTCGTGATTATGCGACAGAAGCTGCATTATATACACACCATCAGTATATTGCTGGATTCTTAATGGTAGGAGCATTTGCTCATGGAGCTATTTTCTTTGTGCGTGACTATGATCCTGAAATGAATGAAGGAAATGTATTAGCGCGAATGTTAGATCATAAAGAAGCCATTATTTCGCATTTAAGTTGGGTATCTTTATTCTTAGGATTCCATACTTTAGGACTTTATGTTCATAATGATGTAGTGGTAGCTTTTGGTCAACCAGAAAAACAAATTTTAGTAGAACCTGTTTTTGCTCAATGGATTCAAGCTGCTTCTGGAAAAACAATTTACGGGTTTGATACATTATTATCTTCTTCTGTAAGTTCAGCCTCTGTAGCCAGTCAACAATTATGGTTACCAAATTGGTTAGAAGCCATTAACAATTCTAAAAATTCTTTATTTTTAACGATTGGTCCTGGTGACTTCTTAGTACATCATGCTATTGCTCTTGGATTACATACAACTACCTTAATTCTTGTAAAAGGAGCCTTAGATGCACGTGGGTCAAAATTAATGCCGGATAAAAAAGATTTTGGATATAGTTTCCCTTGTGATGGTCCAGGTCGTGGTGGTACATGTGATATTTCTGCATGGGATGCCTTTTATCTTTCAATGTTCTGGATGTTAAATACAATTGGATGGACTACTTTCTATTGGCATTGGAAACACATTACATTATGGCTAGGAAATCCAGCTCAATTTGATGAATCTTCAAATTATATTATGGGTTGGTTAAGAGATTATTTATGGTTAAACTCTTCTCCTTTAATTAATGGATACAATCCATTAGGGATGAATAATTTAGCTGTTTGGGCTTGGATGTTCTTATTTGGTCATTTAATTTGGGCTACTGGATTTATGTTCTTAATTTCTTGGCGTGGTTATTGGCAAGAACTTATTGAAACAATTGTGTGGGCTCATGAGCGTACTCCTTTAGCAAACTTAGTTCGTTGGAAAGATAAACCAGTTGCTCTTTCTATTGTTCAAGCTCGTTTAGTTGGGTTAGCTCATTTTACAATAGGGTATATCTTTACTTATGCACCATTTGTCATTGCTTCTACATTAGGAAAATTTGGTTAAATAAACAGAAATTTGCTATATTTATTTCTATCAATAAAAGAGAATTCTTCTCTTTTCAACCAATTAGTTTTAAAAGAAATATATGGCAAAAAAAAGTATGATTCAGCGCGAATTGAAGCGAAAAAAATTAGTGGCTCGTTTTTCTAAAAAACGAGCTGATCTTTTGCTTCAATTAAAGACGCTAAATTCACTAGATGAGATTTTTTCAATCAATGAAAAAATACAAAAATTACCACGTAATAGTGCTAGTACACGAGTGAGAAATCGTTGCTGGAAAACAGGACGTCCAAGAGGTTATTTCCGTTTCTTTGGATTATGTAGAAATGCGATGCGTGAAATGGCTCATGATTGTTTTTTACCGGGAGTAACGAAGGCGAGTTGGTAAAGGAAAAAAGCTGATTGAAGAGATAAAGAGATCTTCAATCAGCTTTTTTAGGAAAAAAAGAATCCATTTTTAAATAGCCAAAGCATTTCCGCGTTTAAACTGTAAATATGCCGCTACAAAAAGACCACATAAAGTTACAAAACATAATCCTACTACAATTCCTGTTAAAAGGGGTTCTACCATGCTTTTTTGATAAATTTCGTTTAATAAAAAGAACTAAGATTTTGGATAAAAAAATTCAAAATAGTTTATTTAAATCCAACACTTGCTTGCCAAACAAAGGCTAATAAGAAAAATAAAACAGGAATAACCGGTAATACATCTGCAAGAGGTCCGAAAACAGCAAAAACACCTGGTAATTTGCTAATTAAAAATGTTTCCATATAAGGTTTCTATTTCTTTATTTATTATTTACGTATATTATACACACATTTCCTTATATTCAGAATCTTCATTTTCCTTTTGGAGGAAAAAAAATCATTTTTTTGCGGCATGATGAAAACAAGCTGACACAGAGAATTGAACTCTGAACCTTTTGATTACAAGTCAAATGCTCTACCAATTGAGCTATGTCAGCATTTTTTTTAACGTTTCTTGCTTTGTTTTTAGATGTACAATATCTATCATATCGAAGAAGAATCAAAGATGTCAAGTTTTGAAATCAGAAAATTTTTTTTAACGAAAAATACTTTCCTTTTGGGCAAAAAGGGAATTGAACCCTTAAAACATATGTCGTCACATTTTGAGTGTGATGCGTCTACCAATTTCGCCATTTGCCCAATTAAAAACTCATTTTTTTCTTAAGTATCTTCCATTTTATGAAGAAAGTCAAGTTTAAAACTATGACATTTTAAAAAGATTAAAATATATAATAGGATACAATTGAATTTACTTACTTTAGAATTTATTTTCCCAGTTTATGAATGATACAAAGAAGAAAACAAATTTAGAAATAAATCAAGTAATTAATCAGCCCTATAAATACGGTTTTGAAACACAAATTGAAAAAGAAGAATTTCCTATTGGAATGAATGAAGATATTCTAAAACTTCTTTCAGAAAAGAAAAAGGAACCCCCGTTTCTTCTCCAGTTTCGTTTGAAAGCTTATAAAAAGTGGAAAGAAATGACGTTTCCCACTTGGGCGAACTTAACGATTGGTTCGATTGCTTATGATCAAATGAAATATTATTCCATTCCGAAACAAAAAAAGAAAATAGAATCATTGGCCGATGTAGATCCCGAAATTTTAAAAACGTTTGAAAAATTGGGTATTTCATTAGATGAACAAAAAAAGCTAAGTAATGTTGCTGTAGATGCTGTTTTTGATAGTGTTTCTATTACTACGACATATAAAGAGAAATTAGCAAAATCTGGGGTTATTTTTTGTTCCATTTCGGATGCGATTCAGCATTATCCAGAATTGATTCGAAAATTTTTAGGAACGGTCGTTTCTTCAGGTGATAACTTTTTTGCTGCTCTTAATTCTTCTGTTTTTAGCGATGGTTCGTTTTGTTACATTCCACAAAATGTAACTTGTCCTCTTGAATTATCAACTTATTTTCGTATCAATGATAAAGAATCAGGTCAATTTGAGCGTACGTTAATTATTGCTGAAAAAAATAGTTCTGTGAATTATTTAGAAGGTTGTACTGCTCCCCAGTTTAGTGAAAATCAATTGCATGCGGCGATCGTGGAATTAATTGCATTTGAAAATGCACATATAAAATATTCTACAGTCCAAAATTGGTATAGTGGAGATGCAGAAGGAGTAGGTGGGATTTATAATTTTGTGACAAAACGTGGCTTATGTATTGGAAAAAATTCACATATTTCTTGGACTCAAGTAGAAACAGGTTCTTCTATTACTTGGAAATACCCAAGTTGCATCTTAATGGGTAAAGAATCTTCTGGTGAATTTTATTCTGTTGCGTTAACGAATCATTATCAACAAGCAGATACTGGAACGAAAATGATTCATTTAGGAGAAAAAACGAAAAGTAAAATTATTTCCAAAGGTATTTCTTGTGGTTTCTCAAAAAATTCTTATCGAGGATTAGTAAAAATAGGAACAAATGCCTCGTACGCTCGTAATTTTTCTCAATGTGATTCTTTTTTACTAGGGTCTTCTTCTTTGGCATGTACATATCCTTATTTAGATATTTGGAATCCAACAGCCATTGTAGAACATGAAGCAAAAATTTCAAAAGTGAGTGAAGAGCAACTTTTCTATCTTGTGCAACGTGGAATTAGTGTGGAGCAATCTATTAGTTTATTACTGAGTGGCTTTTGTAAGGAAGTTTTTACCATGTTACCTATGGAATTTGCTACGGAAGCTGATAAATTACTTTCCTTAAAATTAGAAGGAACAGTTGGATAAATCTTTTCTGGATATTTCTTTTTCATTTATCTTTTACTTAACAAAAAATGAATTCAATACTTTTAAAAATTAAAGCTTTAGATGCCTCGATTAATGCTACTCCTATTTTAAAAAAACTTGACTTAGAAATTCAAGAAAATGAAATTCATGTAATTATGGGACCTAATGGTTCTGGAAAAAGTACATTAGCCAAAGTTTTAGCCGGTCATCCGGCTTATTCTGTTTCAAATGGGACAATTGAATTTTGTGGAAATGATTTGTTGGAGATGTCTCCCGAAAATCGTTCGCATGAAGGCTTATTTTTAGCTTTTCAATATCCAATTGAGATTTCTGGTGTAACAAATTATGATTTTTTAAGAATTTCCTATAATCAAAAACAAAAATATTATCACAAACCAGAAATGAATCCTTTGGAATTTATGGAGTTGATTGATATTTATGTAAAAAAACTAAAAATGAAAAACGAATTTTTATATCGAAATTTAAATGAAGGTTTTTCAGGGGGTGAAAAAAAAAGAAATGAAATTTTGCAGATGCTTCTTTTACACCCAAAATTAGTGATCTTAGATGAAATTGATTCCGGATTGGATATTGACGCGATTAAAATTATTTGTGAAGAAATTATCAAAAATTTATCAAAAGGTTCTTCCTTATTAGTGATTACTCATTACCCCAAAATTTTAACGTATTTAAAGCCGACTTTTGTTCATATCTTTAAAGATGGAAAAATTATTACGACTGGAAATACAGAATTGGTTCAAAAATTAGAAGAAGAAGGTTATGATTCTTTTAGTTAAAAAAAATGAGAAAATTTTCCAACAAGAAAAATGAAAAAAGAAAGACTCACCTTTTTCGTGAGTCTTTCTATTTTTTGTTAAGCTTGAATTTCTTTTTGAATTTTCCCAATAATTTCTTTTAAAAGAGTTTCCGATTCTGGAGATAATTTTTTCGAATCTTTTACTTGATTAAAGAAAGTAGTATCTTTTACAGTAATATACTCTTGAAGAGCAGAAGCAAAAGTAGTTACTAAATTTACAGGTAATCCATCTAAATAGCCGTTTGTTCCAGCATAAATTAAAGCTACTTGTAGTTCAACTGATTTTGGCGAACTTTGTGGTTGCTTTAATAATTCTCTTAATCTTTGACCACGAGCTAATTGAGCTAAAGTAGCTTTATCTAAATCAGAAGCAAATTGAGAGAAAGCTTCTAATTCTGCGAACTGTGCTAGTTCAAGTTTTAATTTTCCAGCAACTTGTTTCATGGCTTTGATTTGTGCCGCTGAACCTACTCTTGATACGGAAATTCCAACATCAATTGCTGGTTTAATCCCTGAGTTGAATAAATCTTTAGATAAGAAAATTTGTCCATCTGTAATTGAAATTACATTTGTTGGGATATAGGCAGATACATCTCCTGCTTCTGTTTCAATAATAGGTAAAGCAGTCATACTTCCACCACCACATTTGTCACTTAATTTTGCTGCACGTTCTAATAAACGAGAATGTAAATAGAAAACGTCTCCTGGGAATGCTTCACGTCCTGGTGGTCGTCTTAATAATAAAGACATTTGACGATAAGCTTGGGCTTGTTTCGTTAAATCATCATAAATTACTAATGTACTTCTTCCTTTATACATAAAATATTCTGCAATAGCAGCTCCTGTATAAGGTGCTAAATATTGTAAAGTAGCAGGATCACTTGCATTGGCAGCTACAACGACTGTATACGCTAATGCCCCTTTTTCTTCTAAAGTGGCTACGGCTTGAGCTACTGTAGATGCTTTTTGCCCAATGGCTACATAAACACAAACTACATTTTCTGTTTTTTGATTGATGATAGTATCTAACGCAATAGATGTTTTTCCAGTTTGACGATCTCCGATAATTAACTCACGTTGTCCTCTTCCAATTGGAATCATGGCATCAATGGAAACAATTCCTGTTTGTAAAGGCTCACAAACAGATTGACGGGAAATAATTCCTGGAGCAGGTGATTCGATTAAACGATTTTCAGACGATAAAATTGTTCCTTTTCCATCAATCGGTGTTACTAGAGCATCTACAATACGACCTAATAAGTCATCACCTACTGCAATTTGAGCAATTTTTCCAGTTGCACGTACAGTACTTCCTTGTTTAATGTTTCGTCCTGTTCCCATTAATACGGCTCCAACGTTGCTTGTTTCTAAATTTAAAGCAATTCCGATAGTAGCGTCTTCAAATTCTAAAAGTTCACCACAGGCTACATTTTCTAAACCATAAATACGAGCGATTCCATCTCCTACTTGTAATACAATTCCAACATCTGCTGTTCGAGTTGTTGTTTGTGTATATTCATTTAACTTGTTTTGAACAAAATTCGTTAATTGGCTGACATTTTTCATAGAACGTTTTCTTTTTTAATAAATAGGATTGATGGTAGTCTTTCTGATTTCAAAAAGAATCAAAAAAATTCTTTTTGTGTAGATAAAAGGGGAGGACAGAAGAAAAATTCTTCTCAAAAAAAGCTTAAATTTCGTTAAAAAACAAGCTAAACTCTTTTAAAATACTTGCATCTATTGAAGAGGAGTTATATTCAAGAACAAGTCCACCTAATAGTTTTGGATTATAAGATAGATTTAATGTAACTTCTACCGAAGAAGTTAATTGTTTTAATGTTTTTAATAATGAAACACCATAACTTTCTTGTAAAATACTAGGAGTAATAATTTTTACTTGAGTCGATTTCTTAAAAGCTAAAAGAAGACGATTATATTCATCATAAATTTCTGGTAACAAAGCCAAATGACTACGCTCTGTTAATACTTTTAAAAACGATTTCATTAACAACGTTGTTCCTGGAAATATACTTAGAAGAAATTCTAATTTTAAAGATTCTGAATACGTTGGATTTTTGAAAAAACCTTTTAAATTTTCGGAAGAGACAATGGTAGAACGTAATAAAGATAACTCTTCTCCTAAGATATAAATATCGGGAACAAAGGTATTTTTTGATTCAGGAGATGTAATTTGAGCTAAATCAAATGTCTCTGAAACACTTGCTTTGGATTGACTTACTGTTTGAAATAATGATTTCGCGTAAGTGTTTATTACTTTTTTTGCTGCACTCATTTTTTCATTCCTCCTAATTTTGAAATAATTCCTTCAATCAGTTTAGATTGCTCGAAATCTGATAAAAATAAAAATTTTCGTAGAATTCTACTCGCCGTTAAAAAAATAATATAACGTTGTAATGATAGAAACGCTTTTTTCTCAAAATTTTTCATAAGAGTTTCAGTCGTCACAAATGTTTCTGCTAATCCACCTTTTACTTGTTTGTATTTACTTGTTACAATTTCAATCTTTTCTTTCTCGTAAAAACTTTTCCAAGATTGTAACCAGAATAAGGATTGAGTAAATCCTTTTTCCGCTAAGTAATAGTAATTTGAAGCATTTAAAACGTCTCTTTGTGCGTTTTCAATTGTTTGGATAATTTCTTTCTGGCGATTTTCTAAACCAACACTAAACGAAACTTTATTTGCATAAACTAAAAGTCCAATCAAAAGAAGAATATTAAAAAGATTTGTTTCTAAAAGGTTACTGTTAAATTCTACAAAGAATTCGCCAGCTTCTTCGTTATTTAAAAGAAATGAAAAAAGGTTGGGATCCATAAGTTGTAATAAGTATTTTTACGTAAATAGGAACTTGGTGTTATAAAAATGCGGGAAAAATTTTCTTTCGTCTTATCAACTTATGAAAGTTTAAATTTTTTCGCAAAAAATGTATCCGTAAGAGATAGTAATTCTGCTCTAATATTGGAAAGCAAATAAGCAGATTTAATCGATAAATCTCCTTTTAACGTACTTAAAATTTTTACATTTTCTTTTTGTACAATCTCTACTTCTGTTTCAAAAGCTGTATTTGTATAGCTACGTGTTAATTTCACTTGTCTATTTAACTCATTGATTTCGTCCGTCAATAAACCAATACAACTAGCTAATTTTTCATACCCAAATGTCAATAAAATAGTTGATTTACGAAGCGTGTAATTAATTAATTCCGCTCGTTCATCTAATTGTTTTGAAATGGGATTAATAAACACAAATGTAACGACTAACGCTAAAAGAAGAAATAAAATACCTTCTGCAACAAAGGTTAAGTCAAAATCAAAAAGGCCACCTGCAGTGAGAAGAAAAGTAATCGGTAAATTCATAAATTGATAGAAAGGTTTTAGTGAATAAACAAGAAAAATCAAAAAAAGAAAGGGATATTTTTCTATCTTTTTCGTTCTTGTTTCTTTTTGACACAGTATTGGTCTTTTCTTTCTCTTTTATTCTAGAATTAGAAAAAGTATTTGCAAAATGAGTAGCTGTTTTTCACTTTTAAAGTGAAAAACGGCTACTCATTTTGCAATGATTTTTATCCAACAAATGGATTTGCAAAAAGAACAGAAAGAGCAACTACTAAACCGTAGATTGTTAATGACTCCATGAAAGCTAAAGAAAGTAAAAGAGTCCCTCTAATTTTTCCTTCTGCTTCTGGTTGACGAGCAATTCCTTCTACAGCTTGACCAGCAGCATTTCCTTGTCCAATTCCAGGACCTAAACCAGCGAAACCAACAGCGATAGCAGCGGCAATAACAGAAGCTGCAGCAACAAGAGAATCTACCATAAGATAAAAATTTTTGAAAAAATAATTTCAAAGAATTAACACATTTCAAGGCTTTTCTTTTGTTGGAAACAAAAAAAGAAAAGATGCGTGAAAGAGAAAAAAAGTTTGCAAACTTTTTTTTCTCTTTTATTCAATTACTTCTCCAATATAAGCTGCTGCTAAGGTTGCAAAAATTAACGCTTGAAGCGAACTTGCGAACAAGCCTAACATCATAATAGGAAGAGGGATAATCAATGGAACTAAAGAACAAATAACCGTTACTGTTAATTCATCTGCTACGACGTTACCAAATAATCGGAAGTTTAAAGAAAGAGGTTTTGTAAAATCTTCTACGATATTAATAGGTAAAAAGAAAGGAGCCGGTTTAATATAACGTTTGAAATATCCAATTCCTTTAATCTTAAAACCAGCTGAAAAATAAGCTAAAGAAGTTAAGATGGCCAAGCAGGCTGTTGTATTAATATCATTGGTTGGAGCGGCAAATTCTCCAGAAGGAATTTCAATTAATTTCCATGGAATTAATGCACCTGATAAATTTGAACCAAGAACAAAAAGGAAAATTGTTGCCACAAATGGTAAAAACTGAGAATAATAAGAAGGTCCCATTTGTGTCAAAGCGATACTTTTTACCAACTCATACACTACTTCCGCTAAATTTTGTAAGTTTCCTGGGATTTTTTTCAAATTAGAAGTTGATAAAACAAGAAAGGCAATAATACTCGTTACAACAAGTGTAGAAACAATCACAGTTTCACCATGTAAATGTAACGTTTCAGAAAAATTAATATAGAAATGTGAGCCAACTTCAATTTTCGATAAAAGGAAAGTGTCCATAATTGTCTTAGTAAGTTAAAAAACCTAGAGAGAATAATTTGTAGAAAAAAGTATTTTCTACAAAGAAAAAAAAAATAGGAAAGAAAAAGGAAAAAATTTTCAGTCTCTTTTGAAAAGAATAAACAAATTTCTTTTTTCTAAAACCTTTTCTTTTTGGATCTAGAAAAACCGCCCCTTTCACTTATAGAAAAACGGGACGACGCTTTTTCAGCCTACTTTTTTCCATTATTATATCCAGTTAAAATTCTATTTACAAGATAATTTAAAATAAAATTAATAGACGAACTGGAATCATCATTTGCTGGAATAGGATATGGAATCATATCTGGGTTACAATTTGTATCTACAATAGAAATTGTAGGGATACCTAATCGTAAACATTCTTGAATGGCTAACGAATCCTTTAATTGATTTGTAAAAATAACGGCCTCTGGAAGCGAAGTCATTTCTTTGATCCCATTAAAGAGTTTTCGTAATTTATCCATTTCTTTGCGTTTTGCACTATAGTCTTTTTTAGAAAGAGTCTCTAAAAGGCCTTCTGCTTCTTGCTTTTCTAAGGTATTTAAGGATTGAATTCGTTTTTGAATCGTTGACCAATTGGTTAACATTCCTCCTAACCAACGATAGTTAATATAGTAACTTTGGCAACGTTTGGCTTGTTTGGCTACAATAGAAGAAGCTAAGCGACTTGTTCCCACAAAAAGAAATTTCCCCCCTTTTTCTGCTTTTTTTTGAAGGACATTTCCCGCTAATCGTAATAATTTTGACGTTTTTACTAAATCAAAAATATGATAGCCATATTTTGTGTAAAGAATATAAGGCGCCATTTTCGGATTCCATTCACGCGGTGAATGACCATAATGAACAGACGCTTTTACATATTGTTTTGCAATTTCTTTTTTAAGTGTTTTTTCAGTCATAATGGTGAGCTAAAAGATGAAGTAAGAGGAATTGTTAAATTGTCTTTTTTGTCCAAACATGGACAAAAAAAACTTGTTTTTATTTTAAAAAAGAATATGCTTTGTCTAAATAGTTTTTATAATTTAAAAACGTTGAACCGGCTGGTATCAGTCTACCAAGCATAATACATTCTTTCAATCCTCGTAGCCAATCACAAGATCCTTCTAAAGCTGCTTTACTCAGTATTCGTTTTGTTTCTTGAAAACCAGCTGCAGATAAAAAACTATCTTTCCCTAAAGAGGCATTTGTCGCAGATAAAATTTTTGGTTCATACCCTGGTAAATGGTACGGAAAAAACTCTTCTTCTGACACAATGGTTGCATCTTGTAATGCTAAGGAAACTTGTGTAATTAAAACAAATGGAACTAATTCACCCGGTAAGAAAGGAGTATTTCCTCCTGAGATGATACTTACTTTTGATGTCATTTGTTTGACAACAATTTCAATGTGCTTACTAGCAATATTTACTCCTTGCGATTGATAAATCGCTTGAATGGAATTGACTAAAATAAGCTGTATTTTTTGCACACTTCGTTTTGTTCCTTGCATTGTTCCATCTAATTGGCGATGATATTCAAAAAGAATATTGAGCAAGGAATGAGTATCAATGGTTCCTTCTGTAATCGGTTCTCCGATATCAATAAAATCACCGAATTTGACAATGGGCTTACAACGATTTGTTAAACGATACTCTTTAAAGAAATTGACATTTTCTAGAAATACATATTCCTTTTTACCAATTGTGAGCATTAAGTCTTTTTTACTATTTCGATAGAAAGCTTCTGCCCCTAAATCGTCCTCACAGTCAGGTGTACGAGATCGCAACAATTCACTGGATACAATTTTTTTCCAAAAAACAAATTCTTTGTTTGTATAACGGATCAGTTTTTTGGATAGATAATCGTGCACTGGTAATGTTTGAAATTTTGAATACGATTTTCTTCCTTTTACTCGTAAATAATGTTCAAATCTTCTTCTCTTTTCTTCTTCTCTTACTTCTTCTAATTCTACCATTTCTTTCTCCGGTAAACCTTCTGGTACTACTTCAATTCGATACTCTAGTTCACTGCCTACTACTTTGAAAGCGTAATTATAACCATGTTCAAATTGCTTTTTATTACATTCTACTTTTTTAGGTTCTTTTTTTGCATTTGAGGGGACCTCATAGGGAGCAAAAATGGGAGGAAGCAATTTTGGGATAAAAATATTGTTTTTGTCACCTGGTTTTTTGAATAATTTTTGACAATTTACTATATTTGTCTCAAATACAACAAATTGTTCTGGAAAACTATGACAACTAACTAAAAATGGAAAAAATGTTTTTTCTTTTCCTTTTTTTCTTTTTTTCCCTTCTTCTTCAATTTCTTCAATTTCTTCTTCGTCATCTACTTCTTTTTCTTTTTCTTTTTTCGACTTTAGGTCTTTTGGTTTTTCTAAATAGAGAGCATAAGAAAAGATATTTTCAGGCATCTGAATTGTGAATCTATAGGGATGCTCTAATACTGTTTTTTTGACCGGGTGTTTCCAATATTGCTCTATTTTTAATAAGCTATTTGATATGGCTACTCCTGGTACTCTGGATAAAATACTTGCTTGTTTTGCTTTTCGTGCTTCAATTAATTCTTCAATTTTAGGTAATCCTTGTACAATATCTTCCGTTTGTTGTGTGTAATTTACTAATTTGGCCAAAACCGCTTTTTCATAGATAAAATCTCCTGATTTGTGTTTTAACATGGTGTTTGCACTTAAATGTGTTGGAAGGGCTTTTTGAAAAATCATTTTCAGCCCGTCTTTTTTTAAGAAATAACAACAATTTGTAAACTGTAACATACTGTTTACTTTCATTTTGGGTCGAAAGAAACTTTTTTTCTTTGTAGAAAACGACAACGAGGTTACTTGGTCCGTATTCATTTTTAAAATATCGGATTCGGCTATTACAAAAAAGACTTGTCCTAAATTTTTTTCTTTTTCTGCAATAATTACTTGGCGTGAAGTTTCTTTCATCCACGTAAATAAAGCCGCACTTTTTCTTATTTTTTTTACTTTTTGTCCTATGAAAAAATTATAATTTTCAGAAGACATTCCGCTAGATATTAATAAACGTCTTATTTCAGAATAACGAGAAGGCTGATCAGGTGGAAACCAAGTTGTGACAAGTTTTTGTAATTTTCTTGCCTTTTTGACATTTTGATTCAAAAACTTTTTATGCATTGCGAGCTGACTTTGTTTTCGACGGATCAAATAAATAGTTTCGTCTTTCTTAGGTTGTATGTAAAGAAAAGCAACCGTAGTGGAAGCATCTACATATTGATAATTTTTTACAATCGGAAGGATTTTTACAGAACAATTTTTAAAAGACATTAATAAATGGGTTAATTCCAATGTCAGGGTTTTCGTTTTTGTAAAAAGGGTTAAACAATTTTCCGATAAATGAATATAGCCAGCTTCGCTTACACTCACTTTTAAACTTGCAAAGCTTTTCTTTTTTTCTAATTTTTTTCGAAAGTGTAGAGCTGATTGAGACGGAATCGGAAAAATATTCGCAAACGTAACCCAAAGTACTCCCTCTTCAAGCGTAATAGCAATTCTTTTCGTAGGAATCGAACGAATGGGCATTGTTAATATAATTTCTCCATCTATCGTGCTATAAATAGGTTTCATTCGTTTTGTTCCTAATGAAAAGGATTGAGTCGAATATTCGGCAATAAGAGCATTTTCGGGCAGAAAACACGATTTTGTAATATATAAAAAGGAACCAATGGCCAAAGAAATTTCTTTTTCAATTCCTTTCCAATCCACAATTTTTATTTTTGCCTCTTGTTGCAATTTGGCAACTAAAACTCCATGATTGGTTCGATAAGAAATTGTTTTTAAATAGGTAGGAAAAATAATTTTTCCAGAAAACGGGCTTAAAATAGCTTTAATCGTTTCTCCTGTAAAAATTCCTCCGGTATGAAAAGTTCGCATAGTTAATTGCGTACCTGGTTCTCCAATCGATTGTGCAGCTAAAATTCCTACCGTTTCTCCTAATGAAATAACTCTATTATGAGCTAAATCAAAGCCATAACATAATTGGCAAATAGAGGCGCTGGATTGACAAGTTAATGAGGAACGAACGTTAAGTGTCACAGGAGCCTGTTTTTTTAATGCAGTGAGAACCGAAGAATCCAAAAATATATTGCTCGAGTGAATCTTTTCATAAGGAAATGTTTCTTTTTTAGCCCAATTTAAATAGCGTCCCACAAAATTTTTGGAACTACTTGTTTTTTTTAAGAAAAGAAAAACACCCGTTGATGATTGGCAATCCGTTTCACGAATTACCAAATCTTGAGCTAAATAAATAAGTCGACGTGTTAAATAACCGGAGTCAGCCGTTTTGAGAGCCGTATCAACAATTCCTTTTCTTGCTCCATAAGAAGAAACAATATAGTCAATGGAACTTAATCCTTCTCGGAAATTTCGTTGAATCGGTAAATCAATAATTTTTCCATTTTGATCCGACATCAGTCCTCTCATTCCTACTAATTGTCGTACCTGGGACATATTTCCACGAGCCCCCGAAAAAGCCATGATATAAAGATTATTAGCTGGATCAAAATATTGATAATAATCTACTATTCGGTTTTTAAGTCCTTCTGTAGCGACATTCCAACTATCGATAATGCTTTGAAAACGTTCTACATCCGAAACAAACCCTTGTTGCCAGCGAGTACTTACAAAATCAATTTCTTGATTTGCCGTTTCAATAAACTTTTTTTTTACGTCGGGAGTTTTTAAATCTTCAATATTAATTGAAACGCCAGCGTTCGTGGCATAATAAAATCCTAATAATTTTAATGAATCTAAAAGGGAAGAGGACGAGAAAATTCCAAAGGTAGAAAATGTCTCATGAACAATTGTTTCTAATACTTTTTTTGTGATAGTACTGCTAATAATCATTGTTTTCTTTTTTAAAGGAATTTTTAAAATTAATACTAAAAAGTAATCTTCCAGGGGTTGTTTCTAAGAAAAATTCTTCAATTCTATATCTTTCTGAATGAATGGAATAAGCAATAAAAATTCCTAAATTGGTTAATAAATACAATTTTGTAGAATTTTTTGCTTCTTTGGAATTCAAAAAAGGTGAACTATAATTGTTTTCAAAAATTTTCGAAATATGAATTTCTTTTTCTAAAAAAGGTAAAAAATGTTTCGTGGGCAAAAATTTTAATCGTTCATCTTTGATTTCTACCTGAAAATCAGAAAGTTTATATCGTACTAAAACAGGAGTATGTATTTCAATTTTCTTTTGATAAAAAGCTGCCAAGGCTTGTTCTTCATTTGCAAACCATTTTTTCCAATCATGTTTGTTTCCTTGAATCATGGCTGTTAAATAATAACAACCAATAACCATATCTTGACTCGGTTTTAAAATGACTTCCCCATTAGAAGGGGATAAAACATTAAAGCAGGGGCGCATCATAGTTCGTATTTCTAATTGACTAATTTCATAGAGGGGTAAATGAACTGCCATTTGATCCCCATCAAAATCAGCATTGAAGCCAGTACAGACTAAAGGATGTAAATGAATTGCTTGTCCCAAAATGATCACAGGGTCAAAGGCTTGAATCCCAAAACGGTGAAGTGTTGGGGCACGATTTAATAAGATAGAATATTTTTTCGTAAGAAGAATTAACAATCTCCAAACAAATGGTTTATTTTTTTTAATAATAATTTGTGCTAATTTTGTATTATGACTAGGTGGTTTAATTTTTGTTTTCAAGAGCTCATTCACTAAAAAAGGTTGGAACAATTCGGCTGCCATTTCATAAGGCAAACCGCATTGATTTAAGCGTAAAGAAGGCCCTACAACAATTACAGAACGTCCTGAATAGTCTACCCGTTTTCCTAATAAAGATTGACGAAAACGCCCTTGTTTTCCTTCTAGTATTTCTGTAAGACTTTTTAATGGTTTATCATTCAAACATAATTGTTTCTCTTTCGGAACACGGGAATTATCGATTAACGAGTCTACGCATTCTTGTAGTAATTTACGTCCTTGCATCGTAATAATATCAGGAGCAGAATATATATAGACAAAATCAAATAATCGTTGATTACGCGTAATAATAATTCGATAAATTTCGTTCACATCAGCGGCTACCAAACGTCCATTTTCTAACTCTACTAACGGACGTAAACTAGGGGGAAGAACAGGTAAAGTAGTTAAAATCATCCAGCTAGGGTTCGTTTGAGTCGAGAAGAAACTTTCTAAAATTCGAATTCTGCGTGTTAAACTTTTATCATGCATATCGATTGTCCCATTCATTCGTCTGAATGTAAGCTTGTTTAGAAAGGATCGTCCTTTTTCAATTTCTTCCTTGAGATCTAAATTTTCGAGAGCTGCTTTGATCAATTCTGCACCTAACAATCGTTTTGGGCCCGCCGAATTAAGTAAGATATCAATAAAGAGATCGGGTGTTTTTACTTTGGGTCCATAAATTCCAGAATCAAAAAAGGGGTCTAATTCATTTGTCTTTTTTGTTGTTTCATAGGCAAATTTACCTAACGGATTTTTTCGTTTTGATCGTTTTTCACTCTGTTTGTAGTAAACAATTCGTTCAATATCAAGCGGTTTCACTCGACCAAAACATCTCAGTAAAATGGATAAATAGTTGGGAATACCTTTTAAATACCATAAATGAGCCACTGGATAAGCTAAATCAATATAACCCATTCGATATCGACGAACACGTGCTTCTACTAATTCTACGTTACACAGTTCACAAATTCCATCTAAAACAAAACCAGTATATTTTCCACATCGACATTTATAGTCCTTAATTGGCCCGAAAATTTTTTCACAAAATAAACCATTTGGTTCAGGTTGATGCGTTCGAAAATTAATTGTTTCGGGTTTTAAAACTTCCCCTAAAATTTCTCCATTGGGTAAGATTCGTTCCCCCCAACTTCGAATTCGTTTTGGGGAAGCTAACGTAATTCGTATGTAGTCAAAAGAAGCATGTAAATTTTCTAATTTTTTTAAACTTTTTTCTAATTCTAAGATATCTGCTGATTTCATAAATCTATTCTTTTTATCCATTTTGAGTAGTCAGAATACTAGGATACCCTTTTTTAGAAAGGAAAAACTTATTTTCTATTTTCATCCTGTATTTTTCTAAAATTTTCGAGAACTTTACGATAGTCTTCTTTTCTTTGGTTTTGTTTTTTCTTTTCTTCTTCCGAGTGTACTTCTTCTTCAATTGTAAATTGTTCCGACTTTTTACGAGCTAATAACGCACGCAATTTAAGTCTTAATTCTACTTGTTTAAATAAATCTCTTTCTTCCTCGACTTCTGGTTCTTCCTTTGCTTTTTTGACTTTTCCTTTATATGAGGTCATCAATCCAGCGTTGATTTTTCGACTGGAAAAATCAAGTCCTAAGGCATTCAATTCTCTAATTAAAGTTAAAAAAGATTCTGGAATCGACGGTTTTGGTTTTTCTATTTCTTTTCGAATTAAAATCGATTCATACATATCATTTCTTCCATCAATATCATCTGATTTGATAGTTAATAATTCTTGAAGCGTATTTGAGCAACCATACCCTTCTAATGCCCACACTTCCATTTCTCCAAATCGTTGTCCTCCTTTTTGAGATTTTCCAGCTAAAGGTTGCTCTGTTATCATAGCATACGGTCCAGTAGAACGAGCATGAATTTTATCTTCCACTAAATGGATGAGTTTTAAGATATAACTTTTTCCGACTGTAATCGGATTATCAAAATATTCTCCTGTTCGACCATCACGCAAAAGAATTTTTCCTGGGTAATAAGAATTAAACAACCAGGGAGTTTCAGATTTGATGGAAGCTTCTTTTAATTTTTGATTGACTAAGATTCGGGAAGCTTCTTTGCCATAAATTTCATCAAATGGAAACACTTTAAAACGTTTTCCTAATTTTTCACCTGCCAAACCAAGCAAACATTCAAAAACTTGACCTACATTCATTCGTGAAGGTACGCCCAATGGATTAAACAGAATATCTAAAGGTGTTCCATCAGGAAGATACGGCATATCTTGACGCGGTAAAATTCGTGAAACGATTCCTTTATTCCCATGTCGTCCAGCTAATTTGTCCCCCACTTGAATTTTGCGAATTTGAGCAATAAAGATCTTAATCGTGTAGGTATTATTTTCATCTAAAAGATAAAGTTTATGTTTATCTAGCTGTATTTTTTCTTCCGTATCTTTTACTTTTCTTTGCTCCTCATATAAAGCAGCTTGTTTTTTTTGTTGGTCTTTTTCTCTTCTCTCTTTTTCTATTTCTTTTTCATTCCAATTTTCTCCTAGCTTTTGCGCACGTCGTTTTTGTTGTGTACTATTTTTCTCGACTTCACTGATTAACTTTTTTACTCTTCGGAGTGCATGATTTTTTTTTCTTTTCTCTTCTCTGATTTTTGTGGAATAATCACTTTGGTGTAAAATTCGAACTTCAATTACTCGTCCTTCACTTCCTTGTGTCACTTTTAGAGAAGTATCTTTATATTCTTTTTCTTTGGCTCGTTTAAAAAGGACTCGAATTAATTTTTTTTCTGGAGAAAAGTCTTCTTCGCAAGGCGTTAATTTTCCAACCAGAATATCATGTGGTTTTACATAAGATCCAATTCGAACAATCCCTGTTTTTGGATTCAAATTACGACGAATATATTTTGTGAGATGATTTAATGCTTTGGAACATTTATCACGTCCATAGACATTTACACTAATGTTTGTGTGATATTCTTCAATATGAACCGATGTTAAACAATCTTCTGTTAAAATTCTTTCATTAATAATAATAGCGTCTTCATAATTATATCCTTCCCATGGTAAATACCCAATCATTAAATTTCTTCCCAATGAAAGTTCTCCATCATTTGTACTTGGTCCATCGGCAATAATTTGACCTGAAAAAACTTTTTCACCTTGCCAGACAATAGGACGTTGATTTAAACATGTTTCTTGATTTGAGCGTCGGTATTTCTTTAATCCATATTGAATTTTTTGATTTCCAGTATCTACGATAATAATTTTTCTGGAACAAGCATAAGAAACAACTCCTTCTCCATAACTTTTAATTACCATTCCAGAATCTATGATAGCAACGGCTTCCAATCCTGTACCAATGATTGGTTTTTGAGGGTATAAGAGAGGTACGGCTTGACGTTGCATATTCGATCCCATTAATGCTCGATTTGCATCATTGTGTTCAATAAAGGGAATTAAGGCAGTTGCTAACGAAACAATTTGTAAAGGAGAGGTTGTCATAAAATTAACTTCATCCATTTTTTTTACCGAGAATAAATTATTCTCTTTCACAGAAACATATTCTTTCGTCACTGTTTTGGAGCTATCAAAAGCAGTATCACAAAAAGCAATTCTGGTTTCAGATTCTTGTTCAGGATTTAAAAAAATAGGTCGTTTCGAAGAATAAATTTGTTCTTTATCCATGAAAAAATAAGGTGTTTCAATAGATCCTAACGCACTTATTCGGCCCATTAACGCAACTGAGGTAATTAATCCGGCATTTTGACCTTCAGGCGTTTCAATGGGGCATAATCTACCATATTGACTAGGATGAATATCTCGGATTACGGTACTAATATGATCCCGTTTTAAACCATTGGGTCCAAAAACACTGATACGGCGTTTGTGCGTTAATTCGGCTAACGGATTTGTTTGATCCATGAACTGGGAAAGTTGACTTGTTTTGAAAAAGTCTCGAATCGAAGATGTGATTACTCGATGATCGAAATAGTCATGATATTTATGATCCAGATCTATTGCTTCTTCAAGATCCATTCCATAAAAGGGTTTTTTTTCTTTCGTTTGTTCGTCCAACTCGTTTCCTTCTTTCACTGGATTGAATGTTTCTCTTGTGGGACCGATCCCAAATTTCTTTTCTTCAGGTATCCATTCTTCTTTCCATTCTTCTTCTGGGGAGATCCCTTTTTCAGTAAGTTGTTTTTGAAGGGTATACAATGCTCCTCGGAATTGGATTTGTAATAGTTCCCCCACGGAACGAATCAATTTGTTTTTAATTTCATCAATATCATCATTGGGTCGATCTTTATATTTTAAGTCCATTAGCCCATTGATAATCCCTAAAAAATCTAAAGGAGTTAGATGCACAATATCTAGGGGTATTTTTAAATTCAATCGTTTATTAATTTTATAGCGTCCAATTTCTCCGATTGAAAAACATCCGGAGCGTTGATTGAAAAACATACTTTTAATAAATTCTGACATTTCATCGTTATCTACTTCGGGTATTCTTAAAAATTTCGAGTTTGGTTTTTTCTTTTTTTTCTCTTTATAGTCTTTCTGTTTTTCTTTTGCTTTTCTTTTTGCTCTATTGATTTTTCTTATTTCTTTTTTTTTCGCCTCTTGGCTTTCGGTATCGCCATTTACCTTTAGTTTCCAACCGTCTCTTGAATGACAATTTAGAAATTCATCTGGATATTCAAGGGAATCAGCAAGTTCTTGTAAGGAAAAACCAAAATAGGTCATGATATCCGTTAAAAAGAGTTTATTTTTATCTTCGTCTTTTCTTTCTCTTGCGTCACTTGATTTTCGTTTGAATTCATTCAGTTTTATATACATTCGGAAAGGCCAATCAAAAACAAATTTTGTCCAAAGGCCCCGATTGGAAATAAGTGTTGCCGTATAGGAAGTATTTCGAATCGACGTTCCTTCTTTTCGAAAATAAATACCAGGACTTCGAATAATTTGACTAATGACAACTCTTTCACATCCATTAATAATAAATGTCCCTTCTTCGGTCATTAATGGAATTTCTCCAAAGAAGATATCTTGCTCATAACGAATAGAGGGAAGCATAGGGGTTTTCTTATCTATATCGAGGAAAGTCATTTGGGCCAATTCTTCTTTATTTTGAATCAAGGTACTTGATTCTAAAAAGGCTTCTAATAATTCTTCTGGCAAAGTAAGAATATATTCAGCGCTTACGTAAATAGGAATCGCATAGGTTAATTCTTTTTCAAAACAGGTTTTCATGATAGAAAAATCTTCTTGTCCTAATTTTACTTGTCCGGTATGTAAGTAAACTAGGGTTTGCATTCTTTTCTTTTTGTTTTCATCAGAATTGAGTAAATATCGTAGAGCGGGGGAGCGGAATCGCGTATCGGCTTTGAAAGGATTAGTAAAACTTTCCAATTCTTCTGTAATTCCTATGGTTAAAAATCGAAAAAAACTTGCTCGTTGGGCTTCTGCTAAATCTCCAATATTATGCACAAATAGTTTATTCATACTTTTTTCTTTGTAGTTTTATTTGATTAGGAATTATTTCCAAAATGAAAGGTATAGAAAAGGTTGGGGTCAATTTGCTTTTCTTTTGAAAAGCCAATTAACCCATTTTGTCTTTTTTAACTTGTTTGTTGGAAAAATAGGTGTCCCAATTTTGATTTTTTTCGGGCAGCTCTATTTTTGTGAATGACATTTTTTTTCACTGCTTTATCAATCACACTATATAAATTATTGATTAAATTTTTTGTTTCTTTTTTTAATTGTGTTTGATTTTCTAAATTTTTTTCCGTTTCAAAAATATTTATTTTGCGTAAAAATATTTTACTTAAGGTTTTTATAGTGGATGTATAACGTCGATTCATTACTCGATTTCGTTTATTTTGAGCGACTGTTTTACGATTGCGTTGTTTTTTATTCATTGAGATTCAAAATGAAGTTAGAAATGAAATGATTCAGTTTATTTTATAACAAAAAGAGTTGAATTAACAAGCTTCGGAAAAATTTTCGTTTTTCTTTTTTTTCACTTAGAATCTTTGGTTAAGCAAACAAATTCATGGTATACTACTCTCCAGACTCTTTTGTTCTTTGAATGATTCAAGAAAAAGACTTCTTTTTAGAGAAAGAATGGAGCATTTCTTTTCATCCATAGCAGTATTCTGTCATTAAATAAAGAGTTTAATTAATCTAGAGAAAACAATCATTTTATATGGCAAAAAGTAAAGGACCCCGTATACTCATTACCTTAGAATGTACAGAATGTCGACAAAATCAAGAAAAACGTTCCAATGGTGTTTCGCGTTATTCAACTTCCAAAAATAGACGAAATACACCAGATAAAATGGAACTTTCCAAATTTTGTCGTTTTTGTAATAAACATACTGTACATAAAGAAATCAAATAAAAACCAATTTTTGTAAAAAGGGCTTTCTCTTTTTATAAAATTAACGTATTTTCAGAATAAACAGAAAAAATTGTAAAAACAAATGAATTATTGGCAAAAAGATAAAAAAAATAGTACTTGGAACCCACAAAAAAAGCGTACTACTTGGAATCAAAGTTTACGCTCTACAAAAATCAAAAAAGTAAAAAAAATTAAAAAAAGTTTGCAATATTTACTTTTATTAAAAAAGTTTCATAATTTAATTGACTATAAAAATGTAAAATTATTGAAGGCATTTTTAACGAAATATGGAAAAATTCGCCCACGTCGTAAAACCCGTATTAGTATTCAAAAACAACGTCTTATTTCAAAAGCCATTCGAAAAGCAAGAGGATTTAAGTTAATTCCATTTACTTGCGATGTGAAAATGTAATCTTTTCTCGACTTTTGGAAAACTTTCTTTTCCTGAATTCAAAAATGATTTTCAAAGAAACAAACAAAAACACTATCCCTTGAATGAGAAAAGCACGAAATAATAACAATTTTATTGATAAAACGTTTACGATTATTGCGGATGTTATCCTACGGGTTTTTCCAGCTAGTCAACAAGAAAAGAAAGCCTTTTCTTATTATTTAAATGGTTTGTCTGCCCAAGATGAAGGGGAGTATGCCGAAGCTTTAAATAATTATTACCAAGCGTTACAAATTGAGGAAGATTTATATGATAGAAGTATTATCCTGTATAACATTGGTTTGATTTATTCTAAAAATGGTGATTATTTAAAAGCGTTAAAATATTATTATTTTTCTATTTTTATTAATCCTCGTTTTACTTCCGCCTTAAATAATATTGCTGTCATTTATCATTATCAAGGAATTAAAGCAGCAGAAAAAAAATGTTTTTCTTTATCTGAATCTCTTTTACAAAAAGCAACTTTTTATTGGACAAAAGTGGTGAAAATTGATCCCAATTCTTATATAGAAGCTTGGAATTGGTTAAAAACAACTCGCCGTATAAAATTTTAAGAGTCTTTTTCTTCGTATTTTAGAGAAGAAAAAATGGTTGAAACCCGGTTAATTCTTACGAGGAGGAAGATTTTTTGAAAACAAATTATGAACGGTTTTGTAACACAAATCATTGGTCCAGTTATTGACGTTGAGTTTCCAGAAGGGGAATTACCCAAAATTTATAACGCTTTAAAAGTTGTCAAAGAAATGAGTGGCGAAGCAATTATTGCTGAAGTCCAATATTTAATTGGTGAAAATAAAGCACGTGCTATTTGTATGACGTCTACAGATGGATTAAAACGTGGAGATGCTGTAACGGATACTGGGACATCTATTCAAGTACCTGTAGGGAAAGCAACATTAGGAAGAATTTTCAACGTTTTAGGGGAACCTATTGATGAATGTGGAGCTGTAAATAATACAGAATCAAGTTCTATTCATCGTTCTGCTCCGGAATTTGTGGACTTAGATACAAAACCAAGTATTTTTGAAACAGGAATTAAAGTTGTAGATCTTTTAGCACCTTATCGTCGTGGTGGAAAAATTGGTTTATTTGGTGGAGCGGGAGTAGGAAAAACTGTATTGATTATGGAATTAATCAATAATATTGCCAAAGAACATGGTGGAGTTTCTGTTTTTGCGGGTGTAGGAGAACGTACACGTGAAGGGAACGATTTATATGCAGAGATGAAAGAATCAAAAGTTATTGATGCAGAAAATTTTGAAAAGTCAAAAGTGGCTCTTGTATATGGACAAATGAATGAACCTCCTGGAGCGAGAATGCGTGTTGCGTTAACCGCTTTAACAATGGCAGAATATTTTCGTGATAAAAACAAACAAGACGTATTATTATTTGTAGATAATATTTTCCGTTTTGTTCAAGCAGGTTCTGAAGTTTCTACATTATTAGGAAGAATGCCCTCTGCTGTTGGATATCAACCAACTCTTTCTACTGAAGTAGGAGAATTACAGGAAAGAATTACTTCTACAAAAGAAGGTTCGATTACTTCTATTCAAGCTGTTTATGTACCTGCAGATGATTTAACGGATCCAGCTCCGTCGAATGTTTTCCGTCACTTAGATGCCACGACTGTATTATCTAGAGAATTAGCAGCGAAAGGAATTTATCCTGCGGTAGATCCGTTACAATCAAATTCTACAATGTTACAACCGAATATTGTTTCTGCTGCACATTACAAAACAGCTCAACAAGTTCGTCAAACTTTACAAAAATATAAAGAATTGCAAGAAATTATTGCGATTTTGGGAATCGATGAATTATCTGAAGAAGATCGTTTAATTGTAGGGCGTGCAAGACGTATTGAACGTTTCTTATCTCAACCGTTCTTTGTTGCGGAAGTTTTTACAGGTCTTTCTGGAAAATATGTTTCATTAAATGATTCAGTAACTGGATTTACGAGAATTTTGGCTGGAGAGTTTGATACTTTACCAGAACAAGCATTCTATTTAGTCGGTGGAATTGAAGATGTAATTGAAAAAGCAGCGAAATTAGCTAAATAAAATAAATCGAGAACATTTTGATTTGCCTTTTTCGGGTAATATCAAAATGTTTTCTGGGATCTTTTGGAATTGACATAGAAATTATGCACGTGGGTTCGAATCCCACCGATTCCAGTTTTTGGAAAATCTTTTGTTTGGGAAGTTGTGAAATTTTTTCTTTCTGCTATAATAAAAAGGTTAGAAAACAACTGAAAAAACGGCATCTGTGGCTGAGTGGTCGAAAGCGGTGGACTCATAATCCATTTTCGTAAGAACAACACTGGTTCGAACCCAGTTGGATGCATTTCCTTGCTCTGTTTCAACAACAGAACAAGGGAAACGGAAATAGAAATTCTATTTTTTTACTTTTAATCTTGTTGCTTTTCCTGTCAAAGAGCGAATAAAATATAATTTTGCACGTCTAATTTTAGAAGATTGTTTTTTAAAAATGGAAAGAATTTTAGGTGAATGAACTAAAAAAACCTGTTCTACTCCTATTCCTTGAACACTACGTCTTAATGTAAATGTTTTTCCTAGCCCACGATTTTGTTTCGCAATCACTAATCCTTCGTAATATTGGATACGCTCTTTTTCTCCTTCTGGAATATTGTAGCCAATACGTAAAATATCTCCCACTTGAATCGCCTCTCTTTGGGCTTGATTCGAATTTTGTTTCAAAAATTTTTTTTCGATATATTCAATCGTGTTCATTCCTATTTTTTTTTCTGACATTATTTCGTTTTCTTGATTCATTTTCAATTTACCTCGTTTTTCTTTCTTTTCTTTCTATTTTATTTGTAATAAATTATTCGGTTTTTCTTTTTTTTCATTTTGACCTATAATTTATATCATCTAAAGAGCAACTCTTTGTTTTAATAATAGTAAATATTAACCATTAAAGAAAGGATTTTTGAAATAGCATTTTTTTTTCTTTTTTCCGTTTTTTAGATAAAAAACATTCAAATTATTGTTTCTCTTTCACCTTGATTTTATGCAAACTATAAAAAAAAAGATTCTTCCTGCTACACGGGTTTTTAATTCAGAATTTTCTATTCCAGAGAATAATATAAACTCATTGCCTGAAATTCTTTCTACGGATGTTTTAGATCCTCTTTTTCCTTCTGCCAATCTAGAACAGTCTTCTATTGATCAAAAAATTTTTGAGGAAAAACGAAAACGAAATCAAGCGTATCGTTTATTAGATTACCAACTTTCTTTAGTGTCTTATTTTGATTTTTTTTCTCATGATGCTTTTCTGGTGGCCAAACAATCTAAATATTTAGCTTATATATATGGAAAAAACAAAGTGGATCCCTTCATTTTACTTTTATCTCTTCTTTCAGCTGAGTCTACTTTAAAAACCTTTTTAGAGGAATTTCAAATTACTCCTAAAAAAGTAAGTGAAATGATTTTAGAGAGAAAAGAAAACGCGGAAACACGAAAAATGGAACGAGAATTAAATGAATTTTCAACAGAAACGATTTCTTTACAAAATTTTCTTTCGACAAAAAACCGAAGTCATTTTTGGAAATCGATTCATTTTCATTTTACACCTCTTAAACGCTTAAAAAATTTTTTGAAAAAAGGATCCTTTCAATTAAAAGAATGGACAGAAGAACTAGAACATTTTTTGGGGATGCAGGACGACTTAGCTTTACATGAAGACATTGTTTTTTCTCGTGAAGTGTCGCTTCTTTTTGAGAAAGCCGCAGAAAATGCATTACTTCGCTTTAAAACTCCAGTGATTACTTCCGAAATATTATTTCTTACCTTTTTGGAAGCTAAAAATTCGGGCAGTGGAAAAATTTTACAAGAAATTTTACCCAATTCTACAGAATGGTATTTGCTTCGTTATCGTCTTCTAAAACAATTGCATGCTTCTGAATCTGTTTTACGAAGCGAAGTGATGAAAAATCAACATTTTTTTGCCTATTTGTTAAAAACACAATTACGCGAAAAAGAATATCAAAAATTAATAGAAACACAATTATTAGCAGAAGGAGTATCTTATTTTCGAAACAATTTAATTCAATTAACCATGAAGAGTGATCTTCATGAAATTTTATCAAAGGATATTTACAAATCAATTCGACAAACATCTCGACGCCGATATTCTAAATAGTTCGTTTTAAAACGAACTATTTGGGTCTCTTTAGCGTCTTTCTTGTAGTATAATCAAGCCATATAAGGCGGGTGTAGCCAAGTGGTTACGGCAGTGGGTTGTGATTCCATTATTCGCGGGTTCAAGTCCCGTCATTCGCCTTTTTCTAAGAAGAAAATTTTTTGACGGATTCCTTATTGATTGGTATTCTAGCAGTCAATTAATTGATTAAATTATTCATAAAAGAAAACAATGTCTAGATATATAGGTCCGAAATTACGTATTATTCGACGCTTAGGTCTTTTACCTGGGTTGACTCGAAAAAATCCAAAAACACGTACGAAAACTCCGGGACAACATGGAAAAGTTCTTTTCAGCGTTTCCAAACGCTCCTCTTTGTCAGATGATTATCGCGTACGTTTATTTGAAAAACAAAAATTACGTTTTAACTATGGAGTAACAGAAAAACAATTGGTAGCTTATTACCATGAAGCAAAACGCTTAACTGGATCAACTGGTACATTATTACTAGAATTGCTAGAAGCAAGGTTAGACTGTGTCTTATATCGTTTAGGTTTTGCTCCGACGATTCCAGCGGCAAGACAAATTGTCAATCATGGGCATATTTTAGTGAATAAGAAATTAGTTGATATTGCTAGTTTTCATTGTCAAAAAGAAGATATTATTGAAATTAAGGGACGTGAACAATCAAAAAAACTAATTAGTACTAATTTTGAAACGCAGCAACAAAAAAGAAAACTAATTCAACGTCGAATGAAAAGGGTAAAATTAACGAAATCTCGTTTTCATAGTTTATTACCGAAACATTTAGAAATTGATTCGGAAACGTTACAAGGGAAAATCCTTTCGCCTGTAAAACGTAAGGATGTTTTAGTCCGTATTAATGAGTTAAAAGTTATCGAATATTATTCACGTTAATTTTTTTCTTCCTTCGAGAAAAGACATATTGTCGTTTCAAAAATAGAAAACTCTTATAATAAGAAACGCTACAACCTTTTGTTAGCCAGTATATTGAAAAGACAGAATGAGGTTAACGAGAGAGAAAAATTTTTTTCCTTTTTTTTTCTTTTTAACATCTTGTAGATGGACTATTTACTTTGCTAAATTTTCCTGTAAATGTATTAAATTTTACTAATAGATACAAAGCCATGAGTGATGCATCAGAAAGAACACGTATTAAATCAGAACGTTATGAATCTGGAGTTATTCCATACAAAAAAATGGGTTACTGGGACGCAGATTATACAATCAAAGAATCTGATGTTTTATGTTTATTCAGAATTGTTCCACAACCAGGGGTAGATCCAATTGAAGCAGCAGCAGCTGTTGCAGGTGAATCTTCTACAGCAACTTGGACTGTAGTTTGGACTGACTTATTAACTGCTTGTGATGTATATCGTGCGAAAGCTTATTTCGTAGAAGAAGTTCCAAATTCAACAAATGAATTTTTTGCTTTCATTGCTTATGAGTGTGACCTTTTTGAAGAAGGATCAATCGCTAACTTAACAGCTTCTATTATTGGTAACGTATTTGGTTTCAAAGCTGTAAAATGTCTTCGTTTAGAAGATATGCGTATTCCGTATGCATACTTAAAAACTTTCCAAGGTCCTGCAGCTGGTGTAATCGTAGAACGTGAAAGATTAGATGTATTTGGTCGTCCGTTATTAGGTGCTACTGTAAAACCAAAATTAGGTCTTTCTGGAAAAAATTATGGTCGTGTAGTATATGAAGGGTTAAAAGGTGGATTAGACTTCTTAAAAGATGACGAAAACATTAACTCTCAACCATTCATGCGTTGGCGTGAAAGATTCTTATACGTTATGGAAGGGATTAACAAAGCAGCTTCTGTTACTGGTGCTGTAAAAGGGTCTTACCTAAACGTTACAGCGGCTACAATGGAAGACATGTATGAAAGAGCAGAATTTGCAAGAGAACTTGGTTCAATTATTGTTATGATTGACTTAGTTATTGGATATACAGCAATTCAATCAATGGCTATTTGGGGACGTAAAAACGATACACTTATCCATTTACACCGTGCTGGACATTCTACTTACACTCGTCAAAAAATTCATGGTATTAACTTCCGTGTTATTTGTAAATGGATGAGAATGTCAGGGGTTGACCATATCCACGCTGGTACAGTTGTAGGAAAATTAGAAGGAGATCCAAACACAGTAAAAGGATTCTATGATACTCTTCTTTTAAACAGTTTAGTAGAAAACCGTAACTTAGGTATTTTCTTTGATATGGATTGGGCTGCTTTAAGAAAATGTATGCCAGTAGCATCTGGTGGTATTCACTGTGGTCAAATGCATCAATTAACTCACTTATTAGGTGAAGATGTTATTTTACAATTTGGTGGTGGTACGATTGGTCACCCGGATGGAATTCAATCTGGAGCAACAGCTAACCGTGTAGCATTAGAATCTATGGTATTAGCTAAAAATGAAGGAATTGACTATTTAAGTACAGGACCAGATATTTTAAAAGCAGCAGCAAAAGAATGTCGTCCATTACAAACAGCTTTAGATTTATGGAAAGCAATTACGTTTGATTACGCTTCTACTGATACTCTTGATTTCGAAGCAACTCCAACTTCATCTGCTTCTTAATTTTTTTTTCTTTCCAATTTTAAATTGGAAAGAAATACATTTTTCCTCAGTATCCCCCTTTTTATTTACTACTTAACATTCAATTAAAGGAACTTATTATGGCAAGAATTACTCAAGGTGCTTTCTCTTTATTACCAGACTTAACAGATGCACAAATTAAAAAACAAGTAGAATACGCGATCAATGCTGGTTATGCTGTTTCAATCGAATATACAGATGATCCACATCCTCGTAACTCTTACTGGGAAATGTGGGGATTACCACTTTTCGACGTTCCAGATTCAGCTACTATCATGTATGAATTAAAAGAATGCCGTAATGCAAACCCAGGTGTTTATGTGAAAATTAATGCATTTAACAATGCTCGTGGTGTTGAAAGTGCTGCTCTTTCATTTATTGTAGATCGTCCAGCTTTCGAGCCAGGATTCTATTTAGTTCGTCAAGAAGGAAAAGGAAGACAAATTAACTATACAATCCAAAGCTACGCTGTACAAGCTTCTGGTGAAGGATCTCGTTACTAAAACGAAAAAAGGGAACTCTTTTGGAATCCAATTTGGATTCCAAAAGAGTTCCTTTTTTTTTCGCTTTTTTTTTTATTTATTCACTTTTATATTGAAATATGTGCAAAACTTTAAAAGATTTAATTATTAACAAAAATGATTCCATTGATATCCGTGATTGTTATAAACAAACTGGAATTGAAGATATCTTAGGAACTTTGGATAAAGAATTAGTGGGATTAGGAAATGTAAAAACACGCGTTAAAGAAATTTCATCTGTTTTACTTTTTGATCGTATTCGTGAAATTCAAGAATTACCTGTTTTAAATTCCAGTTTACATATGGCATTTACAGGACGTCCAGGGACTGGAAAAACATCGGTAGCAGCAAAAATTGGTTTGGTTCTACGAAATTTAGGGTATTTGACAAAAGGACATGTTAGTAATGTAACACGTGAAGACTTAGTAGGACAATATGTTGGTCATACAGCACCTAAAACACGTGAACAATTACAAAAAGCTCGTGGTGGAATTTTATTTATTGATGAAGCTCATCATTTATATAAACCAGATAACGAACGTGATTATGGAGCAGAAGCCATTGAACTTTTATTACAAGTTATGGAAAATCAACGAGATGATCTTATTATTGTTTTTGCAGGAGCAAAAAATAAGATAGAAATGTTTTTTAATTCGAATCCAGGAGTTTCTTCTCGAATTGGAAATCACGTTGATTTCGTAGATTATAATGTGACTGAATTGGTTGAGATTACTAAATTTTTACTACATAATGAATATCGTTATAAATTTGATGCAAAAACATTGGACATTTTAACTTTTTACATTGATCAATTGGTTAGTTTCCCTGCTTTTGCTAATGTTAGAACAATTAAAGTCTTTTTAAATCAATTATTATCATATCAATCGATTCGTGTAGAAAAGACTTTGACTTCTACTGGTTCTATTACTTATCAATCCTTAGTGACTTTACAGAAAGACGACTTCAAATATTTTAGTAAAGATGATTTTATTAATATTATTGGGAGTGAAGATATCAAACTTTATTTAAATGTGTAAAAAACGAGTTTTTTACTCTTTTTGAACAAAAAAAAATTTTCCAATTCGACTTCGTTTTTTGTTTACCGCTTTCGTTTTTGTTTTCGAAAAAATGCCCCAACATTAAAAAAAAAACAAAGAGAATTTAAAAATTTGGGAAGGGTTAAAAAAAAAAGAAAAAGCGAATGGCAAAGATAATTTCGCTTTTTCTTTTCTTTTTCTAATCTACAAAAACTATTTTGAATTTTTTTATCTTTATTTACTAGTTAATTGAATTATTCCATGTATTTCCTTTTAGCAACCCCTGAGTATAACAATATTCAATCCAATACAACAAAAGTTCGTGTACATTTAAGAAGTGGAGTGGCAGAAATTTTTGATCAACATCAAGATTTAATGGGAAAAGTAGAAAATAATCTGATTGAAATCGAAACAAATTTTGAAAACCGTATAGAAAAAAGTACATTTGTTTTACAAGATGCCGTTTTTATTGTTTCCAACCAAGGTTTAGATAACACTTCAGAAAACAAAGGAACAGGGATTTATGTATATGCAAAACGAGCCAAAGAAATCACTTCTAGTCTTTCATTAGAAGAAGTAACAAAACAATACGAAGAAAAAAATAGTCTATTGGAAGCTGAAAACCAAAAACTATCTGAATCGACAAGTGAAAGCATAACAAAAGCGATTAACGCAAAAGTACTTCTTTTAGCGGAAGAAGTAGAATTTTTCAAAAAAGTAGTTACATTAGCGAAAGAAATGAAATAAAAAAAAGCTGATTTGTCAAAACCATGGTAATGATGAATTTGGATTCGGCGATGGATAATTTTGTCGAATACTCTGAGCAACGTGATATTTATATTCGTCTTTTTACTTTTTCATTTGCTTCTATTGGTTTTTTAGAAATTGTCCGACGACAAACATCTGAAATTCAAGTACTTCAATTAGTTCCAGGTTATTATTTATTTTTAATATTCTGCTGTTTTTTGTTTTTACTCTTTTTTTCCGACCATTTAGGCTATAATCAATTAGAGCTTGATGAAGAGATAAAATATGGGGTGAAATCAAAAAATAAAATGATGACTTCCATTGGAGGAAAAGTAAGTGTTTCCCTTTGTTTTTTAACGTTGTTTTTGACGGTGAATAATGTAATTCCTATTAGTTTTGATTCTTTTGAAAGATATACCCAAGGTACGTTAGAAGATACATGGTCAGTAGATGAAATTATTGGGCTTGAAATTTTATTTCTCTTTCTTTTGCTAACAATTTCACAATTTCCACTGATTATACTAACAAAATCAAATACAGAAAACTTTGTTGCTTTTTTCCCAGAATTTTGGCGACCTTTAAGTTTTGTGACGATCACTGTTTCTGGTTTTTTGACTCCTACCATAGATGGAGCAACACAGCTATACTTTGCAGGATCCATTCTTTCTTTTTATTTTTTCATGGTCAATGTTTTGGAAAAAAAAGTTACTTTCAAGGATCCTTCTATTCTTTCTTTTGTAACATTTCTTCTTTCATTGAATCCTACGTTTTCTTTTCTCGAAAGGAAATTCACTTGAAGAATTTGATTTTTTATGAATTGAGATTCCTCGAAAAGAATATTTTTTGAAACCATTTTACTTTTTATATATTTTTATGATGAAAAAAATTTCTCAAAAATTTTTGTTTCTTTTTTGCAGCTTCTTTCTTTCCCTTTTTACTTTTTTACCCAAAGAAGCCAATGCCTTTCCCATTTATGCTCAACAAGCATATAAAACACCAAGGGAAGCAAATGGAAGAATTGTGTGTGCCAATTGTCATTTAGCTCAAAAACCGACAGAATACGAAGCACCGACTTCCATTTTACCGGATAGTGTTTTTGAAACAGTAGTAAAAATTCCTTATGATGTAAGTCAAAAACAAGTATTAGGAAATGGAGAAAAAGGTGGTTTAAATGTTGGAGCCGTAGTTATTTTACCGGAAGGATTTAAATTAGCGCCAAAAACTCGTTTAGATGAAGAACTAAAAGCAAAAACGAAAGGAGTGTATATTACGCCATATAGCCCAACACAAGAAAATATTTTAGTCGTGGGACCTATTAGTGGAGAAAAATATCAAGAAATTGTATTCCCACTTTTAGCTCCAGATCCAGAGAAAAACAAAAATGTTTTTTATGTAAAATATCCAATCTATGTTGGAGCAAACCGTGGGCGTGGTCAAGTTTATCCAACGGGTGAAAAAACAAACAATAACGTTTTTAATGCGGTTGCGTCTGGTAAAATTCAAGAGATCAAAACAGGTGACAAAAATGTAGAAATTACTATTGTTTCTGCAGATGGTGTAACAAAAACACAAAGTATTCCTAAAGAAGCAGACTTTATTGTGAAAGAAAACCAAGTTGTCCAACAAGATCAACCATTGACAACAAATCCAAATGTTGGCGGATTTGGTCAAACGGAAACGGAAGTTGTTTTACAAAGTCCCGCTCGTATTTATGGGTATACTGCGTTTTGTTTTTCTATTATTGTTGCTCAAGCAATGCTTGTCTTTAAGAAAAAACAATATGAAAAAGTACAGATTGCAGAACTAGATTTCTAACTCTTTTGAAAAAATTTTCTTTTTTCAAGGAAAAAGTACTTTTTTTCTCCTTTCTTATTTTTAGAAAGGAGAAAAAAAGTGAAAAAAATGAATAAGAATTTGACGTTAAAAAAGCAAAAATTCCTTATTCTTTTTGATGTTTTGATTCTAATAAATTTTGAAAAAGAAAAAATGTATTTGATTTATTTGTTTTTAGTTCCGTTTTGAAGAAATATTTTTTATGAAAAAAACACTTTCTATTACTGTTTATAATGAATCTGGTGTATTGACAAGAGTGGCAACCGTTTTTTCGAGTAGAGGTTTTAATATAGATAGTATTGCAGTAGGTCCTACAGAAAATAATGGAATTTCAAAAATCATTATTGTCTTACCAGGTGATAATTCCACCATTGAACAAATTGCAAAACAATTAAAAAAATTGATTCAAGTAATTGAAGTAAAAGATATTACTACTTCACCCTGTGTAGAACGCGAACTCATGTTAATTAAACTGGAAGTTTCGTTAGCTATTCGCTCCCAAATTTTAGAAATTGCTCAGATTTTTCGTTCTAAAGTAGTCGATATTTCGGAAAATTCCATTACCATTGAAATTACTGGAGATCCTGGAAAAATTATTACATTCCAAAAATTATTAAAACCATATCGGATTATTGAAATCGTTCGTACTGGGAAAATTTCAGTAGAGCGTGAATTAGGTATTAATTCAGAATTTCTAAAAAATATTTAAGTGGGGAGAGAGGGACTTGAACCCTCACGACCAAATTTAGTCATCAGATTTTAAGTCTGATGTGTCTACCATTCCACCATCACCCCATTTGAATTCAGTGGAAGACAGTATCCAGACTTGAACTGGAGAATGAAGGATTTGCAATCCAAAGCCTTACCAACTTGGCTATACTGTCTTCTTTCAATATGAATTATATTATATATGAATTCATCAAAAAAGAAAATTTTTTTCCTATTTGGCGATCGATTTTTTCTTTTGTTACACTCTAGAACTGGCTTATTATTATAATAGGTAATATCAACAGAATAGAATGAACGAAAACGGTTCATTTCCAAAAGTCAGGAAAAATAGAATTTTTGAGTTTTTTTCCCTCTTTTTTGGAAGCACTGTTTTTGGAAAATTTTTTGGTTCTGTTTTTTTCAACCTCAAATAGCCTTTTATCTTTTTTATTCACTCAACATCTTTTTCTATGGTAGCTACGACAAAAAAAACAATTGAAAATAAACCTGGTGCAAAAGAAACATTATTAACACCCCGCTTTTATACAACAAATTTTAAAGAATTATCTGCTTTAGATATTAGTTCCAATCGCGAAGAAATTGAAGCGATTGTGGAAGAGTTTCGAATTGATTATAACCGTGATCATTTTATTCGCGACAAAGAATTCTTAAATACATGGGATTTTTTTGATGAAAAGACACGTAATATTTTCATTGAATTTTTAGAACGATCATGTACAGCTGAGTTTTCAGGATTTTTACTCTATAAAGAAATTTCGCGTAATTTGAAAAAAGAAAATCCACTTTTAGCAGAAGGTTTTTCTTTTATGTCGCGTGATGAAGCACGCCATGCAGGATTTTTAAATAAAGCAATGAGTGATTTTAACGTTTCGTTAGACTTAGGGTTTTTAACAAAAACGCGTAAATATACGTTTTTTGCACCGAAATTTATTTTTTACGCGACTTATCTTTCTGAAAAAATTGGTTACTGGCGTTATATAACGATTTATCGTCATTTAGAAAAAAATCCAAATTTCAGAGTTTATCCTATTTTTCGATTTTTTGAATCATGGTGTCAAGATGAAAATAGACATGGTGATTTTTTTGCCGCAGTTATGAAATCTCAAAAACCTTTGTTAAATACATATGAGTCTCGTTTATGGTCGAAATTCTTTTTATTGTCGGTTTTTGCAACAATGTATTTGAATGATTTACAAAGAACTGATTTTTATTCCACAATTGGGTTAGATGCGAAACAATTTGATATTCATGTGATTCGTAAAACAAACCAAAGTTCCGGGACTCTTTTTCCTGTAATTTTAGATGTAGATCATCCTGAATTTTTCCCATTATTGGAAGACTGTCATCAAGCAAATGTAGAATTAATTCTTCTTGAAAAAGAAAATAGTAATTTTTTACAAAAAATTCCTTCGTATTTCAAAATGGTAACAAGTTTATTTAAATTATATTTTTTACCAGCCATTGAAACAAAATATAGTTGGACAGAAAGAAATTAAAAACAGGTGAAAGCTCCTTTTTAGAGCTTTCACCTGTTTTTTTTTTCTTTACTATTTTTTGAATCCCTATTAGAATAGAAGAGTATGTTAGATCAAATAAAAAAGTATGAAATTAAGAACACGTAAAGCAGCCGCAAAGCGAATCAAAGTAAAAAAAAATGTTTTGTGTAGAAAAAAAGCCTTCAAAAGTCATTTAATGAAAACAAAAAATTCAAAAAGGGTAAGACGCTTATCTGAACCAACTCTTTTGCATCCTTCTGATGTAAAAACATTTTATCGAATGTTACCTTATGCATAAAAAAGGTAAAATGGATGCTAGCATTGTTCTTTCATCCTATCGATTGACGCAAAACCAAAACATACGTTATAGTTTCAATCATTGAGTAAAATTTCCGATTTCATTTTTCAGGAAGTGTTTGGTAAATTTTCTAAAAAACGAAAAAAATTAATTCTTTTAGAAAGGTATGGTTCGAGTAAAACGCGGAAATATTGCCGCAAAAAGACGTAAAAAATATTTAAAATTAGCGAAGGGATACGTTGGGTCAAATTCCCGTCTTTCAACTATGGTTGGAGAACAAGTCGTTCAAGGATTGAATTTTGCGTATATTGGAAGACGCTTAAAGAAACGTAATTTTCGACGTATTTGGATTTATCGTATCAATGCGACTGTACGCATGCGCCAAAATATTTATTCCAATTTCATTGGGTGTTTACGAAAAATGAATATTTTCTTAAACCGTAAAATATTATCTTTTCTAGCCTTTCATGATTTACCGACTTTTAATACGCTAGAACGTTATTCGAAAGTTCCTTTGAATTCTTAAAATTTCTTCTCCATTTTTCGATCAAAATGGAGAAGTTTTTTCTTCTTCTCTTTCTTCCTATAATAAAAAGTGTGGTATATATATTTTATAAGCAATTTTGAAATTCTTCTTTTATGAAAAAATTCTTACAATCAAACTCTTTCTTTTTTGCAACTCTTTTTTCTGTTTTCACTTTTCTTGGAATGAATGTTTCTAGCGCTTGGGCGATTGAATTAGATGAAGCAACAAGAACAATTCCTTTAACTTCTACAAAAACAGTTACGTTAACTCCAGAACAAGTAAAACGAGGGAAACGTTTATTTATTAATACCTGCAGTGTTTGTCATACAGGTGGAATTACAAAAACAAACCCAAATGTAGGACTAGATTCTGAAGCGTTAAGTTTGGCTACTCCAGCTCGTAATACTGTGGAAGGATTAGTAGATTATATGAAAAATCCAACAACATTTGATGGATTAGAATCGATTGCTGAAATTCATCCAAGTATTAAAAGTGCGGATATTTTCCCAAAAATGCGTACTTTAACAGAAGATGATTTATTCACCATTGCAGGACATATTTTAATTCAACCAAAAATTGTTGCAGAAAAATGGGGAGGTGGTAAAATATACTATTAAATTTAATAGTATATTTTTAACTTATAAAAGAATAAAATGGTAACTCTTCTAACTTTTGGTACTTTCATAGTGTATAGTCTTTCTAATTCAGCTGAAGAACTTATTGATTTATATCGTTTTGCTCGTGCTAATTCAATTTTCTTATTAAATTTTATCTCCTTTCTTTATTTTTGTCTCAAATTTTATACAGTACTATGTTATACAAAAATTACTTTCGAATGGTTGCCTATGATTAATCCTTACGCTTGGCCTTTTTCCATTTTTCAAGTTATTACACGACCTTATTATGCGTTTTGGTCCAAAATTATGCCACCCATTAAATTCGAAAAATCGTCTTTCGAAGTTTCTGCAATGGTCGGTTTGATTGCGTTAAATTCTGTAAGTTATTTATTTGTACGTATAGCCAATGTTATCGTCATTTACTTAGATTATGTCGAAAAGACGATTTCTACGTTAACGGATGCTTCTCTTGTATGATGCTAGCTAATTCGAATAAAATTCGTTATTATCATTTCTAGAAAGTAATTTTTTTGGAAGAAAAAATGTTAAAAATAAGATTAAAAAGAACAGGTCGTAAAAAGAAACCTTTTTATAAAATTGTTTTAATGGAAAATTTGTCACGTCGAGATGGAAAGGCAATTGCGGAACTAGGTTTTTATGATCCTTTATCAAAACAATTAAATATTGATAAAATCAAATTACATAAATATCTGAATTGCGGAGCATATCCAACAGATACTGTTCGCCATTTACTTTATAAAGTCATGTAACCTTGAGTGAATAAAAATGAAAAAAAATTTCATTTTTATTCACTTGTAATTACCGTAGAAACAAGACTCACTGAATTCCATAAAATAGCTCGTACTGATTTTGCTGAATCAATTAATCCGTCTTGCAACGTATTTACGATTTTTTTGTCCAGAACATTATATCCGTATGGATACCCTAATCCTTTTAATTCTTCCAAAAGACTAAACGAAGAAATATTCGTATTGCTAAATAATTCTTGAAAAGGTCGTTGTAAAGAATTAGAAACAATTTGGGCAGCAAAAATTTCTTCTCCTACTAAATTCATATAAGACCATTGGGCGAGCTCATCACGCAGATAAAGATAGAAAGACCCACCTCCAGGTACAAACCCTTCTTCTAAGGCTGATTTCATTGTATTTAAGAGATTTTCTACTTTTTGTCGTAGTTCATCCATTTCATATTGATTCGAGATACCTAGTTTAATCTTTGTAATATTTCCGGATAAACGAGCAATACGTGTTTTAAAAATACTTTTTTCATATTCTGAATCACAGTTTAAAAGTTCTCGATTTAATTCATTCATTCTGCGTTTGGCAATTAAGCGGGCAAATTTGGAAACTAAAAAAGTACTTTTTTCTTTTCGAATAATTACTTTTTCTACTTGTCCTAAATCTTCTACAGTGAAAAGAATATTACTAGCACTTTTTTTTAAAGCCGTTGTAAAATAATTAGAATGGCTTAAAAGAGCTAAATCTTCTAATATTCCATTTTTAATAAACTTAATCGAAGTATAACGAACCACTACTATTTTTAGTTTCTTTTGTATGTTATTCAGAACTAAAAAAGAAATTACTTCTTTTGAAATTTCTTCTGCTACAAGGACTAACGGTTTTTTATTTAATTGAACGAATTCAATAACTTCTCGAATTTGCTCAAACGAATTAATAGGACTATTTGCAATGAGTACATAAGGATTATCATAATTGACTTCAAATTTTTTTAAATCATTTACAAAGTAAGAAGAGGCAAAACCTTTATCTAATTCAATTCCCTGTACAATTTCTAAGGTTGTTTCCGGAGAAATGTTTTCTTCCACTAAAATTAAACCATCTCTATCAATTTGGCTTATCGAGTTTTTTAAGACACTAAAAATTTCTGTGCTCATTTTTCTTCCTAAAGCTGTTCTCAAAAGACCTACCAAATGCTCAGATGTTGAAATCGGATGGGAAGATTCTAAGACTTTTTCGATTAAAAAATGACCTACTTTTTTTAACCCATTACTTAAGAAAATAGAATTATATCCATTACTCAAAAAACGAAGAGATGTTTGTAAAAGTTGACATGTCAATAAAATTGTTGTGGTTGAGCCATCTCCGGAAACAGAAGATGTTTTTGCACAAGCTTGTTCAATTAATTTCAACAAAATATTTTCAGAAGAAGTAGAAAATTCTAAAGATTTAATTAAAACAGATCCATTTGTCAAAAATTTAACAGGTTGTTTTTCAGTAGAAAGAATTCCATTTTTCCCGGTGGGTCCCAAAGTAATTTTTACACATTGATCAATACTTTCAATAGCTCGTTGATTTTTGCTTAATTCTTCAAAAAGAGAAAATTTTTTTTTCATAACTTTTAGATAAATAATTGATTCGTAAACGCTAAGGAGAGAGTAAAGCGAAAAAAAAAAAAAAGCAATTGCTCCTTCTCTTTTTCAATTTAAAAAAAGCGAAAAAAAAAGCTCTATTTTCGAATTGAAAAATTGGATTTATAATTCATATTGACAATAGGGCATGTAGCTCAGTGGCTAGAGTATGTGGCTACGAACTACAGTGTCGGGGGTTCGAATCCCTCCTTGCCCAACTTTTTCTTTGGAAAAAATAAAAACAAAATGGATTCATAAAACTGGAATGTAGCCAAGTGGTAAGGCAATGGACTTTGACTCCGTTATGCGTAGGTTCGAACCCTCCCATTCCAATTTTATAGAAAATAAAAAATACCTTTTTATTTTCTTAGAATAAGAGGAAAGCAATTTCATTTTTTCTCCTTTCCAGTGTTATGGTTGTTAAAATTTTATTTTCTTCTCATTATGCAGAAACAAGTCTTCCAATCATCCGATTAACAAAATCAAGAAATGGAAAAACAGGAACTGCAACTTTTCTATTTATAAGACCCTCTCTTTTTCAAAAAAAGAATTTTTCAGAAATATTGATTGAGGGAATGTTTTTAATATGGGACAAAAAAAGAATGGTCAGCTACGACATTCATTTATTTTTTCATGAAGGGAAACCTTTTTTGATCAAAACGATTTTTCTTTTTAAAAGTCCAAAAGAATGGTTCTCTTTTCTGCATTTTATGAGCGCCTATGTCAAAGAGACAGGCCTTTCATTTGATGAAAGCGAAAATTGGAAAAAAGATAATTAATTTTTGCATTCTTTTCAAGAAATTTTTTCTATTATTTTTTCAATGTACTTAGTGCATTTTTCCCTTTTTTATCCACTTTTTTGAACAAACTAACAACTAAATAGGACTATGAATATCATGGCAAAAAATGACATATGGTTTTGTAATATGGACTTTCATTCTTTTCAAAACAAAGATGAAGATGATGAGTATGATGAATATGAAGATGAAGAGGAAAAAGGACCAGCCTTAGAATTGTATGGTACCGATTTAACGGATTTAGCAAGACAAGGCTTATTGGAAGAATGTTTTGGCCGTGAAAAAGAACTCTTAGAAATGATGGAAATTTTAGTCCGAAGACAAAAAAATAATCCTGTTTTAGTCGGAGATGCAGGTGTTGGAAAAACGGCCATTATAGAACTTTTTGCTTCTAAAATTGTCAATAACCTGGTTCCTTTTGTCTTAGAAGGACGTTCCATTATTAGTTTAGACTTAGCCCGAATTGTAGCCGGTTCACGTTACCGTGGTGAGTTTGAACTTCGTTTCCAACGTGTTCTCGATGAAGTATTAGCTCAACCCAACGTCATTATTTTTATTGATGAAATTCATAATATTGGGGGAGCTGGATCAGCCGAAGGATCTTTGGATGCTGCCAACATTTTAAAACCCGTTTTATCGAGAAGTGGATTCCAGTGTATTGGAGCTACTACAACAAAAGAGTATCAAAAAATAGAAAAAGATCCAGCGTTAAATCGAAGATTTCAACCTATTCAAGTAAAAGAACCGACAGTAGAGGAAACCGTTTCTATTCTTTATGGGTTACGCCCTAGTTTAGAAGCCTTTCATAATGTAGAAATTCTTCCAGGAGCTTTACGATTGGCGGCTGATTTAGCGGATCGTTATATTTATGAACGTTTTTTACCTGATAAAGCAATTGATTTAATTGATCGAGCGGCAGCAAAAGAAGTTATTCGATTAACAAATGTGACGGAAGGATCAGTGGTGGGAGCAATTGTCAATGCTGGACTGAATAATATTGGAAGTTTACGTATTGAAGCTTTTCGTCGTGGGGATATTCCGTCGGAATTTATTTTTCAAGAAATTGAAAATGCATATCGAAATTTTTTACTGCGCTGGGTAGAATCTCCCCTTTTGGTTCCGGAACAACCACAAGTAAATATACTTTCCCCTATTTCGCAAGAATTATTTAATACGATGCGTATGTCGGTTTTAAATCGTGTAGATGAATTATTATTCTCTTCTCCTAAGCCGCGTTATGTCACAAAACAGTTCCGAAAAGTAAATGATTTATCGGAAGAAAAAAATCAAGCGATTTATTATGAGATAACTTCTGATATTAATGAGAATATTTTACCCAATTTAAGTGTTTATAGAATTTCATTATTCTTATTTGGAGAATGGATAGAAGCTTCTGAACAAAATTTCTTAAGTGGAAATTTCCGACCGAAATATTTGTATCAACTTTCTAAACTCTTTAAAACGTTTGAAATGCATCATTATTTAATGTTGGTCAGACGAAAAATTGGGAAGGAAATTGTTATTTATAATCGAGAAGATGATTTTTATGAAGGGGATGTAGAATCTTATGAAGAAACTTTTGAAATTTTAAGTGAACTGGAAGAAAAAAGAATTGAAGTGGTCAAGGAATTTTTGGTTGATTTAAAACCTATTTTGCGCAGAGGCGTGATTGAAAGTTTAAAATATAGTTCCGAAATTGTCGTTTCAAAAGATGAACTTTTAACCATTTATAATCTTCTGGGTTATTTTTCTACAGAAACCGGTCGTAATTTTTTAGCCAATTTCGATGATCCTGAATTAATTCGAAGAGCTCGAAAAATGGGTGATTTTACAGGCTTGAAAAAACGTATTACGCAAAAAGAGATTAGAGAATTGCTATCGAGTATGACGGGTATTCCAGTACAATCTATTTCAAATGCGGAATCTGAAAAATTAATCAATTTAGAAAAAACATTACATAACCGAGTAATTGGGCAAGAAGAAGCGATTACTGCTATTGCCAAAGCAATTCGACGTTCCCGATTAGGAATTCAGAATCCAAATCGTCCCATTGCTAGTTTCTTATTTTGTGGACCAACCGGTGTTGGAAAAACAGAGGTAACAAAAGCATTAGCTGTGAGTATGTTTGGTTCCGAAAGTGACATGGTTCGATTTGATATGTCAGAATTTATGGAAAAATTTACCGTTTCACGTTTAATCGGATCTCCCCCTGGGTATGTGGGATATGAAGAAGGTGGTCAATTAACGGATGCTGTTCGTAAAAAACCCTATTCTGTTGTTTTATTTGATGAAGTCGAGAAAGCACATCCAGATATTTTAAACATTTTATTACAAATTTTAGAAGATGGACGTCTAACAGATAGTCAAAAACGTTTAGTTCAATTCGATAATACGGTAATTATTATGACGTCTAATGCTGCAGCAGACGAAATTCAACAAATTATCAAACAAGAACGAACAAAAGGAGAAACAATTACCCCAGTAGAAGAAGAAAAGGAAAAACAAAATTCGGAAAAGAATGATCTGGTTTATGAAGATGATTACGTGGGAGCGATTAAATTTTTACAATCACCTATTACGGAAAGTTTCTTAATTGATATTAAAGAACAAATTAATATTGAATTTGAAAACTCATTCCGAAATTTAAAAGAGCATGAATTTTTTGAACGAGAACTTTTAAAAGCCAAAACAGGAATAAATGAAAAAATAGAAAGAAGCACAAAACTAGAAACTGAGAAAAAAAATCAACTTTCAAAAGATTTGAAAGGAGCTGTTTTAGATCGTTTAAGTACGCTTTTTCTTCCAGAATTCTTAAATCGATTAGATGATATCATTATTTTTCAACCGTTACGTCCAGAAGAGTTACGTAAAATTTGTGATATTATGATTGATCAAGTAAGTGAACGAATTAAACCAAAACAATTGTTTTTAGTGGTAGATGAAAAAGTAAAATCAAAATTAAGTCGAGAAGGTTATAATCCATTATTTGGGGCTAGACCGTTACGTCGTTTAATTACGAAATATATTGAAGATTTAATTTCTGAAAATATTTTACAAAACCCAATTACTACCAATCCTAGAAGACTAAAAGTGACATTAAATGCAGAAGATCAAGTCATTATCAAATCAGAAGATATGCCACGTTCGTAAAACGTATTCTTTGGTTATAAAAACCAAAGAATACTTTTTTTATTGACATACTGATTCATTCGCAATTATAGTAGTGTCTATATACCATATACGCCGAGATAGCTCAGTTGGTAGAGCAGTGGATTGAAGATCCTCGTGTCACCAGTTCAAGTCTGGTTCTTGGCATTTCATTTAAAGAAGTAAGATAGCTTGACAGTAAGCGTGAAAGAAAGTATCATTTAATGCATGAAAGGTACATACTTTTTCTAGTCAATTTTCGAGTCGCGCTCTTAGTTCAGTTGGTAGAACGCAGGTCTCCAAAACCTGGTGTCGAGGGTTCGAGTCCTTCAGGGCGCGCTTTTTTCGGTCAGTTTTGAAAGAGTATTTATTTCTTTATCAAACTATCAAATTCAAAGACGGTGTTTGGTAAAAATAATGACAATAGAAAAATCATTGAACAACACTAAAAACTTATTATGGCAAAAAAAATTAAAGCTTTTGTAAAATTAGCACTACCAGCCGGAAAAGCAACTCCTGCGCCCCCTGTAGGTCCAGCATTAGGTCAGCATGGTGTAAATATTGCTGGTTTTTGTAAAGAATACAATGCAAGAACAGCAGAAAAAATGGGTCTCATTATTCCCGTAAAGATTACGATTTATGAAGATCGATCATATACATTTATTTTAAAATCACCTCCGGCTTCTGTTTTATTAGCAAAATTTGCCAATGTGAAAAAAGGAGCGGCTCAACCAAATCGCGAAACTGTAGGAACAGTTACTTTAGAACAAGTAAAAGAAATCGCAACGATTAAAATGAACGATTTGAATACGGAAAGTTTGGAAAAAGCGATTTGCATTATCCAAGGGACCGCAAAAAGTATGGGTATTAAAATTCAGAATTAAAAAAAATTTTCCTTCCCAAAAGAATAAAGAAATCAAGAAAGTAACAAACTTATGACAAACTTGTATACAGCTATTGGAAAACGAAAAACCTCTGTAGCAAAAGTTTTTTTAAAAGAAGGATCTGGAATTATTGAAGTGAACAAGAAACCCTTGGAAGCTTTTTTTTCAGGAGCCGCTGAAGAACGTGAATCTATCAAAAATCCTTTCTTATCTGTTGATTTAAATAATCAATATGATGTAACCGTGGAAGTAAAAGGAGGAGGAATTACCGCTCAATTAGATTCTATTCGTTTAGCATTAGCAAAAGCTATTTGTACGATTAACGCAGACTATCGTCCTGTTTTGAAAAAAAATTTATTTTTACGACGTGATTCTCGAATTAAAGAACGTCGCAAATATGGTTTAAAAAAAGCAAGAAAAGCATCTCAATATTCAAAACGATAAGAAATTTTTTTCTTTTGTTTTTGTTTTGAAAAACTACTTAAAAAAAGAAGCCGCAAAAAATATGCCTAAAAAAAATTTACACCCAGAATGGTTTCTCACAAAAGTATTTTGTGATGGAAAATTAGTTTTGGAAGTTGGAACAACAAAAAAAGAATTGGCTGTTGATATTTGGAGTGGAAATCATCCCTTTTATACAGGTTCACAAAAAATTATTGATACGGAAGGACGTGTTGAAAAATTTGAGCGTAAATATGGGAATTATTCCAATAAAACGGAAAGTGAAAAAGAAGAAAATAAACTGACATAAAAAGAAGAATATGCCAACAATACAACAGTTAGTTCGGTTGAATCGAACAAAAGTAATTCATGCTACCAAAGCACCTGCGTTAAAGGCATGTCCTCAGCGTCGTGGTATTTGTACACGTGTTTATACAACAACTCCCAAAAAGCCAAACTCAGCAATTCGAAAAGTAGCACGGGTAAAATTAACAAGTGGGTTTGAAATTACCGCTTATATCCCGGGAGAAGGACATAGCTTACAAGAACATTCGATTGTCTTAGTACGAGGAGGAAGAGTAAAAGATCTTCCAGGAGTACGTTACAAAATTATTCGTGGAGCGTTAGATTGTACAGGTGTTAAAAATCGTCAACAAAGTCGTTCGAAATATGGAGCACGAAAACCAGTCCCAGGAACTGTAAAAGGTACAGTAAAAACAAAGAAAAAATAAACGTATTTATTTGAAATAAAGTTTCTTCACTATGTCACGCAGAATATCAACTAAAAAACGTTTCCCGGAGCGCGATTCCAAATTTGACAACTTATTAGTTAGTTTATTAGTGAATCGAATTTTGAAATGTGGAAAAAAACGCTTAGCAAAGCGCATTGTTTATAAAGCATTTGAATTGATAGAATTTCGAACGAATCAAAATCCGATCTTAATTTTAGAAAAAGCAATTCGTAATATTAGTCCCCGCGTTCAGCTGAAAGCAAAACGTGTTGGAGGGGCCACTTATCAAGTTCCTACGTTACTCAATAAATATCGTTCGACCAATATTGCGGTACGTTGGGTGATTGAATATTCTAGAAAACGTTCTGGAAAAGGAATGTCGTTAAAATTAGCCAATGAATTATTAGAAGCGGCAAAAGGGCTAGGAAATGCAATGAAGAAAAAAGAAGAAACGCATAAAATGGCGGAAGCAAACAAAGCCTTTGCTCAGTTCCGTTAATTTTTTTTGAAAAATTGGCCAAAAGTATAGCTATGATAAAAATCAGTGAGAAACACTTTTTAACTAAATGGCAAGAGATAAATTCGAACGTAATAAACCGCATATCAATATTGGAACAATTGGGCATGTTGATCATGGAAAAACAACATTAACTGCCGCCATTACAGCTACCCTATCTACGTTAGGTGGGGCCGTTCTAAAAAAATATGAAGATATTGATGCAGCTCCTGAAGAACGAGCTCGTGGAATTACGATCAATACGGCTCACGTAGAGTACGAAACAGATTTCCGTCATTATGCGCATGTGGATTGCCCGGGACATGCAGACTATGTAAAAAATATGATTACAGGAGCTGCCCAAATGGATGGAGCCATTTTAGTTGTTTCGGCTACAGACGGAGCAATGCCTCAAACACGTGAACATATTTTATTGGCGCGTCAAGTAGGGGTAAAAAAATTGGTTGTTTTCCTAAATAAAGCGGATCAAGTAGACGACGCGGAAATTATTGAATTAGTAGAGTTAGAATTACGAGAATTATTACAAAGCTATGATTATCCAGGAGATGAAATCCCATTTATTTCTGGATCTGCTCTTTTAGCCTTTGAAGCGGTTACAAACAATCCAAAAATTCAAAAAGGAGAAAGTCCGTGGGTGGATAAAGTTTTTGCTTTAATGGATGCTGTAGATACTTATATCCCTACACCCGAACGTGAAATTGACAAACCATTTTTAATGGCCATCGAAGATGTTTTTTCTATTACAGGACGTGGAACAGTTGCCACAGGTAGAATTGAACGTGGAATGGTAGCAGTCGGAGAAACAGTAGAATTAGTAGGTTTAGCAGAAACAAAGAATACAACGGTGACTGGATTGGAAATGTTCCAAAAAACATTAGACAAAGGAATGGCGGGAGATAATATTGGTGTATTATTACGAGGTGTTCAAAAAGCAGATGTTTTACGTGGAATGGTTTTATCAAAACCAGGGTCGATTAATCCACATACAAAATTCGATGCAGAAGTCTATATTTTAACGAAAGATGAAGGTGGACGTCATACTGCTATTTTTAAAGGATATAGACCACAATTCTATGTACGTACAACAGATGTAACGGGACAAATTTCCGAATTCTCAACAGAAGGAGAACAAGTAGAAATGGTAATGCCAGGAGATAGCATTAGTATGCGAATTGAATTAATTGCTCCTATTGCTATTGAAAAAGGAATGCGTTTAGCCATTCGTGAAGGAGGAAGAACTGTCGGTTCAGGCCTTGTAACTACTATTCTTGAATAAAAAGTAAAAAACAATTACGTACTATGAAATTTCGTATTCTTTTAAAAGCATTTGATAATGAGTTAATCAATCTCGCTTCCCAACAATTACGTACAACTTTGTTAAAAACAGATTGTGAAGTAAAAGGGGTAGTAGGATTACCTATAAAAATAAAAAGATTTTGTGTTCTACGTTCTCCCCATATTGATAAAGATTCACGAGAACATTTTGAATTAAGATTGTATAAACGATTTATTGATTTAAGTACAAATTCTCCTGGTGTGTTAGATTTATTATTAAAGACTGAATTGCCAGCCGGTATTTCGTGTTCATTAAAAATTCTTGAAAAAGAGTAAAAAAAACTTGCAAAACATGTAAAGTGTTTTGCAAGTTTTTTCATGATATTAATATAAATTTTCTTCTTCGTGAGTTAAAATTGTTGCATCCGAAGTTGCATAAGCCACGCATGTTAAAACAAACCCATTTCCAATTTGATCTTCATCTAAAAACGTTTGATCCGGTTGATCTACTTTTCCGCTTGTTACTTTTCCTAAACAAGTTGAACAAGATCCAGCACGACAAGAATAAGGTAATTCGATATTATTATCTTCTGCAGCTTCTAAAATGAATTTATCATCTGCCACATTGATCACTGTATCTAATTTTTGAGCTTCGCTTAATAATCTAACTTTATAAGTTACCATGATATTTCTAAAAAAATTAAAAAATGTATAAATAAAAAGAATAACACTAACAATCTTAACAAAAATCGCAAAGAAAATCAATGAAGATTAAAAAGCAGCAATATCAAAATTGATCAATTTTAATAAAACGTACGCAATACTTGTTCCACCGAAACCACCTACGATAAAACCTGATGTAAATTGACCCCAACCTTTTGCATTTAAAAAATCAATAGGTGATTTTTTTTCATTTTTTTCCGAAAAAGTAACATAACCATAAATCGAAAGACAAGTCGTTAGAATAATAATCAAACTAATAGTGGATAAAAAACCAACAAAATTAGCTACTTGACTATCACGTAGAGGACCTAATTTTACAAAAGGACCTAAAAGAAAATAACCATGAACATAACCAATATTTATACCACGTAACAAAGGAGACAATCCTGCTTTATAAGCTGGTAATAAGCTTAAATAGCTCTTTGTTAAACTTGAAGTACTAATGGGTGTTGATAAATGGCCAACAAATGGGTCTGCGTTATAAGAAGAAACGACATCAAATTGTGTGGAATTACCAGCTTTATTAATTATCATATTGAATGTTTTCGTTTTTAAATGAATCTTGACAGCAATATTATAATACAAAGGGGAGATTCTTCAATAGAAAAAAGAAAATGTTCGCTTTTAGTTATAATAGTGGTAATATATTATGAATTCACAGGTTTTTCGTTTTTTGTTTCAAAATGTATTTCTTTTTTTCGAATTTTGAAAAGCGAAAATCGCTTCTCAGTCGATTTATTTTCGAAAAAAAAGAGGAACAGAGAAAAAAAGAAAAACCAAACCTTTATTAACTTGAACATTAAAAATTCGATGACTTTATTCCTTACATATTTATTTTTATGTGGTGTTGCTTTTGGATTAGTAACAATCTTATATGTTGGCTTAAAAACAATTAAATTAATTTAATTTCCAAAAACGTTCGAACAGAAAAAGAAGAAAAAATAGGCCCTTTCTAGACTTTTAGTCTAGAAAGTCTAGCAAAATTGTTGCAATAGTAAAAAAATGTATGAGTGAAATTATTAAAGAAAAAATTATCGGAGCACGCAACATTAGTACATGTGGGACAATGATTGTTTTATTTCTGGCTGGAATCGGGTTCTTTTTAGCCGGTTTATCAAGTTATTTTAATAACAATTTTTTACTCATTACAGATACCAGTTCCATTGTGTTTATTCCGCAAGGAATTGCCATGTTATTTTATGGAACGGGAGCCGTTGGAATTGCTCTTTATATCTTTTTAACTGTTCTTTGGGATATCGGAAGTGGATACAACCAATTTTCAAAAGAAGATGAAACGGTAAGAATTATAAGACAAGGATTCCCAGGGAAAAATCGTACTCTTTTTTTGTCTTATGAATTTAAAAACATTAAAAGTTTAAAACTTTTGGTAAAACAAGGTATCAATCCGAGATGTAATATTTTATTGGTATTAAAAGACAAACGAGAAATTCCTCTTTTTCCCGCTCAATTTTTACTAAGTCCTAATGAACTAGAAAAAAAAGCAATTCAACTTTCTAAATTTTTAAATGTTCCGCTGGAAAGCCTAAGCATTTAAAAATTTACTTTGATTTTAGTACAAAAAAAGAAAAAATTCAGGTATACTAATGGTATACTAAAACAAAATAAAAGATATGCGGGCATAGTTTAGTGGTAAAACTTCAGCCTTCCAAGCTGATTATGACAGTTCGATTCTGTCTGCCCGCTTTTTTACCCTTCAAAAAAGATAGCTTTCCAATCCTTCTTTCTTATAATAAAGTACAAAAAAGCTTAAGGAGTGACAAAAGAAGAGTTTTTACTATAAAAACTAGTAAAAAGATGTCTGGTGGATCTACAGGGGAAAGACCCTTCACTGATATATTAACAAGTATTCGTTATTGGATTATTCACAGTATTACTATTCCTACACTTTTCCTTTCAGGATGGTTATTTATTAGCACAGGATTAGCCTATGATGTTTTTGGAACACCACGACCAGATGAATATTTCACGCAAGATCGTCAACAAGTTCCATTAGCAAATGAACGTTTCAATGCAAATCAAGAGTTAGAAGATTTGAAATAAAAGAAAGTCGTTTTTCTTTTTTTTCAAAAAAGTTTTTCAAATAAAAAATATCCAACTATTTATAAACGTCAAACATTCATATGGTCAATAGAAATTTTAATAGATCGGTTGCTTATCCTATTTTTACATTTCGTTGGTTAGCAATCCATGCTTTAGCTGTCCCAACTGTTTTCTTTTTAGGCTCTATTGTTTCTATGCAATTTATTCAACGATAAAAGAGGTTTTATTATGACAGGACCCAATCCAAATATTCAAGCTGTTGAATTAAATAGAACATCTCTTTTCTGGGGATTATTACTTATTTTTGTTTTAGCAGTATTATTTTCTAGTTATTTCTTCAACTAAATTTTCAACTTTTATTTTTTATTTCATTGAAACTATGGCAGATACAAATCGACGTGTTCCCCTTTGGTTAATTGCAACAGTAGGTGGATTAGCAGTATTCACAGTTTTAGGTGTATTTCTTTATGGTTCTTATGCAGGTTTAGGATCTTCTTTATAATCATTACTGAAGTTAGATTCTAAAAAAAAAAAAGGGAAAATCAGAAAAACAAATCTTCTGAAATTTTCCCTTTTTTGAAAATGTTTATTCTACACTTTCTTTTTCAATAAAAATAAATAAGGCAGCCATAGCAACACCCGGTAAAAAAATTCCGACAATAGGAACTAAAATAGAAGGAAAATAAGGAGCAATCATTTTTTACCTCTTTTATGAATCTAAATATTGTGGACTATTATAGTCAAATTGCTTGAAATTGCTAAAGCAAAAGAATGAAAAGAAGAAAAGATTTTGTTTGAGCGAATTTCTTCTTTCTTGGAAACCTTTCTATCAAAAGAATTTTTTCCAAGGAGAAAAAAATTTCTTCTACTGATGACCGTAAATTTAACCATTCCTTCGAAAGTGATTGAATCCATGAAACAATTTGCTGAAAGTTATGCAAAATCAACAAATACGTTTTTTTGCATTGACTTAGAAGTCACCGCTTCCGTGATTCAGGGTCTTTCGAAAAACAAGCAAATTTTTGGGGCACCTTTATGTCCTTGCCGATATTATGATAATAAAGAAGATGAAATTAGCTTAGCTTATTGGAATTGTCCGTGTGTGCCAATGCGAGAACGAAAAGAATGCCATTGTATGTTATTTTTAACACCACAAAATGAATTTTCTTCTACCCTTCAATCCTTAGATGAAAAAAAAGAGAATTGAAAAACCATTTTTAGCACGAAAATCTTCTTTCCATTATTATTTATTAAAAAGAAAAAACTTTTTACATTCAACAAAAAAATATGACACCATCATTAGCCAGTTTTTTAGGAAGTATTGTGTGGGGAACATTCTTAGTTATTGTACCCATTACAGCAGCTGTAATTATTGTTAGCCGTTTAGATCCACTTGCACGCGAAGAGGTTTAAAAATGATTAATGTAATTGTAGAACCGGCACTCCTTCTTGGAGTTCTTTTTGGTACTCTGATGCTCTTTTTGTATGCTCTACGATTTATCAATCCAAATTTAGCCACAGATTGGGATATTTTTATTACAACATTAGGAATCGTGTATAGCTCTATTTTAGTTATTCACGGATGGAGATTAGATCCTATTCTTTTGTTTAGTCAAGTCTTATTAATTTTTATTACTTTTTCTTTCTGTTGGATTTTGATCCGGCAACGGGAATTAATTCGTCGATTAGTGGAAAAAAATGAATAAATTTTCGTTTTAGAATTGTAAAAAAAAGTTTTTTCCTGTTTTTTATCAAAAAACAAATCCTTTTTATTTTTTTTTTTATTATGTTAACATTAAAATTATTTGTTTACGCGACTGCTTTCTTCTTCATTACTACAGCTGTCTTTGGTTTACTTTCAAGCGATTCATCTCGTAATCCAAGCAATGTTTAATTTTTAAGAAAAAGATACCTTTTCTTTTTTTTTGCTTTTTGTTTTTGAAAGGGAAAAACCCTTTCAAATTGTGCTTCAGTGTGAATAATTAGTTTCGTAACAAGAATTCAAAAATCCATGGGAAAAGTATATAATTGGTTCCAAGAACGTCTTGAAATTCAATCCATAGCGGATGATATTTCAAGTAAATATGTTCCACCACATGTAAATATCTTTTATTGTTTTGGTGGAATCACTTTTGTTTGTTTTTTAGTACAAGTTGCAACTGGTTTTGCAATGACTTTCTACTATCGTCCTTCTGTTGCCGATGCATTTGCTTCTGTAGAATACATGATGACACAGGTAAATTTTGGATGGTTAATCCGTTCCATTCATCGTTGGTCTGCTTCCATGATGGTATTAATGATGATTTTACATGTGTTCCGAGTATATTTAACAGGTGGATTCAAAAAACCACGTGAATTAACTTGGGTAACAGGTGTTATTTTAGCTTCTGTAACGGTTTCTTTTGGAGTAACTGGGTATTCATTACCTTGGGATCAAATTGGATATTGGGCATGTAAAATTGTAACAGGTGTACCAGATGCAATCCCAGTTATTGGGGGTCCATTGGTAGAACTTTTAAGAGGTGGTACAAGTGTTGGACAAGGAACATTAACACGTTTTTATAGTTTACATACTTTTGTTTTACCATTAATTACTGCTGTTTTAATGCTTGCGCATTTCTTAATGATTCGAAAACAAGGAATTTCAGGACCTCTATAAGAGAATTTCCCTATTTTGCGTTTCATTCGTTTTAATCTTATCTAACTATTAAAATTCATTTTATTCTCAACTATGTCTGTTATTAAAAAACCGGATTTATCAGATCCAAAATTAAGAGCAAAATTAGCTAAAGGAATGGGGCACAACTACTATGGTGAACCTGCTTGGCCGAATGATTTATTATATATTTTCCCAGTTGTAATTCTTGGAACATTTGCAGGAGTTATTGGACTTTCTGTTATGGAACCATCTGGTTTCGGTGAACCAGCGAATCCGTTTGCCACTCCTTTAGAAATTTTACCAGAATGGTATTTTTACCCAACATTTAATTTATTACGTGTTTTACCGAATAAATTATTAGGAGTTTTATCAATGGCAGCTGTTCCAGCAGGATTATTAACTGTTCCATTTATTGAAAATGTAAATAAATTCCAAAATCCATTCCGCCGTCCAATTGCAATGTTAGTCTTTTTTGTAGGAACTGTAGCAGCGTTCTGGTTAGGAATAGGAGCTACTTTACCTATTGATAAAGCAATTACTTTAGGATTATTCTAAGAAAAATGAAAACTTTTTTAAAAAAAGTTTTCATTCCTATTTATTCTTGCTATAATTTTTGAAAGAGTTGGCTCTGTAGCTCAGTTGGTTAGAGTGGGGGACTCATAAGCCCTAGGCCGTAGGTTCAAATCCAACCGGAGCCAACCATTGTTTTCATCTTTTCTGCCAAACAAAACCATAGACAAAATTTTTTTCAAAAGAAAAGAATTGGAGAGATGGCAGAGTGGTCGATCGCGGTAGATTGCTAATCTATTGTACAGTATTTCTGTACCGAGGGTTCGAATCCCTCTCTCTCCTATGGGAAGGAAAAGATTATGCATAAAAAAAGGGAAGGAGTTGTAGTTCAATTGGTTAGAGCACTGCCCTGTCACGGCAGAAGTTGCGGGTTCGAGTCCCGTCAACTCCGCGTTATTCGATATGTTTCTTATAATAGTAGAACAGATAACTATTCTACTAGTCTGAACTTTTTAACCACATTCAATATATATAGTATGAAATTGAATTTCCAACCTCTGTTTTCTAAACTCTTTTCTATTTTTCTTTTTTCCATGGTCATTTTTAATACGGATTTAAAATCTGCACATGCTGATTTTAATAATTTAACGCCTTGTAAAGACTCGGCTGCTTTTCAAAAACGTTTAACAAGCTCTGTGAAAAAATTAGAAAATAGATTAAAGTTATATACTCCTGAGAGCAAAGAAGCAGTTTTCTTAAAAAACGAGATTACAGCTACAAAAACACGATTTGAGCGTTATGGAAATTCAGGTTTATTATGTGGAAAAGAAGGGTTACCACGTATTATTGCTACAGGACAATGGGATCATGCAAATGAATTTGTAATTCCAGGAATTCTTTTCATTTATATTACAGGATGGATCGGATGGGTAGGAAGAAAATATTTACGTTATGCAAGTACAACAGAAAATTCGTTTGAAAACGAAATTATTATCAATGTACCCATTGCTTTACCCATTATCAATTCTGGATTCTTATGGCCAATCGAAGCTTGGAAAGAATTTACTTCTGGTGATTTACTAGCTGATACAGATAATGTAACAATTTCACCTCGCTAATCTTTTATTTTTAAACGTTGACTATTTATATACTTTTACTATGAGTGATTTTTTAAAATATCTTTCGACAGCACCTGTTTTAATGACGGCTTGGTTATCTCTTACAACTGGTTTTATTCTTTTTATCAATTATGTATATCCAGATCCTTTAATTTTTCCTAGTTTCTAAAAAATTGTCTCTTTTTTTAAAAAGAGACAATTTTTTCATAATACATTTTTATTGAATAACAGAAAGTTTCTTAGAAAGGTTTGTCACATCTTTTTCAAGATCTTCAATTGATTTTTTTAATTCTGGCGCTAAGATTTCAAAAAGAGCAGATTCACGACTGTTATATAAAACTTCTGAAGTACCTAGATTGGAAACATATTCACGAGCAATGGTGCGTAAATCTTTTCCAGTTAATTCTTCTGAAATCATTAATTGATCCACCACACGTTCTCCACCTGGACGAATGACTTCTAGAAAAGAAACAACTTCATGATACGTTATATCCATAAAATTGGTAGTAAAGTTATCAATAATATTGTTTAATTCTTGTTTCACATCACTTCCCAAAAAGAATAAATTTCTTTGTTGTGCTTGTTGTTTCAATTCTTGTAAACGAGCCATTGCATAACGCAAAACCATTGTTCGAACCGTTCTTGTCAATTGGGCTAAGTCTTGTTGCGAACCTACCGTACATTCGGCGATACCACTTACCATTTCTTCCGCTGCGCGACCGGCAATGGCAACAAACACTTGATTTACAAACGTTTGACGTGAATTATACTGACTTGCCGAAGGAGTTGTCCAAGTTGTTCCTTGTGTATTTCCACGAGGAATTAAGGTTAATTTTTCAATACCTCCCCCATTTTCGTTCACTAAAGTTCCAATAAAAGCATGCCCCATCTCATGAAACGCAGTTAATTGACGAGCTTTCACACGTAATACTTGTTTTCCTTCTAAACCAATTACAATTCGATCAACGCTTGTATTGATTTCTTCCATGGTAATGGTTTTTTTCTTACGACGTGTTGCTAAAATGGCCGCTTCATTTAATAAATTTTGTAAATCAGCTCCTGAAAAACCAATTGTACGTTGTGCAATTTGAGCTAATGAAACGGAAGTATCTAATTTTTTACCACGTGCGTGTACTTTTAAAATAGATTGTCGTTCTTTTAAATTTGGGTTTCCAATCGTAATTTGACGATCGAAACGACCTGCACGTTTTAAAGCAGGATCTAAAATATCAATCCTATTTGTTGCCGCAATAACAACTACACCCGTATCGGATTCAAATCCGTCCATTTCGGTTAAAATTTGATTTAAAGTTTGTTCACGTTCATCATTCCCTCCGCCCATATTATTATTCGAAGAACGTGTACGTGCGATAGAATCAATTTCATCAATAAAGATAATAGCAGGTTTTAAGGAACGTGCTTTTTCAAATAATTCACGTACCCTAGCCGCTCCTACTCCAACCAATAATTCTACAAATTGCGACCCAGAAACTTTCAAGAAAGGAGTCCCAGCTTCTCCTGCAATGGCTTTTGCCAATAATGTTTTTCCAGTTCCAGGAGGACCTCCAAATAAAATTCCTTTAGGAACAGCGGCTCCTAATTTTGCAAAACTTTCAGGATCTTTCAAAAATTTTACAACTTCTCGAACTTCTACTTTTGCTTCCTCATTTCCAGCCACATCCGCAAATTTTACTTGTGTATCTGTAATAACTTGCAGAACATTTTGATCTAAACTTGTAAAATCGGAAAAGGCATCTGATGAATCTGGTTCTACTGTTGGATCATATAATCGATCCATTAATTTTTCCCAAACTTTTTCATAAACTGAAACACCAAAATCAGCTAAAAAAAGAAAGGCAATAAAGAAAACAAAACAAATAATAAAAAAATTAAACATATTCTCATTGTATTTCATTCATAAAAAACAAAAAGAAAAAATTTCTTTTGTTTTTTCTCCTCAAAATTCTATATATATATGAAGTCTATTATAAGTGACCACAGAAAAAAAAGTTAACTATAAAATAGTAATCTTAATTAAAATTTTTATAAAAAAAAAGAATCAAGAAACATATGCATTACAATAACAGAAATAATGAATAAATTTAAAACTTAACACTTTTATGGTAGAAAAAGGAGCAAAAGTACGTATTTTAAGAAAAGAGTCTTATTGGTACAATAAAATTGGTGTAGTAGTAAGTGTTGAAAAATCAAGTGTGATTCGTTATCCTGCGGTAGTAAGATTTGAGTCAGTAAATTATAGCGGTACAAATACAAATAATTTTTCTTTGTCTGAATTAGCAGTTGTAAAATAAAAAAGAACGAAAAAAAAAAGGGATTCGATAGTTTTTATCGAATCCCTTTTTTCTTTTTTCCGAAAAAAGAAAAACGCTTAACTTTCTAGAGCACTCCAATCTACATCCACATTTTCTAAAATTAAAGAAGAGTTATAAATTTGAAGAATAATCAATAAAAAAACTAAAAACAATGCCATAAAAAGACCCATAACAGGAGTTGTTCCCCAGTTTGGTGCCACTTTTCCGTATTCTATATTTAAAGGCTTAAGAATTTCACCTAAACGCGTTTTTAATGCCATAAATTGTGTACAATTGAAATAATAAATATAGTAAAAAATAAATGAAGTGAATGATTTCTTTTCAAAAAAAAAATATTTCGTTCATTCATCAATGAATCCTTTTTTGAATGGGTTTCCCACTTCAATATTTTCCTTTCAAAAACATTTTTATAAAACGAAATATGAATTTTGATACAACACTTCTTTCTTTTGGAATTGCTTCCTTGGTCATCGGTGTGACAATTTTAACTCTTTATAGCTCTTTTGGACCTGGTTCAGAAAATTTAATTGATCCATTTGAAGAAGATGATGCATAAAAAATCTGTTACAAATCAATCCCAACTCTTTTTTACGTTTTGAAACGTAAAAAAGAATTGAAAAACGGCAGTTGAAAAGAAAAATCAAAATTGGGGAAAACCGTTTCAAAAATTTATGATCGAATAATTTTAGGACTTTCGCGGAAGAAAACTGCAAAAAACAGTACCAATAAAGTTCCAATTAATAAAAAAGTATAAACTAATGCTTCCATAGAATTTGATTGTTGAAAAAGTTTTCTGTTTTAAATAAAAAGAAAGGAAAAGGGAAACAAGTTTCCCTCTTAAAAGATAGGATGAATTGATTGAAAATAGGAAAATCAAACGCATTCGAAATTCCTACCTTCAAAAAAAAAGAAAATGGAAAAAAAGAAAAAGAATTAAACGCTTCCTTTACGAGGAGTTGTTCTATCCCCAATTTTTCTAAATGCCCCAAATTCAACTTGTTCCGTTACTTCTGGTCCAATCCCTGTGAATACATCACGGAAAATTGTTCTTGCTCCATGCCATAAATGACCAAAGAAGAATAAAAGTGCGAAATTCGCATGTCCGAATGTATACCATCCTCGAGGACTACTTCTAAATACTCCATCCGATTCTAAACTTGTACGATCAAATTCGAATACTTCTCCTAATTGCGCTTTACGGGCAAATTTTTTCACAGTAGGAGCATCTTTAAATGTTTGACCATTTAATTTTCCACCATAGAAACTTACATTTACACCTACTTGCTCAATACTGTATTTTGATTCTGCTCTTCGGAAAGGAATGTCAGCACGAATAATACCATCTTTATCAATTAAAATAACTGGGAAAGTTTCAAAGAAAGCCGGCATTCTACGAACTGTTAGTTCACGTCCTTCACGATCTCTAAAAATAGGATGTCCTAACCATGATTCTGCGATTCCATCTCCTTTATTCATTGGACCTGATCTGAAAAGACCCCCTTTTGCAGGGTTATTTCCAATATAGTCATAAAAGGCTAATTTATCTGGAATTTGAGACCATGCATCTGTTTCAGATACACCTTGTGCAATCGATGTTTCTACTCTTCTTTCAATTTCCTGTTGGAAATATCCACTATCCCATTGGTATCGAGTGGGTCCAAATAATTCAATCGGTGTAGTTGCTGAACCATACCACATTGTTCCCGAAGTAACGAAAGCAGCCCAAAAAACTGCAGAAATACTACTTGAAAGAACTGTTTCAATATTCCCCATTCTTAAAGCTCGGTAAAGTCTTTGTGGTGGACGTACTGTTAAATGGAAGATACCAGCAATAATACCTAATGTTCCTGCCGCAATATGGTGAGAAGCAACTCCTCCTGGATTAAAAGGATTGAATCCTTCTGGTCCCCAAGCTGGAGCGACTGGTTGCACGCGTCCTGTTAATCCAAAAGCATCTGAAACCCAAATTCCAGGTCCAAATAACCCAGTTACATGGAAAGCTCCAAAACCAAAACAAAGGAATCCAGATAGTAATAGATGAATACCAAAAATTTTTGGTAAATCTAAAGCAGGTTCACCTGTACGTGGATCTTGGAATAAATCTAAATCCCAATATACCCAGTGCCAAATAGCAGCTAAGAATAAAAGACCTGAAAGAACAATATGCGTTAAAGCTACTCCTTCAAAACTCCAAATACCAGGTGTAGTAGAACTTTCACCTGTAATCGTCCATCCTCCCCAAGATTCTGTAATTCCTAAGCGTGCCATAAATGGCATAACAAACATCCCTTGACGCCAAATTGGATTTAAAACAGGATCAGAAGGATCGAAAATAGCTAATTCATAAAGGGCCATTGAACCAGCCCAACCTGAAACTAATGCTGTATGCATTAAATGTACTGCAATTAATCGTCCTGGGTCATTCAATACAACCGTATGAACACGATACCAAGGTAAAGCCATGTTTTTACTTTTATAGTTAAAATCAATTATTTTATTCCTTTCTTAATTCTCTTATTGTTAATATTTTTGATGGCCTATTTTGGAGCTAGATTAACAATCTGTCTCATTTGGTTTCACAAAAATATTTTCCAAAGTTTTTTCTTCTTAGAAGAAAATCCTTCCTCTTTTTTGGGCAAAGACAATGTATTTTCGTAAAATACATTTGTCTGATTATATTATATGGTAAACATTTCTTCAAAAAAAAGAAAAAAGTACTTTCTTCCTTCTTGTCATTTTCCAAAAAAAGATTCCAGAGAAATGGAAATTTTTTATAAAGCTTTTTTCGTAGATAAATAAATAACTACTGCAGGACCTAAAGAAACAATAATAAAAACAGTCAATAATTGACTTACAACATTTAGATTCATTCTAAGAAGCTTTTCTTCTCTAATTCATCATTTAATACACTCTAAAAGATAAACTCCTTTGGAAGAGAAAGAAGCTACACCCACATTTCTTTTTTGCCAAAAGAATCTTTTCTTACGTATAATTATAATGCGTAACAAAGGGTCACTAACTCAATGGTAGAGTACTCGGCTTTTAACTGATAAGTTCTGGGTTCGATTCCCAGGTGACCCAATAGGAATCTATTCTTCTTTTGAAGAAGATAAATATTGTTGTTTTAACAATTCAAAATAATACGACTTTTTTCTTTTTTCGATTTCATTGTTTCTTTTTTTTTCCTGTGAGAATTCTCGATAATAATACCCAAGAATCAGAGAATCTTGTATCAAAAAACGAGTAGAAGAAAAAATTACCGATTTTTTAAAGGGAAAATCAATCAGTTCCCAGGGTATATTTTGTTCTGGAAACGTCTGTACTATTTTTTTCTTTCTTAAAGAGGATAAAATGGATCTAGAATAAGAAAAAAGTAATCGAAATAAAAAGTAATTTACACCAAGTATAATTCCAAAATAAAGAATTGCTAAAATAAGTTCTGTACACATTTTTTTCTACTTTCTTTTTGTTTCTCCATTATAAGCATTTTTAGAAAAACAGAAAATTTTTTTAATCCCTTGACAAACTTTTCTTTTTGAGTATAATGGTTGTAATCAGATAGATAAATTAACTTTTTATGCCCTCATCGTCTAGAGGCCTAGGACACATCCCTTTCACGGATGTAACAGGGATTCGAATTCCCTTGAGGGTATTTTTTCATTTTATGTCCCACGCTATAATTATTCAGAAAAAAATTTTTCTGAAAATTTTTCTTTAATAAAAGAATTCGTTTTTATTGTTAAAAAATCGGGATGGCAGGATTCGAACCTGCGACTTTCTGCTCCCAAAGCAGACACGCTACCAAGCTGCGTTACATCCCGTCTATTGTCATATGTAAGATTTTAATTGAAAAAAGAAGTTCACGTCAATGAAAAGCCAATAGACAGAATTTCCTTTCATCTGTTTTGGTTTTTATAGTCAAATTAAAGTATAATGAGAAATTAGTTTTTGGGGTTTTTTCAAAAAAGACGAAAACTCTTCTAAAAAAGAAAAAGAAATTTTTTTTTAGAAATGTTTGAATTTAAAAAGTCTATTGCAATATAAAATTTTTGTTGTTAGTTTATTCCATAATACAATCGAGTGAATTAAATGAAGTAAATAATTTTAAAGAAACTAAAAAACATGGGATTTGTGAAAAAATGGAAAACAAACTGGGAATTAAAATCATTAACATATGAAGAACTTTTTGGTGTGATTGTGGATGTTGTAACAAAACAATTAGACGAAGTCGAAAAATCAGAAGTTGCTTTAGAAAATAATTTAGTACTTGATTATGAAGCAGATTCTGTAGACATTGTGGCGATGTTATTATACTTAGAAGATATGTTTAAAAATGCTTCACAAACAACAAAAACCGTTGTACCTACAGATAAATTAGGACAAATTATTTTAGTAGAAGATATTTTAGATATTATTTATGAAGTTTTATTAGGAATTGAAAATAAAATGGAAACGTTTGTTCCGATTAAAGCAGATTTTGATGCTTTAGAAAAACGACAAAAAATGGGAGAATTATATCCAAGAGATTAATCAAATTCCTCTTTTCTAGTTTTCACTAGAAAAGAGGAAACAGAAACGGTTTAGAAAAAGGAAACGATTATTTGATCGTTACTTTTCCACCTGCAGCTTCAATTTCTTTTTGAACTTTTTCACTTTCTTCTTTTGTAGCTCCTTCTTTCAAGACTTTAGGAATATTGTCCACAATATCTTTTGATTCTTTTAACCCTAACCCAGTAACATTACGAACCACTTTTAAAATAGCAATTTTCTTATCTGCTGGTACCTCTGTCAAAACAATATCAAAAGACGATTTTTCTTCCACAGCTTCCGCGGCTGCAGCAGCAGGTGCAGCCATTCCTACAGTGGAAACAGCAGCCACAGAAACAGATGTATCTACCCCAAAAACTTTTTCAATTTCAGTGACTAACTCCGCTGCTTCTAACAAAGTTAAACTTTTTAACTGTTCAATAATGGCATTTAATTTTTCACTCATAAGTCTATTTATTTGATTACTAAGAATTTAAAAAATTTTTTCTACTTTCAATCGCTCAAAAAGGCGGAAAAAAGAGAAAAAATAAAATGGAAATTATATTTGGATCTAATTTTAGAATAACAAAAAAAAGAAAAGACTTCAAGAAAATTAAGCTTTTTTAAAGCTTCCTAATTCCAATCGAATAGAAGGACTCATAGTCGTACAAATACTAAATGACTTAAAATAACGACCCTTTACGCCTGTTGGTTTGTTTTTTTCAATAGAATTATAAACGGCAATTAAATTTTCTTTTAACTGTTCCGGTGAAAACGCAACTTTTCCAAAACTTAAATGAACGATTCCCGTTTTATCGGCTCGATATTCAACTTTTCCTTTTTGAAATTCAGCAATGGCTTGATTTAAATTTTGTGTAACCGTTCCCGATTTAGGAGAAGGCATTAATCCTTTGGGTCCTAAAATTCGACCTAATTTGGCCAACTTTGGCATTAATTGCGGGGTAGTAATTAATAAATCGAAATTTAAATTCCCGGCACTGATTTCTTCCATTAAATCATCTGCACCTGCAATTGTGGCTCCATTTTTTAAAGCATCTTGCACGTTGTCTGCTTCCGTAAAAACAGCAATTCTTATCGACTTTCCAGTTCCGTTGGGTAAAACTAAACTCGTACGTAATTGTTGATTGGCATATTTTGGATCAATGTTTAACGAAATATGAGCTTCCACGGATTCGGAAAATTTTGCTGTCCCTAATTGTTTCAGTAAAAGAATAGCTTGTTCAAACGAATAAAATTCATCAATAATTAACGCTTTTAAAGTTTTGAAACGTTTTGAATATTTTTTCATAATAATCTAAGTTAAATAAATGGACAAAAATGGTTAGACTTTTACCCAATTTGGTAAATTGAAAATTTCCGATTCAGAGATTTTTTCTTTTTGAACTAATTTTGTTGTCAATAACATGTTTTGAGCAGAATATACATAAAGACGACGATAATATTGGCGACCTAAAGGACCTTTGGGAAGCATTCCCCAAATCGCTCGTTCTACAATACGCGTTGGAATTCTTGTTTTTAATTGTTGAAATGTTTCAATTTTTAAATTTCCAGGAGTTTGAGAATTACGGTAATAAAGTTTTTGTAGTTCTTTTTTTCCTGTGACTTGAATTTGGGCAGCATTGAGAACAACAACATAATTTCCTTGATCTACACCGGGTGTAAAATAGCCAGATTCTTTTCCACGTAATAATTTACTGACTTCAGTAGCTAAGCGACCCAATGTTTTTCCACTGGCATCAATAATAATCCATTTTGGGATATGACATTCTTTTTTTGGAAATATAGTTTTCATAAGTTTTATTTTGAAATAAATGAAAGAGAGAAGTGAAAAAGAAGAAATTTATCCATTCGAAGAAGTTTCTAAATCTAACAAAGCAGAGAAATCAGGGCTCACAAAAAGAGGATAAAAAAGATTCATCAAAATTTTAAGAGCTTCCTGAAGACTTCGCTTCGGGGTAATACTCCCATTTGTCACGATCTCAAATGAAAGTGATTCTTTAATATTTCCTTTTGTATCATGAATTAATTTTACTTTATAATTCGCTGTTTTAATGGGCATAAAAAGCGCATCTACTAATAATGTACTTGGCTTTTGAGGGTGAAATTTTTCGAAAACATTTTCTTTTCGCATTTCCTCTGTCAATGTATAACCAATGCCATTCTCAATATCAATTTCCAACATTAATTCTTTTGAAGTAACCACTGTACAAATATACTGGCTCGGATTCATAATTTTTACTAAACCAGGAGGTAAAAAAAACATTCCAGCGGTCACAATGGCAGGACCTTTTACTTTTAAGATCCCTTTTAATCGAAAATTGTTTGTGTTTAATTTTCTTATCTTTTCTTTTGTCAAAAAAGAAGGTTTTAACACAACTTCTTTCAAATTTAAAAGAATCTCTAAAACATCTTCTCTTACTCCCTCCAGAGCTGAAAATTCATGCTTTACATCGTTCATTCTTACCCCTGTAATAGCAAAACCAGATAAATCCGACAAAAGGGTACGACGTAGTGCATTCCCTAGTGTAATTCCTTGACCAACTTCCAATGGTTCAATTAAAAAACAAGCATAATAATTTTTTTCTTGATCGATATAACTTTCAATACAATTTAATGTACTCATATTTTTTTCTTTTATAATCTACGTTTTTTGGGTGGTCGACAACCATTAAATGGCACCGATGTTTTGTCTTCAATAGATAAAATATTTAAACCAGCAGACTTGAAAGCTCGAATAGACGTTTCTCGTCCATTTCCTCTTCCTTTAATAACTACTTCAATTTTTTCCATACCTAATTCAATAGCTTTTATGGCCGCATTTCGAGCGGCACTTTGAGCAGCAAATGGAGTATTTTTTCTGGCTCCTTTAAATCCAGACGTACCTGAAGAAGCCCAACAAACGGTATTGCCCAAAATATCACTAATTGTAATAATGGTATTATTAAAAGTACTTTTAATGTTAGCAATTCCAACGGTAACAACTTTTTTTTGTTTTCTTTTTTGTTTTGACATAGATTACAATTTATTTTTTGCGATTAAATAAACTTAGTCGGCGAGATGTTCGATTATTTGTTCGCGTTCTTTGTCCACGAACGGGTAACCCTTTTAAATGTCTTCTTCCACGAAAAGAATTAATATCAATTAAACGTTTAATATTCAAACTAATCATACGTTTTAAATCACCTTCTAATTTAAATTCTTCGGTTTCCAAGAGATCTCGTAAACCAGAAATATTTTTTTCATTTAAATCGGCTACTTTTAGATTTGGATTGATTTGAAGTTGCGATAAAATTTTTTTGGAAGAGGGAATTCCTATTCCATAAATACATGTAAGAGCAATATAAATTTTTTTTTTATTGGATAAATTATTTCCTAAGATTCGAACCATATTCTTCTTCGTTTTTAAATAAATCAAGTGGAAAAAAGCAAAACAAAAAGAGAAAAAATTTATCCTTGGCGTTGCTTATGCTTTGGATTTATACAAATGACCATAATTTTCCCATGTCGCTTAATAATACGACAATTTTCACACATTTTTTTGACAGATGGACGTACTTTCATAATGAGTTTCTTTTTCACAATAAATAAGAAAGAAAAAATTTCTTTCTTGAAAGGAAGAATTATTCAGCGGCTAAAATATTATTAAATAAGGAACGAACCGTTTTTTGAATTTCATAAGCAACTCCCACCAAAATAATTAAAGAAGAGATATTAATTTGGTTTAATAAATATGCGTTAAAAAATTGTTTCGTCAAATCATATAATAACAAAATCAAACATAAGAGAATTCCACCAATAAAAGAGGTAGAACGAACAACATTTTCTAAATAGGAAATCGTTTCTTTTCCAGGTGTTACATTGACAATAGAAACGGATGCTTTTCGTAATTGTTCTGAAATTTTTTCTGGATCCCAAAAAACAATTGTATAAAAATAGTTAAATCCAACAATGGAACAATAATAAAACAAACTATTAATCCATTTTGTGCTTTCTCCTAAATTCGCCGTTAGGAACGAGAAAAAGGGAAGTAAGTTAGAAGCAATAATAATCGGAAAAATACCAGCTTGATTTAAACGAATCGATAAACCACTTTCACGCAATTGAAGTGTCATTTCTAAGGGCATGTCTCTTTTTGTTTTTTTATTATTTTCTAAAAAAGCAAGTTGACGCGCCGAAACAACTTCAATGTTCATTCGAGCAAGTTGTGCTAAACAAATTAACCCAATAAACAGACAAAGAAAAGCCATTTCAAATACAAAAAAGGGATCCCCTTGAATCCCTTGAAAAATATTTTTGCTTAAAAGAGTAACAACAATATTCGTAAAAATAATTAAAGAAGTACCATTCCCTATTCCTTTATTATCCAGTAAATTGGTTAGCCAAATGATAATCATAGAACCTGTCACCAATTCTAAACCAATAATTCCAAACGTAAAAAAATCGTTTTTATAAAAATAGGATTTTAAATAAAAAAGTAAAAAACCACTCTGAATCATGGCAAAAAGAAAACTAAGAATTTTTTTATAAAAGACTAGTTTTCGTCTACCCGCTTCTCCCTCTTCGGACTGTAATTTTTCTAAGGCAGGAAATAATGCAGTTAATAAATCTACGAGGATGGAAGCATTGATATAAGGAATAATCCCCAAAGAAAAAGGACTCAAAAGTGTATTTCCAGCTCCACCCGAATACATATTAATAATCTGCATAATGGAATTTTTATTGTCCATGGCTAAAAAAGATCGCTTAAATGCTTCTTGATCCATTCCCGATAAAGGAATTGTATTTCCGAAACGAAAAAGAGCTAAGATAAGCACTGTATATAAAATTTTCCGAGTAGGTACACTTTCTGGTTTCCCTGAGAAAAAAAATTTATTGACTAATTTTACCATGTTTCACTTTTTTCATTATTTTTTCATAAAAAAGTTGCTGGCGCATAGATTGAGATTGGGCCAATTCAATTTTTTCATTGAGTGAAGTCAATGCAACGATTGTTGCTTTAGCATTATTCAAAAGATTATTGGATCCAAATTGTTTTGCAAGAATATTCTTAATTCCAGCCAATTCCAAAACCGTTCTTACAGAACCACCGGCAATAACCCCAGTTCCTAATGAAGCAGGGCGTAACATAATATGACAAGCTCCATAAGAGGCATAAATAACATGAGGAATCGAAGAAATAAGGGTTAACGGAACTTCAATTAAATTCTTTTTTCCATTTAAAACGGCTTTTTCAATCGCTAAATTGACATCTTCCGCTCTTCCAATTCCAACTCCTACTTTTTGTTTATTATCTCCCACAATAACAATGGCACGAAACGTCATTTTTTTCCCCCCTTTCACAACTTTCGTAACACGGGAAACTTGAACAACTTTCTCCTCATATTTGCGTTTGGATAAACGAGGTGCTAATTTACGGCGTGGTTTTTTTGAACCTATTTTTTTAAAGCCTCCTTTGGAACTGGATGTATTTCCACCAGATATAGAAGGAGCAGTAGTAGTTTTATTTTCCATAATTTTTAATCAAGCAATCCATAACTAAATTTATTTTTTCGTATAAAAACGATCTGTACAAAAATTTCAAAAAGAATTAAAATTGTAATCCTTGAGATCTCGCTCCTTCCGCCAATTTTTGAATACGACCATGATAGGGACGATTTCCACGATCAAAAACCACTTCCAAAATTTGTTTTTGCAACGCTTTTTTGGCTAAATTTTCCCCTACTACAAAAGAAGCTTCTTGAGTTGACGTAGACGTAACGGTAGAAAAAATGGATTGTTGCAGAGTAGAGCTACAAACTAATGTTTCCCCGGTCACATCATTAATCAATTGGCTATAGATGTGATTGTGCGAACGATAAACTGACAAACGTGGTTTTTCAAACGTTCCAGTAATTTTTTTTAAATAGCGTTTTTTTTGTTGTAAAAAAACTTTTTTTCCTTTTTTTTTCATTTGTTCCTTTCCTACTAAATTCTACGTATTTCTATTTTCCTGTTTTTCCTGCTTTTCTTAAAATTTTCTCTCCTTCATACAGAATACCTTTTCCTTTATAGGGTTCAGGAGGTCGTGTAGAACGAATTTGCGAAGCAAAAAAACCAACTTTTTCTTTATCAATTCCTAAAATAGAAATTTTTGTATTGGATTCTACTTTAATGGCTAAATCAGTTGGGATGGAAAATTGAATGGGATGACTATATCCTACATTCACAATCAAATTTGTTTTTTCTACTTGAAATTTGTAACCAACGCCTTCTGCAATCAAAACTTTGGAAAATTGTTGATCCACGCCTTTTACCATGTTTTGAAGTAATGCACGAATTAATCCATGATAAGACTTTACTTCTTTAGTTTCTTTCAATCGTTTTAAAACTAATTTTTTTTCTTCAATTAATACATCTAGAACATCTAATATTTCTCGTTCTAGTGTACCATGTTTTCCTTTCACGATAATTTTCTTGTCCTGTACTGCAATAGAAACACCTTCTGGAATTTCAATTAATTTTTTACCAATTCGTGACATATTAATTTCTGTTCGTATGTTATTTCTTGAAAAACAAAAATAGTTTGTTTCTTTTTGTTTTTCTGTTTGTGAATGAATGAAGAAAATTTTATCCTATGTAACACAGAATTTCTCCACCTTTTTTTAATTTAGCCGCTTTTAAATGACTCATTACTCCACTAGAAGTAGAAACAATAGCAATCCCTTGAGAATAACGAAGAATATCAATAATTTTGTTAAATTCTTGATACCCCGAAAACACCCGATTTCCAGGTTTACTGATTCGATCCACTCTTGAGAAGAAAGGTTTTTTAATCCACCAGCCTTTATACTTCAAAATAACCTTGATAAAATCTTTTCCTGTTAAAATACCTTCTTTTTTTTCCACTTCCTGTACATAACCTTCTGCCAGCAAAACTTTTAAGATGGCTAAGTTTAATTTACTATATTTTATATACGTAAAACTATGCTTTGCTAAGCTGGCATTTCGAATACGTGTCAACATATCAGACACTAAATCATTGATCATTTTTACCTCATCCTTTTTAGTCTATTTTATCTATCCGAAATTAAGAATCAGCTTTAAAAGGTACACCTAATTCCTTTAACAAAAAGAAACTTTGGGTTGCATTTTTAGCCGTCGTGACAATGGTAATATTAAAACCTCGGCGTTGCTCTACAGTGTCATAATCAATTTCCGGAAAAACAAGCTGCTCGGCAATCCCTAAATTGTAATTCCCATGACGATCAAAATTTGTGGGATTTAATCCGCGAAAATCTCGAATACGTGGCAAAACCAGCTTAATAAATTTTTCTAAAAAAGCATACATTTTTTCACGTCGTAGCGTAACGGATAAACCTAAAGGCATCCCTTCTCGGATCTTAAAGCCGGCAATTGAATTTTTGGATAACGTTAAAATTGGTTGTTGACCTGTAATTAAACGAATTTCCTCTGTAGCTTTTTGTAAAAAAACACGATTTTGCGCATTTAATCCCAATCCAGCACTCACATGAATTTTTTCAATTTTTGGAATTTCATGCACATTGGAATACTTGAATTCTTGTACAAGTTTTGGAACAACAGTTTCTTTATACAAATTTTTTAAATTATTCATTTTTTCTGTTTTCTAATCTAATTAATAAAAACCTTTGAAATAAAAAAACGAAAAAAAAACACAGGTATTTTTCCCAGAATTCTTTTTTAAAACTCTTTCTTATTGCAAAATATGACCCGATTTTTTAAAATAACGTTTCTTTTGTCCATCGATCTCTTTCATCCCAATACGATCTGCTTTATTGGCTTCTTTATCCCATAACATTACATTCGAAACATGAATGGAAAGTGGAATTTCTACTTTTTTTGGATCTCCTCCTTGTGAATTTTTCATAAATCGAACACGAGGTAAGAGTCCATCTAAAATAACGGAAGAATCTTTTTTAGAAATGGAAAGAACATTCCCAAGAAATCCTTTTTGATCTCCTGCAATTACTTTAATTTTATCACCAATTTTGATATGATTTTTGGATACTTTTTTTTCTGTCTTCATACTACTTCTGTTGCTAGAGAAATAATTTTAGTAAAATTTCGTTCACGAATTTCTCTGGCCACCGGCCCAAAAACACGTGTTCCACGTGGATTTTTTTCTAAATTAATAATGACCGCTGCATTATCATCGAAGCGAATCGACATTCCATCAGGACGTTGAATTGTTTTTCGTGTACGGACCACCACCGCTCTCACTACACTCGAACGTTTGATTGCCATATTGGGAATTGCATCTTTTACGACTCCAATAATAACATCTCCTACATGAGCATACTTTCGATTATTTCCTAAAACACGAATACACATTAAACTTTTAGCCCCTGTGTTATCAGCTACACTTAAATAAGTTTGAGGTTGTATCATCTTTTTTTCTTTTTCTTTCTAATCTTTTATTCCTAAAAACAGAAAAAAATCCTTTCGACGCGTTGTCAGAAATTCTCTTTCTTCGTTTTTATTGACTATAAACTCGGACTACTTTTTTTAACACCCATTTTTTATGACGACTATAAGGCGGACTTTCTTCTAAAAGAACGACATCACCTGATTGACCAATATTTTCTTCATCATGCGCCATATAACGCTTCGTTTTGACTAATATTTTCCCATATTTTGGATGCGCATAACGTGTTTGAATGGCTACTATAATAGTTTTTTGAGGTTTATTACTCACTACAATACCAATTCGTTCTTTTCGTGCCATACTATTTCTTTTATTTTTTTAATAAAAAAGCTTTCTTAAAATTTAATTGAGCAATACGACGTTTTGTGTGAATAAAAAAATGAGGTTTCATAGACTGATTCATTGATTTTTTCATTTTTAAATCAAACAAAAATTTTTGAGAAACAAAAATTTCTTGGTCAATTTCATCTATTGTTTTAAAAGTATCTAACTCACTATATTGAGGAAAAGTCATACATTTATTTCTTCGCGTTTTAAAATACGTGTCTTAATAGGTAATTTATAGCAAGCAATTTTTAGAGCTTCCATTGCAATTTCATGTGAAACTCCGGTAATTTCAAACAATACATTCCCAGGTTTAATAACTACTACCCAATATTCTACAGCCCCTTTTCCGGAACCCATTCTTGACTCTTCGGCACGAGCTGTCACCGATTTATCAGGAAAGACTTTAATCCATAATTTTCCTGTTCGTTTTGTATAACGAGAAATTGTTCTTCGAACTGCTTCAATTTGGCGTGATGTTAACCAAACCGGTTCCAACGCTTGAATCCCATATGTACCATGATCCAATTTATTATTCCGTGAAGCTTTTCCTTTCAAGCGACCACGATGCATTTTTCTATATTTTGTTCGTTTCGGACTTAACATGGTTTTTTCTCCGTTTTTTTCTTTTTCGTATTAAAAATAAAACTTTTTGTTCCACTTATTGAACGTATTTAGGAAAAAAATAACAAAAATGTATTTTTTATCCTTTCAATAACCATACTTTAATACCAATAACTCCATAAACAGTATAAGCAATCTGATGCGTATAATCAATTTGGGCTTTTAAGGTATGTAAAGGAATTTGACCATCTCTTTTCCATTCACTTCGTGCAATCTCATTTCCATTTAAACGACCGGAAACTTGTACTTTTACACCTTTCATCGTCGTGCGTTGTACTTTTTTGATCGTTTGCTTTACGGCACGGCGAAAAGGAGTACGTTTTTCTAATTGTTCTCCAATGAATTTTGCAATTAATGTAGCATCTTCAAAAGGATTTTTAATAAACTGTAAATTCACAGAATAATTTTTGTTTGTTTTCAATTGTAAAAAACGAACAAAATTTCGAATCGTACGTTTTAATAACAAAGCAGTAAAACGTTTTAAATTTCCTTTGGAATTGTTTAAAAGAGAAACAGCTTTCATATTTTTGGAATCCGTTTTTACCGTTTCACTAAAATACTTGGTTACTTTTCTATACATTTCTTTCGCTCGAGGAAATAAAGAATGAATTCTGATAGTAATATACTCTTGATTTTCAGATCCACTTTCCTGAGAAATACGATCAATTTCAATTTTCGAAATGGATAAAAATTCTTCAAAAAATTCTTTCGCTTGTTCACGAATCAAATAATCTTCTTCAATATAAGTTGGGTAATCCGATTTTTTACTATACCATTCCGACAAATGAGTCTGTGTTGTAATTAATCGAAAACCTTTTGGATTTGTTTTTTGTCCCACAATTTTTTCCTCGTTTTAATTTTTACATAGTTTTTATAATTTTTTAAAAAGCATTCAAAAGGCTCTTCAATCAGAAAGATTTTCCATCACTCGAATTGTTAAATGAGACATTTTTTTCTGAATGGCAGCTCCTTTTCCTTTGGCACGCGCTCGCATTCGTTTCAAAATAGGACCTTGATTTACAAAAGCTTCCGCAATGACTAAGTTTTCTTTTTCAAAGTCAAAATTATTGGTTGCGTTAGAAACGGCAGAATAGAGTGTTTGCCAAACAATAGCACCTGCTTTTTGGGGCAAAAATTTTAAAATTTGTAAAGCTTCTTTATAACTTTTTCCACGAATTTTACAAAGAATCAAATCCACTTTGCTAGGTGAAATTCGAAGATATTTGGAAGTGGCAGAAATGATTTTTTTTGTTTCATTCATAATTTATCTTTTTACTTTACGCTCAGTTTTTTTATGAGAACGAAATGTACGTGTTGGAACAAATTCTCCTAATTTATGACCTACTAATTGATCAGAAATAAAAAGAGGAACATGTTTTTGACCATTATAAACACTGATGGTATGACCGATCATCAAGGGTAAAATAGTGGATGAACGGGACCAGGTTTTAATAGTTTCTTTTTTTCCTTTCTCGTTTAAGGATTTTAATTTATTTAATAAATGATAAGCTATATAAGGCCCTTTTGAAATTGATCGTGACATAAATTTTGAGTAGAAAAAGGCTAACTGAATAAATTTGTAATAATTAAAAATTTCCAAAAAGGAGCATTTTTTCTTGCAAAAACGAATATCTTAGAAAACGTTAAGAACGTGAACGAATGATAAAAATATCACTCTTTTTCTTTCCTTTACGCGTTTTTAATCCCAAAGCAGGTTTCCCCCAAGGTGTTAAAGGGCGCGGTTTCCCGATAGGACAACGACCTTCTCCTCCTCCATGTGGATGATCCACCGGATTCATAACTGCTCCACGTACGGTAGGTCGAACTCCTAGCCAACGTTTACGACCCGCTTTTCCAAGAACCAAATTATAAAAATCACTATTTCCAACTTTTCCAATGGTTGCACAACATTCTTTCTTAAAAAGACGAATTTCTTTGGAAGAAAGACGTAAAACAACAAAATTATTTTCTTTGGCTAGAACTTTGGCACTCGCTCCAGCACAACGAATAAATTGTCCTCCTTTTCCAGGGAAAAGTTCTACATTATGGACATCTGTTCCTAAAGGAATCAAATCTAATGGAAGAGAATTCCCCACTTTCAATTCTGCATTTTTTCCGGATTGAATTGATTCCCCAACCAGTAATTTTTCAGGATGCAAAATATAACGTTTTTCACCATCTTCATAAAGAATTAAAGCAATATTTGCATTTCGATTTGGATCATATTCTATCGAAGCAACTTTGCCTACTATATCGTATTTATTGCGTCGAAAATCAATCAGACGATAACGTTTTTTGTGTCCTCCTCCTTTGTGTCGAATAGTAATCTTTCCTTGATTATTTCTTCCTTTGGCTCGATGATTGGCAACCAGAAGAGATTTTTCCGGAGCGATTTTCGATAAAATCGAAAAATCAAGCACACTACGATTACGTGTAGAAGGGGTATAAGGTTTATAAATTTTAATTCCCATAATGATGAATCAGCTTTTCTTATATTAATGAATTAAATCACGATTGTTTGCCCTTGCTTTACTTTTACATAGGCTTTCTTGTAAGTGGAACGTTTCCCAATAAACTTTCCAACACGTCGCATTTTAAAAGGTAAAATACAAGTATTGACACGGAGAATTGTGACATTAAAAATTTTCTCTAAAACAAATTTGATTTCTGTTTTTGTTAATTTTCGATCTACAATAAATGTATATTGTCGATCATCCGCTAATCTCATAGACTTTTCCGTGACTGATGGATATTTAATACAAGATAAAAGATTTCCTAAGTTACGCATATTGTTTTCCATAAATTGAATAAATGGTTTCTAAAGAGGGCTGAGATAAAAGAATTTGCTCTGCATGCAAAAGTTGCCCTAAACTAAAACAATTGGCAGTAACTAATTCAATATTTTTTACATTGCGTGTCGCCAACCATACATATTTATTTGGTTTGGATAAAATAAGTAAAAGTTTTTGATTTGTATTGGCACCCAGTTTAGAAATTTGTTCTACTATAAATTTGGTTTTTACATTTTGTTCTTGCAAAAAAAGAGATTCTTCAAAAAAAAGACAATTTTTCTTTTTTAACATGAAAGCACATAAAAGAGCCAAACGTTTTTCCTTTTTATTTACTTTTTTAGAAACAATACGTGGTTTGGGTCCAAAAATCGCACCACCTCCCACGAAAAGAGGAGAACGACTAGATCCAGCCCTTGCATTTCCCGTTCCTTTTTGGCGCCAAGGTTTTCGACCTCCTCCTCTTACTTCTGATTTAGTTTTGGTAAAAGCAGTATGAATTCGCGCATTTTTTAAATCTGTTAAATAAACACGATGAATTAAACCGATTGCATTTTTTTTGGTACTCCCACTTAACAAACTTTGTTCAATTTGTTCAATTTTCATTCTTCCTCTTTACACCTTTTAATTTCTAGTTTTCATTGTCACTAAATTTCCGGATTTCCCAGGAATAGATCCTTTTACAACAAGTAGATTTTCTTTTTTATCGATATCGATAATTTCTAAGCCTAAAATCGTTCGCTTATCCATTCCTAAACGACCTGGCATTCGTTTTCCTCGAAAAACACGTCCTGGCGTTGTTCCAGCTCCCATAGACCCTTGAAGACGATGATGTTTTGAACCATGTTTCATAGGACCACGACTAAAATTGTGTCGTTTAATATTTCCCGTATTTCCTTTTCCAATTGTTAATCCACTAATATTGATAAATTGGCCAATTTCAAACATTTCTACGCTAAACTTTTGTCCAATTTGATAAGAAATAGAATCATTGGTTTTAAATTCTTGTAAATAGCGAAAAGGGGGTAGATTTACTTTGTTAAAGTGACCTAAGTTTGGTTTTGTTAAAAATTTTGCATTTGGAGAAACTTCTACGTAACCCAATTGAATTGCGTTATAACCACAATTTTCGGTACATTTAATTTGTGTTATATAGCAAGGACCACCTTTAATGATGGTTACTGGAATGATATCTCCTTTTTTATCAAATATTTGAGTCATTCCAATTTTATTTCCTAAAAGACCCAGTGACATAAAATACCTTCTTGAATTTTTACTAACTAAAAATCAAAATAAAAGATTATAATAACAAAGTCTATATCATATAATATTCTAAATAACCATAAAAATTTATACGCATAATCAGAAAACGATAGATTTTTCCTTTCTTTTTGAACCCTTGACTTCTTCCCTATCTTACAAATACAATATAATAGTATCATTATTTAATTATAAAAAAAACGAAAAATTCATATGAGTGAAAAAAGTATAAGTAAAAAAATTATTGGAATCGATTTAGGAACAACAAATTCTGTTGTTTCTGTTCTGGAAGGTGCAAACCCGAATGTTATCCCAAATGCAGAAGGAAATCGTACAACGCCTTCAGTAGTTGCTTATACAGCAAACGGCGAAGCCTTAGTGGGTCTTTTAGCAAAAAGACAATCTGTTGTGAATCCAGAAAATACATTTTATTCGGTAAAACGTTTCATTGGATGTAAGTATGAAGAAATTCAAAATGAAACAGATCGTATTTCTTATAAAGTAAAAAGAGATGAAGGAGGAAAAATTAAAATTTATTCCCCGCATTTAAAGAAAGATTTTAGTCCAGAAGAAATTTCTGCATCGATTTTAAAAAAATTGGTTAATGATGCAAGCCGTTTTTTAAAAGAAACAATTACGCAAGCGATTATTACTGTTCCTGCTTATTTTAATGATTCACAACGTTTGGCCACAAAAGATGCCGGAACGATTGCTGGATTGGATGTATTAAGAATTTTAAATGAACCCACTGCAGCTGCTTTAGCCTATGGACTGGATAAAAAAACGAATGAAGTCGTTCTTATTTTTGATTTAGGAGGCGGAACATTTGATGTTTCTATTTTAGAAGTTGGAGATGAAGTTTTTGAAGTTCTTGCTACCTCGGGAGACACACATCTGGGGGGAGATGATTTTGACCAAGTCATTGTAGATTATGTGATGCAAAACTTTAAAAAACAAGAAGGAATTGATTTATATAAAGAAAAACAAGCGTTACAACGAATTATTGAAGTTTCAGAAAAAACAAAAATTGAACTTTCTACCCTTCAATCAACACGTATCAATTTACCTTTTATTTACATAGATGGACAAATTCCGAAAAATATTGATTTACCCTTTGATCGTTCGAAATTTGAAGAATTAAGTCGTGAATTATTGGAACGTTGTAAACAACCAGTAAAAAAAGCGTTAACCGATGCAAAACTATCAAAAGCAGATATTGATCAAGTTATCTTAGTAGGTGGATCCACTCGAATTCCAGCTGTCCGAAATTTCTTAATCGACTTTTTAGGAAAAGAATTAAATGAAACAGTAAACCCTGATGAAGTAGTTGCTATGGGTGCAGCGGTTCAAGCTGGAATTATTGCCGGAGAAATTACAGATTTAATTCTGTTAGATGTTACTCCTCTTTCATTAGGAGTAGAAACAATGGGTGGATTAATGACAACCATTATTAATCGTAATGCATCTATTCCAGTAAAACAATCGGAAGTCTTTTCTACAAGTGCTGATTCTCAAGATACAGTTGAAATTCATGTTTTACAAGGAGAACGCCCCTTTGCAAGAGATAATAAAAGTTTAGGAATTTTTAAATTAAAAGGAATCCCACCCGCACCTAAAGGTGTACCCAAAATTAATGTAACCTTCCAATTAGATGTAAATGGTCTTTTATCCGTTTCAGCACGTGAAGAAAAATCAGGTCAAGAACAATCGATTCGTATTGAAGGAGCGTCCGTTTTATCCAGAGATGAAGTAGCTAAAAAATTACAAGAAGCGGAAGAAAATTCATCCCTAGATAAATCGAAAAAAGCTCTGGTTAGTATTACCTATGAATTAGATAGTTTATTTGGAAAAGCAGAAAAAGTAGAAGAAGAAGCAATAGAAGAAATTACAAATAAAAATTCTGAACAATTATTTTTGGAAGTTCTGAAAGAATTGAAAGAAAATTATGAACAAAAAGATGTAACACTTCTATGTACGCAGACATTGGATAGTTTAATGGAAGCATATGATTACGTTCTTGCAGATTTCTTTATCAAAAAATTAGGAATTGGAACAGGAGAATCACAAGGAAAAGGAAGAGGTCCAGTGATTGATGTTACAGAAGAATAAAATAATAAAAAAAAATTTTTCCTTGTAGAGAAGTAGAATGTATTTTCTTTCTTCTCTACAAATATAGTTTAATTAATTTGTTTTTCTAATCCTAACATTTGCGAATTACTTCGACCAGGGGCAACCATCGGATAACAATTTTCTTTTTCAATTACATTTACATCCAATAAGATAGGGGAAGAATCAAAATTCAAAACGACCGTTTCTAATTCCTGGAATGTTTCAATTCGTCTGCCTAAAAGATCATAAGCATGGGCAACTGCTGAAAAATTCGGCATTCCATTTCTCATATAAGAATTTGAAAAACGATTTCCATAGAAGGATTCTTGCCATTGACGAACCATTCCTTGCCATCCATTATTAATAATAACCATTTTAATATTTAACTGATACTGTGAAATTGTTCCTAATTCTTGAATACACATTTGAAAACTAGAATCTCCACTAATACAAATTACTGTTTGGTTTTGATTTGCTACTTTTGCCCCAATCGCTGAAGGAAGACCAAATCCCATTGTTCCTAATCCAGAGCTCGAGACCCATTTCTTTGGTTCACAGTTTATTAATTGGGCTGACCACATTTGATGTTGTCCGACATCAGTTGTAAAAATAGCCTGATGAGATGATTTCCCAAGAAAACGAATCGTTTCTTGAGGAGAAAGAGAAGGTGTTCGATAATTCGCTAAAATAAGTGGATAAATCTCTTTCCATTTATAAATACGCTTTAACCAAGATTCTGTTTGTAATAAATCTAAGGAGAAAGAAAGACGTAATTTTCGAAAAATATGCATCAAAATTTTTCTCGTATCTCCCACAATCGCTAATTGAGGGCAACGATTTTTTGAAATTTCTGCGGGATCGATATCAATATGAATTACTTCCGCATCACAAGCAAATTCATCTAATTTACCTGTTACTCGATCATCAAATCTAGCTCCTAAGGCAATTAATAAATTACATTCACTGACAGCAAAATTAGCATAAGCTGTTCCATGCATTCCTAGCATTCCTAACGATAGATTATCCAGCTCATTGTAACAACTTTTTCCCATTAAGGTAGTAGTAATGGGAATCTGGAATAACTTAGCTAATTGTTGGACACATTTAAAGCTATTTGAGCGAACAATTCCACCGCCTAAATAAAGTAAGGGTTGATACGCATCACTTATGTAAGAAATAAGTTTTTGAAGCATAGTAACGGTTGTCAAATGTTCCGTCCTATAATTTGTTTTTTGAAACAATTGGACTAATTTCGTATAAGAATAAAAATGCGTTTCTTCTAATCCAACATCTTTTGGAATATCAATTAAAACAGGACCAGGACGACCATTTTGGGCTAAAAAAAAAGCTTCTGAAATAATTTGAGGTAACAAGGTCGTATCACGAACAATATACGAATGTTTCACAATCGGTAATGTGATCCCAAAAATATCTGTTTCTTGAAACGCATCTGTACCAATAAAGCTTCGACCTACTTGTCCTGTAATAATAACTAACGGAATAGAATCCATTCGAGCATTCGCAATTCCAGTTACTAAATTGGTTGCACCTGGACCAGAAGTAGCAAAACAAACACCTACTTTATTCGTAGTTCTCGCATACGCATCAGCCGCATGAGCAGCACTTTGTTCATGGCGTACCAATATATGTTTTAATAATTTTGCTTTTTCCCAATAATAAAGCTCATCATAAATAGGTAAAATAGCACCTCCAGGGTATCCAAAGATATGCTCGACTCCATTTTGAATTAAATTATCTAATAATATATAGGCACCCGTTCGTAAACAGCTATTTTTCAAAGATAACATAAAAAATTAAATTAAATTAAATAAAAAAAAATTAA